>WNGR01029633.1_pt1 | contig 10127 bp, 11 predicted proteins | sample 5407581 | NCBI WGS metagenome assembly WNGR01 (sample SAMN13153383, study PRJNA577476) | soil metagenome | isolation source: 80 cm soil or saprolite under Garry oak tree replicate 2 | place: USA:California | collected 2016-06-15
CTTTGATTCTCATCAATTTTTTTTGAAAAATATTCTCATTTGAATGAACTAGGCACAAACAACTTTTTTTCATTAAAACTCAATATCTCGATGTTTACAGTCAATTGAAACCAACTTGTTAAAGTTGAGTAAAAAGTCGTGGCCGCACACGTGACAGTAAAAGTCACATGTATGTATTAGTCAGGCTGACAAAGACGGGCTTTACCCCCCAGCACAAAAGCCCACTGACTTTGTGGAGCTGTCCACAGTCAAGTTCTTGAGCTTGGTGCCCTGGGATTTGCAAAGGAAGGCCTCATCTGAAGGGCCCAGAAAACACATGCATATGTCCCACCACAACAGAAAATCAGACAGGACCATCAGAAGGCACAAAAAAGAGTAAACCCTAAGAAAACCCTCGCACCATGGCCGCTTACATAAGCATTATATAATCCAACCCTAGGGTTTGGGGCTTACATAAAGGGGTGCGGGTTCCTAATGGCCCCTACCTTACACAACTCCACACAACTCCAACAATGACAATAACGTAAGGAACCTATTGATACGTATCAATGAAACTTACCAAATAAGTAGATATTCTAATGCCGTACTAGTAACCACCCCCTGCCCTGCCCCCTCCCCCACTTATTGATATATAACCGATGGAGTTGGGGCGCACCTTACTTCTCCTATCTGCCCAACTAGCTGCTGTACCGCCCGTCACACTGGACAGTTAGTGGCTTGTGCAATAAGACTTGAATGGCTATTCCAATGCGACAGCTCCAATCGAGGCATGACGATGACGGTGGTGGCGGCGAAGGACCTAACGTCGACGACAATGCCCCTGCCAGTGATAGCAACAAGGAGGACGGAGCGCCGACTCGTAACGATAGTAGCCCCGAATCAGCAGCCCCCCCACAGGGTCGACGTGAGACTGAACATGATGAGCGTGGACAGCGCAGTCGGAACTACGGCCAGAGCAAGACGCGAAGGCGTCATTACTACTCCACCTGGTGAAGTCTACTTTTTTTTTCTGGGTGTGTAATCGATTCCTGATACTGTGTGTGCAACGACGCGTCGACGTCCATCACGGCTTGTCAGGGCCTTTTTGGGGGCGACACTTCCCTTGGGAGTAGCACTCTTTTTCGGATCGGCACCATTCCCGGACTGGCATTGGCACTGGGGGTGGTGGCGCACTCAGAGCCGGACGCCTGCAATGGTGACATCGACGCTTCCCGACGGGATCCGCAACGGGCATACGCAGAAGCAGAAGCACTCCCTAAATGTCACCGACTGTCCAGGTCTATTTTCACCACTTGTTGCTCTCTTGCCGAATTTACTGTAAACTGATTTTGCTCTTTTCTTTTTTCTTCTTAGGCTATGTGCTCGATTCGCTCGTCGAGAATCGGAGTGGATTCACAGCGCAACTTAATCTTGCTGGGCGCCCGTGCGACGCATTCGGAGACGATATCCTCAATCTTACCATTCGGGTCACTTATGAAACTACTTCTCGGTGCGTGTCTGCGTCTGTTCCCGCACTAGTACTGCGCGGAGTCAACTCGAACTGAGCGCGATTTCACTTGCTTTGTTACTTCCCTTCCCTTGGCTCCCAACAGATTGCACGTCAACATTTCCGACACATCGGCTCGGCAATTTTCTCTGCCCCCGGAGTACTTTGACCCACCAAAACTGACAGAGCCGAGCTCCCCGGAACGCGCAGACCTACAGTTCCACTACGAAGCGTCGCCATTCGCCTTTTGGATCACTCGCCGATCTGATCCCTATTCGGAGCCCATTTTCGACACACGTCTGACGTCTTTGCCTCCCGCGCCGATCCCTGCATTCTTGAGGGCCGGCGATGATCCCAGTTTGGGATTCGATGGGTTCCCTTTGGTTTTCGAGGACAGATATTTACAGGTAAAGTATTTCTTTTTTTATAAACCAATTGATCACGTGATTGCGTTCTATCTCCGGGCCGTAGCTCACCTCCGCCCTTCCGTTGGATGCTAACATCTATGGATTGGGCGAGATCGTAGCCTCTAGCGGGTTCCGTAGGAACGTGCGTAATGGAACAGTACAAACAATGTGGAATAGAGATGAAGCAGATCCTCTGGATGAAAACATGTCTGCAATCTCTCTTAATGCATCTCCATTCTCGCTAGTTCTCATCTTCCATCTTATTGAAGTTACGGCTCGCATTCCGTGTATCTTGAACACCGCTGGGTCCCATCTGCTGGCACTTTTCAGTCGCATGGAGTCTTCCTCTCAAGGTACGTCACGACTTTTCGCAATTTTCTTCGAACCAGTTTACTCCGACTTTCTAACTCGTCGTGCCCAGTGCGGCTGGGTCTGATATCATGCTTGCATCACCCCCGTCCTCGAACCAATCCCTGATACAGTTCCGCCTCATCGGGGGAACACTCGACCTGTACTTCTTCTCTGGTCCGGACCCTAAGAGCGTCATCGAACAGTACGGTCAATTGGTTGGCCTGCCTACCCGGCTGCCCAATTGGGGCTTCGGCTTCCATCTGTGCAGATGGGGCTACACGAGTCTATCTGAAACGAGACAGCAGGTAGATGCTATGCGCGCGGCGGACATCCCTCTTGAAGGTTCGGGAAACGTCCATGCTCCACCCACGGGTTTCATACTAATTACGCCTCACGCAGTAATGTGGAACGACCTGGAGTTGTACCACGACTATAGAGACTTTACCACCGACCCCGCAACATTTCCCGCCGAAGAATTGCGCAATTTCATTAAGGACTTGGTTAGTTGTTCGGTTCCTCTGCAAGAGTTGCAAGAGTTGATGGGGCGAAGCTGATCTGTCTCCTCAGAATGCGAATGGGCAACACTGTATGTAATCTTGCGCCCTAATGAGGATGCAACCCACCCACCAGATAGATATTCCCATTGTTCACGGCTATGCCGCCCTTGTGACAAACGAGACGGACGTTGTGAGTTTTGCATCCTGGAGAATACAGGCGGGCCCTTGTCTGACTGAGGACCCCCCCTCAAGTACGATCCATTCACTCGCGGAACTGAACTGTGAGGGTTCCCAAATCAATCACTATCGTCGAAGAAGGACCTTATACTTCCTTTCAAGGGATGTGTTTATTCGCAATCCAGACCAGTCTGTGTTTATTGGGCAAGTTTGGCCTGGGTACACTGTGAGGGGAGGAATTCTTTATGCGCACAGACTAATCGCGTGTTTCTAGGTCTTCCCAGACTGGTTTGCGCCGAACGTAGAACTGTGGTGGAGGGAGGCTCTGCGAAATTGGTCGTCGCTTGGCGTCGAGTTCTCCGGACTTTGGTTGGATATGAACGAAGTGAAATCTTTCTGCGACGGTCACTGGTAAGGGCGGGGGAGACAATTTACGATGTGGCTTTTGCTGACTGGGGAAAACAGCGCGCCAACGCCCGATCATTCTACTCGTGCTGCTACAATAATTCTTCCGGGGGAGCCGGGGAACCTAGTAACTGCATACCCAGAAGGGTAAGCGTCAGCTTGTCAATACAGCCCTTGTTTGTGGTTAGCTTGAAGCTACTCTAGGTACAACGCCACGATTTCGGGGCCGAGTGGCAATATAACTGTCAATGGGTCGCTCACATACGGAGCAGGGATCGACCCTTCAGTCGGCAACGAGGACGGGGATACTAACGCCCCCAACACCAAGCGCCCTCTCGCCCCCAGTGGCGAGCCGTCATATGCGATTCACAATGGTAAGCATCTCTCACTCCGGCCCTGAATTGGATCGATTTATACTTGTATGTTCTGCAGCGTTGGGTGACCTGTCGGCACAAACGATTGCAATCAACGCGACGCATCACGGCGGTCTGACCGAGCTCGACTTGCACAACCTGTTTGGACACCTCATGTCGCGAGCAACGCATCTGGCCGTTCGTGAGCTGCATCCAAAGAAACGCCCGTTCCTCATTTCCCGCTCTACATTTGCCGGTTCGGGGAGGTGGACGGGACATTGGGTAAGTAAAGCGACACCTCACATACGAGCGCAGTCCCCCAGGAACTGATGCACCCTCCTATAAGTTGGGAGACAACTGGAGCAAGTGGTCGTACTTGCATTATAGCATCCAGGGGGTGTTACAATTCCAGCTCTTCCAGATCCCGATGGTGGGGGCGGACGCTTGTGGCTTCGGTGAGCGAGGATTTCCCCCTCTTGAAATGTCGACAAGATGACTAATGTGCCCACAGTTGGGAATACTGACGAGGAACTGTGTAACCGGTGGATGCAACTCGCAGCGTTCACGCCTTTTTTCCGTAACCACAACATCCGCGGTGCGATCCCTCAGGAACCATACAGATGGGACAGCGTCGCGCATGCCAGCCGCACCGCCATCGCAGTGCGCTACGCTCTGCTCCCGTACTGGGTGTGTCTATTCTCGTTCTGCTACTCTACTGCTTACTACTAACTCACAAGCCCTCCAGTATACGCTCTTTGCCAACGCATCGCTGTACGGCACTCCGCCCGTCCGTGCGCTCTTTTTTGAGTTCCCTCAAGAGCCGGAACTGCTTCCCATAGACCGCCAGTTCATGGTCGGGAATAGCATCCTGGTTACCCCTGTGCTGACACCGAACGTGTCCTCGGTTTCAGGTGAGCCATGACCTGGCACCTTAACGCACGCGCGGCTCAATCAACCCACTACTCGCTTCGAACAGGCTTCCTCCCCGGGCACGGTCAGGTCATTTGGCGCGACTGGTACACCCACACCGTCGTGAGCGGCACGCCCGACAGCGAAACAAACACCGTGACCGTTGACCTCGCCGCGCCGCTCGGCCACATCCCCGTGCTCGTCCGCTCGGGTGCCGCGCTGCTCCTGCACTCGCAGCCAGCATACACGACGCGCGCAAGCGCCACGGCGCCATACGCCCTCCTCGTCTCGCTCGGCCGTGACGGCCGCGCATACGGTACCACGCTGATCGATGACGGCGAGACACAGCTACCCTACGACGTCCCGTCGCCGAGCCGCACGTTGACGTTCGATGTGCATGGCGGGCAGGTAGCCAAAATGGATGTACAGTCCTGCGGTCCAACGCCTGGTCGTTTCTGGTCTCTCCATCGATTTGAATGAACGAACCGCAGTTGTATGGGAGTAGTTGGTAGATTCCCGAAATGTTCAGGTACAATACGTGAAAAAATATCCACCCGTTTCTCTCACCAGGCAGTTGTGCTCAAGTGCCCACCTGATGAGACGCCTGATAACTTTATTTACACCGTGCATGCGTGGTGCGGGTGCCGTTCTCGACGGTCCATGACAAATGCAGAGACAGGTAGGGAAGGTGGAAAGAATGCGGTGATTCATATAAAACCGTCTGTCTTCCAGAATTAAGAACCAATCACGACCAACGACACACAAATCAACTAACTAGCATTCGCACTACCGTTTTCCGACAAGCGTACTCACGACGGCGTGTCAACTCGAAATTCTTCGTCATACAAACACATCTCCTGCGTGAGAGCAGCGCTGAGTACGAGTTCTTGGGAGTAAATCGCGTGTCCAACTTCGGCGATAGGCAGCCATACCGAGGCGTCTTCGGCGCACGAAATTACGAAGTGCTGCTGGCCAGACGATTTGCCGCTCAAGGCACGAACGGTTGGATTTTGCTGACGTATCTGTGACCCAATCACATGCCCGAGCCAAGCCAACGAATCAATTAGTCCGCCACTTTTGCGCACCACTGCGGCGACGGCTCACCTGCCCACCGTGTGCCAAAATGACATTCTTCAACAATTTCTTATCTAGTGGAACATTGTTTGTCACATAGAAGACTTTGCCCGCGAATAGTTGGCCCCTGTTCGCTTTTGCACGCTTCAACGCGTCGACCAGCTCGAACTTCCATTTCGTTTCGCTGATGCTGTCGGCAAGCACATACTTGTCGGTAGCTGTCAAATCGCGGCAGAGCTCAGGTTATTACACAGTACGAGAGATTAGAATTAAGGTAGACCACCCACGGAGTAACTTCTTGGCCGTGATGGAATCGCGAACCCACCTCTCAGTTACGAAATGAGGAGCAACAGCCATTGCGCAAAGGAGCTTTTCCGTGCGTGCGAGGCTCTTGACGACTAAATGGGTGCATTCACTCGGCTTTACGCCAATCTTCGCACCCAGCTTCGCCAAGGCCTAAAAAAGGCGCAAAGATAAAATTAAATAACATTTCGAAAAATTTCGCCACGCACCCTCTCTTCGTGATCTTCCAACGTGACTTGTGTAGCTAAGATCCTAACGGTATGCTCTCTGTGATCAGTCAACACGCAATCAACGTTACGAGTAACTTGTTCCGCTTGCCTGGTAATGTCTCCGCCGGGGGGAGCCTTCTTCGGTTTTACACCCTTGCCCGACGAAATTTCCGCCGTCCCCTGTGAACTGGTACCTGCTCTGTCAGAGCGCTCATCACCGTCGTCAGCCCAGCCTGCCCCAGTAGAGCGATCTTTCGTGCCACTGATGCGCCGCTTCTTGCGCTCGTGCTCATCATCGGAAAACAGGGTACCTTCCACACCATTGTGGATCGACGCGCGCTTCTTACCCTTGCCCACCGTCTTCGATCCCGTGTCCGTTTTCCCCTTCCCCTGTCTACTCTCAGGAGCATTGGCCGCCCGAACATGGCCACGCCGCATTTCCTTCTCAAAACTGATCACGTCAGGCATGACTTCCTCCCTCAAACGCTGCGAAGCTCTGCTCGCCGCGGAGCGGCGTGACACTTGTCTTGATGGTCCTTCCTCCCGGTCCATGGTCGTGTCGACTGTGAGGGATGACAGTGGATACGCGCGCTCTGGAGAAATCGATCTCGCCCGAGGATTGCGACCTTGTGGCTTGCCTTTTGCTGGGCCTGTCTTCGCCGATCGCTGTGAGGATTTCGCGAGGGCCCCGCCTGTCCCTATGGGTGGCATAAGGACCGATTCCATCCGAAGAAGCGGTGACCCTGGGGAAGGTTTCGACGGAGACTTCTGGGGTGATTTTGAAGGACTGTTGACAAGAGAGCCCGCCGCTGCCAACTCGGCACGGGTTGATCTTTTCGTCGGAGATGGCTCATCCTCGTCCTCTGTGGTTCCTTGATCGGCTCCGCGGCGGCGCTTGCTGGCTGATGAAAGGCGCTTATGTGCGTGCTTTAGCGGAGAAGTAGCTTGTCGCAATGGAGAATGACCCGTGCTTGCTCGCCTAGGAGACTTCCAGGTGCGTTTAGGTTCGTGATGCTGTCCTAGCTCGTGAGGCGCGGCCGCCTCGGGCTCGTCCACTTGCATATGGTCATTTCCCCTTCTTCGAGCATCGGTAGACTGAGATTTGACATTAACGTTCATCCGGTCTTCGCTGTCAAGTCCGCCTGTCGCGTCCTCTACTTCATTAGCCTTGCGGATGCTGTACCATTTTGCGTATACCGGAGACTGCTTCCCTGCATCATCATTATTCGAAACCTCCGCCACAGGAGTCACCGTACTCCTCGCATGCGCCATCTCCGCTACGAGATCAGGAAGAGACTCGAGTATAACCTCGCGTTGGATGCCACGCTCGCCGAGGTTATCGGAGAAGTCAAGGCCAGGCGGAAAGACGACGTATTTCTCAAGACCGACAGTGAGGTTTTTCCACTGAATGAAGCAGTCCTCTAACCATGTATGGTTTACGACCGGGATGGACCAGTTACGAGCCTTATTCGCCTTGTTACCCGAAAAACTACAGAAAGGAACGAAGGCATCAGGGGCATCACACAAAAAAAACACATGTGGACCCACTATGCGGCTATAAGCACAGTATTTTTGCCGGACATGCTTGGGGTAAAGGTCGCGCCCATCAGCCCTATTAGCTTTTTAATGTAGTCACGCGCGTCGCCAGTATAGTTTGTCACTGTGATCTCCTACGCCGCACGATAAGCAATCCCAATTGACTTGACAAGCCAATAGCACCCACATGAGCAGAAAACCCTTCGATGGATTTCTTCGGGATTGGGTAATGCAATAACTGGGCTGTAGGTGTACCAATAGTTCCGGTAGACTCTACATGAAAGAGCCATGTAAGTGAGCCGATGAGCTTGCGTCCGCTTACGCCCTGAAGGATCAGTGAGAAAGGCTCAATCTTGGGATACGCCAAGCAAGTAGAGGAAGTTCACCTGTACATAAAGATCCCCCCAACGGTATCGCGCAATGAGAACGTCAAAGTCGTACTCGAAATCTACACGCTTGGCATCGTACTCCACAACCACTCCTCCAGAGCGAACGATACCCGCTTCGATGGCCTGCCTACGACCATCCGAAAGCTCGAGATCAGGACTGAGTAATACGCGTCTACGGCCCCAAATATTCCGTGACTCGGCTCGGCCTAACTTCACTTCTTGTTCTGCTGTAATGAGCGCAGCTTTGTACAGTGCCTTTTTCTCTTGGGACAGCTTGTTCTGTGGTCGCAATAAGCTGTCCCCGACCGCACCTATCTCGGGGCTCGGCCGCCCAAATGTGAAAAGTGGGGGTTCGGGCCACTCGTATGCCGTGGTGGAGAGACCACATATCCCAAGGCGTACCGAGTCGTCGAACCAATGTGGAAGTAGTACTTTGACCTGAGTGTCCTTTTGGTAGCGCAACGCTGTCTGGTACTTCTCAGACCCGGGACCAACGGCAAAGAGGTGAGTGACGTCGCGAGTTAATCCAGCGCGCCACTGCCCTCCGAGCGCCGTGATTCCGGCAGAGAGGACTTCGACATCAGAAGGAACGAGCTGAGAAGGAAAGTGAGCAAGGTACTGGAGAGGGAAAACCGGGGGTAAGGCGTACATCAGTTGCACATGCAACAACTCCTGAGAAGAGCATTGAGGGATCAGGAGAGAAGTGTTGCGCGCTGGCATAAAAGTCAGATGAAATACCGGAAAAGGACGTGCATCTGTATACTCACAGCTGAAGCCTTCCGAGGATCAAGGACCGCTCTGCCCAATAATCCTGGACCAAGGCGTCAAAACGTAGGCGTGGCTCGAGGCCAAAAGAAAGCGCACAGTAACTGTGACAGACCCCCCCTTGGCGCGATCTTGTCCCTCATAATCAAGTGAGAGCGTGATGATGTGCGTTGCTTCTTCCAGAGGTACGGATTCCGCGCCATTACGCCCCAGGGATGAAGTCAGATCAAGCCTTCGATTCTCCGAGAGAGTGGAAGTGCAGAAGAACTTGATTCCGTCAAATATTGGCATTTTTGAACGAGGGCATCAAAGGTGGTTGAGTGAGACCCGAATACGAATTATATTGTGCTAGTCAGACCAGACCACAGGACTGACTCGTGTCGGTGTCCGTCGCGCCGGGGATCACATGACTCTTAATGTGACAACGTTATACGACGCGTTGTCACGTCACGCTTTTGCTCAATCCGAGATGATTCTCCGTCTTCCGTGACCCGTTGCAACTTGCAACTGCAATTACTGTGTAGTTTTCCCTGAAGAGTCCGGGCAAGACAGCATTGTTTGTACTATATTTCCACCTCCACCTTACTACATCTCACCAGTCCCCGAATTGCCTCATAGCTCTCATCTTCAACCCGAGTATCGCCTTTATTCAATTACCTTCTCTCTTGACAGGATGCTTGTCCCTGACCAGTTTTGAATGCGATGAACTCTTGTCACACATTAGAGCACTATGGATTACGATTGCCCTATCCACCCATTGATCAAAGGCGACCATAGTCACTCTTCTGTTCATCTAATTGATATACCGGTGTCCTTTGAAGAACCGTGCTCACAGACCCTCCTTCCTCCTTACTCCAAGCTGACTTGTTCTTGCTGGTGAAGGCCGATTGAGTCCAAACATACTCATTTATAGATGTCAGCAACTAAGCTAATCGTAAGGTCGGTGTGGGACGAAGCGCCACTCACGCAGTGAGGACATTCTTTCTTACTCCCCAAGTTCTCCACTTTGCCACGGATACTGTGGCTCACTGGGATCGGCGCCTCTATATCCCCTTGCTCACCTATCATAGAGCTATAGTGTATCGGTAACGAGTGCCCACAAGTTTTAACGCCGTCTTCGGTAGTCGTTTTCGCCGTTCTGATACCAATATCTCCACCAGGGAGTAATATTCACACACTTGTTATTCATTTTGACTGCGGGGGTAGACCCTAGTTTCCAATATGAAGGAAACGGCGACGCTCACAGTTTTATGACCTAGTTCGCGT
>WNGR01009642.1_pt1 | contig 10126 bp, 10 predicted proteins | sample 5407581 | NCBI WGS metagenome assembly WNGR01 (sample SAMN13153383, study PRJNA577476) | soil metagenome | isolation source: 80 cm soil or saprolite under Garry oak tree replicate 2 | place: USA:California | collected 2016-06-15
GAAGCCGTAGGTTTTCTCGGGAAGGCTGGAGTAGATGTTGACTCCCGGCGCGCACACGTCCACGTTGCTGCCGAAGTTGGAGAATCCGGCCCGCAGGCCATTCTGGTCATTGGGGGTATCCATCTAACCGGACTAGAATCAGCGCATGATGCCGGTGGCTGGCGCGCACTATCCGCGCACGACTGGGGAGTTCCTTGCCTGGTTCCGGACCGATGAGGACTGCCTGGATTACCTGGAGTGGCTGCGCTGGCCTGACGGGTTCATCTGCCCAGGTTGCGGTCATGCTGGTGGCTGGCGGCTTGGTGACGGCCGGATCAAGTGCGGCGGTTGCGGCGCCCGGGCCTCGCTGACGGCGGGCACCATCTTCGACAAGACCCGCACGCCGCTGACGGTGTGGTTTCACGCCTGCTGGCTGTTCGCCACGGCCAAGGACGGGATCTCCGCTCAGCACCTGCAGCGGTCGCTGGAGATCGGCTCGTACCAGACGGCGTGGGCGATGCTGCACCGGCTGCGGCAGGTGCTGGTGCGCCCGGGCCGGGACCGGCTGGCCGGGGTGGTCGAGGTGGATGAGACCTACATCGGCGGGGAGGAGCCGGGGCTGCGCGGCGGCCGGCAGCACGGCAAGAAGGTGCTCACCGGCATCGCCGTTGAGGTCGCGCCGCCACGGGGGATCGGCCGGTGCCGGATGGCCCCGCTGGCTGATGCCTCCGCGGTCACGCTCACCGAGTTCATCAGCCAGAATGTCGAGCCCGGCAGCACGGTGATCACCGACGGCTGGAGCGCCTACCCGGCGATCACCGGCCACGGATACGCCCACAAGCCGGTCAACCAGAAGGCCGCCCGCGCCGCCGGCGCGGACCCAGGCGAGCTGCTCCCGGCCGTGCACCGGGTCGCATCGCTGTGCAAACGCTGGCTGCTGGGCACCCACCAGGGCTCGGTGGACGAGGCGCACCTGCCCGCCTACCTCAACGAGTTCGCCTTCCGGTTCAACCGCCGCCGCTCACGCAGCCGCGGCATGGTCTTCTGCCGGGTCATGGAACTGGCCGCCGGGCACAGCCCGGTCCGCTACCGCGACCTGCTCGCCACCAGCCGCCCCAGGCCAGGACAGGCCCCGCCAGCAACCCGGGGAAAGCCGCCAAGCCTGGATCGGCCCCCAGCGAACCGGCCCTGGCGCGGAGCCACGCCGATCCGGTCCGGTTAGATGGATACCCCTAAATCGGGTTTTCGACCCCTTCTTTCATTGCCAGCCCCGATTTTTCTTCCGACGGAAGGCAGAGTGCCGGTGTAGGGGTCCGGTGAAGATGTCATCTGGGCCAGTTAGAGGACTCTTTCGTCCACGCCGGACCGTCGGCCTTGGGCCTGAAGAGGCCCGCTGCGGACTCGTTCGCCGTTGGGTTCTCAGCCCGGTCGTTGTGGGTAAGCGCGTGGAGAGCACGATTGAGGTCATCAATGCGGTCGTGTAGTTCGCGCTGGAGCCGCTGGGACAGGCGGTCCCAGTCCTCGGGTCCGGGGACCTGGCCTTCGGGCAGTTCGGCCAGGGCGGTCCGGATATCGGCGATGGACAGGCCCACGCGCTGGCAGGCGCGGATCATGGCGACGCGGCACATCACATCGGCGTGGTAGCGGCGCTGGTTGCCGGCGGTGCGGTCGCTGATGATCAGGCCCTGCCGTTCGTAGAACCGCAGCGCGGAGGGGGCGACGCCACTGCGCGCGGCGACCTGGCCGACCGTGAGCCCGGCCTCGTGCCAGTCGAAGGGTTCCGCGTCCATGACTGCTCCCCGCTGTGCCCTGCCTCGATCGGTGCGGTCCGCGAATTAATGCCGGCTCGCTCGCTCTTGACTTCAACATTAGTTGAGGTTCTAGCGTCGGCAGCAGTGGGGCTGCCCGGCCTGGGGCAGCGATGGATGCAGCGAAGGAGATCATCGTGATTCTGGTTACCGGGGCGACCGGGACAGTCGGGCGGCAGGTCGTGACGCAGCTCAGCGAGCGTGGCCTGCCGGTGCGCTCGGTCACCCGCGATCCCGCGTCGGCCGGACAGCCGGCTGGCGTGGAGGTGGTGCGCGGCGACCTGGCCGATCCGGCGTCGCTGGAGCCGCACCTGGCGGGAGCGGACTCGGTGTTCCTGGTGTGGCCGTTTACCTCACCCGAGCTGGCCGCTGGCCCGGGCGCGCGGGTAGTCGAGCTGCTGGCCCGCCATGTCGCCCGCGTCGTTTACTTGTCTGCGCAGGCCGCGGCCGGGCGGCCGGACTCGTTCTGGGCGGTGATGGAGCGGCTAATCGAAGACTCCGGCGTGGCCTGGACGTTCCTGCGGCCGACCGGGTTCGCGGCCAACACGCTGATGTGGGCGGATCAGATACGCGGCCAGGGTGTCGTCCGGTGGCCCTACGGCGCGGCGACCCGGTCGCTGGTCCACGAGTCCGATCTCGCCGCCGTGGCGGTCCGAGCGCTGACCGAGGACCGCCATGCTGGCTGCCGGTACCTGCTGACCGGACCGGAGGCCATTACCCAGGCCGATCAGGCGCGGATCATCGGCGAGGCAACCGGCCGCGCCGTGCGCTGGGAGGAACTGTCACCCGAGGAAGCCCGGCGACAGCTACTCACCGCCTGGGGTGACCCTGGCTTCGTCGACTCCGCGCTCGCCACCTGGGCCAGGCTGGTCACCCGGCCAGAACCGGTCACCAGGACGGTCGAGGAAATCACCGGCACCCCGGCCCGCACCTTCCGGCAGTGGGCAGCCGATCACGCCAGCGATTTCCGCCTGCCATCCACGGTCGAGGTGGCCGACCGGTACGTGTCCGCATTCCGCGCCGGCGACCTCGACGCGGCCCTGCAGCTCCTGGCAGCCGATGTGCTGCGGGTCGCGCCACTGGAGACCGGGGACGGGCCGGGCGAACTGCGCGGGGTACAGCAGATCATGGACAACAGCGGCAGGTTCAACGCCGACTACCAGATCCACGCCGTCGAGATCGATGACCCGTTCGTGCGCGGCGACCAGTTCGCCGTCCGGTTCGCCTTCGACCGGACCCACCTGCCGACCGGCAAGCGCGAGACAGCCGTGAAGATCTCCCTCTACACCGTCGTCGGCGCGGCTATCGTCCGCGAAGAGGTCTACTACCACACGCCCCAGCACACGCCGGGACACTGACAGGACCAACCCGGATGACCCACCATGCGGCGCCGACGAAAAGTGGTGAGTCCCGCCAAGCCAAGCGATCATCCGACAGCACGGCTTCCGGGTCGCCGAACAGCGGGTCACCCACTCATCTGGATCAGCGGCAGCGCCAGACCGCACGCCCTTCAGCTACGGCAGTCACACCAGCCGGCCCGGTACCGTAACACCGCCGGTTGAGGGAAATGACAACTTCCCTGCGCTGAAGACCTGTGACCACAAACGTTAGATGGCTTGTGAGCTTGCTTTGTTGTGGCGCTTCGCTGAGCTTGCCAGGTTTAACTTAGCTGGCGTGATTTCCCTGGTTCAGTTGGCGTGCTGGTCAACTGCCACTTACCGGCAGAGGGGCAGCGGAGGGCTTCCTGCTTCGAAGTCGCGCATGGCGATGGCCTGCCAGGCAACTGTCCAGGTTTCTGTGCCGGCATGGCATGCGTGCGCGAGCATCTCGAGGATCCGCGGCCGGGGCAGCGTGGTCCGTCTCGCGTTCAGCACCGTTGCGATACGATGCTGCTTCATTACTGTGGGGAGGCGGCCATGAGGCACCGCGGCCAGGCCGGGGAACAGGTGGCCGATTGGGGAATCGGCCACTACGAAACCACTGCGGAGCAGCTCTTCCCGGCCGCTCGCGCCGTCGTCGAAAGCGCCGCGATCCGGCCTGGTGAGCGTGTGCTTGACCTCGGGTGCGGAACCGGGAATGCCGCCTTGCTCGCCGCGGACCATAGCGGCGAGGTCACGGGAGTGGATCCGGCGTCGCGGCTGCTGGAGGTGGCCCGGGCCCGGGCCGCCGGTGAAGGGAAGAAGGTTACGTTCCTTCGTGGCGAGGCCACATCGTTGCCGGCCGGCGATGCGAGCGTGGATGTCATCCTGTCGGTGTTCGCGGTGATCTTCGCCCCCGGTCCGGGCGCCGTGGCGGCGGAAATGTCGCGCGTCCTGGTTCCGGGCGGGCGCATCGTATTGAGTGCGTGGATCCCCGCGGGGGCCATGTTCGAGCTGAACTCGGCGGCAGCACAGGCCGTCCGGCAGGCTGTGGGGGCGCCCCCGGCGCCACAGCCGTTTGCCTGGCATGACCGGGACGCCCTGTCGGGCCTGCTCGCGCCATACGGTTTCCGGGTCGAGACCGCGCCTCACCGCCTGGCGTATACCGGGTCGTCGGCGCGGGATTTCCTCGGCACCGAATCCCGCAACCATCCGCTGGCGGTCGCCGGCTTCGGTGTCCTGGAGCCGCTCGGCCAGGCCGAGGCGCTGCGCGCCCGCCTCCTGGAAATCCTGGAGAACGCCAACGAGGACCGCGACGGGTTCCGGGTAACCAGCCGCTACGTCGTCGCCACAGCTCGCCGCGATGGTTGAATCGGAACCCCGGCCGCCGCTACCGGGCAGGTGAGGGAGGCAGCGCACGCGACGGCAGGAGAGCGACGCCGTCTCAGCCGATACCCGCAGCCGCCGGCCGCCAGTCACAACCACCCGAGCAATGCCGCCATTCCTGCGGCCACGGACTCTCCCGGCAGCGGCCACGCCAAGTAAACCCGGGAAACGCCACTTATCGCTGGGAGTCACAAGACCGGATATCCCGACCCTCCAGATGACGACAAGGCTGCGCGGAAATGACATCTTCGGTGAATCCCTACAGCCGGCTCGAAGACCAGAGAGGTCGTCGGTCCGGCCTCGTAAGAGGAATACGGAATAGAGTACGGATTAGCTGACGGTATGGAATGCCGACTGGCGGTGTAGGGATCAGATCTTCCTGAACAATCGACCGGCTATCTGAACACCTACCTGAACAGTCGATGTTCTATGTGAACAATCACTCCTCTCCGATTACATAAGGTGATGTTCCAGAGCGAGCCGGAGGCAGGGCGGCCAGGGCGCCGTCGAGGGCGCCGAGCGCTGCTGCGGTGAGGGCTGGCCGCTGGTCGCGCTGGCAGCCTGCGGTGACCCAGGACAGGCAGGCCGCGTCAAGAAACCCGAGGTAGCCGTGCAGGGCGTGGTCGCGGGGCTGGCCCGGCGGCAGGCCCAGGACGGCCCGAAGCAGGGTGACGTAGCGCTCCCGGGCCGCAGCACGCAGGCTTGCTGCTTCGGCGGCACCGTCGCACGGGTCGCGCAAGGGGGCCGCCCAGCCTTCCGGTGTGCTGGCGACGAAGTCCAGGTAGGCCTCGACTGAGGTGGCCAGCCGCTGGCGGGCGGTGGCTCCCGGACCGAGCGCGGCGTCGGCCTCGAATTGCCGCTGAAGCAGGGATTCGATGGCCTCCCGGACTATTTCCGCGTACAGGGCGCCCTTGGTCGCGAAGTACTTGTGCACCAGAGCCTCCGAGGCGTCGGCCGCGCTGGCCACCGAGGCGAGGCTGACCTGGTCGTAAGGGGCCTGGGCGAACGCGTCGCGAGCCGCATCCAGGATCGCCGTGCGGCGCTGCGCGGGGTCGAGGCGCTGGCGAGGGCGGCGATCGGAGCGGGTCACCGTTGCACGCTACCAGGGCTAGTGAGGTATGGTCACTAATGTTTAGTGAGCCGTCATCACTAGGAGGGGCGTTGCCAGGCTGGGTCGAGCACGCGATTTGGTGGCAGGTCTATCCGCTGGGGTTCACCGGTGCCCCGGCGCGATCCGGCGAGGAGGCGGTCGTCCACCGGCTGGGCCGCCTGGAGGCGTGGCTGGACTACGCGGTCGAGCTCGGCGTGTCCGGGCTGGCCCTGGGGCCGGTGTTCGCCTCGCATACCCACGGCTACGACACCATCGACCACCTCCGCATCGATCCGCGGCTGGGCGACGAGGACGACTTCGCCCGGCTGGCCGGCGCCGCTCATCAGCGCGGGCTGCGGATCCTGCTCGACGGGGTGTTCAACCACGTCGGACGGGGCTTCCCAGCCTTCACCGCGGTCCTCGAGCAGGGGCCAGCCGCTCCGGACGCCTCCTGGTTCCGCCTGACCTGGCCCGACGGCGCCCGGCCGGGAACCGAACCCGGATACGGCACTTTCGAAGGGCACCGGCAGCTTGTCGCCCTCAACCATGACGAGCCCGCCGTCGCGGACTACGTCGCCGCCGTGATGGCGCACTGGCTGGAACGCGGGGCGGACGGCTGGCGGCTTGACGCCGCCTACGCGGTGCCCCCGGGCTTCTGGGCCAAGGTCCTGCCCCGGGTACGCGCCGCCCGCCCGGACGCCTACATCGCCGGCGAGGTCATCCACGGCGACTACGCGGCGATCGTGCGGGAATCGGGGATGGACTCGGTCACCCAGTACGAGCTGCGGAAGGCCATCTGGAGCTGCCTCAACGAGGCCAACTTCTTCGAGCTGGCCTGGGCGCTGGACCGGCATAACCAGTTCACCGCTGCCTTCGCCCCGCTCACCTTCGCCGGCAACCACGACGTCACCCGGCTGGCGAGCAAGCTCACCGATACCCGCCACCTGCCGCACGCCCTGGCGATCCTGCTCACCGTGGCCGGGACCCCGTCGATCTACTACGGCGACGAGCAGGCCTTCCGCGGCATCAAGGAAGACCGCCCCGGCGGCGACGACGCGATCCGCCCCGCCTTCCCCCGCACCCCAGCCCAGCTCGCGCCCTACGGATGGGACACCTACCGCCTCCACCAGGATCTCATCGGGCTGCGCCGCCGCAACCCCTGGCTGCACCGCGCCCGCACCAGCATCCTGCACCTTGCCAACGCACAGGTCGCCTACGAGGCACGCCACGACGGCTGCCGGCTGATCACCGCGCTCAACGTCGCCGGCAACCCGGCCCGCCTGCCCGCACCGCACGCACGCACCATCCAGGCCGGAGCCGGCGACCTCCACCAGGCCAGCACTCCCGACGCGTCCATCGGCCTCGGCCCGCACGGCTGGGCCATCCTCACTCCCTGACCAGCCCGCCATGCGCGAGTTCCATTCACGCACCGTGACTGTATCGGCAGCGGGGATTGTTCACCTAACCGGAACTCGGCGCGAAAAGAACTGTTCAACTACCCCTAACGCTCCAGCTCGGAGTGTTCAGGTTCGCCTGATCCCTACACGGCGTGTAGGGATCAGGTGTTTCTGAACAATCGACCGGCTACCTGAACACCTATCTGAACAACGAGGCTTTCCTGAACACCGCCGCCCGTCGGGTCACGTTCTGTGTTCAAGATCAGGGGCAAGAGAGCCGTGGCCAGTGGTGGCCGGGTCCGCACAGTTTGCGGGACCTGGCGGGCTGTGGTCCAGTCTTCCTGGCCGGGCAGCGCGGCTCAGCTGGCGGGGTGGCTTTCCCTGATCTGGGCGACGAAGGTCTTGACGGCGGGGAAGGCGAGGTCCGGGCGGTCGCGGAAGATGGTGTGACGCGCCCCGGGAAGTCGCACGAGGCGGGTGGTGCCGGCCGGCAGCTGGCTGGCTAGTTCCTCGACCACGGGCAGCGGGCAGACCGGGTCGTCCTCGCCGGCGAGGACCAGGACGGGGCACCGGACGGCGCCGAGCAGGCTCCAGGGATCGAAGCTTGAGACCTCGTGGCTGTCGTAGTGCGTGGCGACGTCCGGGTTCCTGATCATCCGGGCCAGGAACTGGCGGGACTCCTCGGCCCAGCCCGGCGTGGCGCTGTAGAGCGGGTAGCAGACGCGGTTGAACTCAGCCTGGAGATCCTCGGCGTCCCCGGCGTAGATGCGCTCGATGATGGCGGCCGCCTCGGGGCCGCCGACGCGGCCGAACGCCTTGATGACTCGCGGCTCGTCCCGGTGGCCACCAGTCGTGTTGGCCAGGATGATGCCGCCAGGGTGATCGGGGAACAGCGCCGCGTAGGTGAGCGCGACGTCCCCGCCGAAGCTGCTGCCGAGGATGACCGGCTTGTGCAGTCCGAGCGCGTCGCACAGCCGCCGCAGGTCGTCGGCCCAGGTCCGCATGTTCCAGGACTCGGCGCTGCTGCGGTCGCTGCGGCCGTGGCCGCGCAGGTCGAAGTACAGGACCTGGAAGTCGCCGGCCAGCGGCTCTAGCGCGGACTTCACCGTCATGTGGTCCAGGCCGGGGCCGCCGTGGACGGCCACCAGGACGGGGCGCTCCGCCGTCGTGTCCCCCTGCGGGATGACTGATGGCCCGGAGACATCGAACCACAGGGACACATCGCCGAGGCTGATGCGCACACGACCTCCAGGACGACTGCGGCGGGCCGGTTCAGAGGCTCACAGTAATCTCCAGAACGCCACCCACGCACCTTTCGTGACGATGACGGCAGCACCCAATGCTCAACTGCGGCCGGCACTCCAGCTCAGGCCCTTCAGGTTCCCCGGTTCCCTGCACGAGGCGTCGCGGGCGTCCGGCGTGTCGCTGCCTGGCAAGCGCATTCCGCGCCCGTAGGGTCGCATCATGGCGTCCTGGTTCGCGGGGTTACTTCCCGTGGCTGGCGCCCGGGCGGCTTGCGAGCTGCCTGCGGATGCGTGGTGTCGCTGCGCATGGCTGATGCCGGCGAGGCCAGCTTCCCGCTGCTCCAGGTGCAGGGCCGCCAGGTGGTCGCCGCGGTTCCGTGGCGGAAGACGCGCAGTGCCCGCGGCCAGGCCCACTATCCGGGGTATTTCTGGTCCGCGACGACGGGCGGGCACGTGATCTACGAGAGCCGCCTGGAGCGATCTGCTGCTGGCCGACTTCGACCGCGACGTGGCAGCGATCGCTGCCCAGCCGTTCCTGCTGCAGGCCCGCGTGGCCGGCACGGCCCGCCGGCACGTGCCGGACTTCCTCCTGGTGCACGCGGACAAGTCGGTGCGCGTGGTCAACGTCAAGCCGGCCGGCAAGCTCGCGGAGCCGCGGACCGCCGAGGCGCTGGCCTGGCCGGGGCGGCTGATCGAGGGCCACGGCTGGCACTACGAGATCTGGAGCGGGGCCGACCCCGTGCTGCTGGCGAACCTGCGCTTCCTGGCCGGCTACCGGCGGACCGGCCTGCTGCCGGAGGGCGGGCTGGACGACATCCTCGCCGCGGTCATGCCGGGCGACACGATCGGCGGCGTGATCAGCCGGATGTCCCGGACCCGCCGGCCCGGTGAGGTCAAGGCGGCCGTGCTCAGCCTGCTATGGCAGCAGCGGCTGGCAACTGACCTGCACGGACATCTCGGCTCAACAGCACGCTGGAGGTGACGGCATGAACGGCACGCCGGGCGGCACCATCACCATCGGGACACGGCTTTTCTTCGACGGCGGGCTGTGGGAGGTGACGGAGCTGACGGCCACGGCAGTGGTGATGCGCGACGCCCTAGGCGGCCTGCGGCAGGCCAGCATCAGCGGCCTGCTCGCCGACCCCGCGACCCGCCTGCTGGACGCAGCTCCCGCCGAGCCCGCCCCCGCCGAGCCGGGCACCAGCGGGCTCACCCCGCCGGAGACGGAAGAAATGCGGAGGCTGGCCGGCCACGTGCTAGAGGTGCTGACCGGCTACCAGCGCGGCGGCGAGGCCCTCGCACTGCCCGGGGAACCGCGACCGCAGTACGCTCCCGGGACAGCGAAGCTGCAGCGGTGCCAGGCCAAGGCCGCCGAGCTGGGCGTCTCGGTGATGACCGTGCGCCGGATGATCTGGCGGTTCGAGGCCAACGGCCCCGAAGGACTGGCCGACCGCCGCAGCGACCCGGCGAGTACGAGCACATCTGGCGCATGGCCTACGTGCCAGGGCCGGAGGGGATCATCGTCGCCCTGGCCGAGCGTATCGACTGACGGGACGCTAGGTCCGGTCGGCGGCCGCTTTGCGTTGTCGTTCGAGAAAGCGCTGTTCGGTTGGGTTGGCGGTCAGCTCGATGGCGCGGTCGTAGGCGGCGACGGCTGCGTCACGCCGCCCTGCACGGGCGAGGAGATCGGCGCGCGCGGCGTGGTAGGGCTGGTAGTCCTCGAGTAGGGTCACGTCGAGCGAGTCGAGGGCGTGGAGACCAGCGGCGGCGCCACGCATCTCGCCGATGGCGACGGCCCGGTTGAGCGCGATCACCGCGTTGGGGTGCATGGCGTAGAGCTGGTCGTAGAGGGCGACGATCTGGG
>WNGR01013592.1_pt1 | contig 10126 bp, 7 predicted proteins | sample 5407581 | NCBI WGS metagenome assembly WNGR01 (sample SAMN13153383, study PRJNA577476) | soil metagenome | isolation source: 80 cm soil or saprolite under Garry oak tree replicate 2 | place: USA:California | collected 2016-06-15
CGGACACGAACGCGATGTGCGTGTTGATCCACACCGCCCCGAAGTCAAGCTTCCTGGCCATCCGCATCGCGCGGCCGTGATCTCTGCTCCAGACGCTGGCGGCCAGCCCGTATTTCACTCCGTTCGCCCAGCTCAGCGCCTCCTCCTCGGCGCTGAACCGCTGCACAGTGATGACCGGCCCGAAGATCTCCTCCTGGATCAGCTCGTCATCCTGGTTCAGCCCGGCCACCACGGTCGGGGCGAAGCAGTAGCCGCGCTCCCCTACCCGGTGGCCGCCGGTGAGGACCTCGGCATGGTCCGGCCTGCGCCGCAGGAATCCCTCGACCCGGTCGAGCTGAGCGGCGTTGTTCAGCGGCCCGAAGCTGGCGTCCGGTACGTCGAGGCCGCCGGTCTTCACCGACCTGGCCCGCTCCGCGAGCGCGTCGGTGAGATCAGCGGCGATGCCGGGGCCGGCCAGCACCCGGGTGGCCGCGGTGCAGTCCTGGCCCGCGTTGTAGTAGCCGGCGTCGGCGATCAGCCCGGCCGCCTGGCCGGCATCGACGTCGTCGAACACGATCACTGGTGCGTTGCCGCCCAGTTCCAGGTGCACCCGCTTAAGGGTGCCCGCGGCCGCCTGCGCGACCTCCCGGCCCGCGCGGACCGAGCCGGTGATCGAAACCATCCGCGGGATGTCATGGACGACGAGCGCGCGGCCGGTGTCCCGGTCACCGCAGATCACGTTCAGCACGCCGGGCGGCATGAACTCGGCGGCGATCTCGGCCAGCAGCAGCGTGGACACCGGGGTGGTGTCGGACGGCTTGAGCACGACCGTGTTGCCGGCCGCCAGGGCGGGCGCGATCTTCCAGATCGCCATCATCATCGGGTAGTTCCAGGGAGTGACCTGGGCACACACGCCGACCGGCTCGCGCCGGATCATCGAGGTGTGATCAGCCAGGTACTCTCCGGCCGACCTGCCCTCGCCGGCCCTGGCGGCAGCGGCGAAGAACCTGAGCTCATCGGCCAGCGGCGGGACCTCATCCGACGTGGTGATGCCCACTGGCTTGCCGGTATTGCGGGACTCCGCTACGACCAGGTCCTCCGCCCTAGCCTCGACCGCGTCAGCGAACCTGAGCAGGATCAGGCTGCGCTCCGCGGGGGTGGTGTCCCGCCAGGTCTCGAAGGCTGACGCGGCCGCGCGGAGCGCGTTGTCGACGTCGCCGGCATCAGATACCGGTGCCCGGGCGTAGGCCTCGCCGGTGCTCGGGTCGACGACGTCGCTCGTCTGCCCGTCCCGGCCGGAGACATATTCTCCGTTCACGAAGTTCCGCAGTTCCTGCATGCTGCCCTCCGGTCCGCCCGTGCTCAGGCCGACTACGACCCTGGCATGCCGGCAGGCCTCAGCACAAGTGAATCAGTAGCCAGAACTGTTCTGCTCCTGCGGAATCAGTTGACAGCGGTGCTGAGCGTGGCAGGATTGCCATGCGGAGGAGGCAAACGCATGGCGCATACGCCAGGGGCACCCCTGGCCCCGGAGGGCCGACGGCGCACTGAGGCTGGCCCGCACCAGCGCGGCAACGGAAGCGTCCACGTCCGGCTGCTTCTCGATGCCATCTCCAAGGAAATCATCGAGCAGCTGCAGCAGGACGGCCGGCGCTCGTACGCCGCGATCGGGAAGGCGGTCGGCCTGTCCGAGGCGGCGGTGCGGCAGCGGGTGCAGCGCCTGATCGAGAGCGGCGCGATGCAGATCGTGGCCGTGACCGACCCGATGACGCTGGGATTCCGCCGCCAGAGCATGATCGGGGTCAGGTGCGGCGGTGACCTGGAGCAGGTCGCGGACCAGCTGGCGGCCATGCCGGAGATCGACTACGTGGTGATCACCGCCGGCTCCTTTGATCTGCTGATCGAGGTCGTCTGCGAGGACGACGACCAGCTGCTGGAGATCCTCAGCCGGGTGCGCACCATCCCGAGCGTGACTACCACCGAGACGTTCGTCTACCTGAAGCTACACAAGCAGACCTACAGCTGGGGGACCAGATGACACAAGACAAGGGCGCCGGGCAGCGAATGACGGGCCTGCAAGCAACGGGTCAGCAAGCGACGGGTCAGCGAACCAAGGGGCAGCAAACCCCGACCGCGCAGCAGGCCGCGGCCGGGCGGAACCTCTGGCTGCATTTCACCCGGATGTCGTCGCAGGCCAGCGGCGAGGTACCGGTCATCGTGCGCGGCTCAGGACCGTACGTCTTCGACGCCAGCGGCAAGCGCTACCTGGACGGGCTGTCCGGGCTGTTCGTCAGCCAGATCGGGCACGGCCGCAAGGAGGTCGCCGAGGCTGGGGCGCGCCAGGGCAGCGAGCTGGCCTACTTCCCGCTATGGTCGTACGCCCATCCGCGCGCGATCGAGCTCGCGCAGCGGCTCGCCGAGCTGGCCCCCGGCGACCTGAACCGCGTGTTCTTCACCACCAGCGGCTCGGAGGCGGTCGAGTCGGCGTGGAAGCTCGCCAAGCAGTACTTCAAGGCCACCGGCGAGCCGGGCCGCTACAAGGTGATCAGCCGCGACATCGCCTACCACGGAACCTCGATGGGCGCGCTGGCGATCACCGGCCTGCCCGCGATCAAGGAGCCCTTCGAGCCGCTTCCCCCGGGCGGGGTGCGGGTCCCCAACACGAACTTCTACCGGGCGCCCGAGTTCGTGGCCGACGACCTGACGGCGTTCGGCCGGTGGGCGGCCGACGAGATCGAGCGCGCGATCCTGCGCGAGGGACCTGAGTCGGTCGCTGCCGTATTCCTGGAGCCGGTGCAGAACTCCGGTGGCTGCTTCCCGCCGCCGCCCGGCTACTTCGCGCGGGTCCGCGAGATCTGCGACCGGTACGGGGTGCTGCTCGTCTCGGACGAGGTGATCTGCGCGTTCGGCCGGCTGGGGTACTACTTCGGCGCGCAGCGCTACGGCTACCAGCCCGACATCATCACCTTCGCCAAGGGGGTCACCTCTGGCTACGCCCCGCTCGGCGGGATGCTGGCCCGCGAACGGCTCATGGAGCCGTTCGAGGAGGGTGCGGCCACGTTCCTGCACGGGATCACGTTCGCCGGCCACCCGGTCAGCTGCGCGATCGCCCTGGCCAACCTGGACGTCTTCGAGAAGGAGGACCTGCTCGGCAACGTCCGGGCGCACGAGGCCGGGTTCCGCGCCACGCTCGAGAAGCTGGGCGACCTGCCCATCGTGGGCGACGTCCGCGGCGACGGCTACTTCTACGGGATCGAGCTGGTCAAGGACAAGGCCACCCGGCAGACGTTCGACGACGACGAGTCCGAGCGGCTGCTGCGCGGTTTCCTCTCCCCCGCCCTGTTCGAGGCCGGCCTCATCTGCCGCGCCGACGACAGGGGCGATCCGGTCATCCAGCTTTCCCCGCCGTTGACCTGCACCCAAGAACATTTTGACGAGATGGAGCAGATCCTGCGCAGCGTGCTAACGCAGGCATGGTCGAAGCTCTGAGCCGGCTACAGCGCAGTTCGTGCGGGCCGCCCGAGAAGTTATGGATTCGTTACCCCAGAGCATGTCCTAACCGGCACCCTACGCGTGTCTTATATGTGGACGGGGCGACGCTCGAGCCGCGCCGTCACCTAACGGGGAGACACGCGGGAGGGGATCCGATGTCCAGCGAAAGCCAGGACTGGAGCGCACTGGCGAGCCACAACGAGAGGGTCGTGGAAGCCTCTGTCCTGCTGCTCAGTCCCGGCGCCGAACGCCATCTCGCCGCGCCGCGCCCGGCCGCGCCGGCCAAGGAGCGGTGGCTGCGCCGACGCAGGCGCGCCACTGCCGCGCAGCGCTGCTAGCCCGCGGTTACTGCCGCTAGGCGCAGCTAGCACGGCGCCGCGGAGCCGCCGGCCGCGCTTTACCCGCGCGCGAGCGCGATCCCTCAGTCCCGCGTACCCCTAATCCCCCGAGCGGACAGGACCTGCTGCAGGTGCTGGGCGGCCTGGTCCACCGGCACCCGCTCCTTCTCGCCGGTCTTCCTGCTGGTGATCTCGACCACGCCGTCGGCCAGGTCGCGGCTGCCCACGCTGACCCGCCACGGAATCCCGGTCAGTTCCGCGTCCCGGTACTTCACCCCGGGCCGGTCATCCCTGTCGTCGATCAGCGTGTCCACACCCGCGGCCAGGAGTTGCTCGTAGAGTGACTCGGCCGCCGCGCGCGCCCGCTCGTCCTGCGGCGACAGCAGCACCACGTTCACCTCGGCCGGCGCCACCTGCACCGGCCACCTCAGCCCGGCGTCGTCGTGGTGCACCTCAGCGATGGCCGCCATCGCCCGCTCCACGCCGATGCCGTAGCAGCCCATGATCGGGATGATGCTGGCGCCGTCCGGGCCCAGGACCGAGACGCCGAGCGCGGTGCTGTACTTGCGGCCGAGCTTGAAGATGTGCCCGACCTCGATGGCCCGGATGAGCTCCAGCGGGGTGCCGCACCGCGGGCATGGCTCGCCTGCGGTCACCTCACGCAGGTCCTCCCAGCGGGAGACGGCGATGTCGCGTTCCACGTCGACGCCGGTCAGGTGCACGTCGTCGATGTTCGCCCCGGTGGTCATGTCCCGCCTGCCCCGCAGCGCCAGATCGGCGATGACCGGCAGGCTGGTGACTCCGACCGCGCCGAGGCTGCCCGGCGATGCGCCGAGGGCGTCACGGATCTCGTCGGCCTGGGCCGGCCTGATGTTGCCGGACCCGCACGCGTCCGCGAGCTTCTGCTCAGCCAGCGGGTGATCACCGCGCAGCAGCACCAGCGTGAGCTGCCCGTCGATCACGTAGACGAGCGTCTTGATCTGCCGGTCGGCCAGGATCCCGTACTTGATGATCAGATCCTCGATGGTCCGCACGCCCGGGGTAGCCAGGCGCTCGGGTGCTGGCTTGCCTGGCCTGTCCTCGATCGGCGGCAGGGCCGAGGTCGCTTTCTCCAGGTTGGCGGCATAGTTGCAGTTGCCGCAGAGTGCGACCAGGTCCTCGCCCGCATCTGCCGGGCACATAAACTCGACCGAGTCGGTGCCGCCCATGTTCCCGCTCGATGCCTCCACCGCGATCGCGGGGATGCCGAGCCGGGCGAAGATCCGCTCGTACGCGCCGCGGTGCGCCTCGAATGAGGCGTCCAGCCCGGCCTCGTCGATATCGAAGCTGTAGGAGTCCTTCATCGTGAACTCCCGCACCCGCAGCAGGCCGCTCTTCGGCCTGGGCTCGTCCCGGAACTTGGTCTGGAACTGGTACCAGAACTGCGGCAGCTCGCGGTAGGACGACAGCTCGACCGCGAGGCTGGTGAATATCTCCTCGTGGGTCATGCCGAGGACGATGCCGGCTCCCCTGCGGTCCCTGAGCCGGAACATCTCCTCCCCCATAACCTCAAGCCGCCCGGTCTTCTCCCAGATCTGGGCCGGCTGCATGGAGGGGAGCAGGAACTCCTGCGCGCCGATCCGGTTCATCTCCTCCCTGATCACGTTCATGATCTTGGCCCGGACCCGCACGGCGAGCGGGAGCAGGGAGTAGTGGCCGGCCATGAGCTGGCGGATGAAACCAGCGCGCAGCAGCAGCCGGTGGCTGGCCACGTCGGCGTCCGCCGGGTCCGCACGCAGGGGAGGAATGTGGAGCTGTGACCAGCGCATGCCCGTCAGCGCCCCCTTGTATGTCGGGACTTTCTGCCGAAATGGCGTTATGCGGAACACCGCACTGTATGGCGTTGCCCGCAGGCAGAAGATACACGCCCTGGTGGCCAGTCCCCTATTTGATTCGCCCGGGGCCAGCGTGCGCGCCGGGTGATCTAGTTTGGCCGGGGCGGAACCGGGCATCCTCTCGGTCATGCCGACGGACAGGTCCGGTCGCCGAGTGCTTGCCTTCAAGATGGGCATATCCACGATCTTCGATCTGACCGGCGCGACCATCTTCCGGGTCGTCCGCCAGGTCCTGCCGGAGCCTCCGCCGCCCGGCTCGCGGCCCGATCCGTTCCGGTCTGCCATGGATACGATCATGGCTGCGCACCGCGAGGTGGTCGTGCGCACACGCAACAAGAGCGGTGTGACCTTACCGGCGTGACCGACAGCGATCGCATTCCGGGAACCGGGCGGCAGTCCGACCCCCTGGCTGCGTTCCCGCGCGCGCCGGTGCAGGCCGGTGATGGCCGTGACCAGCTGGCTGACGTGGTTCTGGAGCGGATCAAGGACAGGCTCGGCGACGACAGGGAGCCCGCGCCCGAGGCCCCGTCGGTCGAGCAGGCGATCGCCCTGCGCGATCAGGCGCCCGAGCTCTACGACCTGTGGCTCAAGATCGCGCAGGAGAAGGCCGCGACAGCTAACTACGTCGACCGGGCCCCGTACGAAGTCCCGGAGCGGCTCGCGCAGAGCGGCAGGCCCAGGGCACTGGGCGCCTTGATTGTCGTTCTGTCCTTCTGCGGGTATCTTGCCTGGCTTGGCGGACCTGGCCCGTATATTGGCGGTCTGATCGCCATCCTGGACCTGGCCGCGATGCTCGGCGTGTTCTTCGGCCTGCGGCCTGACCGCTTGGCCGATCCCCGCCGATCCGGCCGCAAGCCCTTAGCACCGGCGTTGCGGACAGGCACGCGTGGCGGGCACACCCGCCCGCCGCTTATAGTGATCAAGTCCTCATGTTTAGGGCAGGATTGATGAGAGGCCCTGAAGGCTGAGGCGCATCGCGCCAAGGGAGCAAATGGCCAGGGAACGGCGGTCGCTACAAGATCTCATCCGGGGCCGCCAGCAACGCAGCTTTGCCGGCCGTCAGGAACAAGTGGCCCAGTATCAGGGGAACCTCGGGCTTCCTGTTGAGGATGAACGCCGCAGGTTCTTGTTCAACATTCACGGCAATGCCGGGGTCGGCAAGACCTATCTTTCCAAGCAGCTCTGGCAGGTCGCGATCGAACAAGGCGCCTTAGCTGCCTACACCGACGAGGCCGTCGATGACGTGACCTCGGCCATGACCGCCATCGCCGCTGGGCTGGACCCCGGTGGCGCCTGGCTGGGCGATTTCGGGCAGCGCGCCGCCGCGCGCCGGGAGCCTCGTGACCAACTGGAGCCCGGCCCGGGCGCATCCGGTGCGGCGCGGGCCTACCTGGCCCGTAAGTTCGGCGATCACGCGGACGTGCGCTTGCTGCCGTCGGCGGCCGAGGAACTTACCCCGGCCTTCGTGGCCGGACTGAACCGGCTGGCCGCAGCCCAGCCGCTGGCTCTGTTTTTTGACACCTACGAGCGCACGTCCGCGCTTCTTGATCAGTGGCTGCGCGATCTTTACGCCGGGTGTTACGGGGACCTGCCAGCCACGCTCGTAACCACTATTTCCGGGCGCAGCCCGCTTGATCCCAAGCTGTGGGGCGAGTACCTCCCGGTCATCGCCGACGTTCCCCTGGAGCCGTTCAGCGAGGCGGCCGCGCGCCAGTTCCTGGCCAGCAAGGGAATCAGCGACGAAGCCGCGCTTCAGGCCGTCCTGACCCGGTCGGGGCGCCTGCCGATCTGGCTAGCCACCCTGGCCGGTGCCCGCCCGAAGGGTGCTGATGACATCGGGGATCCGGCCGATGGCGCGGTCGGGCAACTCCTCGGCCGGGAAGATGACCCGGCCCGGCGGAGCATCGCTATGGCTGCGGCACTGCCCCGGTCGTTCAGCGAAGACATCCTGGCCGCAATCGCACCGGGTGAAGCTGCGCCGTCCAAATCTGCGCCGTCCAAATCTGCGCCGTCCGACCAGGCTGCCGGCGAGTTGCTGAGCTGGCTGACCGGCCTGGAATTCGTGACCTCGCGGGCCGGGTCGTGGAGGTACCACGAGGTTGTGCGCACCGCCATGCTGGAGCGGCAGCGCGCCGAGGCCCTCAGCGAATGGCGCGCCAAGCACGCCGCCCTGGCCCGAGCGCATGGCCGCCTCGCTGATGACGCCGCTGGTGGCATTGATAAGGATTGGGATAATCCGGGCTGGATAGATCACACGTGCGAGAAGACCTATCACCTGCTCTGCGCCAATCCCATCAATAACCTGCCCCAAGCGCTCGCTTTGGCCGTCAAGGCCGCGGAGCACAGCCCGGTTCGCGCCCGTCAATGGGCTTGGCTCTTCGCCGACGCGGGCCGTGATATTGACCACCCTGTCCTCAGGGAATGGGGGCAGCGCCTGGTCGATGGCATTAATGACAGCGACCTGACTCAGTACCTCACGTGCCTGATCACCGATGCTCAGCTCAAGAAGCCCGTTCTCGCTATCGCGCTCGAGGAACGCGGCGAAGGCTACCGCCGAGCTGACCGCAACGCCGAGGCGCTGGCCGACTTCAGTCGCGCCATCGAGCTCAACCCTAAGCGTGTCCAGGCCATCGCCAGCCGCGGTGAGACCTACCGTGATATGGAGCGTTACGACGACGCGCTGGCCGACTTCAGCCGCGCCCTCGAACTCGACCCGGGCTCTGTGCGGGTCATCATCGGCTGAGGCGGCAATGCGATGACGCGCTGGCCGGCTTCAACCGCGCCCTCGAGCTCGACCCCGGCTCCGTGCGGGTCATCATCAGCCGCGCCGAGACCTATCACCTGATGAAGCAGTACGACGACGCGCTGGCCGACTTCAACCACGCCGTGCAGCTCGACCCCGGCTCCGTCTGGGCCATCATTAACCGGGGCGAGACCCACCACCTGGTAAAGCAGTACGACGACGCGCTGGCCGACTTCAACCGCGCCACCGAGCTCAATCCCGGTTCCAGCTCCGTTATTGCGCTGCGCGGCGAGATCTACGGGCTGGTGGAGCGCTACGACGACGCGCTCGCCGACTTCAGCCGCGCCATCGAACTCGACCCCAGCTACGCCTGGGCCATCGCCTGCCGCGCCGAGACCTACCAGCTGATGGAGCGCTACGACGACGCGCTCGCCGACGTCGACCGCGCCATCCAACTCGACCCCGAATCCAGCTCGGCCATTGCGCTGCGCGGCGAGATCTACCGGGAGATAAAGCGTCACGACGACGCGCTGGCCGACCTCAACCGCGCCATCGAACTCGACCCCAGCTACGCCTGGGCCATCGGCAGCCGCGGCCAGACCTACCGGGAAATGGGGCGTCACGACGACGCCCTGGCCGACCTCAACCGCGCCATCGAACTCGACCCGAGCCTGGCCGACACCTTCGGCGCGTATCTGGCCGACCCGCCCGCCGGAAGCACCGACGCGCCCCCGAGCCCCGGCCGGCCCGCCCGCAGCCCCGAGCCCCCTGCCGCCTAGTCTGCGAGCGGCTGAGGCCGGAGCGTCTGGGCCGTTTGTGCCGCATGGGCCGGGGCCGCGAGGATGGGGGGATGCTTGACGGTCGGCTGCTCGTGGACGCGCACACGCACGTGGCCAGGCTGCCCACGCTCTCGCCGGACTGGCAGGCATGGGTGCGCAGCTTCGGCGCCGGAATACCGCTCGGCGAGCTGTTCGACCCCGGCGGCGTGCCGCGCCCGCAGGCGATCAATGACCACTTCGCCGAGCAGGGCGTCGACCACGTGCTCGTGTTCTGCGAATACAGCCCGAAGACCACGGGGATCCAGCCGATCGAGGACGTGCTCCCGCTGGTCGAGGCCAGCCCGGAGCGGTTCCGCCCAGTGGCCAACATCAACCCGCACCTGCACTACCCGCCGGCCAGAGAGCTGGCCCGCCAGGTTGGCCTGGGCGCGGTCGCGCTGAAGGTACATCCGGTGCACGGTGGGTTCGAGGCCAGGGACCGGATGCTCTACCCGGCCTATTCCTGGGCCGAGGAACGGCAGCTCCCGGTCATCGTGCACTGCGGCACGTCGACCTTCTCCGGGTCGGTCAACAGCTACGCCGATCCGGTGCTGCTCGACGAGGTGCTCCGCGATTTCCCCGGCCTGACCGTGGTGCTCGCGCACGGCGGCCGGGGCTGGTGGTATGACCAGGCCGCGTTCCTCGCGCTGATGCGGCCGGACGTCTGGCTCGAGGTCTCCGGCCTGCCACCGCAGCGGCTGCCCGACTATTACGGGCCGTCGCTGCGCCGCCTGGCCGACAAGATGCTGTTCGGCACCGACTGGCCGGGAGTGCCAGGCGTGCAGCGCAACGCGCGCGCCCTGGAGAAGGTCCTGGTCGATGCGGGATGCACGGCCGGGCAGGTGGCCGCCGCCCTGGGCGGCAACGCGGCCCGCGTCTTCG
>WNGR01011114.1_pt1 | contig 10125 bp, 7 predicted proteins | sample 5407581 | NCBI WGS metagenome assembly WNGR01 (sample SAMN13153383, study PRJNA577476) | soil metagenome | isolation source: 80 cm soil or saprolite under Garry oak tree replicate 2 | place: USA:California | collected 2016-06-15
TCCCGTCGATGGAGGAGTATCTGGCACCGGGCTGCTGGCCGGTCACGGCGGCCGAGCCCGGCTGCGGAGCGGTCGACCTGAAGGTCGGCGTGGCCGTGGACACCGGGGACAGCCTGGAGCATCTGCTGGTCGCGGTCGGCGCACGGGCGCTGCGTGACGAACCGGTCGGCCTCGTGCTCTACGGCCATGCCCTGCCCGCCCCGCGCTTCGGCGCCGAACCCGGTCTCGCCGACCGGGTCCGGGCCGGGCTCGGCCTGGGGGGTGTGCCGTTCTTCGGCATCTCCCAGGTCGCCGGCACGTCCGTATTACGGGCGCTGGACTACGCCGGGCGCTACCTGGACCGGATGGCCGCCTACGACGTGCCCGGCGACGACGGTGTCCTCGTGCTCGGCGGCGACCAGGGCAACACGGTGGACAGCACCCGGCACGCCCCCGGCACCACGTTCCTGGCCGACACCGCGGTCGCCTTCCTGGTCCGTCCGGACAACGACGAACGGCCGGGGCGCTACCGCTATTTAGCCGGCGCGACCCGGCGCGACCCCCGGTTCCACCGCGGTCAACGCCTGTGCCGGACGCAACAGCTGCTGTTCGACCAGGTGTGCGCCGAGCAGGCAGCCGACGTGGCGAGCACCGCGCTGGCGCGGGCCGGGCTGTCCGGCGCGGACGTCGACTGGGTCATGCCGCAGGCCAGCGCCGCGATGTCGTGGCGCGCGTTCGCCCGGCGCCTCGGCATCGAGCCGGCCCGCGTCTGCATCGACCTGATCCCGGCCGGCGGGCACACGTTCGGCGTGGACGCGCTGGTCGCGCTGGCCAACGCCGAGCGCGGCGGCCTGCTCGGCCCTGGCGACCGGTGCCTGCTGGTCGCGATCGGCGACGGCGCGTACCGACCCGGACATGATGGCACTGGCCAGGGCGGTCGCCGAGCGCAACGAGCTGCCGCTGGACCGGCTGCGGTTCCTGGCCGACGAGCCGGACCGGGACGTGGCATCGGTCGCGCTGGACGAACTGGGTCCACCGGCGGACAAGCAGCCGGTGCTGCTGGTGCGCGGCGGGCCCGATCCGGACCCGTTCGTCACCACGCTGGCCAGGATGGTCGCCGGCCGGCCCTGGGTGGACGAGGAACTGGGCCTGACCCATCTCGACGAGCTCGGCGGCACCGCGGTGCTGGAGTTCCTGGACTGGTTCATGCCCGAGAGCGGCGCGACCGTGCTGATCGTGGACCAGTGTCCGGTCGTCGACATCGAGGAACAGTTGCCGTCGCCGGCTGCCGTGGCGCTGCGGGTCGGGCGGGGGGACGGGCTGATCCGGGTGGTCAGCTGGGGTGCCGGCGTGCCACCGCCTGCCATGGCGTACCGGTTCACCGGGCAGGGCCCGTGCGACCCGTGGATCGACCTGCACACGGCGTTGGCCGGCGGGTGGCTGGCCGCCGGTGACGAGGCCCTGCTGCACGCCACCGGCGCGGGGCGCGAGGGCTGGGCGCTGATCGAGGTGACCGGTGCCGCGACCGGTCGCGGATGGCCGGGGTAGACTTGCCGAAGCGTCCGTTTCCGGGGGCGTTTTGACCCTGTGACAGACCGCCAGGTATCTTCTTACGTTGTTGTGCGGAGCTCAACCTCGGCCAGGGTACGAACCGGCCGGAGCAGCCGCCGTACCGACACCCCTGACAAGAGTGACGACGAGGTAGACCCGTGCGCACGTACAGCCCGAAGGCCGCCGAGCTGACCCACGCCTGGCATGTGATCGACGCCGAGGACGTGGTGCTCGGCCGGCTCGCCACGCAGGTAGCGACGCTGCTGCGTGGCAAGCACAAGCCCACCTATGCCCCGCACATGGACACCGGCGACTTCGTCGTCATCGTCAACGCCGAGAAGGTCGCGCTGACCGGCAACAAGCGCGACCAGGCGTTCGTGTACCGGCACAGCGGTTTCCCCGGCGGACTGCGCAAGCGGTCGTTCGGCGAGATGCTGGACAAGCAGCCGGAACGCCTGCTGGAGAAGACCATCAAGGGCATGTTGCCGCACAACCGGCTCGGTCGTGCGATGGGCAGCAAGCTCAAGGTCTATGCCGGCCCGAACCATCCACACCAGGCACAGAAGCCGCAGCCGTTCGAGCTGAACGACAAGAGCAAGGTGAACCGGTGACCAGCGCCGAAGACGTTGTTGAAGAGTCCGTGACCACCCCCGACACCGAGGCCCCCGAGGCTCCTGTCGAGACCCCGGCCGCCGAGGCGCCGGCCGCCGCGCGGCCGGCCAGCCGGCCCGTCATCGCGGGCAAGCCCACCCAGACCGTCGGCCGCCGCAAGCAGGCCATCGTCCGGGTCCGCCTGATGCCCGGCTCCGGCCAGTTCAAGCTGAACGGCCGCAGCCTCGAGGAGTACTTCCCGAACAAGGTGCACCAGCAGCTGATCAAGGATCCGCTGGTGACCGTCGAGAAGCCCGAGTCGTTCGACGTGTTCGCGACCCTGCACGGCGGCGGCATCACCGGCCAGGCCGGTGCGCTGCGGCTGGCCATCGCGCGGGCCCTGATCGAGGTCGAGCCCGACGACCGGCCGTCCCTGAAGAAGGCCGGCTTCCTCACCCGTGACCCACGGGTGAAGGAGCGCAAGAAGTACGGCCTGAAGAAGGCCCGCAAGGCCCCCCAGTACAGCAAGCGCTGACCACTCGCTCTGGGGGACGTGTGTCCACGGAGAGCGCGGACCGGGTCGCTCGTTTGTGTCTTCTGGGGAGCGACCCCCAGACCCCCGCGTGTTCGGGCGCTGCGCGCCCGGACGGTCGTCGTAGTCTCGGTTAGGCAACCCACGGGAGCAGTCATCCGTCTTTTCGGGTGCTGCTCCCGTGGTCGTTCTCCTAAGTTCATGCCCAGTATTTCTTGGAGGTCGGTACCCAGATGGCTCGCCTTTTCGGCACCGACGGCGTCCGCGGGCTCGCCAACAGCGAGCTGACCCCCGAGTTGGCGATGTCCGTCGCGGCGGCCGCGGCCAGGGTGTTCACCGAGCACGACCGGTCCCACCGGCAGGTGGCGGTCGTCGGCCGGGATCCCAGGGCCAGCGGCGAGATGCTGGAGGCGGCCGTGGCGGCCGGGCTCGCGTCGGCGGGTGCGGACGTGCTGTTGCTGGGTGTGCTGCCAACGCCGGCCGTCGCCTTCCTGGTGGACGCGCTGGGCGCCGATCTGGGCGTGGTGATCTCCGCGTCGCACAACCCCATGCCGGACAACGGTGTGAAGCTGTTCTCGGCAGGCGGGTACAAGCTGCCCGACGCCGTCGAGGACGAGATCGAGGCCAGGCTGGCCGCCCCGGCGAGTCGACCGACCGGCGCGGCGATCGGCCGGATCACGGTGGCCCCCGAGGCCGCGTCGCGCTACCTGGACCACCTGATCGGCGCCACCGGCCAGTCGCTGGCCGGCCTGCGGGTCGTGGTCGACTGCGCCAACGGCGCCGCGTCGATGCTGGCGCCGCAGGCCTACCGCAAGGCCGGCGCCGACGTGATCGCGATCCACGCGGAGCCCGACGGCCTGAACATCAACGACAACTGCGGCTCCACCCACCTGGCGTCGATCCGCGCCGCGGTCACCGAACTCGGCGCCGACCTCGGCATCGCGCACGACGGCGACGCCGACCGCTGCCTGGCCATCGACGCGCAGGGCAACGAGGTGGACGGCGACCAGATCATGGCCGTGCTCGCCCTGGCCATGAAGGAGGCGGGCGAACTCGTCGACGACACCGTCGTGGCCACCGTGATGAGCAACCTCGGCCTGCACCTGGCCATGCGGGAACACGGCGTCAACCTGCGCACCACGGCCGTCGGCGACCGGTACGTACTGGAGGAACTCCGCTCGGGCGGCTACACGCTGGGCGGCGAGCAGTCCGGCCACGTCCTGCTGCCCACGCACGCCACCACCGGCGACGGCGTGCTGACCGCGCTGCGCCTGATGGCCAGGGTCGTCGGCAGCGGCCGGAGCCTGGCCGAGCTGAGCGGCGTGATGCGCCGCCTGCCACAGGTCCTGGTCAACGTCCGGGTGACCGACAAGGCGGCGGTGGCCGTCGCCGGCTCGGTCGCGGACGCGGTCGCCGACGTTCAGCGGGAGCTGGGCGAGGCGGGCCGGGTGCTGCTGCGCCCGTCCGGCACCGAGCAGCTCGTACGGGTGATGGTGGAGGCGCCGACGCACGATCTGGCGGAGGCCGCCGCGTCCCGCCTGGCCACCGTGGTCGCGTCCGTGCACTGATTACGCTGCGAATCACCTGTCGAGCTGCGAAGATCTGCTGGCGGGGAACCGTTCGTGACGACGCTGCGTCAATGTTGCGTGCCCTGATCCGGGGCTATCGTGCTGGCAGGTCGTCCGCAGTGGAATTGAGGTGGGGGCAGGTGGCTGGTTACCAGACCAGTGACGAGATGTCCGGAGTCGCGAGCAAGGTGAGCGCCGAGGTCGGACCCATCGGCGACGAGGCGGACGCGATCGGCAAGTCCCAGGTCGGCGCCGGTGATGGCGGCCGTGACTTCGGCGACAAGGCCACCGCGTACGCCACCGCACTGCACGACACCGTGATCGCCAGCATCAAGGCGTTCGGCACCGCGACCACGACGTTGAGCGACAAGCTCACCGACACCTACCACCAGTACGCCGGTGCGGAGACCCAGAACTCCGGCTCGATCACGAAGTCGGGAGCGGGCGCATGACGGACTACCCGCAGTGGTCGACGGTCAAGGCGGAACTGGACGACCCGAGCGTCTCCGCCGCCGACAAGCAGGGACTGCTCGCCGACTACGCCAACGCGGCCGCCTACAGCAACCCGGGCATGCGGAACGACGACTACGTCAAGAACTACGACGAGATCTCCCAGTACGCCAAGCAGTACAACGCCACGGACTCCTTCACCCAGATTCAGCGCCAGCAATGGACCCCGTACGCACTCCGGAAGCCGCTCCAGGACGAGCAGGCGGCCGGCAAGAAGGCGTTCGACGCCCAGCAGACGCGGGTCCAGAACGACCAGGCGGTCGGCAAGGCCAACACCGATCTGGCCAACGAGGCGGGTAAGACCGTCGCCCAGGGCGGTTCCGGCGCGGCCACGTCGGACGAGGTTCTGGATCCCGGGGCACACGGCATGGACTACTTCCAGTACTTCATTCCGCCGTACAAGGACTGGACCGGCGGCGGTCCGGACCTGGACAACGACATCAAGAAGGTCTACGACAACCTGCGGGGCATCAACTTCGCCAAGTTCCGCGCCGACGCCACCCAACTCGCGACATCGCACGGCAAACTGTCGGACAGCACGCTGAACCTGAGCACCGCCACCAATTCCCTCGGCGGTTTCTGGCAAGGCCCCGCGGCCCAGGCGGCGCAGCAATACACCAGCACGTTCATGCAGAACGCCAAGACCGTCACCGACGGCACGACAGCGGCCGGCCAGCTCGTCACCGACCAGGTGAAGGCCATCGAAACCGCTGTCCTGCAACGGGCCCAGGCCGTGCTGAAGATGTATGCCAGCGATATCGGCGGTTTCGGCCCGGACGCCATCCAGAAGATCATCGATGCGGCCCGGGTCAACGCCGACGACAGCGAACTGCGTGGCATGTCGAAGTGGAACATCTTCAGCAACGTCGACTGGGGTGACACGGACTGCCACGGTCACCTGACCCAGAACGTGAAGAACCTGGCCTCGATGGACGCGGCCAACTGGCTCAACAGCGTTTTCAAGCCGAACTTCGATCAGAAGAAGTCCTCGTTCGACTCGATCACCAAGTCGACGCATGACACCGTCGGCCAGTCGTTCGACGCCATGAACCAGGGCATCGGCAAGATCAACGCGAACCCGTTCTCCGATCTGAGCCAGGGAATCCAGGTGCCCAGCGGCGGCAAGCCCGGCGCCGGCTCGGGTTCCGGCAGTGGCTCTGGCTCGGGTTCCGGTTCGGGTAGCGGCTCTGGCTCTGGTGGCGGTTCCGGTTCCGGTGGCGGTTCGGCTTCCGGCGGTGGCTCCGGTTCTGGTGGTGGCTCTGGTGGATCTACCGCGCCCAGTGGCGCGGGTGGTGGCAGCCCCAGCGTTCCGTCGACTCCGCCACCTGCCGCACCACCCACGGCACCACCGCCGACGGTCCCGAGCAGCACCCCGACGGTGCCGACTAGCACCCCGACGATGCCGACCAGCGACCCGACGGGCGCGCCGCCCGAGACCGTGACGGTTCAGCACGGTAGCAACACGCTGAGCATGACCGCCCCGAACAGCCAGGGCACCATGGAGCTGACCACACAGGACGGCACCGGCCGGCCCAAGACGTACGACATCGCCTTCGGCAACGGCACCACCGGCACGTCGACGGCCACGCCGGCCCCCACGGCCACGCCGGTCGGCGCGCCGACCGGATCCGATGGCGTGCAACACATCACGCCGGGCCCGGACGGCAAGGCCGTGATCCATGACGGCAACACGACCATCACCGCCCAGGAACAGCCCGGCGGCCACGTCAAGGTCACGGTCGACGACGGCTCCGGCCAGCCGACCACGTACACCCTCGACCAGTCCACGACCGCCGCGCCGGCCGCAACGGGCACCGCCGATCCCATGGCCGCATCGAGCGCCACGGGCGGTCCGACGGCCACGTCGACCACCGCCGCCGCGATGCCGCTCGGTCCGATGGCCACGCCGGCAGCGGATCCGACGGCCACGCAGACGGCCGATCCGATGGCCGCATCGGCGGCCGGCCCCGCGCCGTCCACCAATGTCTCCGCGACACTGGCCGGCGACACCAGCCAGCCGATCGGCTTCACGGAGCCGACAACCGCGCCCCCGACCACCTTGCCGGCGACCACCGGCGACCCGGGTGTGCTCGTGGGTGGCTCGGACAACTCCGGTTTCGCGCCGGGCGTCAGCGATCCGTCGTCGCCGTTCGGCAACGCGTTGGGCGGTGCGGTCGGCGGCGGCCATGCGGCGGCCGCGTTCTTCGGCCCGCAACACGACATGTCCGGCGCCGCCGCCGTTCCGGGCCATGCCGGCTTGGCCGGCACCGACGTCACCCCGATGGGCCAACCCGGTCAGGCCGGCCTGGCCGCCGCCCCGGACGGCGCGGTGGACCAGGGCCAGCAGGGCCAACCCGGCCAGATGGGTGGGATGCCGATGATGGGTGGCATGGGCGGCGGCGGTGGCCAGGGCGGTGGTGACCAGCAACGCGGTGCGAACCCGTGGCGCACCGAGGGCAAACTGTTCGACGATGCCGATGAGGTCGTCGGGCGCTTCAGTGGGACACTCGAGGACGGTCGGTGACAATCGGGGTGGGGAATGTACGAGGACATCGTCGCGGCGGCTCGGCGTTCGTCAGAGGCAGCGGTCCGGGAGAGCCAGGAACGGGTCGACATGGCGACGACCAAGTCGGCCGAGGCTGATCGTCAGGCCACCGAGGCGACCAAGGCCGTCGGCGAGCGTTGGGTCAACCGGATCAACGCCATGCGTCGTCGGGCGCAGGATCGTAAGGCCACGCCCGAAATGCGTTTCGGTCAGGATGATCCGCCGACCGATGGCGACGAACTTGTCTCCCTGTCCGAAGCGAAAACCGCTGATCCGGATGCGCAGACACCGCCGTTCGGCATGCCGGAAGATCAGGTCGCGCCGGTTCAGCCTGCGCCTCGGCCGTCGTGGTTCATGCCGCCCGACGAGGATCAGGCACCGCCGGTGGTTCGCCGGCAGCCGCGTCATCGGGTTGACGATGACGACGACTATTCGTCCCAGTCCTGGCTTCAGGACGGCTGACGCGCGGGCGAGTTCTGAAAGTCGACGGGGCAGCGCTTGATGCTTTCCGTCAGTAGCGGCCGATACCGATCCGCCCCGGTCAGGTGCAGCAGAAAGAAAGCGGTCAACATGGCATTGGCGATCCGCTGAGTCGACCGCTCCGGCCTGCCGTCCAGCAACAATTGGCTCCAGTGCCGGCCTTCGGTGAAGCCGAGATGGGTCGCCTTGGTGACCGACCGCAGGGTGACCGGTCCGCCCCACGCGTGCGCGATCGTCTCGGCGTGGCCGGCGGCCGGCGCGATCAGGTCGCGCCCGCCCGCTATGTGCAGGCCGGGCATCCGACACTTGGCCGCTGCCGCCACCGCCGTCGGCCGGACCTCGGCCACGGCCACCGTGGCCACCGCCCGCACCCGAGGGTCGTCGGCGGCCGCCAGAACGGCGGCGCCGCCACCGGTTGAGTGGCCGGCCAACCCGAGCCGCTCCGGTGACACGCTGATCGAACCGTCGCCCAGTCGCACACCGACGCACACGTCCAGGGCTGTCCGCAGGTCCGCCGCGTACAGGCGATGGGACTGCAACGGTCCACGCTCGGTGCTCGGCGACGCCGCCACGATTCCCCACGACGCCAGGTGCCACAGCAGACCGTGGTAACGCGTACTGGGCTGCAACCAGCCGTGCCCGAACACGACGGCCGGCAGGCCGAGGCCGGACCGGGGCGTGCACACGATGCCGGGCAGGCCGACCAGGGCCAGGTCGCCCCGGGACACCGGATGGGGGCCGGGCCTGCTCAGTTCCGCGAACAACTCCCGCGCCGTGCTGGACATGGGCACCGAAGGTAGTCCATCGCCGGCAGGTCAGCCGGTCGAGTCGGCCCAACCACAATTGGTCTGAACCAAAATGGCTGGTCAGCCTGACAGGCGACATCAATGGTGTAGCTACGCTGTGCCCCGTGTGTGGAATCGTGGGTTACGTGGGCATGCGCCCCGCGCTGAATGTGGTGCTCGACGGGCTGCGACGGCTCGAGTACCGAGGGTATGACTCGGCCGGTGTCGCCGTGGTCACCGAGCACGGGCTCGCCGTCGAGAAGAAGGCCGGACGGCTGGCGAACCTGGAGGCCGAGCTGGACCGGATCGGCCGCGCCGGGTTCACCGGTACGGCCGGCATGGGTCACACCCGCTGGGCCACGCACGGTGCGCCGGTGGACCGCAACTCCCACCCCCATCAGGACATCAGCGGCCGGCTGGCCGTCGTGCACAACGGCATCATCGAGAACTTCGCCGCGCTGCGCCGGGAACTGGAGGCCGACGGCGTCGAACTGGTCAGCGACACCGACACCGAGACCGCCGCCCACCTGATCGCCCGCGCCTACCGCGTCGGCGACACGGCCGGTGACCTGCCGGCCAGCGTGCGCTTGGTGTGCCGGCGCCTGGAAGGCGCGTTCACGCTCGTCGTCACGCACGCCGACGAACCCGATCAGGTGGTTGCCGCGCGTCGCTCGTCACCGCTCGTGGTCGGGGTCGGGGACGGCGAGCACTTCGTCGCGTCCGACGTGGCCGCGTTCATCGAGCACACCAGGGACGCCGTCGAGCTGGGCCAGGACCAGGTCGTCGTGATCACCCGCACGGGTTACGACGTGACCGACTTCTACGGCGAGCCGGCCAACGCGAAGCCCTTCCGGGTGAACTGGGATCTCTCGGCCGCGGAAAAGGGCGGCCACGACTACTTCATGCTCAAGGAGATCGAGGAACAGCCGGCCGCACTGGCGGACACGCTGCGCGGCCACTTCGACGCCGGCCGGATCATCCTGGACGAGCAACGGCTGTCCGACCAGGACCTGCGGGACGTGGACAAGGTCTTCGTGATCGCCTGCGGTTCGGCCTACCACTCCGGTCTGGTCGCGAAGTACGCCATCGAGCACTGGACCCGGCTGCCGGTCGAGGTCGAGCTGGCCAGCGAGTTCCGCTACCGCGACCCGGTGCTGGACCGGGACACGCTCGTGGTCGCCGTCTCTCAGTCGGGTGAGACGGCGGACACACTGGAAGCCGTCCGTCACGCGCGGGAGCAGAAGGCGCGGGTGCTCGCGGTCTGCAACACCAACGGCGCGCAGATCCCGCGCGAGTCCGACGCCGTCCTCTACACGCACGCGGGCCCGGAGATCGGCGTCGCGTCCACCAAGGCGTTCCTGGCGCAGATCGTGGCCAACTACCTGGTCGGCCTGGCCCTGGCCCAGGCGCGCGGCACCAAGTACCCCGACGAGGTCGGCCGCGAGTTCGCCGAACTGGAGGCCATGCCGAACGCCGTCGAACGCGTGCTGGGCACCATCGAGCAGGTCCGCGAGCTGGGCCGCGACCTCGCCGAGGCCAAGGCCGTGCTGTTCCTCGGCCGGCACGTCGGTTACCCGGTCGCCC
>WNGR01020708.1_pt1 | contig 10125 bp, 6 predicted proteins | sample 5407581 | NCBI WGS metagenome assembly WNGR01 (sample SAMN13153383, study PRJNA577476) | soil metagenome | isolation source: 80 cm soil or saprolite under Garry oak tree replicate 2 | place: USA:California | collected 2016-06-15
GTCGCGACGAGCGACGGGAGCGGAGCGTTCTCGTTCGACGTGACCGGCCTCCAGCCCCCGTATCTACTCAAGGCCGAGTGGTCCGACGCCTCGGGCGTGAGCCGGCTCTACTCCGTGGCCGACGGCGACGGGAGCGCGCACGTCGACCCGCTCACCAACACCGCAATGGCCGCCGCAGCGCTGCCGCACGACGCGGCCCAGCTCGAGGAGAGCGATGACCCCGCGGAACATCGCCAGGCCGCCGACCACGCCACGGCGTTCCTGAAAGAGCTCCGTACGGTGCTGGCGCCACTCTTCGACCTCTACGGCATCAGCGGCAATCTCCGCACCGCCGACCGGGCCACGGTGCGCGCGCTGCTCCAGGGCGTCCGCTTCGCCGTCGAGAACGGCTCGCTCGTCGTGACGAACCGAAAGACGGGGGGCGTCATCTTCACTGGACAGCTCGACCACCTGGACGCAGGGGCGTTTCTCGTCGAGAACTTGCCGAGTGACGTGGCGCCGCCGCCGGCTGCTGACGGAGTGGCCCTCTACGGAACGAAGTGCGCCGGCTGCCATGGCCCGCTCGCCACGAGCAGCAAGAGTGGCGCCACCGTGGCGCGCATCCAGTCCGCCATCGCGAGCGGCACCGGAGGGATGGATTCCCTCTCCAGCCTGTCCGCGGCGCAGATCCAGGCCATCTCCGATGCGCTGACCGGGGCGTCGCCGACTCCGCCTGCGCCCACGCCTCCGCCGGCGGCGGATGGCGCGACCCTATATGCCTCGAGCTGCGCCGGCTGCCATGGCCCGCTCGCCACGAGCAGCAAGAGTGGCGCCACGCTGGCGCGCATCCAGTCCGCCATCGCGAGCGGCACCGGGGGAATGGGCTCGCTCTCCAGCCTGTCCGCGGCGCAGGTCCAGGCCATCGCCGATGCCCTGACCGCCGCGGCACCGACCCCGACCCCGACCCCGACTCCGACTCCGACTCCGACTCCGACCCCGACGCCACCTCCGCTCGACGGCGCCGCGCTCTACACGCAGTACTGCAGCGGGTGTCACGGCAACGGCAAGAAGGGACAGTCCGCCAGCGCCATTCAGGGCGCCATCAGCAACAACACCGGTGGGATGGGCAGCCTGTCCTCCCTCTCCACGGCGCAGATCCAGGCCATCTCGACCGCTCCGTAGCAACTCCGTCGCACGGATCCGGCTTCCCGACCCCCTCTCCCCCAGCCCTCTCCCCAGGCGGGGGTGAGGGGGTTGGGGCGGCGAGTGCGGTGGCGCTTGACCCTCTTCCAGGCCACGCCTAGCGTCGTCGCACCTATGTCCACCTCACCCCGCCGCACGCCGCTCGCCGCCATCGTCCTCGCCGCCGGCAAGGGCACGCGCATGAAGACCCGCCGGGCCAAGGTGCTGCACGAGGTCTGCGGGCGCCCGCTGGCGTACTACCCGGTGAAGCGCGCGCTCGAGGCCGGCGCCGATCCGGTGGTGGTGGTGGTCGGCCACCAGGCCGAGGAGGTGGAGGCGTCCCTCCGCCGGCACCTGCCGGGCGCGCCGCTCCGCTTCGCCGTCCAGAAGGAGCAGCTCGGGACCGCGCACGCTGTCCTCTCGGCACGCGCCAGGCTGCGCGGGTTCGGCGGCGAGGTGCTCATCCTCTCCGGAGACACCCCTCTCCTCACCACGGAGACCCTGCGCACGGTCATCCAGCGGCGCGGCCGCGCCGCGCTCGCCTTCGCCACCATGACGCTCGACAACCCGGCCGGCTACGGGCGCGTCGTGCACGCGCCACACGGCGGCCCCGCCCTCATCGTGGAGGAGAAGGACGCCACCCCCGAGGAGCGGCAGATCCACGAGGTGAACGCCGGCCTGTACTGCGCCGACGCCGCCTTCCTGTGGAAGACGCTCTCGCGCGTGGGATCGAAGAACGCCCAGCGCGAGTTCTACCTGACCGATCTGGTGGCACTCGCCGCCGAGGGGCCGGGCGCCGCCGCCGTGCGCGTCTCGCTGGTGGAGGCGGCCGGGGTGAACGATCAGGAGGAGCTCTCGCTCGCCGCGCGGGCGCTCACCCGCCGCATCGGCCAGGAGCTCATGAAGTCGGGCGTGATGATCGAGGACCCGGAGCGCTTCGACTGCGACGAGGGTGTGCTGGTGGGACCGGACACCATCCTCGAGCCGGGCGTCAGGTTGCGCGGCGCGACGCGCATCGGGGCGGGCTGCCGCGTGGGGCAGGGCTCCATCCTCACCGACACCGCCGTGGCGGATGGCGCCGTGGTGAGGCCGTACTGCGTCTTCGAGGAGGCGGTGGTCGGACCGGCCGCGGTGGTCGGGCCGTTCTCGCGGCTGCGACCGGGCGCCGACGTCGGCGAGGGCGCCCACGTCGGCAACTTCGTCGAGCTCAAGAAGACGAAGCTCGGCAAGGGCGCCAAGGCGAACCACCTCACCTACCTCGGCGACGCCACCGTCGGCGCCGGCACCAACATCGGCTGCGGCACCATCACCTGCAACTATGACGGCGAGCAGAAGCACCCCACCGTCATCGGCGAGAAGGCCTTCATCGGCTCGGACGCGATCCTGGTGGCGCCCATCACCGTCGGCGACGGGGCTTACGTCGCCGCCGGCTCGACGCTCACCGAGAGCGTGCCGGCCGGCGCGCTCGCGCTGGGGCGGTCGCGTCAGGTGACGAAGGAGGGCTGGGCGACGGCGCGGCGGGCGCAGAAGTCCGCGGCGGTCGCGTCCCCGGCCGCTGCCGCCCCGGGCAGGAGCCGGGCGGGCCCCCGCCGCCCCGCCCGCTCCAGGCGCGCCGCTGGGTGATGGGCCAAAGCGGGCTTCGCGGCACGCGCCGGCCCCGTGTTATGACCGCCGAATGTGCGGAATCGTCGGGTACGTTGGGCCGAGGAGCTGCGTCGAGCTCATCCTGGGCGGGTTGAAGAAGCTCGAGTATCGCGGCTACGACTCGGCCGGGGTGGCGGTCGTCGGCGCCTCGGGCCTCGCCGTCGCGCGGGCCAAGGGAAAGCTCAAGAACCTGGTCGGCCTGCTGGCCGAGAAGCCGCTCGCCGGGTGCACCGGCATCGGGCACACCCGCTGGGCCACCCACGGGCGGCCCTCCGACGAGAACGCGCACCCGCACAGCCATGGGGGGGTGGCGGTGGTGCACAACGGCATCATCGAGAACCACCTCGAGCTGAAGCGTGAGCTGTCGGCGAACGGACACGCGTTCTCGAGCGAGACCGACACCGAGATCTTCGCCCACCTGGTGGCGGACGCGCAGGACGGCGGAGCGCGCGACCTCGCCGCCGCGGTCCGGTCCGCCCTCGCGCGCGTCAGCGGCACCTACGCCATGGCGGTGGTGTCGTCGAAGTGGCCGGACGAGATCGTGGCGGCCAAGAACGCCTCGCCGCTCGTGGTCGGCTTCGGCCAGGGCGAGAGCTTCCTGGCCTCGGACGTGCCGGCCATCCTCGAGCATACCCGGGACGTCGTCTACATCGAGGAGGGCGAGCTCGCGGTGCTGACGGCGAAGGAGATCCGCATCGAGGGTCCCGGCGGCGAGCGGCTCGACAAGAAGCCACGGCGCATCGAGTGGAGCGCGGTGGCGGCCGAGAAGGAAGGCCACAAGCACTTCATGCACAAGGAGATCTTCGAGCAGCCGCGGGCGGTGGCCGACACCATCCGCGGCCGGATCTCCCTGGAGCAGGGCGACGTGATCCTCGACGGCGTCGCCGGCTGCTCCGGGGCCCAGATGATCGAGGCGCTGGCGCGGCTGCCCACCGACGTCGAGCTGGCGAGTGAGTTCCGCTACTCGGACCCCATCGTCGGCCCGCGCACGCTCGTGCTCGCCATCTCCCAGTCGGGCGAGACGGCCGACACGCTCGCGGCCGTCAAGGAGGCGAAGCGGCGCGGTGCGCCCTGCATCGCCATCTGCAACGTGGTGGGTTCGGCCATCGCGCGCGAGTGCGCCGAGGCGACCGCCGCCCCCGCCGCCCCCGCCGGAGCGCCGTCGTTGCCGACGGGAACCCTCTACACCCACGCCGGACCGGAGATCGGCGTCGCCTCCACCAAGGCGTTCACGACCCAGCTGGCGGCGCTCTTCCTGCTCGCGGTCAAGCTCGGGCGGTTGCGCGGGACGCTCGGCGCCGACGCGGCGCGGAAGCACCTCGAGGCGCTGCGGCAGGTGCCGCTGTGGATGGACCAGGTCATCCGGCAGGAGCCCTCGGTGATGCCGCTCGCGCGGCGATGCGCGACCGCGCGCGACGTGCTCTTCCTCGGCCGCGGGGCGCAGTACCCGGTGGCGCTCGAGGGCGCCCTCAAGCTCAAGGAGATCTCGTACATCCACGCCGAGGGCTACGCGGCCGGGGAGATGAAGCACGGCCCCATCGCGCTCATCGACGAGCAGCTGCCGGTGGTCGTGCTCGCCACGCGCGAGCCCGCTTACGAGAAGACGCTCGGCAACATGGAGGAGGTGCGCGCCCGCGGCGGACACGTCTTCGCCGTGGTCTCGGAGGGCGACACGCTCGCCGCCGGGCTCGCCGAGATCGCGCTCACCGTCCCCGAGGCGCCCCCGCTCCTGGCGCCGCTCCTCTCGGTTCTGCCGCTGCAGTTCCTCGCCTACCACGTGGCCGATCTGAAGGGCACCGACGTCGACCAGCCCCGGAACCTGGCGAAGAGCGTCACCGTCGAGTAGGCCGCCGCGACCGCCGAGGGTCCCGTCCGCCCCGGGTCAACGGCGCCCGCTCCGGCGGGGTCCGCATCCCCGCGTCATCCTTTCGACTTTGACAAGAGCGCGCGCCCACGGCGCTGGCTCGCCGCGTGCTTCCTCCGCCCGTAACGAAGCGGGAGGTTGCGATGGCACCGTCGGTCACGACCGCACCGCGGGCAATCCTGCTGGCCGCCGGCGTGGCGTGGCTGGCGGGCTGCGCGCGGCCGCAGGTGGGTGCGGTGTCCACCGCGCCGGCGCGGATCGAGCTCACGGCGGGCCGGGTCGACGGCGACCGGCGGGTGGTGGCGAACTTCACGGTGAGCAATGGTGGGCAGCCGGCGCCGCTCTCGCACGTTCGCAGCCTGCTCCCGGCGTTCACCCTGGCCGGGCTCGCCACCGAGCCGGTGAGCGGGCTCGTCGCCTGGAAGAGCTATCTCCTCGTCGGCGAGCGGCTCGCCGCGCTGCCGGTGGCCGGGCCGGGGACGCCGCCCGAGCTCGTCCTGACCGATACGCGGCAACCCTGGTTCGAGGACGGCGGAAAGCTCGACGACCTCGGCGGGGGCCACTTCACCTACACCTTCGCGACCGCGCTGCCGCCCGACCACGATCCAGCCGAGACGCTGCGCATCGGCGTATGGCTGCGCGGCGTCGTGCCCGGCACGGCCGACACGAGCTCCACGGTCGACTTCACCCGGAGCGGCGCCCCGGTGCAGCAGCGCGAGCTCGTCCTCGACGCCAACTGCAACCAGTGCCACGGCAACCGGCAGGGACACAGCCACTCGCGCACCGGCTGGAAGCTGTGCGTCACCTGCCACACCTTCCAGCACGCCGACGCCGACACGGTGGATCCGGCGGCGATGGCGGGCGCGACCCCGGCCACGAACCCGAACCCGCTCGAGTTCGGCCGCCTCATTCACCGCGTTCATCGCGGGCGCCAGCTGCCGACGCTCTACCTGTCGAGCAGCACGGCCCCGGCCTTGCCCGTGCCGCCCGCGACGGGCGTGGTCCTGCCGCTGCCCTTCGCGGTGAGCCGCAACAAGTCGCTCCTGGGCCAGAAGTACTCGGTCGTCGACCAGCAGAACGACGCCGGCGAGATGATCTTCGGCCAGGTCATCTCCCGCACCGACAACAACCAGCCGGCGCGAAACCAGCCCACCGGGCTCGTCTTCTTCCCGCAGGACTACCGCAACTGCGGCGTCTGCCACGCGGGCGCGGCCCAGCAGAGCGAGGTGGTGACCGCCATCGCGCGCCGGACCTGCCAGGGCTGCCACCCCGACGTCTGGTACGGCGACGCGGGGCCGACGGATCAGGTCCACCTCGCCCACCCGGGCGGGCCGCAGGTGGACGACACGCAGTGCGTGACCTGTCACGTGGCCCCGGGCGCCATGGTGCCGCACGCCGAGGCGCACGAGGCGCCCTTCAAGAGCCCTTACTACAACACGCCCGTCATCAAGGTCGTGGGCGTGAGCGGCATGGTGGCGGGCGGCCTCCCCACCATCACGTTCACGGTCAGCGATCTGAACGGTCCGCTGACCCCCTCGCTCACCGCGCCCATCCCCGCCAGCGACGCCGGCCGGGGCGGCAGGAAGAGCCCGGTCCCGCGCGCCATCAGCAGCGTCAGCTTCTCGCTCGTCGGCCCCACCACCGAGTACACGGTGACGAGCCCCACTGTCAGCGACTCGACCTCGGGGACGATCCGGCCGGCCGTGCCCGACGCGGTCGTCCAGGGCCAGTACTCCTACACGTTCACGAAGGCCTTGCCGGCGAACGCGTCCGGCTCCTGGGCCGTCATCGTCTCGGCTCGCCGCAGCATCGCCACCACGGTGTACGACAGCGCCGGCAAGTTCACCTGGCCGTACACGGGTGAGACCATCAGCGAGACGATCGACAACGACATCCAGTACGTCGACCTCGCCACCGGCGTCTGGCCGGGCGGCAGCCCCGTGCCGCGGCGGCGGGTGGTGGACATCGCGAAGTGCAACGTCTGCCACCTCCGGCTCCAGATGCACGGCAGCCGCAACCAGGTGCAGTACTGCGTGACCTGCCACACCTCGGACTTCACCGATTGGAGCCGGCGGCCGAAGGGCCCCGACGGCAACGTCAACCTCTCGACCGTCACGGTCTCGGCCACCACCGGGCTGCCGGTCGCCGCCACCTACGACGGCATCGAGGAGCGCTCGGTGCACCTGAAGGTGATGCAGCACCGGATCCACACCGGGTACCGGACCGGGAGCGCCTCGCTCGGCCTCGCCAAGCCGTTCGCCATCTACTTCGGCAACCCGTACTTCTTCGACGACGTGACGATGCCGAACATGATCCGGAACTGCGCGCTGTGTCACGTGGGCAATGCGTTCGAGATCGAGAACATCGATGCGACGCGGGCCTACACCATCGCGAACGAGACGCCCAACCTCCAGCACCGGGGGACCGCCGACCACGTGCCGAACGAGACGCGCACGGCCCCCATCACCGCCGCCTGCATGGGCTGCCACGACACGCAGGCCGCGCTGACCCACTCGAAGCAGTTCACCACCCTCGACAACGTCGAGCAGTGCTTCCCCTGCCATGGCCGCAGCGGGATCAGCCCCGTCGCGAGCGTCCACGGCGTGAGCCTCCCATGACCTCCCTCGCACGAGCCGCGGCCGTCTTCGTCGTCAGCGCGCTCGCCGCGTGCTCCTCGCCGCGCTTCGAGCGGGCGCCGGCCGACGTGACGTTCAGCATCGGCATCGTCGACGGGAACCCGGGCGTCGCGGTGGCGGGCGGCGCCCCCGGAAACGGCGGGGCGCCGCAGACCGCCACCACCGTGCACCTCAAGTTCAATGGCGGGACGCGCGGCCCCTTCACGGTGCTGGCGGAGCGCCTGGCGAAGCCGGCGACCTCCGAGCAGGCGGTGGACTGGACGAGCATCCCGGACAGCACCGTCCCGCTCGTCCCGGCGGCCGAGGCGGTCGGCATGTCGAAGGAGGCCTGGAACACGGAGTTCCAGGCTGCGCAGGGCTACCTTCAAGTGTGGGATTACGGGATCTACTACGTGCGCATCAAGGCCGCCTACGACGACCAGCGGCTCTACTTGCAGCTCCAGTGGGCCGACTCGACGCAGAGCGTGGCCCGGCGCGGCTGGCTCTACACGGTCGACGCGAAGACCGGCGTGGGCTCGTTCGTTCGCGGGAACGGGGACGAGGACGTCGTCTACGTCTCGTTCCTGGTCAACCCCGCCGCGGCTGGACGCTCCGCCTCGGGCTGCACCACCGCCTGCCACGTGAACGAGCGCCTCGGCGCGATCAGCCCCGAGGACCTGGCGTACCGGTTCACCATGCACAGCGCCACCCCGGGCCTGCGCGCGGACTCGTGGACGTGGCACGCCGGCCGGACGAATCCGCTCGGGCTCGCCGACGACGGCTACTGGGACGACGCGGCGCTCCACGGCGACGGCGACTGCCCCGACCCGCCGGTCTGCACACAGGCGTGCGGCAGCGGCGACGTGCCGCCTTGCAGCACGCCGCCGTACGTCAGCAACCGGGACTCGGCGACGAAGCTGCCGCTCTTCATGGCGGCCGACGGCGTCAACGTCAGCCCCGCCTCCCTGTTCCTCTCCGGCGCCGGGTCGCCCGCGGCGGTGACCTTCGACCCGCTCACGGTGCCGCCCATCGCCGGGGCCACCCTCCCCGGCTCGGCGCTCCAGTGGCCCGCAAAGCACCGCGACGACGTGAGCGCCAGCGGGACCTGGGCGAACGGCGTCTGGACCCTCGAGCTCTCCCGCGCGCTGGTGACGTCCGACCCGAACGACGCGCAGTTCCCACTCCAATGAGACGCTCCATTCCACTCGGTCTCACGCTGACGCTCGCCGCGCTGGGCTGCGGCTCCCCGCGCACGGGGGAGGGCGTCCCCGCCTCGGGGCACGGCCCGTCGGCGACCTACTCCGACGTGACCACGATCTTCGCGCTGAGCTGTGCCACCCAGGGGTGTCACACGGGCAATCCGCCGACCAATACGCCCGACTCGTTCGACCCGGAGCTCGCCTATGACGCGCTGGTCGGCCAGCCGGCCATCCAGGTCCCCTCGATGCCCCTCATCGATCCCGGCAACCCCGACCACAGCTACACCGTCCTCAAGACTCGCGGGACGGCGTCGGGGGCCGGCGGCGTCGCCACGCGCATGCCCCTCAACGCCCGCCCCCTGTCGGACGAAGACCAGGCGGCCGTCGAAAGCTGGATCCTCGCTGGAGCCCTCCCATGACTGAACGACTCATCCTGCGCCTCGCCGCAGTCGCCCTGGTCGCCTGCACGCTGTCCGTCGCCGGCAAGGCCAGCGCGCGCGCGACCGTCAACGTCTCGGGGTCGATCTACGTGGACGAGTGGTGGCTCTCGAAGAAGGACGCCGCCGACCGCTCTCTCGGCAGCATCACTCCGGAAGGCGCCCTCAAGCTCTCCGTCGACGTCCACGACGACCTCGCCATCTCGGCCAAGGCCTGCTTCAGCTGCCACGGCGTGGAGATGGAGCACCTGAGCGTCGAGTACACGCCGCGCAACTGGTTCAACGTCTCGGCCGGCCGGGTCGTCGTGCCGTTCGGCGACTTCGCGAACCGGGTGGACCCGTCGAGCCACCGCACGGTGAGCGCGCCGCTCATCTTCGACATGGGCCGCATCCCGTACGGCGACCGCACCGGATTCAACCTGGGCGTCGTCCCCGCGCCCTACGTCGAGACCGGCGTGGTGGTCTACGGACAGTCGTGGATCGCGAACCGCATCCAGGTCTGGTACGGCGCCTACGGCGTGGCCGGGCTCAAGGGCTCGAACGACGTGGACTGGGCCTCGATGAGGTCGGTCTACTACGCCGACAACAACCGACTCCCTGCCGGCGGCGGGCGGCTCGCGCTCACCTGGTCTCAGGAGGACCCCTCGGCAGTCCTCGGCGACGTGAGCGTGGGCGGATCGTTCACCGGCGGGCGCTACGACAAGGCCAGCTCGCTCGGCTACGTGGCCTGGGGCGCCGACGCCCAGCTGCGGCTCGGCCCCCTCACGCTGCGGGGCGAGTACGCCGCCCGCCGCACCCACATCGACCCGAACGCCTCCGGGTTCCGCTTCGTCGTGGTCGATCCCTGGTTCGACAAGAAGGGGTGGTACGCCGAGATCGAGCACCCGCTCGGGAAGTACGTCGGCGCCATCTACCGCGTGGACCGGATGGACCGGCTCGGCATCCCCGTGCCCGGCACCATCGCCGCCATCGGCCCGGACGCGCGCATCACGCGCTACACGGCGGGCGTGATGGTGACGCCGGTCACGTCGCTCTTCCTGAAGGCGAGCTACGAGTACTGGGACATGACGGGCATCGGCGCGATCCACTCTGCACACGTCGGTGTCGGAGGGAGCTTCTGTTGATCGCCAAGGGCATCGCGGCCGCGCTCGCCCTGCAGGTCATGCTGGCCCAGAAGGCAGACTGGGATCCGCGGGACGACGGGC
>WNGR01010164.1_pt1 | contig 10123 bp, 3 predicted proteins | sample 5407581 | NCBI WGS metagenome assembly WNGR01 (sample SAMN13153383, study PRJNA577476) | soil metagenome | isolation source: 80 cm soil or saprolite under Garry oak tree replicate 2 | place: USA:California | collected 2016-06-15
GGCTCGACCTGGTGCGGCTCCAGATCCGCCTCGCCGCGGGCGAGCGGATGCCCCTCTCCCAGGAGCAGGTGACGCCGAAGTTCCACGCCATCGAGTGCCGCGTCAACGCCGAGGATCCGATCACCTTCGCCCCCTCGCCCGGCAACATCACCGGTTACCACCAGCCGGGCGGCTATGGCGTGCGCGTCGACACGATGGCCTTCGAGCACTACCGGGTCCAGCCGTACTACGACTCGCTGGTGGCGAAGCTCATCTGCTGGGGTGACTCGCGCGAGGTGGCGCTGTCTCGGGCCCGGCGGGCCCTCGACGAGTACGTGATCGAGGGGATCAAGACCAACATCCCCTTTTTGCGGCGGGTGCTGGCCGATCGGCGCTTCACGGCGGGGAAGTACGACACCCGGCTCGTGGACCAGATCCTGACCGAGGGGAAGGCGGCCGTTCCGGTCAAGGCATCCAGCGCCTGACCGGGTTCCCTCGACGGACCCGGGGGACGATGTAAGTGCGCTCGCGAGCGCGCCGGCGCGCTTGCTGGGGCGACGGGACAACCACCGCGAGAGACCTGCCCCGGCCCCGATGGCTGTCGACAAGACCAAAGTCACCGCCGAGGCGACCAAGCTCGTCCAGAAAGGCCAGTTCGACAAGGCCATCAAGGCCTACGAGAAGATCCTGGCCGAGGATGCGAAGGACGTCCGCGTCCTGCTCAAGGTCGGCGAGCTGCAGCAGAAGAAGGGCGACAACGCCGCCGCTGCCGAGACCTTCAGCCGCGTGGCCGATGCCTACGGCGAGCAGGGCTTCTTCCTCAAGGCAGTGGCCGTCTACAAGCAGATGATGAAGCTCGCGCCCGACGACGTGCGGGTGAACGAGCGGCTCGCCGCGCTCTACCAGCAGCTCGGCATCCTGTCGGATGCCATGGGGCAGCTGCAGCTCGTCGCCGCTGCCGCGGAGAAGGCCGGCGATCAGGGGAAGCTCCTCGACGTGCTCCGCCGGATGGTCGAGCTCGAGCCGGAGAACGTCGCCTCGGCGGTGAAGCTCGGCGAGCTGTACGCGAAGCAGAGCCAGCCCAAGCTGGCGCTGGAGCACCTCCGGCGCGCGGCCGAGCAGCTGCGCCGCCTCAACCGGGCCGACGAGTACGTCAAGGTCGCGGAGCGGATCGCCTTCCTGGCGCCGGACGACGTGGCGCTCACGCGCGAGCTCGCCCACCTGCACCTCGCGCGCGGCGACACGAAGCGGGCGCTCGCCAAGCTCCAGCTCTGCTTCAAGGCCGACCCGAAGGACCTCGAGACGCTGACCCTGCTCGCCCAGGCCTTCCAGGAGCTGGGGCAGCTGCAGAAGACCGTCTCCGTCTACAAGGAGCTGGCGCATCTCCAGGCCGAGAAGGGCCGCGCCGACGAGGCGCGCGCCACCTGGCGCAAGGTGCTCGACGTCGCTCCGGCGGACGCGGAGGCGCTCCAGGCCTGCGGCGGCGCTCGGCCCACCCCATCGCCAGGCCCCGCGGTGCCGCGGTCCGCGCCGGCGCCCGGCTCCCCGGCGCGCCCCGCCACGGCGGCCGCTGCGACGGCGGCGGCAGGCGCCTCGGCGCTCGGCCCGCAGGCGATCCCGAAGCTGCTCACCGAGACCGACGTCTACGTGAAGTACGGGCTGCACGACAAGGCGCTCGATCACCTGCAGAAGGTCTTCGCGATCGATCCCGAGCACCTCGACGCCCGCGAAAAGGCGCTCAAGCTACGCGTCGCCCGCGGCGACGCCGCCGGCGCGGCCGAGGAGGCCGCCCGCGTGGCCCGGCTCGCGATGGGGCGTGGCCTCCGCGACCGCGCACTCGCCGCGCTGACGCAGCTGCGCGAGCTCGCCCCCGGCCACCCCACCCTGGCGCTGGAAGAGCAGCTCGCCGCGCCCACCCCGGTCGCCGAGGAAGAGCTCGTGCTCGACGACGGGGAGGACCTCGTGCTGGAGGTCGAGCCACCCGGCGCCGAGGAGGGGGCGGACGCCCTGGCGCTCCACGCGGCGGTCGCGCCGGGCGACGACCTCGTCGACGACGACGAGCCGATCTCGATCGACGATGAAGCGGTGATGCTGGAGGACGATCCGGCGCCGATCGCCGCACCGCCGGTCGTCGCCGTGCCCGTGCAGGTGCCGGTGCGGGTCCCGCCGGTCGCCGCGCCGCGGGTGGCCGCTCCACTCCCGCCGATTCCCCGCGCCGCTCCGCCTCCCGCGCCCATCCGGCCCGCCGCCGCGCGCGCGGTCTCGGCGCAGCGGCCGCCCCCGCCGGCGCTCGTGGTGGCGCCTCCGCCTCCGCCTCCGCCGCCTGCCCCGCGGGCCGATCCCGAGGAGCTGGAGGAGGTCGAGTTCTTCGTGCAGCAGGGCCTGCTCGGCGAGGCGCGCGAGGCGCTGCAGGCGCTCGAGGCTGCGCACCCGGGCGATGCGCGCGTCGCCGCATGCCGGGCCGCGCTGGAGCGCGCGGCCGAGACGGCCGCGCCCGCTCCGGCGGCGCCCGCGCCCAGCGCGGCGGCGGCCATCGCCGACGAGAGCTTCGACATCGCCCGCGAGCTGGCGGAGGAGCTGGGCGCGGCGCCGGCCACTCCCGCCGCCGACGAGGAGTTCCAGTACACGGTCGAGGACATCTTCGACCAGTTCAAGAAGGGCGTCGCACAGACGGTGAAGCCCGAGGACGCCGATACGCACTACGACCTCGGCATCGCCTACAAGGAGATGGGGCTGCTCGACGACGCGCTGCACGAGTTCGAGGTGGCGCTGGCCGGGAAGGGCCGCAAGAAGGAGGTCGACTGCCTGAGCATGATCGCCGTTTGCCTGATGGAGAAGGGCGACGCGGCCGGGGCGGTGCAGGCCTATCAGCGCGCGCTCCACGCCGACCACCTCACCACCGACGCCGCCCGCGCCCTGCACTACGAGATCGCCGGCGCCTACGAGGCGAGCGGCGATCGCGCCAGCGCGCAGCAGTTCCTGCAGAAGGTCCTCAAGATCGACCCGTCCTACCGCGACGCCCAGGCCATGTCGGCCCGGCTCGGCGCCGCGGTCGCCCCCGCCGCCGGCAGCGCCCCCGGCCCGAAGAAGAACATCGGCTATGTCTGAGACCATCGTGCACGATCGGGAGGGGGCGGGGCGGCACGCCCCCTGACATGAGCTACCTGGAATTCTACGAGCTGTCGCAGGAGCCGTTCTCGAACGCGCCGGTGTCGCGCTTCTACTACTCGTCCGCCCAGCACGCGCAGGCGCTCATGCGCCTCATGCACGCGGTCGGACAGATGAAGGGGCTCGCGCTGCTGGTGGGCGACATCGGGGCGGGCAAGACGACGCTGGCGCGCCGCCTGCTCGACAACCTGCCCGAGGACGAGTACGAGGCCGCGCTGCTCGTCATCGTCCACTCCGGCATCACCGCCGAGTGGCTGCTGCGCCGGATCGCGCTCCAGCTCGGGGTCGAGAACCCGGCCGACGAGAAGCTGCCGCTGCTCTCGCAGCTCTACCAGCGCCTCATCCGGATCCACGAGGCGGGCAAGAAGGCCGTGGTCCTCATCGACGAGGCCCAGATGCTCGCCACGCGCGAGATCATGGAGGAGTTCCGGGGCCTCCTGAACCTCGAGGTCCCGGAGCGCAAGCTCCTCTCCTTCGTCTTCTTCGGGCTGCCCGAGATCGAGGAGAACCTGAAGCTCGATCCCCCGCTCGCGCAACGGGTGGCGCTCCGCTATCGCCTGGAGCCGCTGACCGAGGAGTCGACGGAGGCCTACATCCGGCACCGGTTGCGGCTGGCCGGGGCGCCGCGCGTACCCTTCACGCCCGAGGCCATCTCGGTCGTGCACCGCTTCAGCCACGGCACGCCCCGCATCATCAACACCCTCTGCGACAACGCGCTCTTCGAGGGGTTCCTGGTCAAGGCGCCCGACCTCGACGCGCCGCTGGTGGAGCGGATCGCCAAGGATCTCGCGCTCGCCGCCGGCAAGGCCGACGACGGGATCGGCCCCGCCCCGGTCGGCGCGCTGGCCGGCGACCGCATCGATCTCGACGAGATCGACCGCTACCTCGAATCTTTGTCGAAGTAGCGCGCTTGGAGCCGCGCCGGAACCCCGGCATGATCGCCCACGTGAAGCGGAAGGTCGCGCTCGCCTTCGTGGCGACCGTGCTGGCCCTGGGGTCGGCCGGCCTCCTCCTCCTGCGCTCGGCGTGGGCGGGTGAACGGCTGTGCGCGCTCGCCGCCGCGCGCGCCTCGCAGGCCACCGGGCAGCGCGTGGCGGCCGGCTCCTGTGCGGTCGAGCCCTTCGCCCTGGCGGTCACCACGCGCGCGCTGGAGATCGGCCCCGCCGGCGCACCACTCTTCACGGCCGAGGCGGTCCGCTTGCGGCTCGCGCCCTGGCAGGTGCTGGGGAGGCGGCTCGCCCTGGAGGAGCTGACGGTGCTCAGGCCGCGGCTGCGCGGCAGCTGGCCGGCGAGCGCCGCGGACTCCGTGGCCAGGTGCCCGCCGCCCGCGCTACGGCAGCTCGAGGTGCGGCGCCTGACCGTGGAGGACGGCGCCGTCGATCTGACGCTGCCCGGCGGCGCGCGTCTCGAGATCGCGCGGCTCGGGGTGGTCACCGGCCCCGCCACCCGTCGGAGCCGGCTCGTGGCGCTGGCCCGCCCCGGCGCGTCGCGGCGCGCCGAGCTCACCCTCTCCGTGGCGGGGGTACGCTTCACGCGGGGCGAAAGTCACGTCGAGGTGACGCAGGCGCGCGTCGACGCCGAGCTGGTGCTCGATCTGTCGCGGCTCGACCTGCACCTCGCGACGGTCGAGCTCCCCGGCGCCACGCTCTCGGCGGCTGGTGCCATCGACGACCTGTGCCAACCGCGGCTCGACCTGGCTGCCTCGCTGGAGGGGGAGCTCCCGGCCGTGCTGGCGCTGGCGGGCGCGCCGGTGCCGTCGACCGGGCGCCTGGCGGTGGACGCGGAGATCCGCGGGCCGGCGGCCGCGCCCGAGGTGGCGGCGCAGTTGCGGCTCGAGCGCGCCGAGCTCGGCGGGTGGCGGCCGGGGGATGCGGTGGCGGACGTGCGGATGGCCGGTCGCCTGCTGCGCATCACGCGCCTCGAGCTGCCCACCCGCGGCGGCCGGGTGATCGCCCACGGCACCCTCGGGCTCACCCGGCCGTTCGCGCTCGACGCCGAGGCGGAGCTGGAGGACGTGGAGCTGGGCGAGGTGCTGGAGCGCCTGCAGCTCCCCGGCGCCTGGGTGATGGCGCGGCTGCGCGGGCGCACCCGCGTGAGTGGCAGCGCCTGGCCGCTGCAGCTCGCCGGCGGCGCCGCGCTGGAGGTGGCCGACTTCCGCGTCCTCGACCACCGCTGGGACCGCTGGCGACCCGGCGAGGCGACCTTCCTCGACCTGCCGCGCGCGCGCGTCGAGGGCGAGGTGCGCATCGACGGTGAAGGCGTGCACGTGACCGAGGGGAGGGTACGCGCCGGGCGCGGCGACGTGACCACGCGCGGGGTCCTCCACTTCGACGGGCTCCGCGGATTCGCGCTCGCCGCCGAGGGGCAGGTGGACCTGTCCGAGCTTCGCCACCTGGGCCCGGTCCCGGTGGGCGGCGTGGGAACGCTCGAGGGCGTCGCCATCCGCGCCGCCCCGTACGGCAACCCGCACGTCGAGGGGCGGGTGGCGCTGGAGGAGCTGCGCTTCCTCCAGCTCGACCTCGGCCAGGCCACCGCTACCCTGAGTTACGACGACTTCGTGCTGCGGGTGGAGGGTGTGGAGGGACGGCGCGGCGCGACGCGCTACCAGGGTGAGGCGGTGGTGGATCTCGGCCACGATCCGGTGCTGGTGCGCGACGCGCGCTACACGGCGACCGGGCGGCTGCGCGATCTCTTCGAGGCGGTCATGCCCTGGCTGCCGACGGCCGTCCACGCCCGCGACGCGCTCGACGCCCAGGTCTCGTTGCGCGGCAGCGCGCGCGGGCCCGCGGCGGCCCTCGACGCGGCCTTCGAGGCCGAGCTGGGAGGGGGCGAGCTCTTCGGGCGCGCCTTCGACGGCGGCCGCACGGCGGGGCGGGTCGAGCGCGGGACGCTGGCGGTGTTCGACGACGCCCGGCTGCGCCGCGGCGGGGGCGAGGCGCACGGCAGCGGCCGGGTCGGCTTCGCGCCGCCCTTCCCGTGGGAGTTCCAGGCGGCGGCGGGGAAGGTCCGCCTCTCGGACCTCGGGCTCCCCGGCGCCGGGTGGCAGGGGACCGCCGACGCGAGCGCGACCGTGGGCGGGTCGTTCGAGCTGCCGCGTGTCGAGCTGCGCGCGCGCGCGGAGCGCGTCGAGGTGGCGGAGGTCCCGCTCGGCCCGGTCGAGCTGCACGGGATGCTTCAGGGACCGCAGCTCACGGCGGAGGTGCGGGGCGAAGGAGTCGAGGTGAGCGGCACCGCCCGCACGGACGGCGACGCGCCCTTCCAGGCGAGCGCCACCCTCGCACTGCGGGACGCCTTCCGCGTCGTGCCGGGCGGGCCGCCGGCCGGGATGCATGCCGCGGTGAGCGGCACGGCGTCGGCGCGAGGCAGCCTGCGCGACGTGGCCGGCGCGGCGGCGCAGCTCCGGCTCGACGACATCCACGGCGGCTACGGAGAGTTTCAGGTGGCGAGCACCGGGCCGGTGCTGCTCGCCCTGGAGGGACGTCGCGTGCTCCTGCGGGGCCTCGCGCTGCGCGGCGCCAACACGGAGCTCGAGCTCGAGGGCGCGCGCGAGCCGGACGGCGCGCTCGGGCTCGAGGCGCGCGGCTCGGTCGATCTGCGCCTGCTGGGTGGGCTCCTGCCGGGCGTGACCGAGCCGCGTGGCCAGCTCCAGCTCGCCGCCCACGTCGGGGGTACGCTGGCCGATCCGCTGCTGGTCGGCACGGGCCAGCTGCGCGAGGCCGGCTTCCAGGTGAAGGATCTGCCCATCGTCTTCAGCGGCATGGGCGGCGAGCTGGCCTTCTCGCAGCACCGGATGCTCTTCGACGGCTTGATCGCCTCGGTGAACGGTGGCCGGGCCGAGATCGGAGGCGAGGTGGAGCTGCGCCGGTTCTTCCCGGCCAAGGTTCGGGTGGGTGCGGTGCTGGACGAGGTCCCGCTCCGCATCCCGGAGTGGCTCCCCATCCTCGTCTCGGGACGCCTCCAGGCGGCGGGGACGTGGGACGCCATGCTGCTCTCGGGCAAGCTGCACTTGCCGTGGGCCCGCTACACGGTGCCGGTGGATCTGGAGAAGCGCATGGTCGAGGTGCAGCGGCGCCGGCCGGCGGTGCGCCCCTTCGACCGGGCGTTCGAGTGGCTCGCCTTCGACATCGCGCTGGCGGTCGACGGCGACGCGCGCATCGAGAACGACGTGGTGCGCGGGAAGGTGCAAGGCGCGCTCACGCTCACCGGCTCCGCCGCCAGCCCGGGGATCCTGGGCGCGCTCACGCTCGACGAGGGGAGTCGCGCCACCTTCCGCGGCAACGAGTTCGTGCTCACCCACGCGGTGGTCGACTTCACCGAGCGGCGCAAGGTCCGCATGAACCTGGACGCGCACGGCGAGGCGCAGGTGCGCGACTACCAGATCTTCATGCAGCTCACGGGGCCCTACGAGGACCCCACCGTGCAGCTCACCAGCCAGCCCGCGCTCTCGCAGCAAGACCTGGTCACGCTGCTCTCGCTCGGCTACACGACGCGCGACGCCGCGGCCGCCGCGGGAGTGAGCGGCCTCGCGACCGCCGCCGCCGCGCAGGCGCTCTTCAGCGCCTCCGGGCTGGACGATCAGGTGAAGCGCTTCGCCCCGCGCAGCGGGCTCCTGCGCGACTTCTCGGTCCGCATCGTCAGCGCGTACTCCGAGGGCTCCGGCCAGGTGGAGCCGCGCGCCGAGTTCGAGTCGAAGGTGGTGGACGACAGCTTCCGCCTGCGGTACCAGGCCCCGCTGGCCGGCGCTGCGCGGGGCCAGCGCGCCCAGGCCGAGATGAGGCTCTCGCCGCACAGCTCGATCCAGTACCAGTGGGACAATGACACGCCGGGCGTGAGCGCCAGCGGAGACCACGGCGTGGACCTGAAGCTCCGCTGGGAGTGGAACGATTGAGCGCGGCCGGGCTCCTGGCCGGACTCTTCCTCGCGTGGGCGAGCGCGGCCGCGATCCCGGGCGCGGAATCCGCCCCTCTCCACGATCCTCTCCCCCACCCACGCCGTGAGGACGGCGCGGGTACCCGGCGGGGCGAGGGAGCGAGTCTCTCGACCGCGGTTCGGACCCCGATCGTCAGCGCGGTCGAGCTCCTCCTTCCTCCCGGCGAGGACGCCGGGCCGCTCCAGGCGCTCCTGGCAGTGTCCCGCGACGCGCCGCTGTCACGCCGCGAGGTGCGCCGCACGGTCCAGCTCCTCTTCGCGACCGGCCGCTTCGCCAACGTGGTGGCCCGGACGAGGCCCCTGCCGGACGGCGGGGTGGCGCTCGTGCTGGAGTGTTCGCGTCGCCAGCTGGTCACCGCGGTGGAGGTCGAGGCCGGCCCGCGGCCGGTGCTCGACCCGGAGCGCGTCCGCCGCTCCGCCGGCCTCGCGGCCGGCGACGAGCTGTGGCCGGGGCGCCTGGAGGAGGTGGCGGCCCGCATCCGGGCGCTGCACGCCCGCCACGGCTGGCGCGCCGCCGAGGTGAGCGCCACGGCCGCCGGCGTCGGGGCGGGGCGGGTCGTCATCCGCATCGCCGAGGGCCCACCCACCCGCGTCGTCGCCGTGGACTTCGGCGGAGCGACCGGGCTGGCGCCGGACGTCCTCCGCGAGCGGCTCGCGACCACGCTGGGCGCCGTGCTCGATCTCGATGCGCTGGAGACCGACGCGCGCGAGGTGCGGTCGCGGCTGCGCCGGGCGGGCTGGCTGCGGGCCCGGGTGGGAACGCCCGAGGTGACCTACCAGGGCGAGGCGGCGCGGGTGAAGATCCCGGTCGAGGCCGGCGCGCATGTGGCGGTGCGCTTCGCGGGAGTGGCCTCGTTCCCGATCGCAGAGCTGCGGGCCGAGCTCGGACTCGAGGCCGAGCAGGCCCTGGACGCGACGGCGCTCGCGGCCGCCGCCGGGCGCGTGCGCGCCTTCTACCTGGCCCGCGGCTACGCAGCGGCGCGCGTGACCGCGCGCGAGAGCCCGGCCGAGCGCGGCAGCGCGCTCGTCTTCACCGTCGACGAGGGGCGGCGCTACCGGGTCGCGGCGGTCCGCTTCCCGGGCGCCAGCCGGAAGAGCTCGAGCTGGCTGCGTGGGCGCCTGGACGAAGCGCTCGAGGCGGTGGCGCCCCAGACGTCGTCGGGACCCGCCGGCGACGCCGAGCAGCTGGCCCGCGCGGCGGGCTCGCCTGCGGCGGTGCGCTCGCCTCCGCCGCTCGAGCCGCGCCGGGTCTGGAACCCGCCGCTGTGGGACGAGGCAGCCCTGCGCCTCGTCGAGTTCTACCGGGCGGAGGGCTATCTCGACGCAGCGTACGATGGGGCGCGGGCGGAGCTCGACGCGGCGCGCGGGACGGTGGAGGTGGAGGTCCGGCTGCGCGAGGGCGTCCAGACGCTGGTCCGGGCGGTGGCGTTCGAGGGGAACGCGGCCGTCCCGACCCGGGAGCTCGCCGACGAGGCGCGCCTCGGCCCCGGCGACCCGCTCGCCTATGGCAACGTGGACGCGACCCGCACGGCGCTGCTCGCCCTGTACGCCCGGCGCGGGTACGTGTATGCCGTCATCGCCCCGCACGAGGACGTCGCCCCCGACCGCGCCAGCGCGGTCGTTCGATTCAGCATCGAGGAGGGGCCCCGGGTGCGGGTGGGCGCGGTCGTGGTGAGCGGGGCCCGGCGCACCCGCGAGGACGTCGTGCGCGAGAGCCTCGTCCTCAGGACGGGCGACGTGTACGACCCCGAGTCGGCCGGGCGCAGCCAGGCCGCGCTTCTGCGGCTGGGGGTGTTCCGCTCGGTCGGTCTGCGCCTCGCCGACCCCGAGGTGCCGGGTCCGGTGAAGGACCTCACCATCCAGCTCTCCGAGCGCCCGTGGCGCACGCTCTCGCCGGGCGTCGGCTTCTCGCTGGCAAACGGCCCGCGCGCCTTCGTCGAGCTCGTGGAGCCGAACCTGTTCGGGCGCGCGCTCGAGCTCTCGGCACGCGCCAAGGTGAACTACCCGATCGCCACCTTCCTCACCCATGAGGCCGCTCAGGCGCTCG
>WNGR01016269.1_pt1 | contig 10123 bp, 9 predicted proteins | sample 5407581 | NCBI WGS metagenome assembly WNGR01 (sample SAMN13153383, study PRJNA577476) | soil metagenome | isolation source: 80 cm soil or saprolite under Garry oak tree replicate 2 | place: USA:California | collected 2016-06-15
TCTTCAACGTCAGCATCGCGGACGTCCTCTCGAAGTGGGTCGGGGAGAGCGAGCGCATCATCAAGGAGATCTTCCGCCAGGCGCACGAGAAGAAGCCGAGCATCGTCTTCTTCGACGAGATCGAGGCCCTCTTCACGGTGCGGGGCATGATGGACACCTCCGGCGTGCACAAGAACATCATCGCGCAGATCCTGAGCGAGATGGACGGGCTCGTCGAGCTGCACGACGTCTTCGTGATCGGCGCGACGAACCGCGCGGACCTCGTCGACCCTGCGCTGCTCCGGCCCGGGCGGTTCGACGAGATCATCGAGATCCCGCGACCCGACCGGAACGCGGCCGAAGAGATCCTGAAGATCTACCTGAACGAGGACCTCCCCGTCGCCGCCGGTCTGGAGGAGCAGTCCGGCGGGCACAAGGAGGCCGTCGAGACGCTCCGCCGTTACGTCCTGGATGAGTTGTACGGCGAGAACAAGTGGGTCAAGGTCAAGCTCGACGCCGAAGCGAAGGAAGCGATCAAGACGGTGAAGCGGAAGGACATCATCTCCGGCGCGATCATCGAGGCCATCGTGACCACCGCGAAGAAGAACTTCGTCAAGCGGGTCATCACGCTCAAGAAGCCGGAACGGAAGAAGGAAGGCCTGAGCCTAAAGGACCTCGAGATGGCGATCGATGAGGAGTGCAAGGAGCACGCGATCACCGAGATGTACGTCTACGAGAAGCGCCAGCGGGAGGTCTTCCGGACCGGTGCGGACCCGATGGTCGGGTGACGCATGAAGAAGATGGTCCAGGGGACGGAGCACGAGTACACGCTGTACTGCCGCAAGATGGGCACGATGGGCTTCGACCCGCACATGATGGCGCTCGACCTCCTGCGGGACTCGGACCTTCACCTGGCCGGCGAGTTCATCACGAACGGCTCTCGCGTCTACTACGACGTCGGGCACTTCGAGGTGAGCACCGCCGAGACGACGAACTTCCACGATGTCGTGACGTGGGAGAAGGCGGGCGAGAAGATCCTCGACTGGCTCCGCCGCATCATGGAGGAAAAGTACACCGGCGAGACGAAGATCCACGCCTTCAAGAACAACACCTCCCCCGACGGGACGTCGTACGGGTCGCACGAGAACTACTGCGTCTCCCGGGACGTCGCCTTCCCGGGGCGGTTCATCCGCGAACTCGTGCCCCACCTCGCGACGCGGATCATCTTCACGGGGGCCGGGGACATCGTCCGCGGGAAGTACGTCCTCTCGCCGATGGCCTTCCTGACGTCCCAGGTGATCAGCGGCGAGACGATGCACGACACGGGCATCCTGAACACGCGCGACGAGCCCCACGCCGACGGACGCCTGTGGCGGCGCCTCCACGTGATCGTGGGGGACGCCCTGATGAACGAGACGGCGATCATGCTGCGGCACTTCACGACGTCGGCCGTGCTCCAGCTGATGGAGGCGGAGGCGCTCGACGACGTGCCCCGCATGAAGGATCCGATCCGGGACCTGTGGCACAACGTCGAGATCCGGAACCCGGAACAGTGGACCGTCGAACTCGAAGACGGCAAGGTCGTCTCGCCGATCGACATCCAGCGGTACTACCTCGAGAAGATCGAGGCGATCGTGGAGGACGACTGGGAACACCGCGCCCTGCGGATGTTCGAGGAGGTCCTTGACGACCTGGCGAACCGGCGGTCGAAAGATGCCGCCCGCCACGTCGAATGGCTGGACCGCTATTACGCGATCCAAGAAGCGGTTGAGAAGAAGGCCGGGCCCGAGGTGGACATGATGGCCTGCAAGCAGTACTCCGAGATCGCCGCGGAACGCTCACTTTTCTACAAACGGCAGCGTGCCGGCCTCGTGGACCGCATCACGGACGACGAGGCGATCAAGCGGGCGATTCGGGAGCCGCCCGAAGATAGCCGTGCCCACCTGCGCCGCGAACTGTGCGACACCTTCAATATCGAGATGATCGATTGGTCCGTACTGATCGTGAACGACGGAACGAGGCGGCGCATCGATTTGCTCGACCCCTATGCCACTAAACTGGAGGTACCGTATGCAACAGCAAGCTGAGGACAAGCCGAAGAAGCGCAAGAAGCAGGAGAAGAAGCTAGAGTTTGAGGCTGGAAAGGTATTCACGCCGGGCGAAGTCAAGGAAGAGGACTTCGAACTCGATCTCGAGTCGGCCAAATTCAGAGCCCAAAAGGGTGAAGGTGGCGATCGCAGGGCCTGAGTAGTTTCACCGACCCCTGGCCTCAAACCTCTCTATTGGCTGCTACATCCTCATTTGGTGCTTTCAGCAGAATACCTCGCCGGACTGGTGGACGGCGAAGGATCTCTTTCTTTAGCGCGACGATACCACCGGGATCGGTCGATTGAGTACTCTGTGCGAGTCGCCGTCTATAATTGTGACCGCCCTGTCTTGGAAGCAGTTCAAACGTGCTGGGGCGGACATCTCGCTTCTGTCGGGCCGAGGCATCCTGAATGGCGAGCGGCGCACTCTCTGATTTGGACGAACTCCGCCGCGGCCGGAGTGCTACGAGCGCTCGCGCCCCATTTGCGCGTCAAGGCGAGGCATGCTGCCGCCCTGTTACGGTTCCAAGTTCATGTCAACGAGTCCGCGCGTTCTCGCGATCCAGCGGGCCGGTTGCAGCCAATCACGCGACGAGAACAGAGGATTCGGGCTCGGTTTCATGCTCAACTCAAGACAATGAATCGCCGAGGAAGCCCGGTGCGATCCAGGGGGAAATCCAGGGCGAACTCGTCGGGCCACGGGGCCAGAATCTCGGGCGAGTATCTCGCCGGGTTTGTCGACGCCGAAGGGTCTCTGATGATCGCGAAGTTCAGAGCTGCAAGCCCTGGGAAGTGGTACCACAGGGCGAGAGCGTCCCTCGACAATGTGGACGGCCAGGCACTGAGGGAAATTCAACGGACTTACGGGGGGATTCCTTTCAGGCAGCGCCGCAGGAAGTCAGGCTGGCGCGTGGTGTACAAATTGGTCTGGACAGGGGATCGGACGGAGCGCCTCCTGCATCCGATCTTGCCTCACCTTCGCGTCAAGAGGAAACAGGCCGAACTTCTTCTTCGGTTTATCCAACACAGAAGCCAGACGAGCCCGCGCCGAATGGGAACCCGGGCCACCCCCCTTCCGGATCAAGTTGTCGCATTGAGAGAGGGGTTCCATGCGAGAATGCGTGAATTGAACGCCAGAGGCCCACGGTAAGAACTCTGGTCAAAAACCTTGCGGGGCTGCCGCCGGGCTCGGGCAACTCTATATCGCCCGCTCGCGTTCCAGCGTACCCAGCATGCCCACCCATGTCGAGACGCTCGATAACGGGCTGAAGGTCATCCTCCGTCCGATCCCGGACACGAAGGCCCTCTCCACGTGGGTCGTCTATCGCATCGGCTCGCGTAACGAGGTCCCTGGCATGACCGGCTCGACGCACTGGGTCGAGCACATGCTCTTCAAGGGGGGCGGCAAGCTCGGCAAGGGGGACATCGACCGGATGATCTCCCGCCTCGGCGGCAAGATGAACGCCTTCACCGACACCGACTACACGATGTACTTCGAGACGATCCCCGCGAGCGCGATGGACACGGCCCTGATGATCGAGTCGGAGCGGATGCGCAACGCCGCGTTCGACCCGAAGGAGGTCGAGGCCGAGCGGACGGTCGTCATCAGCGAGCGGGAAGGCGCGGAGAACCAGCCCGAGTTCGCGGTCGAGGAAGAACTGTGGGGCCTTGCGTTCCACGTCCACCCGTATCACTGGACCGCGATCGGCTACAAGCAGGATCTGGCGACCCTCGCCCGCGATCCGCTCTACCGGCACTACCTCCGATACTACGCGCCGAACAACGCCTCCCTCCTCCTGGTCGGCGGCTTCGATCCCGCGGTCGCGATGCAGCACGTCCGGGAGGCGTTCGCGCCCCTCCGGCCGGAGACCCCGCCGGACCCGATGCGGCTCGTCGAGCCGGAGCAGCGGGGCGAGCGGCGGAGCGACCTCGCCCGGCCGGGCCCCGCGGACCTCCTGTCCGCCGGGTGGCACATCCCTGCGGCGGGCCACGAGGATACGCCGGCCCTCATCCTACTGTCGACGGTCCTCGGCGGCTGGCGAGGGCTCGTCCCCTTCGCCGCGGGAGACTGGCGGCCGCGCTCGAACCGACTGTACCGCGCCCTCGTCGATTCGAAGCTCGCGACGGACGTCGGGGTGAGGCAGGAGATCAAGATCGATCCGTCCCTCGTCCTCGCGAGCGTCACCCTGGCGGAGGGCGCGTCGCTCGACCGGGTCGAGGAAGTTCTCGACCGGGAGGTCGAACGCCTCACGAAAGGGGTCCCGCCGAAATCGGAACTGGACCGCGCGAAGCAACAGGTCCGGGCGTGGGCGCGGTACGAGCAAGACGGCGTCACGTTCCAGGGGATCCTGCTGGGCGTCTCCGAGGGCCTCCGTGCGTGGGACTTCGGCGAGTCGCTCCTCGCGAAAGCGGAGCGCGTTCGAGGGGAGCAGGTCCGGGACGTCGCGCGCCGCTACCTCGTCGACGAGCATCGGACCGTCGTCCGTTTCCACGCCGAGGAGGTCCCTGCGTGAACCTCCCGGACCGGACCGTGCTCGGGAACGGAGCGGTGCTCGTCTCGAGCGCGTTGCGGTCGAACCCGTTCGTCGCGTTCCGGGGGAGCGTGCCCGCCGGCGTGGCGGCCGAAGGCGACGCCCACGGCGTCGCCGAGTTCACGTCGCGCCTCCTGTTGAGCGGCACCCGACGGATGAGCGCGGCGAAGCTCGCGGACCGCCTCGAGGGGATCGGCGCGACGCTCGAGTTCCGGAACGGGGAGGAGCTCCTCTCCTTCCAGGGGCGTTGCACCCGGGACACGGCGGCGGAGACGATCCGGATCCTCGTCGAGTGCCTCGCGCGGCCCGCGTTCCCGGCCCGCGAGATCGATCGCGTGCGAAAGGAGCTTGAGAACGACGTCCGCATCGAAGCGGACGACACGCGCAGCCGGGCGATGCGCGAGCTCGCTCGCAGCGTGTTCCCGAATGACCATCCGTATGGCCGCGATCCGAAAGGCAGCCCGGAACGCATCCGCCGGATCCGTCGATCCGACATCGTCGCGTTCCATGCGTCCCACGTCGGGCCGGAAGGGCTCATCATCGCCGTCACGGGGGACGTCGACCGGACCCTGATCGACGAGGCGATTGCCGCGCCCCTGTCGCGCCTCGAAGGGGACAACGTCGGCGCGCCGCCGATCCCGCCGCCTCCCGCCCACAGGCCGCGGGCCGTGTCGATCCCGATGCCGCACAAGACCCAGGTCGACATCGCCATCGGCGCCCCGGCCGTGCCCCGACGCCACGACGACTACTATGCGCTCAACCTGGCGAACCTGCTCTTCGGCCGGATCGGGCTCTTCGGGCGCCTCGGTCGGAACCTGCGGGACGAGCAGGGCCTGGCGTACTACGCGTTCGCGAGCCTCGACGCACGCTCGGCGGGGGGGATGTGGTCGATTTCGGCGGGCGTCAATCCCGCGAACCTCGCGAAGGCCCTCGCCTCGATCCGGGCGGAGATGGAACGGTTGCGGCCGGAGCCGTTCACCCCGGAGGAGCTTCGGGACGGGAGGGACAACCAGATCGGTTCGCTGATCGTGTCGCTGGAGCGGAACGCGGAGGTCGCGGGCGAGCTCCATCGGATGGAATACTTCGGCCTGGGGATGGATTTCCTCGAACGGTTCCCGGAGATCGTGCAAGGCGTCACGGACGTGCGCGTGCGCGAGGTGGCCCAGAAGTACTTCGTGCCGGCCGCGAGCTCGCTCGCCGTGGCGGGTCCGATCGGCCGCACCCGTATCATCCTGTGACGGCGTCAGGCGACGGGGTCGTCGACGAGCCGGGCCGGCCCACCGACCGCGCACACCATCGTGCGGATGCCGAGATCCTCGATGCGCCGGCGGACGGCGTCCACCCGGTCCGGGAACGTGTTCACGTAGACCGTCGCCCCGGTGTCGATCGAGAAGAACGCCGGGATTCCCTCCTCGCGCATTCGGCGCACGACGAGGATGACGCGGAGCGTGTCGGGCTGCCAGAGGAGCATTTCCCCGATGCCCGTCATGGTGATGCCGTGGAGCATGAGCGTGTCGCGCTCGGCGAGGGCGCAGATCGCGCCCACATCCCGTTTCCGGATCGCGAGTTCCATCTCCGCGATGAGGCGGGGCATCTCGGCGAGCCGGGCGCGGAAGAACGGGGACGTCAACGCCTCGCGGTGCGCATCCTCCGTTTGCTTGAACGCGGGAACCAACGCGACGATCATCCCGATCTCCAGGTCCGTGCCGGCGAGTTGCACCGCGTAGGAGTCCTCGTCCGTCAGGCCCATCTTCCACTTGCTGAATCCCCCGGTCACGGATCGCGTTGCGGAGCCGGCCCCGCGGCGAGCGAACCGGGAGAGGTCTTCGAGGCTCAGGCGCAACCCGGCCGCATGCGCCGTCGCCATCGCCAATGCCGCAAAGCCGGAGGCGCTCGCGCCGAGGCCGATGTTCGAGGGGAAGTCGTTCACGGAGGCCATGCGGAACCGTTTGTCCAGGGAGGCGCGGGCCCGGATCGGATCGACGACCGCGAGGATTCGCTCCATGTCCCGCGCGGTCACGTCGCGACCGTCGATCGTCGCTTGGTCGCGGGCGTACCCGCCGAACTCGATGGTCGTGCGGCTGCTGAGCGGCGCGGTGCAGACGCTGATTGAATCGTGGAACGGCAGGCGGAGGACGGGGTCGGCGAGGCCGTGGTACTTGATCAGCCCCTGAATTGGATGCGCCACGGCGGTCGCCTTCACCGCCACGCCTCCAAGATCCGCGGGAGATCGCGGCAGTCGCGAATCTCCGCATCGGGGCGCGCGTCGATCGACGCGGGCCAGGCGTGCACGGCGTGTTCCGCCGGCACCCCGTTGTTGAACCAGACCACGCGCATCCCGATTCGCTTGCTCCCCGCGACGTCGGCCACGACGTCGTCCCCGACGTGGACCGCCTCCTCGGCGCGGAGTCCCATCGCCGCCAGGGCGACATCGAAGATCCGTGGCTCCGGCTTGCGCACCCCGACCTCGTCGGAGAAGACCCGGGCGTCGAAGAGGCGACCGATGCCCATCCCATCCTGGATCGGCCGGAGGAAGCGGCCCCACGTGCGGCCCGTGTTCGAGACGAGGCCGATCCGGTAGCCCGCCGCGCGGAGCCTCTCGAGCGTCTCCCGGATGTGCGGATCGAGCACCGGTGGCTCGGCGCGAATTGCCTCTCCGAACGCGTTCGCGATCGTCTCGCGGAGGCGGGCATCCGAGGGATCGAGACCCGCGAACTCCAGGAACGCGTCGATCTGCTCGTCGGGCTGGAGGTCCCGGTTCCGATGCCAGTGGTCCTCGAGGAGCCGCGTGTGGCGGTCGTACGACCGATACAGGACCTCGGCCTCCATTCGCGGCCGATGGGCCGAGAGCGCCGAGGCGATCTGCTCCACCCGGGCGGTCCGCATTCGGGCATCGTAGTCCGGCCGCGGAGTCTCCGCGATCGTGTGCCACCAGTCGAACGTGACGCCGCGGATCATGGGCTCCTCATATGTCGAAGATCACCTGGGCGACGCCGGCCTTCGGGTCGTTCATGACGGGCCTTGTCGATCGCCTCGCCCGCCGCCGTGCCGCGCAGGGACGTGCCGCGCACCTCGACGTGGAAGCGCCGGAACAGGTACCGCCGCGTCTCGTGCAAGTAGAGCAACTCCGAGAGCCATCGAACGAGGAGGCTCGGGACGTCGTCCGCCTCGAGCCGGACGTCGACCTCGCCGACCGGCTTCACGCCGTCCAAGTCCGCGATGAGACTGAACATGCCCTCGGCCGCGTTCTCGAAGAGGTCTCCGATCGACGCCCCGTAGGCCCGGATGCCGACGTCCGCGGTGTGCTCGATTTCCTCGTAGCGCACAGGGAGGCAAAGGCCGTCGGTAGATGAACGTTCCTCGCCTCCAGACATCCTTGCCGACGCAGGACCGCTAGATGCCTCGTTCCTTCCCGGGCCAGACGATCTTGTGGACCTGCAGCTGCAATCGCACGGGAAGGCGGTCCTTCAGGATCCAGCCCGCGAGGAGCGCAGGGTCGAGGCCGTTCGCGACCCGGTGGGCCGGCGTGGCGGGGGAGAACAAGATCGTCCTCGCCTTCGTCGGATGCTTCGCAAGCACGGCCTTCGCAAAGTCGTAGTCATCCCGGTCCAGGAGGACGAACTTGACCTCGTCGTGCGCGCGTAAGAGGGGCAGGTTCGCGAACGCCTTGTCCGCCTTCATGCCGGACCCCGGGCACTTGACGTCCATCACGTACCGCACCCGTCCCGCGGCCCGTTCTCGCGGCAGCCGCTCGTCGAAGGCCCGCAGGTCGATCTCGCCGTCCGTCTCGAAGGAGTGCACGAACGTCTTCGGGAGCGCACGGATCGCGCGGGCGATCGGCTCGCCTTGGAGGAGCGGCTCTCCCCCGGTCCAACACACATGCCGGATTCCTCCGGCGGGCGATTCGGACGAATCCGCGAGTGCCCGGATGCGGGTCACGACGTCGTCCACCGAAGCCCGCGTGAATTCGCCGCCTTCCACCGCGTGCATCGAGTCACACCATCGGCAGCGGAGGTTGCAAGAGTAGAGTCGGACGAAGATTGTCGGGAGGCCGACGAGAGAGCTCTCGCCCTGGATCGTTGCGTATAGCTCGCTCAGGAGGAATCCCTCCCGATTCCGTGAGGCGAGGGTCGCCGCGGCCTCCATCGCTTTCCGATGCACGCCGAACTCTATTAAGCGTTCGTCTTCCGGTCTCGCCCGCGTTCGTAGGGAATCGGATCGCGGACGCCGGCCTCCCGGAACCCTTTGAGACGCAGCTGGCACGAATCGCAGACGCCGCACGCCTTCGGACGGCCGTGGTAACAGGACCACGTGAGCTCCCACGGCACTCCGAGCTCGACGCCCCTCCGCACGATGTCCGCCTTCGTCATCCGGATCAGCGGCGTGCGAATCTCGACGGGATCGCCCTCGACCCCTCGTTTCGTCCCGAGGCGGGCGACGTGCGAGAACGCCTCGTAGTACTCCGGCCGGCAGTCCGGATATCCGGCGTAGTCGTACGAGTTCGCGGCGATGTAGATCGCCTTCGCTCTTACGGCCTCCGCCAGGGCGAGGGCGTAACTCAGGAAGATCGTGTTCCGGGCGGGCACGTACGTCGGCGGGATGCCCGTGCCGATCTCTTCGGGGGGACGTCCCTCGGGGATCGGGACGCGTCGATCCGTCAACGCCGAGCCCCCGATCGGCGTGAGGTCCAAGCGGACGAGCCGGTGTTCTTTGACGCCGAAGTACTTGGCGACGGATTTCGCGGCGTCGAGTTCCTTGCGGTGCCGTTGTCCGTAGTCGATTGTGAGCCCGATGACCTCGAAGCCGTCCGCCTTCGCGATCGCGGTCGCCGTGGCGGAATCCATGCCTCCGGAGAGGAGGACCACGGCGGTCGGGTCGCTCATGCGGATGGGATACGGGGCGCGCGGTAAAGGCCTTGCGAGTGTCGGCGTGGTGCCTCGCTTTCACGCGGCGAGTTTGGAGGCGGTTCGTTCGTAGCGATCGACCAGAGGGGCCACCCGTGGATAGCCGTCCGTCCCTTTCTTTGGCTCCTCCACGAACCCGATCTCATGGCCTTCCGGGTCGTGCAGATACGCGACTCGACCGTACGGACGGTTCGCGGGGGGACCGAGGAACTCCGCCCCTCGCCGCCGAAGATCCTCGTACATGGCTTGGAGGTCGTGCACGGCGAACACCACGAATCCCTCAGGGGTCTGGCGTTCTTCACCGGGCGGGCAGCGGTGGATCGCGAGCCGCACGCTTCCGGCATCGAAGTGAATCACGTGATTTTCGTCCAGGAGGAGCGGGAGACCAAGCAGATCCCGGTAGAATGATTTCGCTCGATTCAGATCCGCAGAGTAGAGGACGATTCCCTCAAGGATGAGTCCGGACATGCGGCTCCCGAGTCACGAGCGCGGGTCCCCCTTATCTCCGTGCCGCTAGTAGGCCCGGATCTCGTCGAGGGCGTAGTCCTTCCAGTCCCGCTCGCCGAGGACGATCTCGAACTCGGGCGGGGTCAGAATCGGTTGCTTGTACTGCAGGATGTCC
>WNGR01016517.1_pt1 | contig 10123 bp, 8 predicted proteins | sample 5407581 | NCBI WGS metagenome assembly WNGR01 (sample SAMN13153383, study PRJNA577476) | soil metagenome | isolation source: 80 cm soil or saprolite under Garry oak tree replicate 2 | place: USA:California | collected 2016-06-15
CTATGTGTACACAGGGTTTATATACTGGGTCAAGACAAAGATCCGAACACAAGTTGAGACACTGGTAAACACAGTCGAAACGGGTCAAACAATGTGTTATCATAGATAAGAAGACTGGGGGCGATGCACGGACAAAAGCGGCACAAGGGGAACACACGAAAAGAGTCAAGATAGGAAGACATACTGTAGTGGTACAAGTCCCATGACCCGAAGCGTCCGGATCATGACACAGCGCCACTTGCGTGTGGACATCCACGACACGACGTGTCTGGAGAACAGAGATAGCATACGGTACTTGCGGCGACATATACAGCAACCACGTTGGTGTGCGCAACACCCGCAGATTGGCAGTGAGGTGCATCAAGGACTACGACAAGTATAAGTGCAGTGGCGACAGCGCCAGCACCGTGCGGACCTTCGCGGCTCGTGCAAGGGTTCAGACCGATTCCAGGCGTCAACTGCGGCAGTTTCAGGCCTTGCAAACACCCGTGTGATAAGAGCAGCTTGGTAGCATCAAGAGCGCCCATTTACCAAAGTGCCTCGAGCGCATGCATACCAGCAGTTGCGCCACAGTCGCGCAGACTTTGGCAGCTTGGCTTGGCAACAAGGACAACCCCATGTGCCAGAGAACATATACTAGCACCATCGCACAAGCAAGCCAAGAGAGCACAAGACATAGCAATAGCGACTGCGCCACATGGACACCAGTGGCTTGCACAAGGCATCAGATCAGCTTCAAGTGTCGACAACAATGTCTTTAAGCCTTGCAAGTGCGCGCGCGGCAAGAGCAACTTTGCATTACTGGGAGAGTGCCGCCTCAGCACAAGCGTACCTCAATCACTGCGCCACGATCGCGCGGGCTTCAGCAGCCTGTCTATGCAATGACATCATCCCTGCAGCCAGAAAACGTGTTTGCAACTCCAGCGGCAGCACACACAGCAATCGCATGTTGAATTCACCTGCCAAACATACAAGATGGTCAAGATCAAGTCACGCCACGAAGAACGTCACACAGCGGCTACACCAGACTTGCGCCTCGCACGTCAAAGATGATTGCAACATGCCATCACATTACGAGCCAAGCCAAGTCCCGCATGCACTGATGACTGAGGACAGTCAAGATCTCAGTGTGGAGGAGATAATGTGACTGATGCACGGCTGGCTAGGTAAAACACTATTTTGGTTACTTTCCCACACCACTCTGGCAGCCTGCACTGTCCCGCGCTTCGGCCGACTCAAGCCTCTACTGTTCCACATTCCCTTCGGCTTTGTGACCTCACTTAGTTGCCCCTGATCCCCCTTAGTACTTTCATATATATATCCTGTATCTACTATCTTTAGCACCCAGCAAATCTTAGAGCTTCCCTCAGGGCTTCAGTGCTCTGTAGGGCCCAGTCCATCCCGTTCCCCTTCGGTGCTTCACACCCCCCTGAACCCAAGGCAGCTTGGTTGTTTGGGCAGTGTCCCTCAGCATAGAGATGTTACATTTCCGGACACGTCTTCTTTCTTTTCCACTTCATTCCATCACATTCCATTACGTGCCGCCCCCATGACTCATCTTGCTTATGGACTGCTGACTGAGCTATGACGTATACGCTGACTGATCATTCCATATGACATCATTACGACGTCACTATGATGCACACTTACTCATGTACGATACTATGACTCAGTCCTAGGATCCAGATCGCGTCATGTGTTTGTCTCGGACAAACACCAGCTTGTACTATATAAACTGTAGTCTACTTAGCTTGTACAGTAGACTCGATATCTCTTTCTATCACAGCACCCAATTCACAGTCTCTGGGATAGCTGCCTTTTGCCCTCCCTAAGGGCACGATAGAGGGCCTATTGTTTTGCCACTCGCCTACAGACAACATACGTTCTGTGTCCCACGAACGAGAGACTTATCCACTATATCTGGTTGAGCCTTGCTCCCACGATCTTATTCATCACCAAACTGAAGTCCTGACAAGACTTCACTCCCAAAAACGAACCACCATGCATGTCGCACGATAATGCCGGCTGTGGCATTACATTATATCGAGTCTCCTCCACAGTGGCGCTTACCAGCAGAGCTAGAACCAAGTTCCAGCCGTCATACATCAATAGAATCGAAAACGACACCTTATCACAAAACATCAAAGGAGTCGCTGTTTGGAGAAGAGATCCAGGAAGAGAAACAGAAGGGTATTATATCTTCTCGCATAGGCTCCAAGCATACAGACCTATCCACTACATCGAAGAAGATCGCCTCTGGGTATACATCGCAGTCGACGAAGCTAACAAGTGGTACACTATCAAACCGGTCCCACTTGGACTAGGAGTCAGACCTACAAGGACACCTATAGCCGCGATCGACGTAGACCAACCCGAGGACCCTCCTGCAGAAGGATCGCAACAAACCACTTCTCTCACACAACCACCCCCTGACCCTACAACAACCATCACCATTTATCAACCACCCCCTGACCCTACAACCAACACAATGTCAACCGCAACAACAACCATTACACACCCAAAAGGAACCATTCCAAGTGGTGTCGCTAACATCCACACAACAAGTGGAGGAGGTGGAGGTGGGGGTGGAGGAGGGGGTGGAGGAGGCGGAGGAGGAGGAGGGGGAGGAAATCCACCAGCTGAATTCGATGGGAACCAAGAAAAGAGCCGAGCCTTCTTACTCGCATTTACCCTATACCAGGGAATGAACCCCACAGTGGAACAACTAGCGGTTCCATTTCAACAAGCAATGACCTTCCTGTCCTACATAAGGGGGCCACTAGTTGACGATTGGGTCGATGAACAAGTGCAATGGTTAATGGACCAAGTACAAATGGGAGTCGCCATGGCTGAGGAAAATCTATGGAGAACCATCGACATCAGATTCCGACAGGCCTACACCGACACCACTGAAAAGGTCAAAGCCCAGCACCAACTTCGAGACTTCAAAATGAAGGGAGACGACATTGACACATATGTCTCCCAATTTCAGAACCTCGCAAGAAAAGCGGGTTACACTCTCGATGAAAACGTAACGCTGGGAATGTTCGCAGATGGGCTACCACCAAAACTTATGGTCAACTGTATCAAGTTTGACCATCCCGTCGACTGGAACGACTGGACCCATTCAGCGCGACTCCACCAGGAAGAATACATCCAACTGTGCGATTGGCTCAAAGGACATAAGAATCAAGGTCACACACAAACGCAGTGGAGGAATGCGCTCAACAGAAACCCAAATGCTATGGATATAGGGAGAACTTGAGCCTGAGCCACCATTATGGGAGTCACCGGAGAAAAAGAAAGGCAACGAACGGAAGGACGATGCTACCGATGTAATCAAATAGGACATATCTCCCAATATTGTCCCAAATGAAACGAAGGTTCCACTTCCACCATCACCGCCACCGTAGCCATAAATTCTCCAAACCCCCTTTCCAACCAACAACAAGCGCAGGCCTATCTGGCCACCCTCCACAACGAACCTGAAGAAGTGCGCAATGCGTTCGCAGATGAATTATTCGCAGACAAAAAGGATTTTCTCAAAGCCTGAACCCAACAGCCTGGGCTAAGGCACTTCGAATTAGCGTGTATAACAGCAGATACAGATCTATATGAATATCAGTCCTGTTTGAATCAACACACGCGACAGCTGAACGAGAAGTCCTTATCGACTCCGGAGCAACTGACAATTTTATATGCAAAAACTTGCTCTGGCGACTCCAGATATCCTGCCTTCCTTTAAACACCCCGTTAAGGATCTGGAACGTAGATGGAACGCACAATCAGGATGGACAAATCACCCATTTCACAGATCTACAAGTTCGCACAGGCGCCGATACCAAGCTTCTAAGGTTTCTTTTAACCAACCTAGGAAAGGATGAGGTTATTCTAGGATATCCATGGCTCACCGCATTCGAACCCACGATACACTGGAGAGACACCACCCTAGACAAAACCTTCCAACCCATCATCATATCATCCCTAAAACCAAAAGAAGCGCAAGTATTGAGTGCGATCATGGAAGAAGAATGGGAGATTGAATATGAAGATCCGGATTCGGTGCCCTATGTGGCAATTCGGAATATCAACGCCCAAGCCCTAGACCCTTTAGCAGAAGGAGGCTGGGAGACGGATTCGGAGCTGGAGTCCACGAACGTGACTCTCCGAAAGACCACTGTAGCCTCGGAATTAGCTCAGTTGGCCATGAACAAAACGAAACGAACCTATGAAGAAATGGTTCTGGAAGAATATCGAAAATATCAGAAGATATTCAATGAAGAACAGTCACACCAATTCCCACCAAAAAGAACGTGGGATCATGCAATAGAACTACTCCCAGAAGCTCCCAGTACAATTGACTGCAAGATCTATCCTACAACCCAATCGGAAAAAGAGGCATTGAGCGAATTCATCACGGAACAACTGGCGAAGGGATATATTCAACCATCCAAATCCCCCTATTCTTCACCATTTTTCTTCATCAAAAAGAAAGATGGGAAGCTAAGACCAGTCCAGGATTACCGAAGGTTGAACTCACTCACCATCAAAAACCGATATCCACTCCCACTCATCCCAGAATTGATTGACCAAATACGACACGCACGAATCTTCACCAAACTAGACATACGATGGGGATATAACAACATATGCATCAAGGAGGGAGACAAGTGGAAAGGAGCCTTCAAAACCAACTTGGGACTCTACGAACCATGCGTTATGTTCTTCGGACTGACCAACTCGCCAAGTACCTTTCAAACGATGATGGACACCATCTTCTGAGAATTAATAGCAAAGGGAGAAGTTATCGTCTACATGGACGATATCCTCATTGCCACCCCCGACAACCTCATACATCACCAACAACTTGTCCATCAAGTCCTTACCAAACTAGAAGAACACAATCTCTATCTCAAACCAGAGAAGTGTGTCTTCGAAGTACTGGAGGTCGAATACCTGGGACTGATAATAGGGAAAGTGTTACGTCACGGTAGGGACGTTCACTCGACTTGAGCAAAGGTCACTAGTCCGACTGACAAAACAAAATAAGCGCAGTCACGTGGGGTTTCCAAGTGATAAGTCCAACGGGGACTTATACAGTTACTGATGAGAAGTAGTAACCCTCGAGTACTTTAAGTACAAGAGGAATACTTTGAACGGATCAGACAAGGGATGGAAGTGGGAAAGACTCTGTTGTTCTGTGTACCGATATTACCGTCGAATACAAGAAGTCAAGTCTAAGGCTGTAAGGCCAAAGACGAACAGTACTTATAGTACTACAGAACAATAGAGTCACGCAGACAATAGCAGTCACGACAACAATAGTTGTCACGAGAACAATGAGTCACGAGAACAATGAGTCACGAGAACAATAGCCATCACATGGACAATAAGCGTCACATACAATGAGTCGAGTCATGCCACGTCACGAGATAATATAGTAGATGAGTCACCTGAGACAATACGGTGCTCACCATGAGTCATACGAGAAAGAGTCTGTAAAATGGAGAAAATTAAATAGAACGGTATCGGGACATAACAGAAAGGGAGAATACGCATGGATCCAGTCAAGGTAGCGGGCGTAGACAGATGGAAACCACCAAAAAACCTCACCAAACTGAGAGGATTCACCGGCTTCATCAACTTTTATCGCCCCTTTATCAAGGGATTTTCAAAGGAAGCCAAACTGCTCAATGAATTGACGAAAAAGGACACGCCATGGGAATGGATGCTGGAGAGACAAAACGCATTCAAAAAACTGAAGAAGCTAGTATGTGACGAACCAGTACTCCTTATGCCCATTCTCAAAAACCCATTCGAACTGGAAGTAGACACATCCAGCTTTGCCATAGGAGCAACCTTAAGCCAACAGGATGAACAACAAAGATGGCACCCAGTAGCCTACTTTTCGGAAACTCTTTCCGAAGCAGAACAAAACTACAACATCTACGACCAGGAACTACTAGCCATCGTCAAGTCCCTCAGACACTGGCGAGTATACCTGGCAGGGGCCCCTCACCAAATCGTAATTCATACCGACCACGCCAACTTACTCTACTGGAAGGAGCCACGAAAGATCAGCCGAAGGGTAGCAAGAGAGTTCCAAGAGCTATCAGAATACGATTTCGTATTAAAACATATAGCTGGAACAAAGAACGCAAGAGCAGATGCCCTATCACGAAGAAGCGACTATGATACGGGCAGTGGAGACAATGATGAAGTAGTCATCCTCCTGGAAGAAATCTTCATCAAATTAGCTGGCGAAGACCCCATGGAAGAAGTAGACTTACACTCAAAAATCAACGTGAGCAATCTAGCCCACAACTGAACAATCCGCCAATGGGCAAACTCACATCAGCTACGATACGAACACAACACTTGGTGGAAGGGCGACGCTTTAGTTGTTGCCGGCGGCAACAATCTTAAGAGGGGGGTGATATCCATTTTTCACGATCCTCCACACCGTGGACACCCGGGAATCACCAACACTTACCACCTCTTACAAAAAGAATATTGGTGGCTGAATGTCTGAAACGACGTTGAAGAATATGTCAAAGGATGCGCTGTATGCCAAGCAGACAAAATCAACACTCACCACCAGAAACCTCGACTATTCCCCATCACAACCGATCCAGAAGCGCAACCATTCGAGATAGTCGCCATGGACTTCATTACCAAACTCCCACCGTCCAAAGGATACGACTCTATACTCACGGTTACGGACCACAACTGTACCAAGGCAGCAATATTCATCCCCTGCAATGAAACCATTACGTCAGAAGGACTCACCAAATTATACCTGCAAAACATATACCCTCACTATGGCATCCCTAGACGACTCATTACCGACAGGGGAACCCAGTTCATATCCATATTCACGAGAACTCTATGCGATACACTAGGGATCAAGCAGAACATATCGTCAGCCTATCATCCACAGATGGACGGACAATCCGAGAGAAACAACCAATGGGTAGAGCAATACCTATGGCACTGGAGCAATGTACAACAAGACAATTGGGCAGACCTCCTACCTATAGCCCAATTCGCACATAACTCCTGGCCCAATGTGACCACGAAACACTCACCATTCAAGTTGCTAATGGGACACGAGCCAAGGACAACATGGGGGGAAAAGACAACGAAGTCGCCATCAGTGGACCAGCGACTACTAGAAATGAAGGAAGCTAGAGAAAAGGCACAAGAATGCATCAAACACATGCAACACCTGATGGCCGAAAGGGGAAAGACCAAATTTACACCCTACAACACAGGAGCCTGGGTCTGGCTCGAGGGCGTCAACTTGCGTACTCACTACCCCACATCAAAACTAGCCCCAAAGCGTTATGGACCGTTCCAGATCAAAAAGGTACTATCAGACGTATCTTATGAACTAGAACTCCCATCCTGGTGGAAGATACACCCGGTGATTCATGCAAACCTCCTGACACCCTATAAAGAGACAGTGCTACACAGGCCGAATTATACCCGACCAGCACCGGACCTTATCGATGGAGAAGAGGAATACGAAGTCGAAGAAGTACAACAAGTACACCGACAAGGGCGGGGGCGCAAGCTCCATTACCTGATCAAGTGGAAAGGTTTCCCCACGAGTGACAGCACCTGGGAACCCGTGGAGCATCTGAAACACACCCCAAACCTTATCGCCGACTTCTATCACTGATACCCCAATGCGGAAGGAGCACCTTGAAACACATAAAAGAAAGACTGCAAGGACGATTAGCTCCCATTCCCTCTTCTCCACCCACTCCCACAAACACACTCGCCTCACAAAATGACTTCCTACTCCATTGACGAATACAAGAGCGTTGGTGAACGAGGAGCATATCGTAATGCCCTCCTCGCCGATGAGTCTCGTAGGGCTCAGATCTCCTCACCTACAAACCTCCGAGTCGCCGACGAGGAGGTGTCGGTCACTCCACCACCAGTCATGATCCCCTCAGCAGACATGATAAGGGAAATGGCCGAAGATCAGTTCCTTGATTTTACGGAACAGGTCTCTCACACCGTCGTCGAAGAAGTAGAAGAGGCCATCGACTACAATCGAGTGGCTGAGCAACCCACCGACAACAACCCGGGACTCCCATTCTTCCCAAACCGCCCCTCATCACTCCGCTATTACCCACTCCTCATTCGCACCGATGACTTGTACCACGCCACACAAGTAGTGGCCCCGTTTATTTACTATCGCAATAGGGGGCAAGAAGTCATGGGAACCATGGGACGCGACCAGCCTACCTACGCCGCCCCCGTCTACCTCTCCACACCAAACCCGACACACCTTCCCATTCCCCTCACTAACAGCCAGATACTTCAATTCTCAGCTGAGAATCCACGTGCCTACGCCATCGACAAGACGCTTCAACGCCTAGAAGATCCGCACATTGACACAGAGGTGTCGTGCCTCCGAGAAAAGCTCGAGTTGCAGATCAAGATTGAAAAGCAACTTGACGACCTTCGTCTCCAGGAGATGAGGCTTCGAGGCACCCAATTCGATGTAGAGCAGGTGATCAGGGCTGTCCAAGACAGGATGGAACAGGCTGGACTCTACCGAACGCTTGCCGACGCGTACGCAAGTATGCTCTCGGGGCCCATGCACTCACCATCAGACACCCCACTCGGACTTAGGCTGAGGGGCCCCCTTGAGATGCCGCATCTCAACGACACTCCCCACTCAAGCGCCTGCTGGCAATGCGACAGCCCCAACCACAAGTGGAGGCGTTGCCCCCAACGCAAAGGGCCAAAGAAGTGTAACTGGTGCGGGAGCTACACGCACTGGTCCAGCAAATGCCTTTTCAAAAGGCTCAAGATTGAGGTGCCACATGGGAGTCGGATGGTGGAGGAGGGATTGGCACAAAAAGAGAACGTGCCCACATGGTGCGGTAAGTGCCTGCGCAACAACCCGGGACATGAAGAGGTTGACTGTCTCACGCGCGAGCAATGTCGCACCTGCGGAAGCTGCAGACCACTTGGGTTCATGTGTAGGCATTGGTGCCCACCAATCGACGATGAAGACCCAGTAAACAAGGAGGTAGACATCGAACTCTACGGCGACGGGGAGAGTTGAAGTCGGGACGACTTCAGATCTGAGAGGGGGGTAATGTTACGTTTCCAGACATGTCTTCTTTCTTTTCCACTTCATTCCATCACATTCCATTATGTGCCGCCCCCATGACTCATCTTGCTTATGGACTGCTGACTGAGCTATGACATATACGCTGACTGATCATTCCATATGACATCATTACGACGTCACTATGATGCACGCTTACTCATGTACGATACTATGACTCAGTCCTAGGATCTGGATCACGTCATGTGTTTGTCTCGGACAAACACCGGCTTGTACTATATAAACCGTAGTCTACTTAGCTTGTACAGTAGACTCGATATCTCTTTCTATCACAGCACCCGATTCACAGTCTCTGGGATAGCCGCCTTTTGCCCTCCCTAAGGGCGCAATAGAGGGCCTATTGTTTTGCCGCTTGCCTACAGACAACATACGTTCTGTGTCCCATGAACGAGAGACTTATCCACTATATCTGGTTGAGCCTTGCTCCCACGATCTTATTCATCACCGAACTGAAGTCCTGACAAGACTTCACTCCCGAAAACGAACCACCGTGCATGTCACACGATAACGCCAGCTGTGGCGTTACAAGAGACAACCCAGCTCGTCACTGGGCTGGTCTTCAACTAAGCGAGGGACTGCTAGCACCCCATCATTTTCGAGCATTGGCGATTTCAGCAATGCTCCGCCACACCCGAAGAAGGTAAAGGCCACAGAGGCATCAAGTCTCAATGCCTCTGGTATGCACTCAGATGTCAAGATCATGGAGATCGATGATATCGAGGATCCATGTGATAAACCCTTGAACAAGACGAACCACATGGCTGATATTAAGCACTTTTTTACACCAATCCCTTGCCTTCCAGGAGCCAAGCCATGTGTGAGGCTCAGTAAAAAAAGAAAGTTGCACAAAAGTCGCTAAAAACTGCACGAAGTCCTTATACAGTCAAGTGTCAGTCAAGATTTTTGACAAAGTCAAGCAAAGTCATTTGTCAGTCAGTCAAAGTCAATTGAAACTTGGGGAAAAATCAC
>WNGR01009652.1_pt1 | contig 10121 bp, 16 predicted proteins | sample 5407581 | NCBI WGS metagenome assembly WNGR01 (sample SAMN13153383, study PRJNA577476) | soil metagenome | isolation source: 80 cm soil or saprolite under Garry oak tree replicate 2 | place: USA:California | collected 2016-06-15
CTCCTGCGCGTGCGTACTGCAGGGATATCTCCTGCCCGATCCCGCGCGATGCGCCGGTGACGAGCACGACTTTGCCCTGGTACGTCTGGGCGGCGTATAGCGGCTCGGGGTCGATGGCGGGATATACGCTGCGGTTCTGAACGTGAGAATGAACGTGTCTGTCGACGTTGGGAGGAACGTACTCGTCGTGGTGGGTGACGGGAAGTTCTTCGTCGTTGCCTTCGCATTTGTCCCAGGGAGCCATGGCGAGTGGGTACTTCAAAGCAGGGGGAACGCATTCGATGTCTCCTGGGGTTCCATTTAACGAGGGCGCGTTAAGGTGGACTCTAATCGCTTCACACGTCCAGGAGACAGTAGTACCAAGTTTGGTTCACGCATCCATGGAAGAACGAAAACACGAGCTGAAGCTTACGCTAGATGGACGGCGCAATGGCACCAAACCCCTACTATGCTGCAAGCGGTTCAAAAAGGATTGGACCCTATCAGACACACTCTGAAGAACGCTCCCTCACCCACATCCTATACCACCGCGGCCTCTTCGCTGACGCACTACATTCATACCGGGTCCGAACCGATGGCCGTGATATATATTACGGCGATCTCTTCTCCTGACCAAAGGTGCGAGATTACTCCGCTTCCTTCAGCTAAACCCTGCCAGGGACAAACCCGCGAGGAGTCCGGAAATCCCTGGGACCCCGGTGTGAGAGATCCTAGAACGGGTATTATTTCTTTCATCACACAATGGCCCTTGTCTCTTGAGACCAGACGTACTATACAACTAGCCCAGCGCGGACGCTTGCCTCACTTCAAAGCGGGCTGTTTGCATCATGTATCATCATAGGGCTGTAACACGAATGTCTTCAGATGGCCGGTCTTTGTTTTAGGTACATTTGTCCAGGAATATAAATGGAACCAAAAATACACGGAAGAATTTCGGCTTACGGCGAGAAGTCAGGGTTGGGAGAGAGAGCCCGCGGACCTCATCCTCGTCAGGGTGACCTTAAATACTGTACCACATACGGAATCCACGGAGTCGTACAATATCAGGATCAGGAAGAAATAGTTTCCAAGCGATTCTATGTGTTCCTCACAATCGGTGAAAACAAAGCCATGGAGCCAGCATCGGCGATGAGTAGTATTATGCCGAGCTTCTGGAAGCGCTCGAGCACCGTACCTTCCGCGCTCTTGATGTTCCTCACATCTGCGGGATCCGCTAACACCTCTGCACCAAGTGCGGCGGACAAGGTCGCATCCCGCGTCCCACGTATTGCGGAAGGTTTCCTCTACCCGTCCCACCATTGCAACTCAGCGCTTGCGTGACTGCAATGCTTGCTGCAATGCGGCTTGAAAAAACTCACCATGGTGGTTGAAACACCCATTCAAACCCTGCTACCTCTGTAATGGAAACACAAGGAGCCTATCATTTTGGAACGCACTGTAAGTGTTTAAAGTTGATAGGAGATCAGACCAGTGCATGTGGAGTATGCAGTTAGAATGCAACTTGCGGCGACAGCAACTTGAGCACCGTAGGAAACGAGATGAAGGCCAGATTTAATGTGACTGGCGCCCAGTTGGCGCCCAGTTGTCAAGGCATCGGGAAATAGTGGGCAAGTACTTACTGTAGTCGTTCGGGGGAACCAGAAGACGCAATGGTCTCCACTTCGGTGAATGCCTGTTAACCTAAAAGATGATGCTACAAAAGTGATCGTAAGGAACGTGATCGACATGGGACAAATAATACTGGGAAGGTATTGAAGGGGTAAGAAATGGACGTGACAAACACAATCGATTGTGATTCTAGTGATTATGTCATCATCATAAATTGGAGGAGCAGTTGGACTGGTCCTCTTCGCGCAGTGTCTAGACCCTCCAGGGGATCCTTGACAATCACGTGACGGGGTCAGGTGGAGCACCAGCGTGTTCACTAACGGTGGACACCTTGTCAGCGGGTGACGTCCACGGTTAGAAAAATATCCTACCGCGCATTCCGCGACAGATCACACCGTAGTTGATACAGCACATCTCTATTGCTCGCAGGGCTATGTGCTTGAAAATTGAGAAGCGAGTGGACATGCGAATCATTCACGGTTTGGAACCTCGCATCGTCCCAGCTAGAGTCTCTTCGCGTGCCAGAAAGCCACTCATCAATGCAGCATTCAATCTAGAACAAAAAGTCGTCATCGTCAGTATGTGTTGAGCATCAAGGCCTAGTGTGAGTGATCGTACCACCGTGAGCGTCACAGCAATGGTCGAAATGGGCATCGGGGAAAAGCGTTCATGATCCACGACTCCAACGTCATACTTGTTACGAAACCAAGTAGTGTCAATCGCCCGTTGGATGATAGGGTGGCGGTATGGATCACGGCGAGTTTGAGAGTCCTATTGTTCGGATGGAGTCATTGCTCCTTAATTAACGACTCAGATGATGCAGACGAACGGGATAGATAAAATTCATGTTTCTCAACAGCTGTCGAGCGCGTCTAACGTTATGGCTAACTTGAGCTTCGCTCGCTTTGAAGTTATACATGTTCTCCACAAGTGTCTCAAATTTGGGTTTCATTGCGCCCAGTCGCTGTGTGACCCCCGGCGCGTAGACCGTCTGCAAACAAATGATAAACCTCCCTGTAACGACCCTAACAAAATTGAGAGTTTCTTCTGCCGCCTTGCGATATTCGCGGGCTTGTAGGTACCTCGGGAGACCTCCTTTTGATTCCAACCCCATCTTGATCTCGGTCGCACTGACTCGCGTTGAGCACATGCCATTGTATGAAAGTAATACTTACAGGATGATTCTCCCCATAGCGACCCCCAAGTCACTGGGGGAGATCAACAATTTACTTTCTCCGAGTCTGGCTAATATCCGGGCATCGTCTAGCCGCCGGTCACCCCGTTCCTCCTGGGCCGATGGTCGCTGGCTAGCAAGGGAGTGCAACAGTGGCAGTTTCCACGTCAAGACACCCGATGCGTCGAGTGGAGGACTAGATATGAAATGCCCAGTTTCTGTAAAGACCTTAACAAACTCGAGAGTTTCTTTTGCAGCCTTGCGATATTTATGGGCTTGTAGGTACCTCCGGAGACCTCTCTTTGATTCCAACCCCATCTTGATCTCTGTCGTACTGACTCGCGTTGAGCACAGGCTATTGTATGAAAGTAATACTTACAGGATGATTCTCTCCTTAATGATCTCCAAGTCACTGGGGTTGATCAACGGTTCAACTCCCCTGGCTAATGTACGCGCATAGTCTAGCCCCCGATCACCCCGTTCTTCCTGAGCCGATGGTCGCTGGCCAGCCAGGAAGTGTAACAGCTTCCACGTCAAGACACCCGAGGCGTCGATTGGAGGACCGGACATCACCCCTGATATATTAGAATAGGAGAAATGGATACACAGGGTGTTTGGGGTGAAGGGGAGGGGCAGCTTTGGAGACTCCACGCCGGGTGTGTGAATAAAAGTAGCAGAGCCTCGAGGCACCGCAGGAGCATAATGGACGTGCTTTTTTGCTGACACATAGAATGCTGACATAACTGCGCTGTTTGAAAATGTGTGCTTGAGCTTCCTATGCTGACTCGACTGCGCTGTTCGAAAATGTGTGCTTGTCTCACATACCTGCTGCCTTCTGATGTTTGCTCCCTTCACTGTGCAAATCTATTTGCTACTCGCACCCCTTTCTCTCTCCGTATCCCCTCACAGAACGAGTGCCTACATACAATCTCTCGCTGTTTCCAGCTTTTCTTTTCGCCACCTTGCCTCCAATCATTCACTTGACTGTGTCACGAATATGACATTCTTGAACGATATCCCTTCTTCTCTCTGTTGTTTGCCTCTCCGTTCCCTTACCCGCTTTTCTCTGGTACCATGTTCTTATTGCGATTCCTTGCAAATATAAAAGCCTTGCGATCATAACCGCTCTGTCAGCATCCGCATGTCAGAATGCGCACTTAGGGGTCTCACCACCAACCTGTCTTCTTCCTTCACTCCGTTCTAACCAACGCGAACGACGTGTTCGACGGTGGGAAGTTCGACGGTGGGAAGCAAATGATTCTCCTCCCTTTTGTGACTTCATTTCGGACAATGATCTTACCCCTGCTCAAAGAGCACAGCGTCATCGCCGACAACGAGAGAGAGATGCTGCCACAGTTTCGTGTCTTTTTTACCCCTTTTTTACCCCTTGCACAGAGTCACGGACTTATCCCTCGCTTACTCATGACCAGGCCTACGAAGATCAACCTCCTTCGATGTTGCCTTGTCTTATCAGCCAAGAACCGTACGTTGGCAACCCATCTCCGGCTCAGCTCTCTCAGTGTCGTCATTGCCAACGAGAGAGAGATGCACGAGACAGCGCGGCTTCTGAAAATACCTCGCCCAACCGTGCCCAACAACAAGAACAGAGACGAGCAAGAGTGAGTATCATATCTTTCCACCTCTCACAACTCCCTCATTCTGTGAACAGCGTGAAACAAGTCACCCCTACCGTGCTACGTCCCGTCGAAAGAGAGCGCGGGTGCATTCACGAACGGTACGTCCTCTGTTTCGGTCTTCACCCTTTCCATGTTCAACTGCCACCAGTATCGCGTCGCTTCTCATGTCCCCCCTCTGAGCGATGTCGAAGAGCATTATTTCGGACCATTTACTGACAAGTGCCCGCACTGTCATGCATTACATTGGCTTGCTGAGAAGCAAGCCAAATCATCAAAGAAGCATCCTGATTTCGCAGAATGCTGTCGTGCCGGCATTGACTTCCTTGACCCTATCCCCCAGGTGCCGCACTTGCGTCCAAGCAGAAAAGGACAGTCCGAAGGACCGTCCCTCGGATGCTAGTGCAACTTACATACTGTATGTACGTGTCCTGTACTCACTGACCCGTCAGGTAACCCCCGATTGCCCTGTAACTCACACTACCCTCCTGCAATGTCCTTTTCCCCCATATTGGAATGGCTCTATAGTATCGACTCTGCAATATGCTCGACGCTGCCAGTGCTCTCAAAAGTGACCCAAGCAGCCAGTATTCGCAGACATCATCGAAGTTGAGGAGATAGAGATGGTTACCCAGGCGCGTGCAGAGGCTTCCGCGTCACTGCCAGGTATGGTCACCAGCCCGTAGTGGGTCAAAGGAAATTTGATTCCTCACTCGCGTTTCCGCACTTTACAGTCTCCACTCGCGGCTACACATATGTCGCCACTATTGCATCGCATGATATGACGGTATATACATCAGAAGACGAGAAAAGCGTTAAATAGTACCAGTATGGTGATATCGAGAATATATACTCCAGAGCGCAGATAATACTAGACCGAGGGATGCGTTACACGATACCATACTGGCCATATATGATCTCCTGTATGCTCGGCGTCTGGAAAGCACGGCGAAGGACCCACAATGGCACCGCCAGTAACTGGTGGCAGTGACGTAGATTGTAGTGGAAGATCTGTGCTGGCAGGGTTCGTGTAGATTGCGCGATTCACCGAAGGAGGGTCAAGAGTGTCCTTGTAAGTTACTTGCGCATAGCAGTATTCGGGGTGCCTTCATTCTCCGCAGCAGCACCCAGATCAGGTACGAAAGTCTGCCCTGGAGAAGTGCTAGGAGCAGTGGTGGCTAGTATCAGGCAATGAGATTCCGGGAAGGAAGGTGAGTCGTCAGGTCGAGTCATGGGAGAGGGTGAAGAGAGCGGCGGACCTGTAGGGAGTATATTGTCGAGAACTGGATTAGGCAGGGCTGGGGATGGGAAGTCCGGTGCATCGGAAGACGTTAGGGGGTCTGCGTTGTGCCGGGGGGGAACTGCTCCGGTGGAGGAAGCAGAGGAGAGGGGCGTCGAAGTTTCCGGTGTGGTTGGGGGCATTGTTCTAGCGGATGTGTCAATGTCTCGTGTTGCACCAGCAGTGGCCGAATCAGGTGAAGTGGCAGGAATGTGGAAGCTTTCCGTGGTTGTCTGATACGCGGGTGGCAAGGACACGGGGACAGATATATTGTTGCCGAGCGGCGGCACATATGCGGGGTTTTCATCGATACGAAGAGAGGCAGGCACGGACGATGAAGGCGCATTGGGAGTGCTAGCAAGGGAAGCTGGGACCAGTGCGGCGTTGTGACGCAGGACAGCGCGGGTAAAGGTTGTGGGGGTAGAGACATCGCGGACGTGAGGTGTCGAGTCCGGATGATGGCCAGGGATGTTGCACGATGGATACGAGGATGGCTTCCACCAACTGACTTCCCGATCGCTAGTGGGGGCGGAGAATCTTGTTGGGGTGGCGTCTTGGTGTAGAGCGATGTACACGTTGCGAATCGGTCTGAGGATATACCACGCCATCGTCAGATCGTCGTCAACGTTGACAACGTCGACATTCTGCGCTTTGAGAATGATTCGATTCCAGAGTGCACAGAACTCGTGCTGCAGTTCAGCTGACGTATCGTGTGCATTGAATCTCGAAGCTGCCTCTAGAACTTTCGAGAACTCGTAATCTGGCCACCACGGCTTCGAGTAATGGCTAAATTGCTGGCGAGTGACGTGAATCAAGATGGCAAGTGATAGGCTGTCACCGTGTGTGGCGTGGTCTCGAAGGACAGATTCTGGGACACCCAGTTCATTGGATGCGAGAATAAACCAAGAGTCATCTTGTCGTTGCACCCTTGCGACAATACCGGTACATATGGCTCGCGCAACCAATCCAGTGCCCTGGTCCCCATTATTGGCCCAGCCTCTCACAGTATGGCCGAAATCAGCGGTTTGCAGTCCCCTACATTGATCGTCGAACAAGATCCTACTGATGATTTGCCGGCAGTCAACGGGAAATGTTGCTGGATCAAGGGCCTTCGCGCAGATGATGGCTCGCGGCTTTTGACTGACTCAGGAAGCAAATTGGATGAGAATGTGCGGTCAAACAGCCCGATCACTGCTTGACAAAGCCTTCCCTTTTGCTCCCAAGTGAGACCGGGCAGCGGATCACCAACGACTTTCGAGATGCGGAAGCCAGGTAAGCCGGAAAAGAAGCGCTCTAGTTCGTGGTCTTCGTCCAGAATGTCGAATGTCCACATGAAGGCGCGAGTGTCGATCTCTGATGGGAAATGGAGAGCGGTTCCTTCGGCTGTCTTCAGCATGCCTTGCAAGAGCATCTTGTGAAAGTTGTCCTTCAAACCGTAAACGTAAACTGACCAAATGAAGTACCGAAGAACCCGAAAGATGACATATAGTGTCCCGATAATAGTGGGCCACACCAACGATGTAAGCGGGGTATAGTATGGGCTGTCGTGGCGAAAAAGCGGCATGACCGTGATACATCCGTAGATAGCCGTGCAAATGCCGACGGAAAATAGTGAGATTGACGTTGCATAGGAACACCACCAGGCCGGCAAAGAACAGGAACAGGGAAACGTGCAGCAGCGTAGGCAATGCATCGACCACCCACGGTAGGAGATACCTCTCGACCCCCTCAAAGAAGAATGCGCGGATCCGTGCTCGCCTGTGCGGACTGTAACGTGTCTGGGTGACCTTGAGGTATCTTCGTGCCCACTGCTGTAGCAAGGTCGCGAGCAGAGCACAGGTAAGACTGATCACCAAGCTCATGAACCAAAGCGAGTTCACCCAAACCGCATAGTTTGGTGGAGAGAATATGGGTGGGGAAGAAGGGAGGGAAATATTCTGTCGATTCGGGTCAGCAATAACTTGATAGATATTTGCGAGGTAGAAGTTGGAGGTGTCCTGTGAGTTTGGTCGAATGTCCTGAATTGACACCGAGATCAATGACGCGACGGCAGCAGAGAATAAACCAGTCTAAGACCATTGAGTTGGTGTCAAGCACGGCATTAGAGGGCGGAAACTCACAAAGATAAGAATGCCATCAGCATCCGCTTTCCAGTCTTCAGCCATCTTCTTGTCTTCCTCCCCCGCCATTTCCAAATACATTGAAAAAATAGGACCGGAGCTATCGAAAAAATTAGGTACTTCCTGTGGCACTTGAGTTCGCGCCGACTGAGGTGGATACTGGGGATCGCCTATGGGGGTGGCAGCGGGGGGTAAGAACGGTAAGGACAGAGCCAGGTGGGAGTAAGGTACCTGCGCCCAGGCCTATATCTGCCTCGACTATGTTGACTTTCTCGAGATGAGCTGAAGACATTGAAGACTATGGCGTGAGTCGATTGTGGAGAGGTACAACGTGGTGGAGTGGAAAGTTGCCATTTTCCCGCAACCGGTCAAGGGCGTTACAGCAGCCGCATGTCAAACACGACCGTCACGGTTCGACCCGGGCCGGCTGGACCAGCGACCATTCTAACACTGCTAAGTTGAGCAAGGAGTCGAGAGCTCAGTTGCTCGACCGCCGTTTTACTTCTAAGAAATTCATTTTACTTTGCTTAAATACTTCTTAGATCACGCAGAGACACCTCAGCCGTTTCTCCCAAAACGCTGAGGTTAGTAGTTTGCTTTACTAAGCCGTAGTATCTTGCCTTCCCTAAATGTGTACAGTACTGAGTCTCGCTTTCAAGTTCTCGCGCTCCTACAGGTAGTAGTTACACACTTTCTCGTGCTCCCACATCGTTATGCAGGCGGATGGACCTTTCGTGAGTTTCAGCGACGACGAGAACATGCAAGCCGTGCTCCAAGCCGTGGTACAATGGAGTGCACCGGGTGTGCCAATAAGCCTCACTGCGACCACTCTGAGGGTTCTTGTATGGTCGCCATATCTGCTAAGGCGGGTCCTGAAATACATTGGGGGTACACAATGCGTTCTGGATAGACAGGGCGAAAAAACCGAAGACACGTAATTCAACTTACACGCTCATTCAGTGCCAGTCATTGTCGCCTATGTCATTAGTTGGGGGAAGTATAGGCCAAATCAGAGGTCGCCATAGTTGCTCACCCACCGCTTGTCAAACTAAATCTCGGCGTCGATGCAATCCTTCGCATTCGGGATTCAACGCGTTCGACCCATGTGTCTGTCAGATGAGGGCTACCTTATTCAAATTCCTCGAAAACCTCCCGTTGACAGAGGCTGCTGTTTTGGGCCGGTATCCTTGTCCGCTACAAATGCCGCTGACATTGGGATCAACTCACCTTTTGATCACGTTCCTAAAAGCCATGAGGATCACACACGAGAGGGTGCAAATGAACATGCTAGGGGATGGATGGGAGACCTTGTCGGGACAATGACCGACGCTTCGCGCCTGAGAAGGTGCACACAATATACCTTACTACGCACTCATCAGAACATGTCAAGGACGCAACCAGCGCAACGGTCGACGGATGACGAAACAAAGACCTCCAGGCCCAATGAAGGGACAAAAGAGCTGAATCTAAGCTGGATTCACACAGTGAATGGCCGCATGACTGATAACTACAGGCTGGGCGGTGTATGTGGGAACTGAGTTGCAACGGTACACTCAGTGCCGTGTGGAAGAAGAAAAAGGTTTCGGCCGGAGCCTGGCATCAAGCGCCGGCTCGAACGACCAGAGCGCACGGATGGAGAGGACCATGCACAACACACCGAATGCCCAGCAGACGGCCGTGTTGAGGAAAGGAAAGGCGCGTATGAAGGCCCCGGAGAAGAAGAAGAACAGCGCAACGTAGAGCAGCCCGGGGATGCCGATCTCGAGCACCCAGGGGACCGCGTATCGTTCCATGCGCTCGTTCCACTCCATGCGCGCGACCATGCGCTCGCGGGGCGTTGCAGTGGGGAGCGGCTGGCGATCCTCGGAGCGAGCGATCCAGCGCAGGGCCATGTCCGACAGGAGCGTGCAGATGAGGGTCGTGCAGAGGCCTGTGAGAAACGCGGTGTTCGAGTTCAAAAAGGGGGCGTCTTCTTCAAAGAAGAGGCTGACGATCGGGGAGAAAGGACTATCTCTGCCCGTGCGTACTCTGTGTCGCGCTCGAATCTTCGAGACCAGGGTCGGGTGAGCCGCCTTCATTCTGCGATAGAGCTCGAGCGCGATACAGAGGATGATGACCGAGAGGACATTCGCCTGGAAATGGGTTGATGTCAGTGCGTGAGAAGAGTACCGGGTGACATTAGACGTGCCAAGACAAATGTTACGCCCAACCCAGCTTTCCAGCGCTCATACACGCGACGATCGTGTCTTTCTAGGACGGTGTCACCAAGTACCCAAAGGGCCATGTGGTCATCGGCCGCACCTAAC
>WNGR01009654.1_pt1 | contig 10120 bp, 11 predicted proteins | sample 5407581 | NCBI WGS metagenome assembly WNGR01 (sample SAMN13153383, study PRJNA577476) | soil metagenome | isolation source: 80 cm soil or saprolite under Garry oak tree replicate 2 | place: USA:California | collected 2016-06-15
CGGCTTAGCTGGTTTGAGCCATAGGCTCAGAGCAATTAGCCGCGAATTTAGCCAGGGCTCGGCTCAATTTGTAAGCTCACAAAGTGGGCTCACATGGCTCGGGCTCGGGCTGGCTCAGGCTCTTCAAGCCCCGCAACACTATCTACAAGGGTTTCCAGGCATTGCCACCAAGCTTCTACAAATCAACTACTAAGTCACTATGATGTCTACAATATCTACAGTCTCTACAGTCTCTACAAGGATTTCCAGGGTTTGCTGATGAACAATGGCACTACAGGAAACAATAGCATGAGTGGTCCCCATCAATGAAGTCTGCCTGAAATCGAAGCACTGGTGGACGAAGGAATTAAAAGGGTTAAGGACAAGTTACAGGAAACTAGGTAGGAAAATAGGGAGGTACAAGGACTGGCCAGAACACAAAGTGCACGCTGAATTCAGGGAAGTTCACAAGAAATACGACAAGGCAATCAAATACAACAAACACCATCACTGGAGGGATTGGTTGGAGAAGGCTTTGGAACTGGACCTTTGGACAGCCAGTAAGTACATCTCTGCACCAGCAAGCGATGGCGGCAAGACAAGAATACCCAACCTCAAGCAAACTGAGAACGGACAGGTAAAGGTAGCAGGCACTAACAGCGATAAAGCAGATATGCTCACAAAGGTATTCTTTCCTAGCAAACTGGTGGGGAATATGCATGATCAACACAATGACTACCCCCCCCCCAATCTGCAAACTGCACAAACTAACAAGAGACCAAATCAGATGCCAAATCAAATGCCTAAAGCTATACAAAGTGCCAGGGCCAGATGGCATCCCTAACATTGTTTTAACCCAATGTGCCAACCTTCTCACTGACAGACTATGGTACATTTACAGTGTGACAGTTGAAAGAGAAATATACTATGCCCCATGGAAGCAATTCACCACAGTAGTATTGAGAAAACCAGGCAAACCCAGATATGACATGCCCAAGACATACTGCCCCATAGCATTGCTGAATATGATGGGCAAACTCCTGTCGGTGGTAATAGCAGAACAGCTCACTTATTATATGGAGAAATATGCCCTACTGCCACCCATGCACTTCAGAGGCAGACCGGTGAGAACAACAACAGATGCCCTCCATGTGCTCATGTACAAGATCAAAGATGCGTGGCATAAAAGACAAGTAGTGTCAGTTTTATTCTTAGACATTGAAGGTGCCTTCCCGAATGCAGTCAACAAAAGGCTCAAACACAACCTACAAGCAAGAAAAGTACCAGCAAAGATAGTTAAGTTCATACACAATTTGCTAAAAGAATGGTACACTATGCTCAAATTTGACAACCATATTTCAGACAGAATTGCACTTGATAATGGAATTGGGCAAGGCAACCCACTATCCATGGTACTTTATCAATACTACAATGCAGATATACTAGATATCCCAAGTGGTCCAGAAGAGTTGGCAGCAGCCTACATCAACAATGCCATCCTAATTGTGACAGCTAGTGACTTTACAGAGTCACACAGGATACTAGCAGACATGATGACAAGACCAGGCAGTGCGGTAGAGTGGTCTAACGAACACAATTCCAGGTTCAAATTCAGCAAACTGGCACTAATGGACTTCATGCTCTGAAACAGCAAAAAACAGCACTGCCCCCTCACACTACCCAGCAGCACAATCAAGCCCTCACTCAGCACTAAATATCTGGGGGTCCACTTAGATCAACACCTCAATTGGAACACACACATAGTGCACGCAGTGGAAAAGGGCTCAAAATGGAGCTTGCAATTGAGGAGAGCAGTTATGCCCTCATAGGGCCTCACGCTGAAGTATGCAAGGAAAATGTTTGTCAGCATAGCCATCCCCAAGATTCTTTACGTGGTAGATGTATGGGGCATCCCCAAACCCATAGAATTGCTGGAACCACACAGAAAGGGTACAAGTAGAGTGATCACTAAGCTAACTACCACCCAAAGAGCAGGAACACTGGTGGTAATGGGAGGCTTGAGAATGACACCCACGGACATGCTCAACACACATGCCTTCATAATACCGATCCACCTAGAAATAGACAAGCACTGTCACAGAGCCACCACCAGAATAGCAACTCTCCCACCAGCCCATCCCCTCTACAAACTGGCAAGAAGATGCACCAACTGCAACACAAGTCATCACTCCACCTGCTTATGAAAACTTATGGGATATGGCCAAATGACATCGAAAACATAAGAGCAACCCCCCACAACCCAGTGTTGTTGCACAAAAGGCCATTCTCAACCACAATTGCAAAGAGCAAAGACAAATTGAAAAAAGAAGATGCACAAGCCACCAAAAAGATCAAAGTTTATTTGGACAGATCAGCACTAAATGGCAAAGTAGGAGTGGTGGCAGTATTAATTAGAGCAGGGAAACCTACAAGAAAGCTGCACTTTCATCTAGGCCCAATGTAATGCCATGACTGGCGTTATTGTGCAATGTGCGTTCTGGGTTCTTAGTTCTTCATAGAGTGAAGCCATGTCAGGGCTTCAGTTCGGTGATGCACAAGTACCAAGTCGAGCTTCGCTCAAGACTGGTGTGAGTGGAAAGCCAAGTTGAGTCAACACTCAAGACTGGCAGGTGCAAGACAAATGTCAAAGGTCTGCGTTCTGGGGCAAGTGAGGCAAAATACAAAGGCCCACGTTAAGATGAGAGATGAAGTCGAAGGTCCTCAGTGGAGCTGCCCAAGGCTCCCTTGTCTGGTTCTGGAGACTATGTCGTGATTGTGGAAGAAGTCAAGTCTACCATACAAGCTAGGTAGACTAAGGCTTATATACTAGTACAGGATGTTTGTGTTGAACAAACATATGATGTGATCCTAGTACGAGGATCCTAGGAATGAGTCATTGTTACGTTGCCACTGAACGTTAGCCTTGACTTAGGCTCGAGTGCGGGGCACGATACGACTTAGCAGTGATGAGTACACACGGACCCTTGTAGTCACATGGTAGATATGGTCACAAGGTCCCTAGGACACCTGGACACGAGACAATGGTCACGCCGATGGATACAAGGATAGAAAGGGAGAGAGCCCTTATATCTCATAGTATGAAGGAGAAGACAAGTGGCGATTCAAGAAGACCAAGCTGGAGTCTTGGTCTTCAGCGACTACATCTTAAGTACTACATGAGAGGGCTTTAAAGCACCTCTTGAATCTGAAACCAAGTACCACTATCCTAGGATTGAGTCATACTATCGTACATGTGATACTCTGGCTGACTGATGCGTAAGTCCGTGACTAATTACCACTTACTCATGTAGTCACAACCTATGAGTAAGTGTCTTTGCGCTGATACGTAACATCACCCCCTTTTCAGCCTTTGCGCCCACACAAGATCTCCTTGTTGACGTGAAGTGCATTGTCCACGAAACCTTGATTGTTGGCATTAATCCTCTTGAGTGCATCAGCCATCTCCAACCATTGAATCGTTCCCAACTTAGCTGCTGCCGACTGTCCCCATGTTTCTTCGTTCTCCACTAAGACAGTCTCCAGTCTCTCCAGCTCAGCTGTTACCATGCGGAACCAATGAACCTCCACTTTGAGCGACAGATCACCCTCGTGATCAATTAGTCGGTCCATGAACTCCCGCCCCTGCACGTCTATCTTGAGATAGTCGAGCTCTCCGGTTACGTAGGTAGGCTTGCCGTCGAAGTGGTACACCGGCGAAGCGTACAAGGGTTTGCTAAACACCTTGTCAGAGTCTTTGCGGAGCGCTATTACCAGAGGGTTGGGGGCCATGATGGCCTGTGTGTAATGAGCCTGCTGCGTGGTTGGCTTGGAGGGTAGACGGATGGGGTAGTCGATGTAGTGAATCCCCCAGTTGGGGTTGAACCCGATGGGGTCCTGCGCTTGTAACGCTGCAGACATGTATGTTTTCTTGTACAGCGGGTATCTGCTGGTGGTGAGGGCGTAGGGAGTCTCGTTTGGGTCGTCAGAGTCGCGGTAGTTCTTTATGAAGGGATGCTCATCTGGGTACCAGTCCCTGACACTGGTGGTGCAACTCCAGGGCCCTCTCGTCGCCAGTGTGCTTGGCAGCGCAATGCTTCCCAGGCTGCTTTCGTGGCATTTCTCTTGTATACGGCTCGTGCAAATTGCTCCTCCCTCCACTGTATGCTGACCTTCTTCGGCAATTGCGGCTGCAGCTCCCTCCATGCGGGGAGGGATTCGCAATACTCCTTCAGCCTCCCAAAGCTCATTATCAAGCGTTTGGGTGTCGGCTTGGTAAGTCGGTGTGGCTCCCATCCCACTAGGGTCTGACATTTCTCGCAATAGGGGTGATAGTGGACGCGGGGACACTCCCGCCGTCTGGAGGTCTGGGAAGACCTCTCGTACTTGAGCCAGCTCTTCTTCTGTGAGGGGAGCGGCGAGCTCATTCTCGTCATTGATGTGGGGTCGGATGTATTTCTTGGCACAGAGTTCTCGTGCCTTGTTGTAGGTGATGAGTTGAGAGTCGAGTTCGGCTCCGAAGACTCGCTCCGTTGTTCCTCTCCTTATATGCCTATCAAGAGCGGTTCTTGAATCTTTAAACTCCCTTATTGCTTCAGGGGCGTGTATGTCCTTGTGATCGACCCATTTGTTATCTGAGTCTGGGTACCCTTTCCATTTGATAAGGTATTGCCTTTTGCATCCTCTGCCAAATTGCCGAGTGTCTAGAATCTTCTCGACCTCGTATTCTTCTTCATTATCAATGAGGTCTGGAGTCGGTCTCGAATAGTTTGATCCGTGGATGTTGGTTTCTCGATAGGGTGTGAGAAGATCGATGTGGAACATGTCATGAATGCTCCACTGCGTGGGAAGTTTTAATCGATAGTTAACGGGGGACATCACCTGAATGACTTGAAAGGGGCCATGTCGCTTGGGCGCAAGCTTGGCAGTTGGTTGGTTTGTTCGCAGGTGACGTCCTTTGAGCCATACAAGGTCTCCTTCCTGGTGTTTGGGTGTATCTCTATGTTTGACCCATGACTTTTGTGCCTTGATCATCAATTCTTGGGCGCGCTGTCTAGCCTGTTTGAATTGGTCTAGCCTTAGCGCCACCTGTGGTATTGGCGATGGCTTATCCATCCAATCAGCTCGTGGATTGAATCTGTACAGCACAAAGAAGGGGGACTCCCCGGTGGTCTCATTTGGCCAGTTGTTGTGGGCAAACTCGGCCAGTGGTAGATATGTGTGCCAGTTGTCTTGTTGTTCATTGACCCAGAATCACAAGTATTGCTCCAACCACTGGTTTGTACATTCCGATTGCCCGTCTGTTCGGGGGTGATATGCTGTCGAAATGTTTTGCGTCGTTCCCATTCCTTTGCAGAGGCCTCTTATGAACCTTGAGGTGAATCGTGGGTCCCTATTGCTGATGAACTTCAATGGTAGTCCAAATCGGGGAAAGATATGTTGAACTATTAGTCCCGTGGTCTCTTCAGCGGTTATGCTCTCTTTGCAGGGGATAAACACCACTGCTTTGGTACAGTCATGATCAGTTACGGTGAGTATCAAGTCATATCCCTGTGAGATCGGTAGTTTAGTGATAAAATCTAGGGCGACAGTTTCGAATGGCATAGCTTCATGCGCGGGAAATATGGGTGATAACGGGGCCTTGGTGGGCTGCGTATTTACTTTGTTCCATTGGCATTCTGCACATCCTCGTACGTAGTCTTTCACGTCTTGTTGCATGTTTGGCCACCAGTACCTTCGGCTTACCAGTTGGTATGTCTTATTGATCCCCGGATGTCCATATACCGGTGTGTCATGGTGGGCTTGTATGAAGGTTCGCTTGTGCTCCATTCTTCCTGTTACCGCACAGCGTCCTTCCTTGTACCATACTCCTTCGACTTTCTTTAGACGATGGGTGTTGATCCATGGTTTGAGCAACTCCTCATCCTGGGCATATATCGGGTCCGCTGCCTCCATCTCTTCTTGAGCTATGATCTTCTGCATGGGAGGGGCGCGTTGTGTGGTTCCTGCCCTTACGAAGACACGATCTGGCAGTACGACTACATCTTTGTTGCTGTCCTCCCCTTGATCATATCCCTGACGTCTCGATAGTGCATCAGCTCTCCCGTTCAATCTACCAGGAAGGTGACGTATCTTGAAGTTGTATTCTGACAGTTCTAGTACCTCCCGTGCCACTCTCCTTGATATTTGCTGTGGCAGTCTCCAATACTGTAGGTTGAGGTGGTCGGAATATATGATGATCTTGTGAGGAGATCCCGCTAGCAAGGGTCTCCAATTTTTAAGTGCCATCACGATGGCTAACAACTCGAGGTCGTAAATGTCATAGTTCCGTTGCGCCTTGTTGAGCATTGCCGAATAGTAGCCTATGGGATGCTTTTTACCGTCCTCTTTTCGTTGTAGAAGTACTGCTCCTACCGCATATCCTGAAGCATCTACTTCCAATTTAAACTGGTCATCTAGTTTGGCGTGCGCTAGCACAGGTTCTGTTGTGACGCGTTTCTTCAGCACGTCAAAGGCGTTCTGTTTTTCTGTGCCCCACTGCCATTCTTGATCTTTCTGTGTGAGCTTATGTAATGGCTGTGCGATGAACGCAAAGTCTTGGATGAAGGGGCGATAAAAGTTGAAAAATCCGAGCGCCTTTTGTACCTCTGTTGCGTTTTTGGGTACAGGCCACGTGTCAACGCCGGTGATTTTTGCGGGGTCCATTCGTGTCACCCCCTTTTCAAGGATTACCCCCAGGTAATCCATGGATGAAGAGTGGAAAAGGCATTTCTCCGGTTTGAAGTAGAGATCATGAAGTTGCGTGACTTTGAGGACATCGTGGACTGCGCGTCGATGGTCGTCGAGGTTGGTACATGTGGCGATGCCGATGTCGTCCATATAGACATGGATTGTGGTGCCAAGGGGTTCGTGTTTAAGGATGACATCCCGGTAGATGTAGTTCATCATAGTTTGGAAGGTCGCTGGCGAATTAGTGAGCCCGAAGTACATGACAGTGGGTTCAAAGAGTCCGTATCTGGTTTTGAATGCTGCTTTCTTTTCGTCTCCTTTGCGGATGCGTACGTTGTTGTACCCCCATCGCACGTCGAGCTTTGTGTAGATGTGTGCATTACTGAGATTGCAGATAAGATCTGCAATCAAGGGAAGGGGGTATTGGTTTCGGATAGTGATGGCGTTAATCTTTTGGTAGTCTTGCACCGGTCGCATTTTGCCGTCCTTTTTCTGGACGAAGAAGAATGATGACGCATACGGGGACTTTGACTCACGAATGTAGCCTTTCTCAAGTTCTTCCTGAAGGAATTTTTGTACTGCGTCGTCTTCAATTCGATTCATTGGGTAGACTTTACAGTTGATTGCTTCTGGTGCATCCTTTTTTGAATTCAATTGCGTGATCCCAAGCTCGCTTTGGTGGGAATTGCTTTGATTCTTGTTTGCTGAATACCTTGTTGAATTGTTGGTATTCTGTTGGGACTTCCACCTTTTTTGTGTATTGTTGCACTTTAATCGCGAGTTTGGTGGAGGTTGTAGCCCTCAGTTGGCTATTGCTTTTCGTTCCTTCGATTCGTGCGATTATCGGGTCCTTTCCTGGAATAAAAGGGTTTACTGACTGGAGGATAATGGGTAATTCTTTTTCGTTGATGACCCCATTCTTCCATATGAACTTGGGTTTGAAGGCAGCCATCCATGGATACCCTAGTATTATATCTTCATTCCCTATGTTTGTAACGAGGAACTGTATTGTTTTTTGCACTCCTCCGGTCTGTATGTCGAGGGTGATGTAGTGTGTGATTTCTCCGGCTCGATTCACCGTATTGTCGATATTCCATATTTTTCGTGGTCTTTGTAGGGGTCATTTTCCCAACTTCATTCGTCGTATGAAGTTTTCGCTTATAAAGCAATCGGTTGCTCCAGAGTCTACAAGCGCTTTTGTGTCAGCCATTGCGTTGCTGGTTCTGATAGAGACTGGGATGTGCATAGATTGGAATCGCGTAGTCACTATTACAGAATTGAATTTATGGACTGCCCTCACCCAGGCCGATGGGTTCAGGCGTGTTGAAAATCCTCTCTTCTGGCAAGGTCTCTCATTACTAGTCCTTGTACATCTTCTCCTGCCGCAGCTACTCCGCGTAACCATGAGTTAGCTTGTTGTTGTGGAGTTTGAGCGTTCGATCGTGCAATTGTTAGTGGTTCTTCATCACATATACTCTGGTCATCTACCACTGCTTCTTGTCCTTGACTGGGACGCGAGGTCCAGTTGCGCAACTCATTGTTACTGGGTCTGTTCCACGTGTGCTGGGGACAGTTGCGACTCAGATGTCCCCTTTTGTGACAGGTGTAACACTCAACTTCACGTAAGTCTCTTGTCCTTCCTCCTCCTTGTCCCCTTTGCATGAATCCTCCTTGTGGGACGTACCCTCCTCGGGGCATGGTTGCAGGGTTCATTTCTTCACTTCCTGCAACGCGTCCCCTTGTTCGTCCTGCTGATGTGTCCATTGCATTTGGGTCAGTCAGCATACGTTGGGGCATCCATCCTTGTGGGCATGAGGTGGTTACACTGCCACGGTGTGCTTTTAGTCATGCTTTCATATGGATATAGTCTTGCTGTCGGTTTATGGCCGCTTGCTTCCACTGCTCATAGGAGCGAGGTCGGTCGAGTTCAAGTATCTTCTGGTATAACCCTGTAGGCAATCCGTCGGTGAAGGTCTCAATAGTTTGGGGTACGTCAAATTGATACTCAGCTAGTCGAATGAGTTCTTCAATTTCAACAACATAGGCGTCAATGTCTTCTCCCTTCATCTTGACTCCTGCCCTTAATATGGCTTGAGCATTTTCCTTGGCCAGGCTGTTGGTGAAGCGTCGGGTAAACGAAGAGGCTACTTCATTCCAGAGTCGCTCGTCGTTGGTGGCGATTCCGCCTTGTATTTGTCTGGCCAACCATCGGTTGACTGCCATTACCCATTCATTAACCCGACTTCCTTTGATATAAGTGAGGAAAAACATAGCTCGTCGGTACGGGTTGATCATGAGGGTATTGTCATTGTTGATGGCCCAGTATAACTCCCATTCATTGATGAAAAGGGTTGTCTTCTTCCTATCTCCGTCATAGATTGTAGAAGGTTCTCCTACCAATTTTCCTTGTTGGGCTTGGGGTATAGGAACCGGCGGTGGTCCCCAGCCTCCTCCGGGTGGCCCTCCAGGTGGTACTCCACCTCCGCCTGGGTATCCGCCTCCTCCAGGGAATCCTCCACCTCCAGGGAATCCTCCGCCTCCAGGGAATCCTCCACCTCCTCCAGGGGGTCTTCTTCTGTTGTCTTGTGGGAGGCGAATGGGCGGTAGTTCTGGAAGTACTTCAGGTCCACCGCTTGGCAGGTCAGGTATGTCGGGTTCTTGGGCTCGTCTTAAAGCTGCTTCATTGTCCACTATGTTAGTGATGTGCTCGATTCTTCGTCCTGTGTGCTGGTCGATTTCGTTTGTGATCTCTCTTCTGAGGAAGGCGGTTCCTTCTTCGACTATTCTTGCTGGTTCTGTCATTGTAGCCATGGCTGGCAGATTGATATGGATGGACTCAGCTAAGTGAGCTAATCCTTCTTCCTCCATGGTATTTCCTGGTGCTCCTGATTCAATGGTGTTGTCGGAGCGTTCGCTTCCTTCGTCTTCGTCTTCTGTGGATGGAGCTGGAGTCCTGGGTGTTTGAGGTGGCTGTCTGTCTATAGGTCCCACCTGTCCTGCCGTCTGTACTTCATCTTCAAAGATGTCACAACGGTAGTCTGGTCCCATTGGTCTTTCGACGTTCCACCTGTTTTGAGGGGCGTTCCAAGTAATCTCTGTCCAACACACAAAGTTGTGGTTGAACTCAACTGGGTAGTATTGCGATGGTCTGGTTGGGATATTGACGAAGTACCCTGTGCTTCCTCTGACAGTCCTCCACCTTGCTTCTTTGAGGTATATGAGGGGTACGTCTCGTTCTCCTCGTTCTTCAAGTGAGTAGGGTGCAAACACCCAACAATCTTTGGTGGTAAGGCGCGCCACAATGAAAGCTTGGTCTTAATGTTACGTTGCCACTGAACGTTAGCCTTGACTTAGGCTCGAGTGCGGGGCACGATACGACTTAGCAGTGATGAGTACACACGGACCCTTGTAGTCA
>WNGR01009657.1_pt1 | contig 10119 bp, 8 predicted proteins | sample 5407581 | NCBI WGS metagenome assembly WNGR01 (sample SAMN13153383, study PRJNA577476) | soil metagenome | isolation source: 80 cm soil or saprolite under Garry oak tree replicate 2 | place: USA:California | collected 2016-06-15
CGTCCCCGACCAGCGCGATGGCCGCCGGGGTCGGTTTCGTGCCCGAGGACCGCCGTCAGCAGGGCCTGGTCATGGACATGTCTGTGCAGGAGAACGTGGCGCTGGCCTCGATGGGCCGGCTCCGCCGCGCCGGGCTCATCACCGCGAAGTCCGAACGCAATTTCGCCGCGGACTGGGCCCTCAAGCTGCGGATCAAGTTCGGGCGGCTCACCGACCCGGTCTCGCAGCTATCCGGCGGCAACCAGCAGAAGGTCGTGCTGGCGAAATGGCTCGGGCGGCAGCCCGCGCTGCTGATCGTGGACGAACCGACGCGGGGCATCGACATCGCCACCAAGGCCGAGGTGCACCGCCTGCTGTCACGGCTCGCCGGGGAAGGGGTCGCGATCCTGATGATCTCCTCCGAGCTGCCCGAGGTACTGCGCGTCGGCGACCGGATCCTGGTCATGCGCGAGGGAAGGCTGGCCGCGGAGTACCCCCACTCGGACGCCTCGGAGGAGAAGATCATGTCGGCGGCGACCGGCCAGCTTCAGGAGCAGGCCCCGTGAGGCAGACACCGTGAGGAAGACACAGTGAGCACGACCCTGGCCCCGCCGCGGGAGCCGTCAGGGGCGCCAGCCGACGTCAGCTCGCGCCGGCTGACCGAGCGGGTATTCCGGGTCAGGGAATCCGGCATCATCGTGGTCCTGGCGCTGTTCGTGCTGATCACCGCGCTCATCCAGCCGCGCTTCGTCAGCTCCTCGAACATCCAGTTCATCCTGGTCAACACGTCGGTCTACGCGCTGGTCGCGCTGGGCGAGACGATGGTGATCATCAGCCGGAACGTGGACCTGTCCGTGCAGTCGGTGCTCGCACTGTCCGCGTACCTGTCGACCAGCTTGTTCGGGCACGTGCACGGCATTCCCATTCCGGTCGTTTTCCTGGTCGGACTCGGCATCGGTCTGGCCTGCGGCGTGGCGAATGGGCTGATGGTGTCGCTCGGGCGGGTGCCGAGCCTGGTGGTCACGCTCGCCACGCTGTACATCATCCAGGGCATCGACATCCTGGTCGTCGGCGGCAACGAGGTCGTCGCCTCGTCGCTGCCGGCCGGGTTCGTCGCGATCCCCAACGTGGCCGTGCTCGGGATTCCGTGGCTCGCCGTCGCCATCGCCGCGGTGATCGGCGCCGGAGCGTACTACCTGCGCTCGTTCCGGTCCGGCCGGGAGCTCTACGCAATCGGGTCGAATCCCGACGGCGCCCGGCTGGCCGGCATTCCCGTGGCCAGGCGGGTGTTCACCGCGTTCACCCTGTGCGGGGGGATCGCCGGCGTGGCCGGCGTGCTGTGGGCGTCGCAGTACCAGACGATCAACACCAGCGCGGGCGGGAACAACTTCTCGCTGATCGTGATCGCCGCGGTCGTGGTCGGCGGCGTGGCGATCTTCGGCGGCAGCGGCAGCGCGGTGGGCGCAGCCATCGGGGCGCTGCTGCTCGAGACCATCAGCTCGGCGCTGAACGTGCTCGGCATCTCCGATTTCTGGGACCAGGCGATTGCCGGGTTCCTGCTGCTGGTGGCCATCACGCTGGACCGCCTGATCACAATCAGGCTGGCCGCGGCGCTGCGAACCAGGAGCGCCCGCGATGGAACCTGACCGCGGCGCACCGCCCCCCGAGACCGGGCCCGAGCTGGGTGGCCAGACGCCGGCGGGCGCGGCGCCAGCCGTCTGGCGATCGCGGCTGACCCCGAGGCAGCTGGTGCGCTGGGAGACCGGCCTGGCCGTCGTCGTCATAGCCATCGGGATACTCGGCGCATCGACCTCGTCGCAGTTCCTCACCGGCAGCAACATGCTCAATCTGGGCCTGCAGTCCGGCGAGATAGCGATCATGGCCTTGCCGATGACGCTGATCATCATCAGCGGCGAGATCGACCTCTCTGTCGCCTCGATCATGGGCATGTCGAGCGCGCTGCTCGGATACCTGCTCGGCAAGGGCTGGCCGCTGCTGGCCATCTTCGCCGTCCTCTTGCTGGTCGGCGTGGTGGCGGGGGCGATCAACGGCCTGCTGGTCACCCGCGTCGGCCTGCCCTCCCTGGCGGTCACGATCGGCACGCTCGGCCTGTACCGCGGCGTGGCCTTCATCGTGCTTGGCCCCCACACCATCGCGAACTTCCCCGTCGCCTACACCAACATCGGCATCTTCGGGGTGCTGAACACCAACCTGTCTTTCTCCGCGGCTGTCTTCATCGTCCTGGCCGTGATCTTCGGCGTGGTACTCCATTTCACGCCCGTCGGCCGTTCGATCTATGCCATGGGCGCCAGCCCGGAGGCAGCGATATTCGCCGGGATCCGGGTCAAGCGCGTCAAGACGATGCTGTTCATCGTCTCCGGGGTGACCTGCGCCATGGCGGGCGCGCTGCTGACCTTCCGCCTTTCCACCGCCGTCAACACCAACGGGATCGGCCTCGAGCTTGATGTGGTGGCCATTGTCCTGCTCGGCGGGGTGTCCATCTTCGGCGGCAAGGGAACGATCGTCGGCGTCGTGCTCGGCGTGCTCGCATTCGCCGGGATCTCGAACGCGCTCCTGCTGACGAATTTCAACCAGGAAGCGGCCAGCATTCCCATTGGCGGGCTGCTGCTCATTAGCGTGTTCGTACCGCAGATGGCGGCTTTCTCCGGTCGGCTACGCGACGTGATCGCCAGGAGGAGGCGCAGCGCGCCGGCACTCGGAGCGGGCCATGAATGACTTACCCGACAGCACTTCCCGCAGTCAGGAACGCTGCGCAACGAGCGGGCCCTCCCGCCGGAGGCCCCATGGAGACGAGGGTCCCATGGAACCTTGTCGACCCGGTTTTACGGCCACAATTGAAAGGATCCAAGTCATGAGCGGTTCCCACAAGAGAGCCAAGAGAGCGCTGCGGTGCGCCGCGGTGCTGCTCGCAGCTTCGGCGGTGCTCGCGGCGTGCAGCTCATCGGGCTCATCGAGCTCGAGCTCATCATCGAGTTCGTCGGCGTCGGGCGGGGTGAAGACGGGCCTGAAGGTCTTCGTCATCCCGAAGAACCTCGGCAACAACTACTTCACCACCGCGGACAGCGTCAAGTCGGGCGGCGCGCTCGCCGCGCTGCAGGCGCTCGGCGAGACCGGGACCGAGACCAGCGGCACCGCGGCCACGCCCGCCTCGCAGATCCCGGCCATCCAGGCGGCGATCGCGAAGGGCGCCAACATACTGATCGTGTCGGCCACCGACCCCACCGCGCTCTGCCCGACCCTGAAGCAGGCGATGGCCAAGGGCATCACGGTGGTCACCTATGACGCGGACGCGCCGACCTGCCGGGACATGTTCATCAACCAGGCATCCACCGCCGAGATCGGGACCAGCGAGGTTGATCTCCTGGCCAAGGAGCTTCATAACACCGGCGAGATCGGGATCGTCTCCGCAGCGGCCACCGCCCCGAACCAGAACGCCTGGATCGGCTTCATGAAGCAGCAGATGAAGAAGTACCCGAAGATGAAGCTCGTGTCGATCGTCTACGGCAACGACGACCCGCCGACTGCCACCCAGGTGACCCAGGGCCTGCTGGAGAAGTACCCGAACCTCAAGGGCATCATCTCGCCGACCACCGTGGGCATCCTGGCCGCGGCCCAGGTGGTGGACACGCCGAAGTGGAAGGGCAAGGTCATCGTGACCGGCCTGGGCACGCCGCTCGAGATGAAGAAGTACGTGGGTGACGGCGTCACGCCCGGTTTCATCCTGTGGAACCCGGCCAACCTCGGCTACCTCGCCGCGTACGCGGCGGTGTACCTCGCATCGAAGAAGATCACCAACGCGCAGGGCCAGACCTTCACCGCGGGCAAACTCGGCAGCTACACGGTCGGCGCGGATCACACCGTCCTGCTCGGCCCGCCCACCGTGTTCAACTCGTCCAACATCAACAACTTCAACTTCTGACCGGGACGGGGGCGCCGGGCGGTCGCCTCATCCCGGCCCGGCGCCCCCATCCACCTAGCCACTGCCCCGGCTCGCGGCCGTTATCCACGGCTCCCGCGGGGTCGCCCTGGTGCCCACTGCCCCCCGTCCCGGATCCCGTGGCCCTAGCGGGGTGGTGGGGCCCGCGCTGTTGCTCTAGGAACAGCAAGGTGCCCACCACCTCACTGGCCAGCCGGAAGATCGCCGCGCCGCCGCGCCGCGAGGACCGGGGAGACCGAGAGACCGGAGAAATCGAGAGACCAGAGACCAGAGACCAGAGAGACCGAGAGATCGGAGGGAAACCAGAGATGGAACGCGTGTGTTTCCTCGGCCGGATCCGGCCGGACCGGCTCGATGAGTACCGGGCCCGGCACCGGCAGGTCTGGCCGGAGATGACCGAAGCGCTGCAGCAAGCGGGCTGGGCTAACTACACGCTGTTCCTGGCCGACGACGGGCTGCTCGTCGGCTATCTGGAGACCGATGACTACGCGGCCGCGCTGCGGCGCATGGCGGAGACTGGCGTCAACGCCCGCTGGCAGGCGGACATGCAGCCTTACTTCGCTGATCTCGGCGGCCTGCGGCCCGATGAGGGGATCCGCAGGCTCGACGAGATCTTTCACCTGGACTGAGACACACCTAGATTTCTGAGCCACACCAGATTTCTGGGACACACCGAGATTTCGCTGCATGGAGATGACAGGAATGCCTGACCCGACCGTCGTCAAGAACGCGCTCCGCGCGCACCGGATCGAGACGCCGTCGTGGGCGTTCGGCAACACCGGGACCAGGTTCAAGGTATTCCCCCAGCCGGGGGTGCCCCGCACGCCCCAGGAAAAGGTTGCGGACGCGGCCCAGGTACACGCCTTCACCGGCGTGGCGCCGAGCGTCGCGGTGCACATCCCCTGGGACAAGGTCGACGACTACGCGGGCCTGGCCGCCTACGCCAAGGAGCACGGGATCCGGATCGGGACCGTCAACGCCAACGTGTTCCAGGACAACGACTACCGGCTCGGCAGCGTGGCGAATCCCGACCCGCGGATCCGCCGCAAGGCAGTGGATCACCTGATGGAATGCGTCGACATCATGGACGCGACCGGGTCGGCGGACCTGAAGCTGTGGTTCGCCGACGGCACCAACTATCCCGGCCAGGACGACATCACCGCGCGCCAGGACCGGCTTGCCGAGGCGCTGCAGGCGGTGTACCAGCGGCTCGCGCCCGTCCAGCGAATGCTGCTCGAGTACAAGCTGTTCGAGCCGTCTTTCTACACCACCGACGTGCCCGACTGGGGCACCTCGCTGCTGCACTGCGTCGCGCTCGGCCCGCAGGCCGCGGTGGTGGTCGACACCGGGCATCACGCGCCGGGCGTGAACATCGAGTTCATCGTGGCTATCCTGCTGCGGGCCGGGCGGCTGGGCGGATTCGACTTCAACAGCCGGTTCTACGCCGACGACGACCTCATGGTCGGCGCGGCCGACCCGTTCCAGCTGTTCCGCATCCTGCATGAGGTCGTGCGGGCGGACGCGCTGCGCCCCGAGGCCGGGGTCGCGTTCATGCTCGACCAGTGCCACAACATCGAGCCGAAGATCCCGGCCCAGATCCGGTCGGTGATGAACGTCCAGGAGGCCACGGCCAAGGCGCTGCTCATCGACACCGGCGCGCTGGCTGCCGCGCAGCAGGCCGGCGACGTGCTCGGCGCGAACGCCGTGCTGATGGACGCCTACAACACCGACGTCCGCCCGCTGCTCGCCGGCCTGCGCGAGGAGATGGGCCTCGACCCCGACCCGGTCGCGGCCTACCTCAGGTCCGGCTACCCCGAGAAGATCGTCGCCGGGCGGGTGGGCGGCACGGCCGCTAGCTGGGGTAGCTAAGGACGGCAGCGACGACCGCAGGAGGATGGCCCCATGAGCCCGCAGACTCCACCGTTCCCCGAGGCCTCGCGCAACTCCCCGCCGCCCCAGTCCCACGACGCCACCCCCCATTCCCGGCCGCCCGGCGCGCCGCCGGAACCGCCGGAGGTCGCCGCGCTGCTCGCGCGCAGCAACCGGCTCGGCTCTGACCCGCGCAACACCAACTACGCCGGCGGGAACACCTCGGCCAAGGGGACGGCCACCGACCCGGTGACCGGGCAGCCGGCTGAGCTGCTGTGGGTCAAGGGCTCCGGCGGCGACCTCGGCACGCTCACCGCCAGCGGGCTCGCCGTGCTCCGCCTGGACCGGCTCCGCGCGCTGACCGGCGTTTACCCGGGCGTCGAGCGCGAGGACGAGATGGTGGCCGCGTTCGATTACTGCCTGCACGGCAAGGGCGGCGCGGCGCCGTCCATCGACACCGCCATGCACGGCCTGGTCGACGCCCCGCACGTGGACCACCTGCACCCCGATTCCGGGATCGCGCTCGCGACCGCCGCCGACGGCGAGAGTCTGACCCTGGAATGTTTCGGCGACCGTGTCCTGTGGGTCCCGTGGCGGCGGCCCGGCTTCCAGCTGGGCCTCGACATTGCCGAGGTCCGGCGCACCCACCCGGGCGCGATCGGGGTGATCCTGGGCGGTCACGGCATCACGGCCTGGGGCGCCACGAGCGACGAGTGCGAGGCGCGCTCGGTTGAGATCATCGCGACCGCGCAGCGGTTCCTGGACACCCGGGGCCGCACCGATCCGTTCGGGCCAGAAATCACGGAGTACCTGCCGCTGCCCGGCGACGAGCGCCACGCCCGCGCCGCCGCCCTGGCGCCGGCCATCCGGGGGCTGGCCAGCACCGACCGGCCGCAGGTCGGGCACTTCACCGATGCCCAAGCCGTGCTGGACTTCCTGGCGGGCGCTGAGCATCCCAGGCTCGCCGCGCTCGGCACCTCCTGCCCGGACCATTTCCTGCGCACCAAGGTGCGCCCGATGGTGCTGGACCTGGCGCCGTCCGCCCCGCTGCCGGACGTGCTCGACCGCCTCCGGGTGCTGCACGCCGCCTACCGTGAGGACTACCGCGGGTACTACGAGCGGCACGCCACCGCCTCCTCGCCGCCCATGCGCGGCGCCGACCCGGCGATCGTGCTCGTCCCGGGGGTCGGGATGTTCAGCTTCGGTGCGGACAAGCAGACCGCGCGGGTGGCGGGCGAGTTCTACCTGAACGCGATCAACGTGATGCGCGGCGCCGAGTCGGTGTCCGCCTACGCGCCGATCAGCGAGGCCGAGAAGTTCCGGATCGAGTACTGGGCGCTGGAGGAGGCCAAGCTGGCCCGGCGCCAGGCGCCCAGGCCGCTGGCCACGCGCGTGGCCCTGATCACCGGCGGCGGATCCGGGATCGGCCGGGCCACGGCGGAGCGGCTGGCGGCCGAGGGCGCGTGCGTGGTCATCGCCGACAGGGACGGGCCCGCAGCCAGGAAGGTGGCCGAGCAGATCGGCTCCCGTGACGCCGCGGTGGACGTCACCGTCGACGTCACCGACGAGGCGGCCGTGGCCGCGGCTGTCCGGGCGGCGGTGCTGGCCTTCGGCGGCCTCGACCTCGTGGTCAACAACGCCGGGCTGTCGATCTCCAGGCCGCTGCTTGATACCACGGCCGAGGACTGGGACCTGCAGCACGACGTGATGGCCCGGGGGTCGTTCCTGGTCTCCCGCGAGGCCGCGCGGGTCATGGCCGAGCAGGGCATGGGCGGCGACATCGTCTACATCTGCAGCAAGAACTCGGTGTTCGCGGGCCCCGACAACATCGGCTACGGCGCGGCCAAGGCCGACCAGGCGCATCAGGTGCGGCTGCTCGCGGCGGAGCTGGGCGGGCTCGGCATCCGGGTCAACGGCATCAACCCGGACGCCGTGGTCCGGGGATCCGGCATCTTCGCCGGGGGGTGGGGGGCCAAGCGGGCCGCCGTCTACGGCGTGCCCGAGGAGGAGCTCGGCGCGTACTACGCGCAGCGGACGCTGCTCAAGCAGGAGGTCCTGCCCGAGCACGTCGCCGCGGCGGTCGCGGCGCTGACCGCCGGGGACCTGTCCCTGACCACCGGCCTGCACATCCCGGTCGACGGAGGCGTGGCCGCAGCCTTCCTCCGCTGACCAACAGAAACGGGTGGTGCTTCTGTGACCAGGCAGGTGACGGCGGCCGCGGTCGACCTGGGCGCCTCGGGCGGGCGGGTCATGGTGGGCCGGGCCGGGCCCGGCCTGCTGAAGCTGCGGGAGGCGTACCGGTTCGGCAACGTGCCGGTGTCCGTGCTCGGCACCCTGCACTGGGACATTCTCCGGCTGTATGCCGACGTGCTGGACGGGATCAGGGCCGCGGCGGCCGGCACCGAGCTGGCCAGCGTCGGGATCGACTCCTGGGGGGTCGACTACGGCCTGATCGACGCCAGCGGCGCGCTGCTCGGCAACCCGGTGCACTATCGCGACACCCGGACCGCGGGCGCCGTCGCACGGCTGCAGACCAGGATCACGGCCGAGGAGCTGTACGAGGTCACCGGCATCCAGCAGCTCGCGCTCAACACCATCTACCAGCTGGCCGCCGCGGCGGGCACACCCCAGCTCGGCTCGGCCGCCACGCTGCTGCTCATCCCGGACCTGCTGGTCTACTGGCTCACCGGGAAGGCCGGGGCGGAGGTGACCAACGCCTCGACCACCGGGCTGCTTGACGTGACCGCGCAGGTGTGGGCGACGCCGCTGATGCAGCGGGCGGGCCTGCCGCCTGGCATCTTCCCGCCGCTGCGCCAGCCCGGGGAGGTCGTCGGTGACCTGCTGCCCGGCGCGGCCGGAGCGGCCGGCCTGCGCGCCCGGCTGCCGGTGATCGCGGTCGGCTCGCACGACACCGCCTCGGCCGTGGCCGGCGTGCCCGCGGACGGGCAGAACTTCGCCTACATCTCCAGCGGCACCTGGTCCCTGGTCGGCGTCGAGCTCGACCGGCCGGTGCTGACCGAGGCGAGCCGCCGGGCGAACTTCAGCAACGAGACCGGCCTCGACCACACGGTCCGCTACCTGCGCAACGTGGCCGGCCTGTGGCTGCTGCAGGAGAGCACCCGCAGCTGGCAGGCCGCGGGCCTGGACATCGGCCAGGATGAGCTCGCGGCGCGGGCCGCGGGTGCGCCGCCGCTGCGCAGCCTGATCGACCCGGACGACCCCGCGTTCCTGGCGCCCGGCGACATGCCGTCCCGGATCGCCGCGGCCTGCCGGGCCACGGGCCAGGACGTGCCGGACGGGCCGGCCGAGACCGCGCGGTGCATCCTGGACAGTCTCGCGCTGGCCTACCGGCGGGCGGTCATCGAGGTGCAGGAGCTGTCCGGGCGGCACGTCGACACCATCCACCTGGTCGGCGGCGGGTCGCGGAACCACCTGCTGTGCCAGCTCGCCGCGGACGCCTGCGGGCTGCCGGTCGTCGCCGGGCCCGCGGAGGCCACGGCCATCGGCAACCTGCTGGTGCAGGCGCGCGCCCTCGGCGCGGCCCCCGGCGACCTGGCCGGGATGCGCAAGCTGATCCGCGGCACGCAGCGGCTGCAGCGGTTCCGGCCGTCCGGTGATCACGCAGGGTGGCGGGAGGCCGCGAGCCGACTGGCCCGGCCCGACCGGCGATAGGCTCGGTCACCATGCCGCTGTTCTGTGACACGGCCCTGGCCGCGCGGATCGAGCGGGCCGAGGCTCAGCTCACGGCCCGGGCCAGCGAGGCCGCGCACCGCCGCGCGGCAGGCGGGGCGGGCTTCGTGACCCCCATTGCGGGCGGCGTGGCCAGCTTCGCCGAGGATGGGTCGCCGTTCAACAAGGTCGCCGGGTTCGGCTTCGGCGGCGTGCCCAGCCAGGCCGAGCTCGAGGGGATCGAGCAGGCGTTCGCCGCCTGCGGTGCCCCGGTGCAGATCGAGCTGGCCCACCTGGCCGACCCGGCGATAGGCGCCTTGCTCACCGGGCGCGGGTACCAGCTGGTGTCGTTCGAGAACGTACTCGGCCTGGCCCTCGGGGACCAGCCTGAGCGGGTCATCCCCGCCGGGGTCGAGATCAGGCAGCGGGGACAGCGAGTTCGGGCCGTGGCTCGACGTCGTGGCCGAGGCCAGCATCCACCCCGACGCGCAGGGAGTTCCCTCACACGAAGAGTTCCCGCGCGAGCTGATCGAGAGGGCGGAGCGTGATCTCGTGGCCGCAGGCGCCGTGCGGTACGCGGCGCTGCGCGACGGGATCATGGCCGGCGGGGCCGGCATGCGCCTGGCCGAGGGTGGCGTCGCGCA
>WNGR01011855.1_pt1 | contig 10119 bp, 8 predicted proteins | sample 5407581 | NCBI WGS metagenome assembly WNGR01 (sample SAMN13153383, study PRJNA577476) | soil metagenome | isolation source: 80 cm soil or saprolite under Garry oak tree replicate 2 | place: USA:California | collected 2016-06-15
CGACATTTACATCACGCCCTACCGGCAAGAAGCGCAGATTGTCTCCGGCACTCTTGCCATTGCTCTGGGAGCGGGCAAGGCAATCATTTCCACGCCGTACTGGCACGCCAAGGAGTTACTCGCAGGGAAGCGAGGCGTGATTGTTCCCTTCGAAAGGCCCGATGCGATCGCGGAAGCGGTACTTGCATTGCTCGACAACGATGCGGAACGCCATGCCATGCGCAAGCGAGCCTACCTGCATTCCCGCGGGACAACGTGGCCAAAGACTGCGCGGGCTTACATGGCAAGCTTCCAACGGGCACGCTTCGAGCGCTCATTGCAGCCGCGTGCCGCGCAACAGGATGACGACGCAGTGCTCGGCACAGACCAGCTGGAGAGTCTTCCCGTCATGAATACCAACCATCTCATTGCGATGACTGACGATACCGGCATTTTGCAGCACGCCATCTTTTCCGTGCCCAATACGCGAGAGGGCTATACGACTGACGATAATGCACGCGCGTTAATTGTCTCCACCTTGCTTCAAAAGCGTCTCCCGAACGAGAAAAGTACCGAGCATCCGGATCTCTCTCACCGTTATCTCGCATTTTTATGGCTTGCATTCGATACGGATCGCAATAGGTTCAGGAATTTCCTCAGCTATGGGCGTTCATGGCTTGAAGACATCGGTTCTGAAGACAGCCACGGGCGCGCAATCTGGGCGTTGGGAACGGTGCTTGGTCACTCCCGAGATGCAGGGCTTCGTGGGGCCGCGGGGCGGCTGTTTGAGTCTGCTGTGCCAGCAGCTTTGAAGTTTACAAGTCCGCGTGCATGGGCATTCGCAATACTGGGCGTGCAGGCTTACCTTGACTGGTTTCCGGGCGACCGGGTGATTCAAGGTGTTCGCAACCAACTCGCCGATCGTCTATTGGACATATATCACCGCACCCGTTCCGAAACTTGGCATTGGTTTGAAAAGACTCTTTCCTACTCCAATGCAACTTTGCCCCACGCGCTCATTCTGGCTGGATGGCGAAGCGGCGACGAAAAGATGGCCGCCGCAGGAGTCGAATCACTAGAATGGCTCACGGCGGCACAGCATCGTGGAGACGAAGGCATCTTGTTCCCATCGGCTCAAATGGCTTCTTCACTGAGGGCAATCAGAACGACTTGCAGGTTTCTCTTTACGACGCAGCAACCGGCGGTTGCAAAGACGGACTTCATCCCGATCGGGTGAATGAAAACCAGGGAGCAGAATCCACGCTCTCTTATCTCATGGCTCTGCTTGAAATGCGGTCGCCCCAGGTGTCAAGCGCTCACAAACTGGATCAGGAAATGAGCGTCACCCTTTGACACTGAAAAGCTCAATTGGCGTATTGCCGGAAGCTATCGCTCTCGACGACATGGAACCGAATGCTTGCCATGAGCTTCCGCTCTTTACGCGCTATTCCGGTAACCCGATCCTCAGCCGGCGAGATTGGCCTTATCCGATTAACAGTGTCTTCAATGCGGCGGCCGTAAAGCTTCCGGATGGAGATACCCTGCTGCTTTGCAGGGTAGAGGAACGGACAGGCCTGTCCCATCTGTGTGCCGCGCGCTCTGCAAACGGGTTCGACGGCTGGCGCATCGATAGGGAGCCCACACTCGTGGCAAATCCCCGCCAGTTTCCCGAGGAAATCTGGGGCATCGAAGATCCGCGCATCACTTACGTTCCGGAACTCGAACAGTACGCGATTGCTTACACCTCCTTCGCGCGAGGCGGGCCCGGAGTGTCGCTGGCACTCACCAGGGATTTCCGAAATTTTGAGCGATTCGGCGTGATTATGCCGCCGGAGGATAAGGATGCGGCGCTGCTGCCACGTAGAATCAACGGCTACTGGGCAATGATCCATCGGCCGGTGACGTCGCTTGGCGCCCATATGTGGATCTCCTACTCGCCTGACCTCAGGCATTGGGGCAATCACAAGATTATTCTCGAAGCGCGACGCGGCGGATGGTGGGATGCAAACAAGATTGGACTATGCTCCCCGCCCATTGAGACGTCGAAGGGCTGGCTGATGATCTATCACGGGGTGCGAAACACGGCGTCAGGATCCATCTATCGCCTTGGGCTGGCGCTCTTCGACTTGGAGAAGCCGGAGGTCTGCCTGCAACGTGGAGACTCCTGGATGTTCGGTCCCGAGGCACCGTACGAGCGCGGTGGAGACGTGAGCGATGTTGTATTCCCCTGCGGCCAAACAATCGGCGCCGATGGGGACACGGTCCACCTGTATTACGGGGCGGCGGATTCATGCATGGCGCTTGCGACGGGAAGCATTCGTGGCATGCTTGCGTGGTTGGCCGCTCACTCAGGATCTAGCGCGTCGAACACTTTGTAGACCAGATTGTGAAGGATCAAGAATGAGTATCACGAAACAGGATTGGCCGAATTGGCTTCCGCATATGCTCTGGATACACCGCCAGTGCCCGCGCTGCGCTTCCGTCAAATTCAAACCGGCTGAAACGCGCCCACTCGACGAACTGCTCAGTATGTTTGCTGTTCGGCCGATCCGTTGCTTGTTCTGTTGGCGCAGGTACTACTGGTTTGCCTTCCATTCTGCGAAGCCAGCTTAAGCCGCAGCAAAGATACAGAAGAACGTCCCCAATTGAACCAGGGGGGAGAACAATGGCCTTCTCGACGAATCCTACATCGAACGATCTTCTATTCCGCCTCGCGTTAGAGCATCCGCAAGAGCTAGCAAACTATACCGTGATCGCGCAAAGCACGGCGGAAATCCAGGATATTCAGAATTCTCCGTCTGTGAGCATGGGGCCCTATCTGATCGACTCGGAACAGACCCGGCTCTTGACAACCCTAAGTATCTATAGCTTGCGAGGCGACCGCCGCGAAAGGGCAAGACTGCTTTACATGAATGCAACGGCGCTGCGCATTTGGAAAGACATGGGCAAGCAGCTGACTCCGATCGGCTCGCAGCATCGTCCGCCACGTGATGCTTTGCTTTCGTTCGGTGTGCCATTCAGCGATTAGAGACTATCGAGTCGTGCATTCGAGTCTAAGGTTCGCCTCGCAAACAATTTGCTAAGCACCCTCCCAGACCCTTTGCGGCTGAAAAAAGGCCAAACTCAATTCGAGGCGGTCTGTTCAAACGGTCCATTGGTAATGGTCGCCGTGCAAACTTGCTTTTGCAGAAGCTTGAGGTTCAGCCGGCGCTTACGGATGCCCTGCTGAGTAGTCTGCAATGCCGAAGCTGGCCAATGGCCAGAAGTCAGGCTCATATGTGATATCGCTGCTCCTGACCGCGATCCGGCGGTCCAGACGGGTGGTTGGGATTCAAGCTGGCTTCGCCAAGAAAAGCCCCCAGCCGACGCCGGAGGCCCTTCTTGCGGGTATTGCAAACGCTGGCTAATGCGCCCCTGCGTTTGGCTGTCTAGTATCCGCCGTCCATGCCGCCGTAGCCACCAGCAGGGACTGGAGCATTGGGCTCGGGAAGCTCAACAACCATGGCTTCTGTAGTGAGAAGGAGACCAGCGATCGAGCCTGCGTTCTCGAGTGCCGTGCGGGTTACCTTGGTCGGGTCGATAACGCCGGCCTTGACCAGGTCCTCGAAGACACAGGTGGCCGCGTTGTAGCCGAAGTGCTGATCCTCGGATTGGAGGACCTTGGCTACGACAACAGCTCCTTCTTCGCCTGCATTTGCCACGATCTGGCGAAGTGGCTCTTCGAGGGAGCGGCGAACAATTTGCGCGCCGATCTTCTCGTCTCCTTCGAGCGTCTTGATGAGGTTGTCGACCGCCGGAATGGAACGAACCAGCGCGACGCCACCACCCGGGACTATGCCTTCCTCAACTGCCGCGCGGGTTGCGTTCAGAGCGTCCTCAACGCGAGCTTTCTTCTCTTTCAGTTCGGTCTCGGTTGCAGCACCCACCTGGATGATAGCTACGCCTCCTACCAGCTTGGCCAGCCGCTCTTGGAGCTTCTCCTTGTCGTAATCCGAAGTGGACTTCTCGATCTGTAAACGGATCTCGTTCACGCGGGCTTTGATCTTGCTGGTCTCGCCGGCGCCGTCGATGATGGTGGTGTTGTCCTTGTCGATGGTGATGCGCTTGGCCTTGCCGAGATCCTCAAGCTTCACGCCTTCGAGCTTGATGCCCAGATCTTCAGTGATGGCTTGTCCACCAGTCAGGATGGCGATGTCACCCAGGATCGCATTTCTTCGATCACCGAAGCCAGGAGCCTTGACAGCAGCCACGTTGAGAGTTCCGCGCAGTTTGTTCACCACCAGCGTCGCGAGAGCTTCGCCCTCGACATCCTCTGCGATGATCAGGAGCGGTTTGCCGCCACGAGCTACCTGCTCCAGCAACGGCAGCAGGTCCTTCATATTGCTAATCTTCTTCTCGAAGATCAGAATTGAAGGCTCCTCCAGTACCACTTCCATGCGCCCGGCGTCGGTGACGAAGTAAGGGCTCAGGTAGCCACGATCAAACTGCATACCCTCCACAGTCTCCAGAAACGTATGGCCGGTCTTCGAATCTTCGACGGTAATGACACCATCCTTGCCGACCGTCTTCATCGCTCCGGCGATGATTTCGCCAATCTCCTGGTCGCCGTTGGCCGAGATGGCGCCCACCTGTGCGACGGAACCCTCGTCCACAGGCTTCGACAGCTTGCCAAGTGCGCCACCTTTTACCCACTTTCCGTCCTTGTCCCGAGTGCCAATAATCGCAGTCACCGCCTTTTCGATTCCGCGCCTCAGGGCCATCGGGTTGGCACCAGCCGCCACCGTCTTCACGCCTTCGCGGAAGATGGCCTGCGCAAGAACCGTCGCCGTGGTGGTGCCGTCCCCGGCCACATCACTGGTCTTGGAAGCCACTTCCTTCACAAGCTGAGCACCGACATTCTCCAGCGGATCCTTGAGTTCAATCTCTTTGGCCACCGTTACGCCGTCCTTGGTGATGGTGGGCGAACCAAATTTCTTTTCGATTACTACGTTGCGGCCCTTGGGTCCGAGAGTCGCTTTGACGGCGTCCGCCAGCTTGTTCACGCCGCGCAGAATCGCCTGACGGGAATCCTCACCGTGCAGAATTTGCTTTGCCATACTTGTAACTCTCCATTCAGTAGTTCGTATTCGTGGTCGAATCTCTGCTGAAAGCGCCACTTAACCGGCAGCCTTTGTATTGTTGCCAACCGCGTTAACAGCACTTAGCTGCTCCGGCTATTTCTTCAGGATGCCGAGGACCTCTTCCTCACGCATGATCAGAAAATCCTCCCCTTCAATCTTGATTTCGGTCCCGGAATACTTGCCGAAGAGCACGCTGTCGCCGGCCTTGACGTCGAGAGGGAAGACCTTGCCTTCATCGTTGGACTTGCCCTTGCCGGCAGCGATGACTTTACCTTCCTGAGGCTTTTCCTTAGCACTGTCCGGGATGATGATTCCACCGCGAACTGATTCGCCCTCTTCGACGCGGCGGAGGAGGATGCGGTCGTGGAGCGGGGTGAACGTGGTAGTTACCGATGTTGCTGTCATTTTGCTTCCCTTTCAGGCGCACGCAGATAGGAGCGCTGGCTCGGGGTTCAAGGTGTGTTTTGGGAGGGAGGCTTCTGAGATGGCGGACTGAGGCTTCAAAGATAGGAGCAGAGGATCCGTTCTGGCAGCACCACCATAAGAGAGCGCCTTAGCACTCTGGCCTACTGACTGCTAACGATAGGGACCAGCATCGACGTTGTCAAGCGATTTCTGTATTGTGCGTGAGTCATGCACAGTCTATGCACCTCTGGCTTGAAGAGTTTTGTCACAGCCCTTGGTTTGTGCCATGAGCGACGCTCCGTTGCGAGAACGCTCATTTGATGTGAGGCGCCGATGAGACCAAACTGAGTGGTGACGTGGCAGGCAAATGCCATAAGATATCCCGCGCTTCGCTACAAAACGAATTCGGAGCGATCGCAACGGCTTGCTCCGATGTTGAGGAATGCCGCTGTAACTGGGCTCGGCTTACATCAGTTGTCACTGAGCAGCGGAAATTCAGGGCGGGAGATTGAGTGCACAATCATGATCTGCATCCTCTGGGGCTTGATTTCAACGACTGCACTAAACCTGCTTGTCCTGCCGACTCTTGCGCCACGCAATGGAAAGTTCGAGAAAGTCGTGGCTTGGCGGATACCTATTGGGCAAGTTCGGCAGCTCCGAGATGCGGTTCCGCCGGTGCTTCGAGCCAGGTTAGATTCCTTGCATATAGACAACGGGCGTTTAGCTTCTGGCGATTGACGTGAATCCACACGTTCTTAGCACCGATGGGCAGCGATGTGCTGTTCAAGGGCCAGGCGCGCCTGCTCGGATCTCATTCGAGCCTCGTTAGTGGCTCGCTCCAGTCGATCATATTCTTCCTTTGGCGATGTTCCCATCCTTCGACGCAGTTTTCTCACTGCTTCGGAGAATTCTGACGTGGCTGCCTCGTATTCCATTACCATCTCTTCGCAGGACACGCTCAGACCTCAGGTCTAATTAGCCGGGACTGCGGCTAGTGTTCTTATGGCCAACATATGGAGGCTAAAGCACGAAAGCCGCGTTTCGCAATACGACAACGCCATGGAAATGCCGGGTTGTGGAAAGCATGGAAAGCCAAGAAGCCGGCTTTCCACCCTTGTACGTTGCTTTCAGAGGCGTGGCGATGTTTTTATGTTTCGGCGGAGAGGCCGTTCCCACCCGAGGCCAGCTTTGATTGAGCCTGATGCGAAGATCGGCCGCCGTCCCTCTCTTTTAATGCTGTGGAGAATCGGAGGCCTTTGAAGCCTGCATGTTCAAGGTCAGCAAAAAGAGCAAGTCCGTGGACGCGGACAGGGACGGCTGCTGAAGCCCATCCTAGTGCCGAAGGAGGTCTATGAGCAAGCATATCGTTGCTCTTGGTCAGCCCGCAGTTTCATCATCCGATCCCCAAGTGAAGAAGTTGTTTTGCGGTATTGATGTAGGCGCGGAGACTCTGGCGATTGCGGTTGTGGAGTTGGACCGTCCGTGCATTCAACGCGAGTTCGCCAAGACAATTACGGGGCACAAAGCGCTACTCACCTGGCTGAAAAAGATGGAGGCCCAGGTGCGGGTGTCGCTGGAGGCCACCGGCATTTACTCAATGGACTTGGCCTTGGCTCTGGATGCGACCGAGTATGTAGAGGTAGCGGTGGCTGAACCCGAAAGGGTTCACGACTTTGCGCGAACACTTCGGCGGTCGAAAACACACTCAGCAGATGCTCAAGTGCTGGCCGAGTTCAGTCTGCGCATGCCCTTTGTAGCCTTTCAAAAGCCCAGCCAAAGCGCCCTCGCCCTGCGCGCCCTCAGCCGGCATCTGGAAGCGCTGGTGGTCAGCAAAGGCGGGAGCCCTCGCCGGCGCACATGCGGCAACCATGGCTCCTGATCTCCTTGACTTGGTCGTCAAACATCCACTGACCGATTCCGGAGTTGCCGGCTTCAATGCTGATTGGGCATCTGCATTTGGCGCCGATGTAACGACGTTTGACCTCGCGTCGGTATAGGGCAATCCAATCACTTTCCTGAAAGCAGATTTGCGGTGGGGCGAATTTCCTTGCGAGTCGGTCAAAGCCGACTCCGCGTCTGCGTGATAATAAGGGAAGTAGGTCACGGCGCGGGCTGAACAATCAGCCTTCGCCAAACAGTCCGAAGTACGTTTCGACCTCTCACGCCTAGCACTCCATGAGTAATCTAGTCGTTGGTTGCGGATCGGGGTCTGTTTCCCGTTGAACGTTCTACTTCATCGCCTGCGCAAAGCGATAATCTCCAACTTGAAAAGAGGAGAAAATCCTCCTGCACCGCCACTGCGGCGCAGGAGATTTCATGCAACAAGGAAGCATCATCAAGTGTGAGCGCAAACATGGCCCAGCTGTCTGGCAGTTCAGGTGGTCAGAAACTGGCCCTCAGGGCCAACGTGTTTACCGCAAGCGCGTGGTCGGAACGGTTGAAGAGTATGTTAACTCCGAAGCCGTTCGTGAGTCAGTCAGAGTCTTGATCGCTAGGCCCAGCCCCGCGATTGGGCAAATGACGCCCGCGGCTATGACGGTAGGTGAATTATGTCGGCATTTCGAGCAGCGTGAATTGGCACAAGAAGATACTTGGCGCAGCTACTCGACGAGAAGGAGCTATCACTTTCTTTTGAGGCGCTGGATCATGCCTCGTTGGGGAAGTTATGAACTCAGCCAGGTGCGCACGATTGAAGTGGAGTCATGGCTGCGCAGCTTGGCGCGAGCAAGAAGCACATGCGCGAAGATCCGGAACTTAATGTCCGTTCTCTTTAATCATGCCTGGCGGTATGAATTGTTTGACCGCAATCCTATAAAGCTCGTTCGCCAGAGTGCCAAGAGACGAGCCGCTCCCAATGTACTAATCCCCGCCGAAATCAAGTTGCTATTGGACAATCTCGAACTTCGAGAGCGCACGCTTGTCCTGGTGGCGGTCTCAACCGGCTTGCGTCAAAGTGAGTTGTTCGCCCTCAAGTGGGGCGACATCGACTTTTCGCAAGGCGCCATGAACGTGACGCGTTCAATCGCTTATGGCATCGTAGGTCGATGCAAGACCGAGGCATCGCAGAAGCCGGTTCCGGTCCATCCGATTCTCGCCACGGCTCTGATTCACTGGAGAGACCGCTGCAGGTATCGCGAACCCGATAACTGGGTTTTTGCCAATGAGCACCATCGCGGACGCCATCCGTACTGGGGGCAGGCAATTCTCCGCCGGATTATCCGGCGTGTTGCGGAGAAACTCGGGATCAGGAAGCGGATTGGCTGGCACACATTTCGGCACACCTACTCAACGCTGCTGAGGAGCGTAGGGACGGAATTCAAAGTCATGCAGGAGTTGCTGCGACATTCCTCGTTGCGCTCCACGATTGACATCTACACTCAGGCGGTCACGCCGGCCAAGCACGCCGCCCAAGCCGCAGTGTTGTCCCTCGTATTTCCCGCCGAACATGGGCGCGAGGATCAGTCCGCGGAGCACGCAAAAAACCAAATCATAGAACGATCGCCTCGTGCTTCAAGGTAAAGAATTTGTGGGTGCAAAAAGGGCACCAAAACGTGTCCATTTTGCACCCACGAATGCAAGGCGAAACCTTGCGTAACCTATTGATTCTTGATTGGCGTCCCCGACGGGATTTGAACCCGTGTTATCGCCGTGAAAGCGACTCTAACAAACAACTTTGTGGTCCCGAACTGGTCCCGAAATTCAGAGCCGGCACGGAAAAGCCACCACGAAACCGACAACCACCACGACATCCCTCATTCACCAAAAAGAAGACAATATTTACGTCCGAGCAAAACCAAAGAGCGGGGAGTGGATAGAATACGAACCCAGGAACCGATCTGCGAGGCTCTTGGGATTGCTGGAGCACGCCATGACCATACAAATCGAGACCAGCGATACGGTCGCTGGTCTACCGATTCTTGAGGTACGCGACCTGCTGCGGAGATTCGCGCACGGATTCCACTTGAGAAGTTTAGAAAGAGCCGGATACTCAAAGAGCCGCGCGCAGAAGCTCGTGGGTGCTCTTACGACTATGGGATACCTTGAGGTCGGGCCCCACGATCAACTGACGTTGACTCCGGCGGGTAAAGCGTTCACCCGCGGTTCGGCGGCGAAACGTGTCAAAAGAGAAACTGCAGGGGTGGCGCTTAATGAGTTCATGGAACGTGTAGAGCGGGCGAACCGCAATGAAGAATTCCTGATGAAGATCACAGCTGTGGTTGTCTTCGGTAGCTTCTTACGTGAATGCGAGCGACTAGGCGATCTGGATCTGGCGGTCGAATTGGAACCAAAGAATGATCCGGAAAATCTAACTATGTGTCACCAGATGTATATGGATCACTTCGAGAAGTCCGGCCGAGCGTATCGTCACATTGGTTGCGAATACGATTGGGCGCCCCAAGAGGTCCTCCTCTTCCTCAAGAACCGGAAGAGAACGCTCAGTCTGCACACGATGAATGATTTTGTAACTATGGAGAAGATCCCGGATTTTTCTTACAAGGTCCTTCTCGGCGATTCTGAGCGGATCGCGGCCAAGCTACGAGCCTGTCTGGAGAACGCATCCATTCTTCCGGATCACGATTCAGTCTGCAATTGACGACAACTCACTCTTCCGCGT
>WNGR01009660.1_pt1 | contig 10117 bp, 14 predicted proteins | sample 5407581 | NCBI WGS metagenome assembly WNGR01 (sample SAMN13153383, study PRJNA577476) | soil metagenome | isolation source: 80 cm soil or saprolite under Garry oak tree replicate 2 | place: USA:California | collected 2016-06-15
AAGACACTTACTCATAGGTTGTGACTACGTGAGTAAGCGGTAATTAGTCACGGACTTACGCATCAGTCAGCCAAGTATCACGTGTACGATAGTATGACTCGATCCTAGGATAGCGATACTCGGTTTCAGGTTCAAGAGGCGCTTTAAAGCCCTCTCCATTGTAATACTTAAGATGTAGTTGTCGAAGACCAAGACTCCATCTTGGTCTTCTTGAATCGCCACTAGTCTTCTCTTCTACTCTGCGAGACATAAGGGCTCTCTCCCTTTCTTCCTTGTTCATCACAGTCAGTTCGCGTCCAAGTGTCTTCAAGACCTTGTGACCTGTCATAGCACGTGACCCAAGGAGTCTGTGTCTATCATCGCTAAGTCGTGTTGCGTCCCACGTCAGGAGCCTACGTCCAGGCTAACGTTCAGTGGCAACGTAACAATGCAGCACTATATGCCCTTGTGTGGCAGCATGCCGCACCCCTCATAGAACCACTGCGCAAGATTCTGACACTTTCCACACCAGCGCCAATGATGCCCTCACCTCTCCAGTCCCTGCCACTGACATTTCACGCACTTCCGCCCACTACAGAGGCCCTTTCACCTGTGCAATCAGACCCAGTCGCTGCAATGCATGCACTCACATGGGAGTGCACCGTGTCTCCCGTACCAGCCCTGTGTGATGCACCGACAACTTCTACACCAACACCAGCAATCGCCATACCAATCCCATCGCCGCCGCCACCAGTCCAAGCATATCCACCCGTGCTATGGTTCATGCAAGCAGACACGCCTGCCACGATTCCCACCTTTGTCCCACAGCATTCCACGCCTCTTGTACCAGCACCGCGCGACGTTTTGCCACCTTCTGTGCCGACGATAGCGACTCCTGCGCCATCCCAGTTCCCGCTGCCATCAATCCACGCATTTCCACCAGTTCCTGAGTCCCCTCAGCCCACGCAAACCAACCTGATTGCTGCGACACTTGATGCGCTCGCCAAAGCGATTGCAACCCTCAAGACCAGCCTTGAAGTGATCCTCTCAGCTCAGCAGAGTGCGGAGTCATGCGCTTCAGAACCCAAAGCTGTGCAAAGCCAAGCAGAGCGATGCAAGTTCTGCAGAAGTGCTGCGCATGTTGAGGAGGAGTGCAAAGAGGCAGACAAGTACATCCTCGCCGGCAAGTGCAAGCACAATGTGTTCGGGAAGATTGTCCTTCCCTCAGGAGCAGAGGTACCCCGGCACATCAAGGGCAAGTGCCTTCGCGAGTGATTCGAGGAGTACCACAGGCAGTACCCAGGTCAGCAGGCTGTGCTGGCCTACTTGGAGGATTTGGCAAGACCGCAGAAGCCAGCACCTCAAGACGTGACAGAAGCGATGCCCCTGGTGATGGGAGCAATGTCCCTAGGCACCAAAGTGACGACCCTGGTGATGTGTGAAGCCCTTAGACAGCTGCGCAGCCCCGAGCGCACGCTACGCAACCTGCAAGCAGCCAGTGACCAGATGCGAACCACAGCAGTATCCAGCGAGCTTAGGAAGACCAGAGGGCAACCCAGCGCGACCCTAGCAGTTCCCAGGATCATAATGCGACCAAGTTCTGGCCAGAGCAGGCCAGAGCGCTACAAAGCGGCAATAGGAGCGCCACCACGGATGCGCAAATCGAACTTTGTGCAGCAGTTGAGTGCAGCAGCGAGGTTCACTGCACTGCCAGAGGAATGTGCAGAGTATTTGGTCCAAAGTGTCACCCCGCAGCTTGCACACAATCCAGAGCGAGAAGAGGCGATGCCATCCAAGCATTCCCAAGCACCAGCAACAGCTGTAGAAGCCCGTGCATCTGTGACACTCTCAGAAACTGCACAGAATGCCGCCAACCCTGCCAGCATCATCCCGCCCAGCGCCTGCGATATACCAGCGCACATTCCCAAGCCAGCGTCCACCACACCGTCCGCAATACTGTCTGTGCGAACTCGTCCCACGCTGCGTCAGCTAGCACCTGTGATACAATTAGCACTTTGCCCAGCGTTCGCGCAGTCCCGCACAGCGTCCCCAATCCAACCTGCGTACCCCCCACATAGTGCCTGCGATACATCCAGCATCCCAGCCAGTGCCCGCGATCTTCATAGCGTCCCTTCCAGCATCCAATTCAGCATCCCCGAGTGTCCCCAGTTAGCGCCGCAAGTTCCCCAAACCCCAACTGCGATCCAAAGCCAGCTGCAATGGCCGTGAAGCCATCCCTCTCACCGCACATCAGTCCATGAGCATCCACAGCAGCGTCCAACACCAGCATCTTCCCATGCCCCATCCCTACATTTTGCGAGTCTGCATGATAAGGCATGCAGCATGCAGCTCAGCAGCAACAAACAGTCCACGAACTGCCGCCGAGTGACTGCAGCACAGTTACCCTTCTGCCCACACAAGCCCCCAGATATGGCACGTCAAGCATGTGTGATGCTGGCACGATTCTAGTTCAGCTACAATGCACCTTCTGAGACTCCCCACACACATATATGCTCCCCCGCTGCTCCCAGTCACATACCCATGGAGGACTGGGGACAGTCCATTTTTCAGTGAGGAGGAGAACCTGGCCCCTAGGCACATCCGTATTTTCGCGTTTCACACCTAATCGACAAGCACGCACACACACTGTGTTTGATCAGCAACGTCGCACTCATGCCCGCCTTTGCATTGCGCCACCCAAACTAGACACTTTTACTTTGTTAATACCGCCTTGCGACCTGACATTCATTTACTTCAAGCATTGTTTATCTTCAACCAGCATTTGTTTTGGACCTTCCGACTAGCAGCAACACACACACTGCGCAGTGCGCAGCAGGTCTCAGCAAACCCTTGCCTGTTCCCCACCTTCGTCACAGCAATCGCGCGCCACCCACACCACCTCCAGTGCAAACAGAAACCACGCCATGGCCTCAAGAGGAGCCGCTACACCTCATTGCCGCACCATTGCACCCATAGACCTTGCCATGCGCAGATATGTGCCGCGCCCATGCTTGTCCCTTACCAACACCCCAGAAAGCGACCACAAGTCAGCCCGCAAAGTATTGCAACCAGCAGCGATTAGCAATGCACAGAGTTACCATGGAGTGCTGCCCCTGCAAGCCCTAGTTCCACAGTGCAAGCCCACGAACACTGCAGACCAAGGAGTGGACATGCGCCAGTACTCAAGCAAGAAGACAGCGCAGCGACAAGAACCACAGCCAGTGTAGTCAATGTATGCACCTGCGTTCACAGTGGCAATGCCACCAGCGCGCGGACCCCAGCAGCCCACAGAGAGAGTCATCGTGACCTCAGCGCTCCCAAGAGCGTTTACGACCCACATGGCGATATGAGCGGGTGCAGCTATCCAGCAACATCGGCGACAGCAGGCCTAACCCGCGGCGACAGAGGCTTGCGCGCGCTAGTGATCACCCCACCACCATGCACACTCACACGGGTAAGCATTCGTGAGCGTTTACAAGCCCCACAACATCCCATGCAAGGAAAGCAAGCTGGTTCCAAGAAGGAAGAAGCCCAACAAGTCAGCCTGAGTGCATGCGTTCCAGCAACCACGCCACAGTCGTGCACCCTGTCGCAACAGGCCTGGAGTCAGGTCAAGCTTCAAGGTGTTTTGAGTAGAGAGTCATACACAAAGTCGGCTCGAGCATAGGCCCATTTGCGACCATGCCACAGTTGCATGGATGCCCCCACTTTGTTGGAAGACTAACTGCCCCTTTGTATGTCAATGGAAGCATTTACAGGTCCCATGGCAGCATGCACGGAGGAACACGATGTGGTCCTTCCAAGAGCGACCCCCAGCACAGAGAAGAGTAGAAGCACAAGGTTTGGCAACAGAGTCCCATGTGTGCAGATGCCCGTGGCGCGTTCAAAGATTGGCAATGGCTACTGGTACTTGTGACAGCACTTACAGCCCCCGCAGCGACGTGCACAAGATAGGCGGATCGACTTAGTCTGGAGTGGCGCACATCAAGGAGTATCACCAGTCCAACAGCAGCGGCAACAGTGCCAGCACCGTGCGGCAATTGGCAGTTCACACAAAGCATCCGACCAGTTTCAGGCATTGACTGCAACGATTCTGGGCTGTGCAATCACATGCACAACAAGAGCAGCTTGGTATAATCAAGAGCGCCTGCCCAGTGATGTACCTCAAGTGCAACCGTACCCCAGTCGGCACCACGATCGCACAGGTTTCGGCAGCCCATATAAGGCGACAAGGACGACCCCTCATATTCAGCAAAAGTGTTTGCGACTCCCACAGCGAACATGACGCAACTCAGTTCAAGATGGCAGCACCGCCGTGCAAGAAAGCCACCAGCATGCAAGACGTAGCGACTGTGCCATGCCCACGTGGACCCCTGCGACATGCCGTGAGGACTGCAATGGTCCAAGGAGCACTCAAGACATGCGATGTGCACACGCAGCGACACACGCAATGGCCACACCAAGACACTGATGACTGCACCCATAGCAGACCACACCGCAAAGCGCACAGTGCTAACCGCCGAACCACCAAGCTGCCAACTGCCGCCTTTGTCTGGAAGGACGAACACGAACCCCAGGAGCTACAAGATTGACCAGACAAGACCACAGAAGCACGCGCAGCAACCGCGCATCAAATCCACCCACCACACACGCAAGGACAAGTTGTGCCCCAAAGTAGGTGGCACAGCGGCCACAGTTGCATCGTGCCGGACTCAATGACTGCCGGACTCGCGCCCTGCACATTGAAGACACCCGCAATACATTGGCACACCACAAACAAGCGGATCGCACACATGCGGCTAACTGAGGACAGTTAGTATTTCAGTGGGGAGGAGATGATACGCCTGCTCTCTCCCTGGCCAATGAAATCCTGATTTTTGCAGTTTCCAACAGCTCACCTGCACCTCCTGTGCTTGCCCACACCCTCCTGTGTTCCTGCACTCTGCGTGCTCCCTGGTCCGCTTTCCCACGCTTCGCCGCTTTCCCACGCTGTGAGCGCTCGGCTCTCCTGCCTGTTCTAGGCCATCCCTGTGTATGTCCCCTGGTCCCTAGTTTAGCTAATGCACCCTAGTTCCTTAGCCCACTCTCCTTACTATATATTCCCTGTATTTACAACCTTTACAATTTGGACAAAGAATAGACTTCTCCCCTTGCATTTCAGATCTCAGAGAGCTCAGTGCAGCTCATCCCTCGCATTCCTGAGCGTGCCACACTCGCATGCGGCCTTAGTGACTCAAGCGCGACGCGTTCCCAACCTTGGCAGCCACCCTTGTGAAGTTATGCACCACACGGAAGCGTGCGCAACCATTTCTGACTGCTTTTGACCACCCGACCCAGCAGGGCTCCATGTAGCCCACTGTTTCCATTCCCGAGAGTGCCACACTTGCATGCGGCAGCCATTCGACAGCGACACACTGGCGATTGTGCCAGCTCTGTATACAACACCTCATGCTCCGCGGAGGCCTGCAAGACCACTTGCGCCGCTTCACACCCCCACAAATCCTGCACACCTTAGATGCATTCCCTAGCGATCAGGGAAAGTTTAGGGTATCACCGCATACCCTGAAGGAGCTTCAAGCCTTCCTAGGCGGCCTCTGTAACTTCTACTGGCAGTTTATCAAGAATTATTCCACCATTGCCTGACCCCTCTTCGACCTTACAAAGAAGGACACCCTGTTCATCTGGAATGGTGCAGCAGAAACTGCTTTCCGAGCCCTCATCCGAGCCTTCACCACAGCCCCTGTTTTGGCCCTCCCTGACCACTCCCGACCATTCCGCCTCATCACTGACGCTAGTGATTTTGCTATGGGGGCCATTCTGGAACAACCTGATGCACTTGACAGATGGCATCTGGTTGCGTTCATTTCAAAGTCACTCCTTCCAGTGGAGCACCATTATGAAATTTGCAATAAAGAGTTACTTGCAATCATCCATGCCCTTCATGCATTCCGACACTACCTCAAGGGACATAGTGATTCCACCGAGATCTGGTCTGACCATGTGAATTTGGTTTATTTTCGGACGAAGCAGAAACCTTCCCGACAATAGGCCTGATGGGCCCTTTTCCTTTCGAGATTCCAGTTCATCATCATCCACAAACCTGGTATTCAGAACAAGTCTGATGCACTGTCCTGGCATCCAGATCATAAAAAGGGGATAGCAGATGATGATGAAAAGCGTGTGCTCCTGGATACAAAATTTTTCCGTATCAGTGCAATACAACAACAAACCCTCATGGTGTTAGGAGACACCATCCTGTGACAATGCATCCGAGAAATGCAAACTTACAACAAAGAAGTCAGTGAAGCGTTGGAAACCCTGCTGAAGAGCAGGCCCTGATCACTCACCAAGGGATTGGAAGAGTGGAACCTGGAAGATGGCGTCATCTTATTTCGAGGACAAGTTTATGTTCCTAAAGATGAGGAACTGCAACAAGAGATCGTCAAGAAATACCACAGTCACATCGCCATAGGACACCCAGGAAGATGGAAAACCTATGAGCTGATATCCCGAGACTTCTGGTGGCCTGGCATGTCCACCTTCATGAAGAGCTTTGTGGACGGGTGTGCTACCTGTCAAGCTATGAAGATTAAACCCAGAACCAAAGTACCCCTGCGACCCAACCTGATTCCCACAGCAGTGTGGGAAACCATCACTATGGACTTCATCACTGACCTCCCTGTGTCCCTTGGTTATGACACATTGTTTGTGGTCATAGATCAATTCAGTAAAGCCACCATCATTTCCCCGTGCAACAAGACCATTACAGCTGATGAAATGGCAAAGCTGTATTTGGAGAGTGTTTGGCGAAGAACAGGATTACCGAGACAAGTAATCTCTGATAGAGGACCCCAGTTCGCATCAAAAGTGATGCAAGAAGTTTGGAGCAAACTTGGAGTCAAGTCCACCCTGTCTACTGCATTCCATCCGCAAACCGATGGCAAAACCAAGCAAGTCAATCAAGAGCTCAAGCAGTACCTCCATGTTTTCTGCAATTTCCAACAAGATAATTGGGCAGAGTTGATCCCATTTATGGAATTCGCGCACAATGTTCGGCAACATAGTGCAACCAAGAAATCACCCTTTGAAGTGTGGTATGGGTACAAACCAGAGTTCATTCCCCCCATCCACTTCACGACAAGGATCCTGGCAGCCGAAGATAGGCTGAATACCCTGAACCAAATCCACAGTGAAGTTACTTCAGCATTGAAAGTAGCAGCAGAAGTTATGAGAAATTCCAAGTCACCCACCACGTTCCAAGAATTCAAGATAGGAGACTTAGTCTGGTTGGAAGGTACCAACATCCACACCACGCATCCCAAAGCTAAGCTGGCCCCAAGATGACATGGGCCTTTCAAGATCCTATCCACCTGGGAAGTTAACTGTAGACTCCAACTGCCAAAGACATGGCGCATCCATCCAGTCTTCCACAATTCCTTGATCTCTCTGTATGTTGAAAACACCACCCACAGACCAAACTTCACCTGACCCCCTCCCAAGATCGTCCAAGGCGAAGACGAACATTACAAAGTTGAGAAGGTCCTTGTTACGCACCAACAGGGCATATCACGCAATGTGCAGTTTCTGGGTGCAAAGTCGTATCAGGACTTCAGTTCGGGGATTCACAAGTATCGACTGAGCAGAGCTCAAAGTCGAAGAGAGGGAGTTCGAGTTGTCAAATAGAGATGCGGAGATTCTAATAGTTGTTAGACATGGAGGTCAACGTTTGATGAGGTGCTTTGGAGGTAGACTGGTTGGTATTACACAGGAAATCAAGTCTACCGATACAAGCTAGGTAAAGACGACTTATATACTAGTACAAGGAGGTTTGTCAGGGACAATCCAATGACGCAAGTTGGCGTCGCATGACATAGGATGATGTCATCCTAGTACAGCTACTACTGGGATTCAGTGAGTCAAGCCTGAAATGACGTCATAATGACGTAGCGATGATATCATATCGGAACAGAGATGAGGCGGCACGGATAAGAAGTGATGATGTCAGAGATAGGGAAATAAGAAAGAGACTGTGTCCGAAATTGTAACATTACCCCCCTACTAAGCTTGAAGTCACCTCGACTTCAACTTAGTCTGAGCCTACGTAATCGTATATGTCAGCTCCAGGATCATTCACTAGATCCTCTCCAGTTTCTTCTTCTACGCAGTTGTGAGTTTTGAGAAATCCTATAGGACCATGTACCCAGCACTTGCCGCATCCTTCGTATGAAGGACAGTCGATCTCATTGTGTCCCAGCATGTTGCATAAACACTTGCCACACCAATTAGTGACGTGTTCAGCTTGTTGGATCCTCGCCACGTTGTCTGCTATGGATGCCTCTCCCAGTACTTCGAACCATTTGAAGATGCAGTCGTTGGGAAAGTGGAGTTGACTATTGCAGTGCCGACAGTATTTCTTGGTGGTCTTTTTGAGGGGACACTTCTTCGCGATGTGTCCCTGTTCATGGCAGTTATAGCAGAGGCAGTTGCGACCTCTGCCTCAAAGGAGAGGACACTCTACCAGACCACCGATGTGTGGGGTAAGGGGCATCCTATCTTTGGTTGCCGTATGTACCAGGGTGTAGGCCACGTGAGCGTTAGTGATCTGCTCTAATGCCTGTACCTGTTCCATCCGTCTTTGTACTCTGTTTACCTCCATATCGACTGTGAATAGGGTGCATGATAGCAGCTGCTCCTGTCCTTGCAAATCAGCCAACTGCTTTTTCACCTGCTTGGTCTTAACGAGCCCATCCCGTAGGCACGATACTTCCACCGTGAGGCGCGGCTGGTCGAGCCATTGTAGCGCCTCATCTATGGCGTAAGTCCAGCTGTTGTCAGGGTGGAACATGTCCAGTTGCATCGTGGTCATCAGTACAGCACATCGTGTTGGTGGATGTGCGACCAGATAGACCGAGTCGCCATACCATGGTTCTCCCTTCCCCATACATCCTACGACCTCTTGTCCCTTCTTACGGTAGAAAATGTACTTGGCCAATACTCGAGCTGGCCTGTTAGGGTTGGGGTCTTTGAGACAGATGTAAAGGGGGTAGTAGCGAGTGGAAGTGGGATTGTTGGGGAAAAAGGGGAGACCCAGATCATTGGGGTCTTCGTTCTCCTTTTCTTCATCCATTCAATCGTAATCGATTAGAGAGTCCAAGGTGCTATCTGGGAGTGGTTGTCACAGTGCAAATGGTGATGGGTCTTGGTCGTCGATATGGATGGACAACTCCGTCGTTACGGTGGATGGTGATGGGATTGCGATAGTGAGTGGGAAAGTGGGTAGAGGGATTGTAGGCTGTGGAGACGGTGGTGGAGTTTGTAGGTTCAGATGGTTGGTCAGAGCCTCTTCGATGATTTCAATGGCTGTGAGCTCAGTGATCTCGGTGAGGGGAGATGAAGTGGGAGTGGTCATTGTGGTAGTGGGGAAAAGGAGGATGTCTTTTCTTTGTTGTCTTCGCCATCCTTTTATCCCTTTTTTGGTGCCCCTTCGGCCATAGGGTGTAGGCGATAGAAGTCAGTGATAAGGGCTTGAGCATTGTAAAGATGTTCCGGTGGTTCCCACGTACTGTCACTCATGGGAAAACCTTTCCACTTGATGTAGTAGTGTACCTTGCGCCCTCAGCCTCGACGACGCACGTCGAGTACTTGCTCCACTTTGTATTCGGCTTCTCCCTCAATAAGGTCTGGTGGTGGTCAGGTATAGTTTATCCTGTGCAATGCTGTTTCCTTATATGGCATTAGAAGGTTCGTGTGGAAGACTGGTTGGATTTTCCATTGCGGGGGAAGTTCTAGTTCATATGTGACTTCTGATAGAACTCACTTAATGGGGAATGGTCCGTAGTGCTTCGGAGCAAGTTTTGATGTAGGGTAGAGGGTTTGTAGATTTACTCCTTCTAGCCATACCATTGCGCCTTGTTGGTAAGGTATGAACTTTGAGTTTCCCCTTTGAGCCATTACTTGTTGCGCCCATTTGATACAATCTTGCGCATGTTGCCTTTTTATCACACTGTGGGCATTTTGGGATGTTTTATTGGTTCTTATGTTAATTTTATGAGAAAAATAATCAAAAAATGTCTAGAGTGTTATTGTGTAAGATAGTGTGAGCTTATTTACAATGTATTTCACAATGAAAAAAGGATGA
>WNGR01009664.1_pt1 | contig 10116 bp, 9 predicted proteins | sample 5407581 | NCBI WGS metagenome assembly WNGR01 (sample SAMN13153383, study PRJNA577476) | soil metagenome | isolation source: 80 cm soil or saprolite under Garry oak tree replicate 2 | place: USA:California | collected 2016-06-15
ATCATTGTCGGCTTTGCCGCAGGCTTTTCGCCCGACATCGTCGCGCGCATCGTAGGCCAACGACTATCAGAGCGGCTCGGCCAGCAGTTCGTCATCGAGAACCGGCCGGGCGCCGCCGGCAACCTCGCCACCGAAGCCGTCGTCCGGGCGCCCCCTGACGGCTATACGGTTCTACTGGCGAACGGAGCGAACGCTGTCAGCGCGACGCTCTACGAGAAGCTTAGCTTTGATTTCATTCGCGACATCGCGCCGGTCGCCAGCATTGCCGGCGCCGCCCTTGTCATGGTGACCAATCTATCATTCCCGGCCAAAACCGTTCCCGAGTTCATCGCCTATGCCAAAGCCAATCCGGGTAAGATCAACATGGCCGTGGCCGGCGGCGGGGCCTCGACGCCCTTCCTCGCTGGCGAATTGTTCAAAGGGATGACCGGCGTCGAGTGGGTTTGGGTCCAGTACCGGGGCGAATCCATGCCCGATCTGATCAGCGGACAGGTGCAGGCCGCTTTTACCGTGATACCTAGGTCGATTGACTACATCAGAACCGGCCAGTTACGAGCCCTCGCCGTAACCAGTGCTGCGCACTTGGAGGTGCTGCCGGACGTCCCCACCGTCGATGAATTTGTGCCGGGCTACGAGGCCAGCAGTTGGTTTGGCGTCGGCGCACCGAAGGGCACATCCACGGAGATTATCGAAAAACTCAACAAGGAGATTGATGCCATCGTCGCCGAACCCAATATGAAGGCGCGCCTTGTCGGCTTGGGCCTTCAGCCGATGTCATTGACATCCGCCGAATTCGGAAAATTCATTGCCGACCAGATCGAAAAGTGGGCCAAGGTGATCCGAGCGGCCAACATCAAGCCGGAGTGATCCGGCGAGCCTGGCAAAATATTCCGTAACGTCCGTTCGGCGAATGGCGGCAATGGCCGCTACGGGCTCGAACGCGACCACCCGGCAGGTCCGCTCTAATGACCGCTTTCGAGGGTAAGAGCGGACCAGATATGCTCACATCGAGTTCTTCGCTTTATGACCCCAAGCGGTCATAGGCCGGATCGAAATCCCGCCGTGCAGCAGATTCCTGTGAATGTGTGTGTTATCATTTCGGTCTTAGGCGCGGGAGGTGCCGAGCATTGCGACCATTGAAATCAAATGTGCGGGTATTCGCAGAAACACATATGGGGACTCAGGAGCCAGTGAGCGACACGCGAGACCCTTCTTACTCACACATTGATCGGGTCATCTGGGCCGTGCTTGTGATTACGATTATCGGGATCGGTTGGCTTATCGTCTCAAGCCTGTAACTGCTGTCAGACTTACAAACGGATCATTAGAAACAAGGCCAGGAATCCGGTCAGCAGGACAGCCGCCGGGATGAATACGTTGAACGCCAATTCTTCGAGCCCCATCTCGAGCAGAAAAGTAAAATATGCCTACCGTTGATACCGCTCTGATTGTTCTTGCCGGGATCGCTTTGTTCGCGGCGTTTGTAAATGGCGCCATCGGCTATGGGTTTTCCTCGCTCACCGTGCCGGTCGCGCTCCTTTTTTATACAAATCGCATCCTGAATCCTGCCGTCGTTGTGATCGAGGTCTTCATTAACGTCTACGTCCTATTCATCAATCGGGACGGCGTTCCGGCTGTACTGAAAAGGGTGTTTCCTATTCTAATCGGGCTGCTGCCCGGCATCGCAATCGGAGCCATTATTGTTGCTTCGGTTCACCCCGGCTGGGTCAAACTCGGCACCTACACGGTTATTCTGCCCCTCATCCTGATCCAGGCAGCCGGTTGGCGCAGGCCGATTCGCTCGGCATGGACAATCGGTCTCCCTTTTGGAACGGCGCTGGGCGTCTTGTATTCGGTAACGACCATCTCAGGCCCCCCCTTAGCGATTTTGTTTAATAACCAGGGTCTCGTCAAAACTGAGTTTCGAGCGGGCCTCGCATTGGTTCGCGTAGCTGAGTCGAGCGTGACGGCCATCGTTTATTACCACCTTGGGCTGTTTGTGGCCGAAAGCGAGAACATGTTTTTGGTTTTTATTCCAAGCGTTTTGGTTGGAATACCGCTAGGCGCCTATGTCATCCGACGGCTGGATGCCGAGACCTTTCGTCGGATATGCATGAGCTTTGATGCATGGGTCGTTGGATTCGGACTCTCCCGGGTGTTGATCGAACTAAATCTGATGGAGAGCCCGTGGGCCTACAGCGTTATGGCAATCACCATCCTGATAGACGCCTATTTGCTGTACATATTTTTCACAGTACAGAAAACGGCGACCTCCGCCGACCGGGGCAGGCCGGATGATCCGCTTCTTCGGACATGACAGAACTTTTCCCGCAACCGGCCGGACGATTCGCCGAGCGTGCTCGCTATCGCCGACGAGGCGATCGAGCGAAGATGCCCTTTGCTGCGGGGCGCAAGTCCGGAAGTGGCACGGAGCTGCCGATTCCGAATGTCCGCTCTTCGGTCGTTAACGGGGGTAAAGCGGACAAGATATGCTCACTGCGAGTTCTTCGCATTTTGACCCTGAATCGACCTAGACCGGATTGAAATCCTGCAGCGCAGCAGTCTCCTGCCCTGCTGAGGTGTGCTATCCTTTCGCTCGAAAGCATGGGAGGCATTGAGCAGTGCAACGGCGCGACTTCATCACGCTCATCGGCGGCGCGGCGGCCGCGTGGCCGCTTGCGTCGCGCGCGCAACAGCCGACGATGCCGGTGATCGGGTTCCTCAGCAGCTCGGGGTCGCCTGCCGATCGTGCAGTCTTTTTGACCGCATTCCGGCAAGGCGTTCGTGAAACCGGTTACGTCGAGGGCCAGAATGTCGTGATCGAGTATCGCTGGGCGCAGGACCAACACGACCGACTGCCGGACCTCGCAGCCGATTTGGTACGCCGTCAGGTGGCGGTGATCGCTGCCCATGACACCCGCTCGGCAATTGCGGCCAAGGCCGCAACCACGACGGTGCCGATCGTGTTCTCGAGCGGAGGCGACCCGGTCAGGGAGCCCGCAGTGCAGCGGGCTCCCGGCGCCCGTGTATGCTATCGTTTGGGCGGGAGTACAGGAGGGGTTCGTCAGCGCCCATGGCAATGGGCGCCACGGGCGGACGTTTTTGCAAGCGGGCATCGGTATCCTGAGCGGGTGAGGGGGCGGCCGTTGAATTGATCTAGAGTTGGTGCAAAAATAACGTGGTTTTGTTCGCGGTCGTCAATTGAAAAATGTTGCGCTAGGGAGCGCCGAAGCCATGAGCACCACGGACCCGATTCACGCCATTGCCACCAAGCGTTGGACAATCGCTCTTATACTTTCGGTGCTGATGCTCGTCATCTATTTAGGCTTCATCCTGCTCGTCGCATTTGGCAAAGGCTTGCTTTCGATCCTGCTGACACAAGGACTCAGTCTGGGCATTCTGCTGGGCGCGCTTACGATCGTCTCCTGTTGGATCCTTTCCTTGATCTATGTGATCTGGGCCAACAGGAGCTATGACAAGGCCGTCGCACAAGCCATCGCGCGGACAACGACGCCTGCGGGGAGGAAACCATGAGCGGATCGAACCCTCTCGCCATCCTGTTCTTTTTCGTCTTCATCGCGCTGACCCTCGTGGTCACCTATTGGGCGGCGAAGCGAACCAAGACCACCGAGCATTTCTATGCCGCCGGGCATGGGGTCACCGGATTTCAGAACGGCCTCGCGCTCGCTGGCGACTATATGAGCGCCGCGAGCTTTCTGGGCATTGCCGGTCTGGTCGCGCTCAACGGCTTCGACGGGTTGATCTATTCCACGGGATGGCTCGTCGGCTGGCCGATCATCCTGTTCCTGATCGCCGAGCCGCTACGCAATCTCGGCAAATACACGTTCAGCGACGTGGTCGCCTACCGGCTGCAGCAGCGGCCGGTCCGGATTGCGGCGGTGATCGGCACGATGGCGGTCGTGCTTACCTACTTGATCGCCCAGATGGTCGGCGCCGGCACCCTGATCAAGCTTCTGTTCAGCCTGGACTACACGCTCGCCGTCATCATCGTCGGCATCGTCATGATGACCTATGTGCTGTTCGGTGGAATGCTCGCGACAACTTGGGTGCAGATCATCAAGGCCTGCCTGCTGCTGGGCGGGGCCGTGGTGCTCGCGGCTCTCGTGCTCGCTCAGTTCGGGTTCGATCCTAGGGCGCTGTTCGCCAAAGCGGCTGAGCTCAATGGCAAGCAGGTGCTCGAGCCGGGCACCAAGGTGGTTACCGGTGCCTGGGATGCGGTCTCCCTGGGGTTGGCCCTCATGTTCGGGACCGCCGGCCTGCCGCACATATTGATGCGCTTCTACACGGTCCCGGATGCCAAGCAGGCCCGGATTTCCGTGGTGTGGGCAACGATCTGGATCGGCGGGTTCTACCTGATCACCTTCGTTCTCGGCTTCGGCGCCATGGTGCTGGTCGGGATGAAGGAGGTCGTTGGCGCCGGGGGCGGCGGCAACATGGCGGCCCCTCTGCTCGCCAATGCGGTCGGCGGTTCGGCCTTCTTCGGCTTCATCTGCGCGGTCGCCTTTGCCACCATCCTCGCGGTTGTCGCCGGACTCACTTTGTCGGGCGCGGCTGCGCTCTCGCATGACATCTGGGTCAACGTGGTCAAGGGCGGCCAAGCGCCGGAACGCGAGCAGCTTCTGGTCGCTCGTGTCGCGGCCGTCATCCTTGGGGTTTGCGCGATCGTGCTGGGAATCATCTTCCAGGGTCAAAATATCGCCTACATGGTCGGCCTCACGTTCTCCATCGCCGCATCGGCGAACTTTCCCGCCTTGATACTGGCCATCTTCTGGCGTCGCTTCACGACTTGGGGCGCGGTGACCGCCATCGTTCTCGGCACCATCTCGACGCTGGTGTTGCTCTATTGCGGTCCGACCATCCAAGTCGACATCCTCAAGAATGACATCGCCGAGGTTTCCAAGCAGTGGTGGTACTTCCCGCTCAAGAATCCCTGCCTCATCACGATGACTCTGTCATTTCTGTCGGGAATCGTGGTCTCGCTGCTCACGCCGGAACCGGCTGCCGAGGCCGGCTTCGCCGAGGTGGAGCGCCGCGCCATCTTGGGGGCATTGGCTGAACTTGGACCGCCGGCGACCAAATCTGCTCCGGCAGAGTAAATGGACGTTGCCATTCTGCTCGGGCCAAGTTGGCCCGAGCAGCAGCGCCTTGAAGCACACCTCGAGCGTGCTACCGATATGGCGCCGCATAGGCGCTCGAGCCGGTGCGCCCGATAGCATCGCGGCTGTGATGCATGAGCGAGTGGCTGCGACGCTTGAGTCGTCCCATCGGCGATCTGGTCGATCGGCGAGGGGTCACTGGATCCGAGGCCGAACCGCTGCTCGGTCTCGTGGCGCGCATGCGTGAGGCGGGCGAGACAGCGGCCCTCATCACGGACACGGACGGGCGGGTTACCGGGGTGCTCACTGCAGAGGACCTCGTCGAGCGGGCATTGTTCACGCTCGAGCCGGACCAGCCGGTGGCCGCAGCGTTGCGTCGCCGCGTTCCGGCGCTGCACGACCAGAATCGGATCTATCAGGCGCTCGTCGAGATGCGGAGGCAGCGGCGCAATTGCCTGCCGGTAGCCGATGCGGCGGGCCGCCCCGTAGGACTGATTCGTTTCGAGGGGCTGCTCGACGCAGCACTCGCCGGCCTGCTTGGGCAACTTAATTCCGCGGTACCAAGTGAGAGCGCACCGCCGTCGCGGGATGTCAAAATGGCCCAGGCCAACCTCGCCGCCGTGCTATTGGCGGCGGGCGAGCCTGCGATGGACGTCATCACACTCATCAATGCGCTCAACGATGACATTACGGCAGCGGTCCTGCGTCAGGCCGTTGTGACCATGGCTGAATCGGGCTGGGGCGGGCCGCCGGTCCCATTTGCCGTACTGGTGATGGGCTCGGCCGGCCGCGGTGAGAGACTGCTCAATCCGGATCAGGACAACGGCTTCATCCTCGCCGATCACGCCGACTCCGAGAACGAAAGCGTCGACCGGTTTTTCACCGAGCTGGCACGGCGGTTCACGCGCGGCCTTGAACAAGCGGGTTTTCCCTTGTGCGCCGGGAACGTCATGGCGACCAACTCGCTTTGGCGCAAAACGCTGACCCAATGGCAGGCGCAAGTGACCGGTTGGGTGCGCTCGCGTGACAATCAAGAGATCATGTTCACCGATATTTTCTTCGATTTCCGCGCAATCTCCGGCTCGCCCGAACTCGCGCCGGCCTTGCGCCGACACGTCACGGCCGCGGCGCGGGACAACCTGCCGTTCCTCGCGCAGATCTCCTGGCTGCAACACGACCGCACGAGTAGTGTCGATTTGTTCGGGCAACTGATTGCCAAAGATGGGCCCGACAAGGATGCCATCGATCTCAAGCTGCGTGCGACCAAGCCGCTGGTGGAGATCGTGCGGCTGCTGGCGCTGAAAAACGGGGTCAAGGCGACGGGAACCCCGGCGCGGCTCGCGGCTCTGGTCGAGGCCCGCGGTCTCGCGGGTGAGGATGCGGCAAGCCTGAGTGCCGACGTGACCTTTCTTCTCGACCGTCTGCTGCGCCATCAGATCGACCGCATCTCGGCGCGGCAGCTGCCGGACAATTGCGTGAAGCCGGAATCACTCGATCGGCTCGGGCGAGAGCGCCTCGTGCAGGTATGCCGAGAGATCGATCGCTGGCGCCAGCGCCTGGTCGCCGATTATTTCCCCGGACTGGCCTGAGCGTCAGCCCGCCAACCCCCGCCGCAGGTTCGCGCGGAAGCCATACCGAAAGATCGCGCCGTCGCCGGGCACACTCTCCACCCAAGTGCGGCCCGCGGCCAGGAGCAGGATGGTGCTGGCCCACATGGCTCAATCCACCTCGAGCGACGGCGGCGTTCTTCTGCGCTCGACGGTAAGTGCAATCATTGCGGTGAGCGCCGCCCAAGCGCAAAACAGATACACGAATAGGAACGGCCAGCCGAACATGATCGAGCTCGCGAATATCCACAGCGTCGGTGGATTGAACAGAATGAGGCCCAGAGCAAACAGCCCGACGAGCCGATCCCTACGACGCGCTTCCTGCGGCATGGCGCTCCCACTCGAGCTGATAAGCCCGCAGCTGCGCGGCCATGTCGCTTACGGCGGTGAGCTGGCCGAGGCGGGTGATGCCGCGCTCCTCACAACGATCCAGCAAGCGTAGCAGGATGGCGGCGGTAAGCAGCGAATCGCGCAGAGCGCTGTGCCGCTGCACGACATCGAGTCCCAGCCGCGCGGCAATGGCGTCCAGCGAATGATCGGCCTCCGCCGGATAGAGATGGGCAGAAAGCAACAGGGTATCCACGACCGGTTGATCGAAGCGCAGCGCGCCTTCAGCCGCGCAATGCAGAAACGTGATATCGAAGGCCGCGTTGTGAGCGACCAGCACAGCGTCCGCGGCGAACAAATGGAATGCCGGCAAGACGACGGCGAATGGCGGCTTGTCGCGTACCATCTCATCGGTGATGCCGTGGAAACCAATCGACGCCTCCGGAATCGGTCGGCCCGGATTGACCAGACGCTCGAATGTCTCCGTTGTAAGAATCCGGCCGTTCACGATGCGCACGCCGGCAATCGCCACCACTTGGTCGCCATCGGCCGGTATGAGCCCCGTGGTCTCCAGATCGAAGGCGACATAGGTGAGCTGCTTAAGCGGTCGGTCGGCGAAGCGGCCCGTCGGCACGGGATGGACCAGCAGATCGAAGTCGTAGAACTCCGGCCGCTGCGGTCTTAGCGGTCGTTCTTTCGGGCCGCCGGCCTGAGCCGAAGCCAGCGGGATCCGCAGCCTTGCCATGCCGGTGCCGGCCGACTGACTCCATGTATCGCTGGCGTGGCGGCGCAACACGCCCCGCCCGGTGAGCGGCCCGAGACCACCGATCAGGGGACGGGTCAGCCAGGACTCGAGCTGTCCTGCGGGGATGGGTTCACCCTGCCAGACGAGGTCCAGATAGACGCGGTTCTCGCTGCGAGAAACCGCGATGTCGAAGGCCTCGCATCCGGTGGCGGAATGGAGCTGCCGGAGCAGCAGCTCGAGCAGGATCAAAAGCGACAGGCTGTCCCCGTAGAGCCAATCGGGAAGCCCGGTCGGCGTGAGTTGCAGCGGTGTGCCCGCCAAGCGCCGGATCAACGAGGCGATCAAATCGTTCGAATAGATCTCCGCCATCATCCAACGGGCCCCGCCAAGCTCATGGTAGCCGCGGGCGAGCGCCTCGAGGCGGTTGCTGAGCGCCGTGCTTTCATCCAACATCACTTTTTGGAATTCCACCCGCTGGGTGTCCTGTAGATCGGGGTTTTGCGACAGCGTCTCGGCCGCAGCGCGCAGGTTCGCAATCGGCGCACGCAGCTCTTCCGTGGCCAATTCCAGAAGATCGTCGCGCTTTGCCAGTGCCGTTTCCTCCTCGCTGAGCTCGACGAAGCTCACGACGTAGCCATTGGGGGCGCCCTTGGCGTCGAACACGATGCCGAGGCGGGCGCCGACCAGGCGTTGGCCGCCGGCTACGCCGCACATGAAGCGAGCGCCCGGGGTGGCCCAGCCGCTCTCGAGCCGCTGCATCTGCCGCTCGAGCGCATGCAGCACCGGCTCGCGCGCCAGAAAGGGAAACAGCGACCGGCCCAGGCCGAAATTCTGTGCACCGCCTAGCAGCTCGGCGGCCGCCTGGTTGTACAGCAGCACCTGATGCTGCAGGTTGCAGACGACGATGCCGTCGGTGAGATCCAGCAGTATCGCTTCGAGCCAGCGTTTTTGCTCCGCCCCTTGATTTTGCGCCTCGGCCAGTGCCTGGGCGCCGCGTGCTTCGGCGCTCGTCAGCCGACCCCGCATTGCGTCGAAGCCTTGGGTGAGCTTCCCCAACCAGTGGCGCGTGCCCAGAGCAAAGCGATGACCGAGGTTCTCGCGGGCGACGATCCCAACATCGAGGGAAAGGCGATCGAGCGGTCGCGCCAGGCGGTGCATGATGAGCCCGGCAAGCGCCAGGAAGATCGCCAGCAGCACGCCGCCGGTCGTGGCAATTGGAAGCGCTGCGCCCTCGCCCAGGGTGAACGCAAGCATCGCAAAACCAATAACGAGCGATGCTGCAAAGCCGACGAACAAAGCGCCGACGATTCCGGTCACGGTCTGGTCGCGCGGCACGGTCAACCCCACCGATCGAGCATGCGGCGGACCCGCTCGACCAGCTCGCGCGTGGAGAACGGCTTTGTCACATATTCGTCCGCGCCGAGCGAGAGTCCTTTCTCCCGCTGTATGTCGCGGCCTCTGGCGGTGAGCATGATGATGCGCATGTCCCGCCAGGCCGGATTGCTCCGTATCTCCTGGCAAACGGCGTAGCCGTCGCGACCAGGGAGCATGACGTCGAGGAGCACCAGATCCGGGAGCTCTTGCGCGATGGCAGCAAGTGCCGCCTCGCCATTCGAGACCGTGCGCACGCGAAAGCCAGCCTGCTTCAGCAAAAACCCGAGAGCGAGCACGATGTTGGGCTCGTCATCGACGACGAGGATGGATGCGCTCACGATCCAGCTCATGTGTGAGGACCGCGCGTAACATACTCCCAAGGTCGCGGCGGTAACCAGCGGCCTCGGCCTGACCCCGGTCGGGGACGGCTCCTGCTCAGGGGCGGCTGAGATCGGCTCCCGGCACGAAGCGTCGGATCGTATTTGGATTGCCGACGGTCGCTTTCGGGCCGAAGCGAACGTGCATGGGCGTGTGGCCGGGGCCACCCCGGTCGCTCAAGACCCAGACCCACATGCGCGTCGTTTGCGCGGTGCATGAGTCTGCTTATGGACCCGACTCAGACATCGGCTGCGCTGACCGGTTGCAAAATGCCCGCGATACCCGCTGACTGATCCTCGTCAGTTTGATATTCTGCAATTCGGCCCTGGCTAGCGGGGTCCGAATGCTCTTCGATCAATTAAAACGGCGTGAGTTCATCAGGCTGCTCGGCGGCGCGGCGGCGTGGCCGGTCGCGGCGCGCGCAGCAGGTGCCAAAGCTGCCAACCATCGGGTTTATGGGAGCAAGTACCGCATCGTTTGAGAGGGCGTCGACCGACGCTTTTGTGCAGCGGCTGCGCGAACTCGGCTGGATTGAGAATCGAACCGTGGCCATCGAGTATCGCTGGGC
>WNGR01009666.1_pt1 | contig 10116 bp, 13 predicted proteins | sample 5407581 | NCBI WGS metagenome assembly WNGR01 (sample SAMN13153383, study PRJNA577476) | soil metagenome | isolation source: 80 cm soil or saprolite under Garry oak tree replicate 2 | place: USA:California | collected 2016-06-15
CCCGACACCCGTCCCGAGGTCGCCGCGCCGCCGGCGTCTGCTGCGCGGTCGAACTGGCCGGCGTGCTCAGCGTCGGACTGCTCGGTGTGCTCGCGCCGACCGCTTTCCCGGACGCGTCGGTATGGTCGGGCTTCGGCGCGGGATATGGCTACGTGCCACTGATCCTGCCGATCCTGGCGGGCGTCTGGCTGCACCACGGCTTCCACACCAACGCAAGAACCGCGGCGTGAGCTAGATGGTGTCCGGTTGATCGAGGATGTCCACACACAACCGCACACACTGCTGGCAGATCCACACGCCCGGCCCGGAGATCAGCCGCCGCTGGTCAGAGCGGGGTTTGCCGCAGAACGAGCAGGCAACGATCCCCTCGGCGCGGCGTCGTCGGCGGCGCCGTGCCGAGGGCCGGCCGGCAGACTCCAGGAAGCAGGCGACCTCACGCTTGATGTCGGCCACGTTCACTCCCAGCTCATTGAGGACCCGACGGGCCCGCGATCCGTAGTCCAGAGCCAGCACGAACAGCAGATGCTCGGTACCCGTCACCGCGGGCACCCCCGCCGCGCGTTCCCACGCGAGCCGTCCCGCGGCCTGCACCGCGGTCCGTGCGTCGGCCGAATACGGTGGCGCCTGCGGTCCGGCGAGTGTGGGCGCGCCGAACAGCCGATGGCCGGCGTCGCGGATCTTCGCCGCGGACACGCCGAGCTTTTCCAGTGCGGCGGCAGCGATTCCGTCGTTCATCAACCCGGCCAGCAGATGCTCGGTACCCGTCTCGACGCGCCCGTCCGTACGCGCGGCATCGGTGGCGGCGGCCAGCGCGGCGGCAAGCCGGGGCGAGTGGGGTATCTGCCCCAGCACAGCAGTGTCGACACGGTCGGCGAATCGTTGTCGGGCGGCCTGTTTGGTCACTCCCAACCGCGCGCCGATCACCGTCCAGGACTGTCCCGCGGTGCGGGCGTTGGCCACGAAGTGATCCAACACCGCGTCGGTGGTGGCCTCCCGCGTCCGGCTGACCGTAATCGCAATGTCCAGCAGGGCCAGCGCGTCCTGATCGCCGGCCCGCTCGTGTATGTCCGCGATCAACTCGGCCAAGCGCATCTCATCCACCATCCGACAACCATAAGTTGTCGCGCCGGCAACGACAACATAAAGTTGTCGCACCGCCCGCACCACGACAGCTTGGGTGGCCCGCCGGCTCATCGGTCGTGGAGGTAGTACAGCATGCCTTCGAAGTCCGGTTCGGTGGTGTAGGGCCGAAATCCCGCCGCGTGCAGGCAGCCGACGCAGGTCTGGTTGGCAGGTTCGACGCCGGCCGCGAGGCGCCGTACCGCAGCGAGTTCGGGCCGGCGCGACAGCGCGGCCAGCATCGCCTGACCGACACCCTGGTGGCGGGTCGCCGGATCGACGCACAACGCCAGATACCCGGGGGCTTCAAGAAGCCCGGCGCCCTCGACCGGGACGAGTATCCGTTCGGCCCGCGTCACGTCAACGCGAAATCCGTGTTCGCCACCGCTGTCGGCAGGAACTGATCGACCGGGCCGCCGGCCCGGTCTGGGCGGCGACCCGGCGGGACGGTCAGCGGGGGGACAGGGGCAGGACGGTGCGCTTCCAGGTGGCGTTGATCAGGATGGCCGCCGCGGCGTACATGGCGATGATCGCGGCGACGAGTTCGACCCAGCCGCCGATGTGCTGGATTTGCTGGGAGGACCGGAAGGACGCGATGGCCAGCACCGCGAAACTCAACGTCTGCACGGTGAACGCCAGGCAGACGGCCAGGTTGACCCGAACCGCGGCCACCGCGAGGCAGGCCGTGATGAGGACGAACATGAGGATGAAGTACGCCGTTGCCGCGGCCGACGCGTTGGTCGAGAACCATCGGGTGTAGGCGGCGAACGACAGCCAGAACGCGCCGTAGGTGCCGAAGGCCACGGTGCCGAACGTGTTGCCACGGCGGAACTCCAGCATCCCGGCGAGGATCTGGATGAGGCCACCGTAGAACATGCCGATCGGCACGATGGCGGCGACGAGGGCGCTCGGGTCCAGCACGCCCGCGTTGACGAAGCTCAGCAGCAGGGCGGGGCCGGCGAAACTGGCCAGGCCGAGCGCGCTGGGATCGGCGATCGCCGCCGGGGTGACGGTGGCGTCACGGGCTTCGCCGTTGGCCATGGGGCTTCTTTTCGAGTGTTCGAGTTGGTTCGCGGCTACGTCCATGATGTATTCCTCCGACTCACTGACACTGCGGCATCATCTGGTGGCTTCGACTGACTGCGGCAGGGCGCCGATCCGACGCACTCGCAGGCGTGGCTCCAGTTCCAAATAGAGCCCGCCGACGGCTTTCTGCGGTGAGGTGGGCATGGAGTTCATCGCCTCGTTGTGGCCCGCGGTGATCCCGCCCTGGGTGTCGATCCGGCTCGCCACCGCGTCCAGTGCGGCGCTGCCGTCCTTGGTGTCGTCCAGATCCTCGATGCCGGTGACGATGTGCAGGAACGACTCGTACAGGTTGAGCATGTGCCGTTCCCGGCGGGTGAGCTTGTCGGCCTCGAAGAACTGGGTCTGGCGGTTGTAGCTGTTGTAGAAGAACGACACCACCACCAGCAGCCGCTCGAACGCCTGGTGGTATGCCTTGGCGTAGAAGTCGGTCGCCTCCCGCTCGTCCAGATCGCCGTCGAACACCGCGGAGATGGCTCCGGCCGCCAGCAACGCGCTGAACGTCGCCAGGTGCACGCCGGTGGACAGCAGCGGGTCGAGAAAACAGGCCGCGTCGCCGACCATCAGGTACCCGGGACCGGTGAAGTTCGCCGCGCTGTAGGAGTAGTCCTGCTCCACCTTCAGGTCGGTGACCTGCCGTGCGCCATCGACCATGGCGGCGATCCGGGGTGCCTGGCGCAGCGCGTCGTGATAGACCGCGTCGATTCCGCCGAGCCGGTCGCGTTCCTCGGTGAACACGCTGCGCTTGGCCACCAGGCCGATCGAGTGGGTGCCGTCGTGCAGCGGGATCGCCCAGAACCAGCCGTAGGGCACCGAGCAGACCGCGATGGCGCCCTGCGGTCCCCGGTCCAGCGGCGTCACGTCACGCCAGTACGACCACGCCGCGATGTTGCGGAACGCTTCGAGATAGCGGCGGTTGTGCAGGTACCTGGTCGCCAGCACGCCGCCACGCCCGGACGCGTCGACCAGGAAGTCGAAGCCGATCTCGCCGGTGGTGGCGCGGTCGGCCGTGGCCGCCCACCTGGCCGCGACCGGTCGCTCGCCGTCGAAGACGATCTCGGTGACCTTCACGCCCTCGCGCACCACGGCCCCGTTCGCAGCGGCCTGGCGCAGCAGCAGGTGGTCGAACTCCGAGCGGATCACCTGGTAGCTGTGCCGGCTGGCGCCGGTGAGATGGTCGAAGTTGAGGTCCCAGTTCTCCGGTCCCCACTCGAAGTAGGCGCCGTCCTTGCGGATGAATCCGTGCTCCGCCACTGCTTCGCGGGCGCCGAGCAGGTCGAGGACGGGCAGCACGGAGGGCAGGATGGACTCACCGATGTGATAGCGCGGGAACGTGGCGCTTTCCAGCAGGGTCACCCGCAGGCCCTGCTTGGCGAGCAGTCCCGCGGTGGTGGCGCCGCCCGGGCCGCCGCCGATCACCAGGACCTGGGTCTTCTCCGTCATCGGCGGTTCCTTCCGGTCTCGAACACGGCCACGTGACTGCGGCCGGTTCTGGGGTCGGTGTCGCACAGCAGGATCGCGGGATACGCGTCCTGCCAGGCACGCCAGTGCGCGGCCAGCGCCAGCCAGACGCTCGTGCAGTACGAGCCGGGGCCGACCCGGTGCGTGGTGCACCCGTCCAGCCCGGTGCCATCGACCCAGGGGCCGAGTACCACGAGGTCGTCGTCGCGGGCCCGGTCGCGGATCAGGTCGGCGGCCGATGAGCCGGATGCCGTGCCGGTCAGCCGTGGCCCGGCGCCGGGTCCGAGTACCAGCGCCGCCGCCGAGTCCACCAACGGGATGTCGTCCGCCAGCGGCACCGCGACCGGCAGCGTGGTCTGTTCCAGGGTGGTGATCACGGCCTCCGCGCAGCGCCCGGAACGGTGGTAGGCCGCCGCGATGCGCAGCGCGGTGAACGGCGCGGCCAGCCCCTGCTGCGCGACGGAGAAGCACAGCGGGTCACAGTCCAGTTTTCTGGCCAGATACGGCGCCACCGCGGTGAACGGCACGACGTCGGGCAGGGCGTGGGTCACGATGACCAGTTGCGGCCGGCTGCGCGCGACGTCGTCGGCGTCGAGCAGCCGGTCGGTCAGCTCGCGGTGCGACACCTGGGCACCGCGCCGGAACCGGTCCTCGTCGGCCTTGATGCCGAACGGTGCCAGCAGGTCACGCTGGAAGTCCACATCGGACTCGGTTGGCTGGGTGCGGGACCGGGGTGGATCCAGCACCGCACTGGCGGCGCGCAGGGTCAGCCCGGCGGTCATGGCGCGCCTTCCGCCTGCTTGGCCTCGACGTAGTCGGCGAACGAGCGGATCGAACGCAGATCGTCCAGGCTCAGTTCCTGGGCGTCGACGCTGATCCCGGCGACGTCCTCGACGATCATCAGCAACTCCAACACCGACGCCGATTCCAGGCCGAGGTCGTCGAACAGCCGGGTGTCCTCGCCGAGGTCGGGTATGTCGTGCTCCAGCATGTCGCGCAGCGCGGTCTCGATCACGGTCACCGCCGCCCGCCGGCCGGTCATGTCCGCGCCCGATGGGTGATCACCATCGCGCCGAACGTGGCGCCGAGGCCGACCGCGGCCAGGACGTACCGCCCGCCGTCGACGAGCAGTCCGGCGTCGCGCATGGTGGTGTAGTTGATGAACAGGTCCGAGGTGAAGGTATGGCCGTAGCGTGGGATGTTGTCCAGGAAGAACCGATCCGGCGCCGCGCCCATGGCCGCGATCGTCTGCCGCCAGGCGAGCATGTTCACGTTGTGCGGGATGACCCGGTCGATGTCGTCGAACTCAAGGCCCGCCTCGGCGACCGCGGCCCGGATCACGTCGGCGAGCCGGGCGGCGTAGAGCTCGGCGAACTCCCGGCTGTCCGGTGCGGCCAGGCGGGTCCATTCGGCGTACTCACCAAAGGTCCTGGTCACGAACGAGTGCACCACGTCGCCCGCGCCGTCGAGGGTGACCAGGCACGCGCCGGCGCCGTCGGCCATGATCGTGGTGTTCGGCACCAGTTGCACGGTCGGGGAGAACGCCCGTTCCCCGGTGACCACCAACGCGTAGCCGCCATCCGCGTCCGCCGACGAGAGCAGTTCGGCCACCACGTCGATGGCGCCGAGACTGCTCGCGCACGCCTGCTGGCTCAGGCTGAATGCCTCCGCGCCGGCTAGTCCGAGTTCGTCCCGGATCACCTGGGCCATCTCGACGTCGGGCGGGGCGAGGGTCTGCGTCGTGTGGGCGAAGACGACGTAGTCCACGCGGGCCCGCGGCGGCAGCGCGTCGAGTGCCTGGGCCGCGGCCGGCCGCAGCAGGTCGATCAGGGCCAGGTCCGGGTCGTACCGGAGCGTTTCCAGGCCGTAGAACTTGCGGAACACGCCCAGTTCCGCCCGGCGCAGCCCGAGATGCTCGCCCAGTTCCTCGATCCGCACCGAACGCTCGGGCAGAAACGACGCGACACTCTCCACAGTGGCCGTACTCATCCTCGGCTCACCACCTCGGCGCGCACCAGCCACAGGCGGTTCGCGCCGCGCCGGTCGCGCGGTTGCACCGCGTACGGCCAGCGCCGCTCGCCGATGCCGGGCTGGCCGGGTTCCTTCAGCTCGCGCACCTTCCAGCCGGCGGCGGCGAGGAAGTCCGCGGGCTCGTCCGTGCCGAACAGCCATGGCCGGCCATCGGCGCGCATGGCGTCCAGGAACGCCTGGGAGAACGGGTTACGCAGCAACGCGCCGCCCAGGATGTCCAGATCCAGCCGGCTGCCGGGCGCCGATGCGTCGGCCAGCGTCGTGAACAGGTCGGCCGCCTGCTGTGGGGTGAGGAAGAACGTCACGCCTCGACGATCCACAGGGTCGGCCGTGCCGGATCGAAACCCGCGCGGACCAGGTCGGGCAGCCACTGGGTGGTGAGGTCGGCCGCCACCGCGCGGCGCGGCACCTTCGGTCGGGCCCCGAGCCGGTCGAGGCGCCGCTGCTTCTCCTCGATGAGCGGGCCGTGGTCGACCTCGTAGACCACGACGCCGGCCGGCCAGTCGAGGCGGAACGCCCTGGTGTCCAGGCCGGCGGCGAGCAGCACCACCTGTTCGATGCCGTCCTCGGGGCGCAGGCCGGTGACGCTGTCGTCCAGGAACTTGGTGCGGATCCAGATGAACTGCCGCAGGCCGCCGTTGGGGTACTTGTCCAGCAGCTCGAATCCGTGGGTGGAGGCCAGGTCCCTGGCCAGCGGATCGACGAACAGGGCGTCGGGCTGTTCCGACTCGACGGCCCTGGCCGCGGCCATCCACTCCGCGGTCAGGGACACCGGCCGCAGCGCCGTCATCGGGCACCCCGCGAGAAGAACGCCCTGTCGATGGCGGCCAGGGACTGGAAATCGGCCAGGTCGATGGTGTCGAAGTCGATTTCCGCCCCGCTGGCGCTCTCGATCACGTAGATCAACTCGATGAACGACATCGAGTCGACAAGCCGACTGTCGATGATGTTCTCGTCCGGCGCCAGTTCGTCGCGTTCGGCGTGCCGGCCGAGAATCCAGTCCTTCACCTTCGCAACGCCCGAGTTCATGTCTCTCCCCTCATGGCTGCCGTTCGGTCAGCGGTTGCGACCGCGATGGCGTACGCGCCGTCATGGGTGATGCTGACGGCGATCTCCTCGATGCCGGCCGACGCGGCCAGCGCGGCGGCCCGACCGTGCAGCCGCACCACGGGCCAGCCGCCCGGTCCGTTCAGGATTTCGGTGGTGAGCCAGGGCACCGGTTGCCCGGCGACGTGGAACAGCTTGAAGACGGCTTCCTTCGCCGCGATCCGGCCTGCGATGCCGACCGGGTCAAGACCGTCCTGTGTGGACGACGCGCACAGTTCCGCGTCGGACAACATGCGGCGCAGCACCGGTCCCTGATTCGGTGTGAGCAGTTCGTGGACCCTGGTGACCGCGACGATGTCGATCCCGATCCGCCCGGTCGGCATGTCACGGCGTCCGCCCGGTCGCGGCCAGGACCGCCGCCCTGGCCGCGTCGGCGTCGCCGCCGTGCCGGTCGGTCAGCACGGCGAGCCAGCGCTCGAGGCCGAAGGCGACACAGCTCGTGTACGCGTGCTCGCCACCGTCGCGCAGCCGGATGTCGCACCGTTCGCCGAAGAAGTTCCGGTGCGTGTTGACCGACGCGATGGCGAGGCCGTCGTGCTGGAACTCGTACTTGACCGGCTTCAGCCGTTGCAGCAGGGCGCGGCCGCCGTCCTTGGCGAAGAACGGATCGGTCGCGGCGACCTGGTCCAGAGAGAGGCCCAGCGCCGCGCCGAAGTCCGCGATCCGCCCGGTGTGGCGGGCGATCAGGTCCTGGGTGTGCTCGAACGTGCCGAGGGCGACGATCTCCCGCATCTGGAAGCTGACCAGCCTGCGCAGGCCGCCGAAGTGGTCCTCGTTGCGAAAGCAGCGGTTCACCAGGGTGACGACGGTGTCGCCGGCCACGACCCCGCCCTCGTGGTACAGGTAGGCGCCGTAACAGGTGGCGTGCGGCAGCCCGTACCGCCCGTCGACCAGGTCCGTCGGCCCGAAGCGGCCGTCGACCGGTTTGCCCTCCCCCGATGTCAGCTCCAGCGGGCCGGCGACCAGGGCGAGGTGCGGGAAGTTCTGATAGACGTCGAACTTCTCCAGATCGGTCACGGGATACAGCGGCGGGGCGCTGATCTCGACCGCGCCCGCCTCGGCCGCCCAGCCGCGGAACGTCCGGTCGAGTTCGGCGACCAGGGCCGTCTGCGCCGGGTCGAGAATGGCGAGCGCCTGGCCGCCGTCCACACCGGTCATCCGGGTCATCGCACGATTCCTGTCTTGTTCAGATAGCGGATCGTCTTGCGGAACACCCGTTGTTCGGCCTGCGCCCTGGCCGGCGACGCGAGCAGCGCCTGGCGCAGTTCGTAGGGTTGCTCGATGCCCGCGTCGCGGTAGGCCTGCGGGTTGAACAGCGACTCGAAGCTGTAGGTCAGATACCGGCGCAGGTAGGTCGAGATGTCCAGCAGTTCGTCGTCGGTGGCGGTGCGCCGGACGTCCTCGAAGAGGAGATCGACGAGTTCCCGTCCGAACGCGATGTGCCGGGACTCGTCCTGGTGATGGATCCGGTTGATGGCGCGGATCGTCTCGTGCAACCGCTCGTCCTTCGCCATCCGCGAGTTGTAGTGGTCGACGAGTTCCTCGAAGATCAGGATGCGGGCGAAGACGAGCAGGCTCTCCACCTTCGTCGATGCGGCGGACGGGATCGCGACGCCGCCACCGGGTTGCCGGTAGATCCTGTCGCCGTACCGCAGGCAGAATTCGGCGAAGAACCACATGTGTTCGTTCTCCTCGCCGATGAAGTGGTGGAAGAACTCCGACGGCGTCTCGAAACCGGACGTGTGAATCCGCCGGACCACCTCGATCAGCAACTCGCGGATGCCATGCACGTTGAGGCTGTAGAAGTTCACGCTCTCGAACCGGGACAGTGCGAACAGCTGTTGTTCGCTCAGCGTCGCGACGAGGTCGCTGTCGTGGGTGGTGGTCAGTTCGGGACTCATCCACCACATGTTCTCCGGCAGGCTTTCCGGCCACTCGAACAGCCGGTACGGGTTGTAGTAGTCGTCGATCGACTTCGACGAAAGGCGGTCGAGAACGCCGCGGAACCGGTCATCCTGGTCGATGACTGCATCGATCATGCGCGAGTGCCTCCGTTGCGCCGGTCGGGCTCGGGTACACCACTGACGCTAGGCACGGCACGGTGCGCGTTCAACGCCCGGAAACGGCATGGCCGCTACCGGACAACGCTTTCCCCGACCATCCCACCCGGATGCCGGATCGCGGCGTACCACTCGTCATTACTGGTACGGCGCCGCCCGTGATTTCCCCAGGCCCGGTCGACCATTCGGACTACCGCCATCTCAACCCTCGGACAGCAGTGATCCCGGCCGGAATAACCGTGTCATCGTCCTGACCAGGTAGTTCAACGTCTGCCAAACTTGAACTAACATGCGATTGGGCACCCTGCACCATGCCGACCTGTTGGGGGACGGACGTGCGAACCGGTCGGGAGGTCAAGATCGCAGAATGCGCAATTCCAAGCAACCTGGCCCTGCACCCTGATTTGCCGGTCGCAAATGGGCATCCGGTCGATCGCGCGGCGAATTCGCCGGCACTCCGGTATTTGGACCAGTCGAAGGTGCCGGAATTGATCCGGGCGGCCCGGCACGAGGTGCTGTCCATGGCCGATGGCGGCCCGCCGCACGTGGGCGCGCACGTCGTGGACGCCGTGCGCTCCGGCACCTGCCCGCCACGGGTCCAGGTGCGGATGCTGTGGTCGTCGTGCGACGACCGGGAACGATCCATCATCAGGGAGCTGATGCGGCACCGGGTCCGGGTGAAGATCGCCATCGACACGGTGTACGAGTCGCTGCTGATCGACCGCACGCTCGCGGTCGTCCCCGTCGACCCCGGTGCGACGGCGGGTGTCGTGCTGGCCGCGACCACCCCGACACTCGTCGGCGCCCTGCTGGAGGCATTCACCGAGCGCTGGAGCGCGGCCACCGAATGGGCCGTGGCCTGCGGGCCGCCGGACGAGTTCGAATCGTCCGTCCTGCTGGCCCTCGTCGCCGGCATGACCGACGAGGCGGCCGCGGGCAGGCTGGGTGTGTCCGCCCGCACCGTCCGCCGGTACGTGAGCATGCTGATGGACCGGGTCGGCGCGCGCAGCCGGTTCGAGCTCGGTTACCGGGCCGCCGAACTCGGCTGGCTGGAACCCGACGACACGTTCGCCGGCTGATCGACCAGGCCGGCACGGGCCGCCGCGACGCCGGCCTGGAACCGGCTGTCCGCCGACATGTCCCGCATCAGCGCGGCGATGTGCCGACGCAGCGTGCGTTCGGACAGGCCGAGCCTGCGGGCGATGGCCTCGTCGGTCAGGCCGACCGCGAGCAGCCCGAGGATGCTGGACCGCAG
>WNGR01025859.1_pt1 | contig 10116 bp, 11 predicted proteins | sample 5407581 | NCBI WGS metagenome assembly WNGR01 (sample SAMN13153383, study PRJNA577476) | soil metagenome | isolation source: 80 cm soil or saprolite under Garry oak tree replicate 2 | place: USA:California | collected 2016-06-15
CGCGGCTCGTCGAGTTCGAGCGCGTGCCGGGCACCACGATCTGGTGGCCGGCCCATCCGCACATCACCGGCGAGCGCATCGCCGGCATCGCCGTGATCGGACTTCAGGCGCCGCTGTCGTTCCTCAACGCGCCCGGCTTTCGCAGCGACGTGACCAAGGTTCTCACGACATCGACGCCGCAGCTGCTGGTGCTGGAGGCGAGCGGGATGGTCGAGATCGACTTCACCGCCGCGCAGATCCTGCTCGACGTCTTCAGGGCGTGCAATGAACAGGGCGTCACGGTCGCGTTGGCGCGGCTGGAATCGGTGCGGGCGCAGGACGCGTTCGAGCGATTCGGATTGTTCGATGTCCTGCCGAAGGAGCACGTCTTCCACAGCGTGGACGAGGCCGTGCGTAAGCTGGCGAAGTAACGGCGTCAGGGCTGTTGTTTTGAGCATGATCTTTTCGGAAAACCGCTGCACACTTTTCCGGATCATGCTCTACGCCAGCGCGGGATAATCGCGCTGTATCGTTTCGCGGATCCAGCTGGCATGGATCGCACGACACAGTATCTGCGCGGTCCGCGCTGTATCGTTTCGCGGATCCAGCTGGCATGGATCGCACGACACAGTATCTGCGCGGTCTTGAGGTCGTTCGCCTTCATGCAGAGATCGACGATGCGATGCACGGCGTCGTCGCGCATCAGCCCATCGGAGATCTTCATCGCGATTTCCATCGCGACCTTGGCCGCGCGCTCATAGCGCTCGCTGTCGCTCTTGTCGTTACGCGAAGAACCTGCCGCGCTGGCGGCCGCGGCCTCACAGATGGCGCGGATGCGCTCGACGGCTTCGATGTCGCCGAGCGGCCCCTGGATCGCCTCGTCCCAGACGTCCCCCGGCTTCTTCCTTGCGAACCACTTCATCACCCCGCCACCCGTGGTCCTCCGGCCACCGCATTGTCGTGCTTCAGTTCCACCCAGCATAGAGAACCGCAGTGAGATCGGCGAGGCGATTTTTCCGCCACGCCTTTTTTGCGACGCGTTCAGGACGTCCGACGTGGCCCGATCGCCTCGAACTGCGCCTTCTGCTCGTCGTTCAACGTGGCATAGAAATCATCGAGCGCAGCGCGCACCGATTTGACGCCATCCAGCATCATATCGAGCCGCTTGCGAACCGCGGCCATGCGCGCCGGCGGCGTCATTACGTCATTGGGCTGGCACGCTGCCTTGAGCGATGCGCTGACCTTGGCGCTGGTATCCTGGAGCACCTGCAGCGCAGCGCGCTGGGTGTCGTCGGGATGAAGCCTGGCCTCGATGTCGGCGCCGGGCCAATCGAGTGCAGCAGACGCTCCGCAATTCTGGACCAGCGATCCACTGGTATTGTTGGAAGCCGTCGCGCGACGCTGATCCTCGGCCAGCGCATTGAAGCGCGCCTTTCGCCTCGATGCGCTGCTGCATCGCCGCCAGACGACCGGGCGCCGTGGCCGCGACTTGCGTTGGACATGACGCGCGGATCATCGCTGCCGCCTGGATCGAGGCATTGCCGAGGTCGTCGAGGCTTGCGCCTTGCGTGTCCGTCGGCTGCACCGCGGCTGCGATCTGGTCGATCGGCAGACCGACGATTTCGCGGCGGTCGCTGCCGCAAAGCTGATCGAGCGCGACGCCTCGCGCTTGCCGTCGTCCTTGCGGACGTTGCGGCAGATAGGCCGAGAGACCGTCATAGCCATAGGGGGCGAAGATGCCGGCATAGATGTCCGAATAGCCGTAGCCCCAGAAGCCGAGCCCGTCGCCCCAGATCGTGTAGTCGTAGAGGTCGTTATAGGCGAATGGCCAGAACAGTGGTCCGACCCAGCCATAGCCGCCCCCCGCATGTTGCCACCATCCGCTGCTTGCGCCATGCCAGCCGGCAAGTGCGACGGCAGCTGCGATCTGGGCCCGCGCCGCCGGATTGCTGATCAGCCGGCCGTTGCGAAAGGCACCGGCGTGCACGTTGAGGGCATTGCGGAAATTCGCGGGACGGACGCCCGCATTGCGGATCTGACCGAAGTTCGGACCACCATGTCGGCCTCCGGTTGCGAACCGCACCCCGCCATGATGCCCGCCGCCGCCATGCGCGTGCCCGAAACCGTGACCGCCGAAATGGCCGCCGCCATGATGGCCACCGCCATGCCCGCCACCATGACCGCCTCCGTGCCCACCGCCATGGCCGCCGCCGCCCTTGCCGAGAGCCGTGCCCGCCAGCATGCAGGCCAGCGCCATCACGGCAATTCCAATGACCGGTCGCAACATCGCATCCTCCCGCAGAGCCGCGCCATTGAGGCATCGGAAGTCTACGGGAATTGGAACCGGCGTGGCCGCAGAAAGTTCCGCGACCGCGGTACTCCGCGCTACGCCTCCGGCACGATCTTGCCGGGATTGAAGATGTTTTGCGGATCGAGCGCCTTTTTCAGCGCCCGCATCGCGTCCAGCGCCTCCGGCCCAAGCTCGGCCTTGAGATATTTCTGCTTGCCCTGGCCGATGCCATGCTCGCCGGTGCAGGTGCCGTCCATCGCTTGTGCGCGCTCGACCAGGCGATGCATGAACTCCTCGCCGCGCGCCATTTCATCTGCGTCATTGGTGTCACAGACCAGCGAGCAGTGGAAATTGCCGTCGCCGACATGGCCGACGATCGGCGACAACAGATTGAGCCGCTTGAGATCTTCCTCGGTCTCGCCGACGCATTCGGCCAGCCGCGAAATCGGCACGCAGACGTCGGTCGCGACCACGCCGATGCTGTCGCCGGGCCGCAGCGCCTTCACCGACCAATAGGCGTCGTGCCGCGCCTGCCACAGTTTTGTGCGATCCTCGGGCTTGGTGGTCCAGGAGAAATCGCCGCCGCCGTACTCTTTCGCTATCTCGCCGAAGGCCTTGGATTGCTCGCCGACCTCGATCTCGCTGCCGTGGAATTCCATCAGCAGCAGCGGCGTCTCCGCCAGCGTCAGCTTCGAATAGGCGTTGCAGGCCTTTACCTGGGCGGCGTTGAGCAGCTCGATGCGCGCCACGGGGATGCCGGTCTGGATCGCCAGGATCACGGCCTGACACGCCCCGTGCACGGTCTCGAACGACACCGCGCCGGCCGCGATCGTCTCGGGAATACCGCGCAGGCGGATGGTCAATTCCGAGATGATGCCGAGCGTGCCTTCGGCGCCGACGAACAGATGCGTCAGGTCGTAGCCTGCGGATGATTTCTTGGCACGCGTGCCGGTCGTGATGATCTCGCCGTCGCCGCGCACGACCTTCAGGGCGATCACGCTGTCGCGCATGGTGCCATAGCGCACCGCATTGGTGCCGGAGGCGCGGGTCGAAGCCATGCCGCCGAGCGACGCGTCCGCGCCGGGATCGATCGGGAAGAACAGGCCCTGGTCGCGCAGATGCTCGTTCAGCGCCTTGCGGGTGACGCCGGGCTGGATCACGCAGTCGAGGTCCTCGGCATGCACCGCGAGCACCTTGTTCATGTCGCGCAGGTCGATCGAGATGCCGCCGGCCGGCGCATTGACCTGGCCCTCGAGCGAGGTGCCGGTGCCGAAGGCGATGACGGGCACGCCGTTTTTCGCGCAGATCCGCACCACGTCCTGGATGTCGGCGGTCTCCTGCGCCATCACTACGCCATCCGGCGGCTGGTTGACGAGCCATGTCGTGGTGTGGCCGTGCTGCTCGCGGACGGCCTGCGAGGTGATGAGGCGGTTGCCGAAGCGTGCGGCAAGCTGCTCCAGTGCGCTCGCGAGGGCTTTCGGCGCCGGCTTCGGCGGATTATTGGTGATGGTCGTACCCACGGACATTCCTCCCGACGAGAAGAAACCGTGGCAAAGGACATCTAACCGGTCAAGTCAAGCGACCGGACGCATAGCTAGGGAATGAAACATGCCGGAGACCGCAGCTGCTGCGCCCAAAGCCGAGCCGTTCCGCGCCTCGATCATGCAGATCGAGTCGCAATGGATCGACTATAACGGCCATCTCAACATGGCCTATTACAACGTGATGTTCGACAGGGCGATCGACGAGTTCTGGCTCGAGCTCGGGATAGGTCCGGTCTACAAGAAGGAACGCCACGGCTCGACCTTCACCGCCGAATGCCATGTCCGGTATTTGCGCGAGATCCACCTCGGCGATCCCGTGCAGATCCTGGTGTGGCTGCTGGAATCCGACGACAAGCGGCTGCACACGTTCGAGGAGATGAGGCATGGCACCGGAGGCTGGCTGTCGGCCACCTCGGAGAACATGTCGCTGCACATGGACATGAATGCCCGGCGCGTTGCGCCGTTTCCGCCCGATATCCAGCAGCGTATCGCGGGGGTCGCCAAGACCCACAGCACCTTGGCCAGGCCCGAGGGCATCGGCCGGAACGTGGCGATGCCCTCGAAGCGGTAAGCGGCTAGATCCTGCGGCCGCGGGCGAGGCCGACCACGGCCGAGACCAGGAACAGCACCACCGCGACGAAGAAGATGATCTTGGCGATTTCGATCGACGCGCCGGCGAGGCCGCCGAAGCCCAAGATACCGGCGATCAGTGCGATAACCAGAAACGTCACAACCCAGCTCAGCATGGTCAAAACCTCTGTTTCGATGACTATCTGCGATCGGCGCGGCTGACGCGCCTCACTTGCCCAAACAATCTCCAACTCGGAACAATGGTTCCTGCCCGCCGGACCCGGAAATTCGCACGTCCAACAGGAACAAATCGGCCTGCCGCGCACGTGGAAAACCCGTCCCCGCGACCCCATATAGCCACCAATCCCTGTTATGAAGGCTCCCTTCCACCACCCCGCGGTGCCATCGTGGGGCCAATGATTCGCATGACCGAGCCGAGCAAAATCACCTCCGAGAGCGTCCCCGACCATCAGCCCGCGGCCGGCGGCATCGCCGCGCGTGCGCGCGCCTCGGTCGGACCGAAATATTTGTCCGGGCTCAATCCAGAGCAGCGTGACGCCGTGGAGACGCTGGATGGCCCGGTTCTGGTGCTGGCCGGCGCCGGCACCGGCAAGACCCGCGTGCTGACCACGCGCATCGCCCATATCCTGAGCCAGGGCCGCGCACGCCCGGGCGAGATCCTGTCGGTGACCTTCACCAACAAGGCTGCGCGCGAGATGAAGCACCGGCTCGGCCAGATGCTCGGCCAGGCCGTCGAGGGCATGCCGTGGCTCGGCACATTCCACTCCATCGGCGGCCGCATCCTGCGCACCCATGCAGAGCTGGCGCAGCTCAAGTCGAACTTCACCGTGCTCGACGTCGACGACCAGGTGCGGCTGCTCAAGCAGCTGCTGCAAGCCGACAACATCGACGACAAACGCTGGCCGGCGCGCATGCTGGCCGGCCTGATCGACGGCTGGAAGAACCGCGGCCTGACGCCGTCGCAGGTGCCCGCCGGCGAAGCCGCTGTCTTCGCCAACGGCAAGGGCGGCAAGCTCTATGCGAGCTACCAGGAGCGGCTGAAGATCCTGAACGCCGCCGATTTCGGCGATCTGCTGCTCGAGGACATCCGCATCTTCCGCGAGCACCCGGATATTCTCCGGCAGTACCAGCAGCGCTTCAAATACATCCTGGTCGACGAGTACCAAGACACCAACGTCGCGCAGTATCTGTGGCTCCGGCTGTTGTCGCAGGCACCCTCCTCTTTCACCTCTCCCCGCGTGCGGGGAGAGGTCGATTTGCAAAGCAAATCGGGTGAGGGGGACTCTCCGCAAGCCGAACTCGTGGAAGCAGCCCCTCACCCCAACCCTCTCCCCGTGAAGGACGGGGAGAGGGAGAAGCCCCACGTCAAAAACATCTGCTGCGTCGGCGACGACGACCAGTCGATCTATGGCTGGCGCGGCGCCGAGGTCGACAACATCCTGCGCTTCGACCACGATTTTCCCGGCGCCAAGGTCATTCGCCTCGAACGCAACTACCGCTCGACCGGCCACATCCTCGCCGCTGCCTCGCATCTGATCGCGCATAATGAGGGCCGGCTCGGCAAGACGCTGCGCACCGAGGACCAGGACGGCGAGAAGGTCACCGTGACCGGCTCCTGGGATTCGGAAGAGGAAGCCCGCGGCATCGGCGAGGAGATCGAGCAGATCCAGCGCCAGGGCGACAAGCTCAACGAAATCGCGATCCTGGTGCGCGCCTCCTACCAGATGCGCGAGTTCGAAGACCGTTTTGTTACCCTCGGCCTGCCCTATCGCGTCATCGGCGGCCCGCGCTTCTATGAGCGCGCCGAAGTCCGCGATGCGCTCGCTTACCTGCGCGTCATCAATTCGCCGGCCGACGATCTCGCCTTCGAGCGCATCGTCAACACGCCCAAGCGCGGCCTTGGCGATGCCACCGTGCAGATGCTGCATGATCACGCCCGCAAGCGTCGCATTCCCTTGTTCGAGGCGGCACGCGCCGTGGTCGACACCGACGAGCTGAAGCCGAAGGCGCGCGGCTCCCTGCGCGATCTCATCGCCCATTTCGACCGCTGGCGCGTCCAACGCGAGGTCACCGCGCACACTGATCTGGCCCAGATCGTGCTCGACGAGAGTGGCTATACCGAGATGTGGCAGAAGGACCGTTCGGCGGACGCCGCGGGCCGGCTGGAGAATTTGAAAGAACTCGTACGCTCGATGGAGGAGTTCGAGAATCTGCAAGGATTCCTCGAGCACATCTCGCTGGTGATGGATCGCGACAACGGGGCTGAGGACGACGCGGTGTCGCTGATGACGCTGCATTCGGCCAAGGGGCTCGAATTCGACAACGTATTCCTGCCGGGCTGGGAGGAAGGCCTGTTCCCGAGCCAGCGCACGCTGGACGAGCAGGGCCGCGCGGGGCTCGAGGAAGAGCGCCGGCTCGGCCATGTCGGCCTGACCCGCGCAAGGCGCCGGGCAAAAATCTATTTTGCGACCAACCGGCGGATCCACGGCACCTGGACAACCACGATCCCGTCGCGCTTCCTCGATGAATTGCCGGCGGCCAATGTCGAGATCACGGAATCCAAGGGCGGCTCGGCCTGGGGCGGCACCGGCGGCTACGGCGCCTCGCGCTTCGACGACATGGAGGCGTTCGGGCGGCGGCGGAGGCGGCTTCGAGGAAGCGGCCTCGTCATTTTCGTCCGCGTCGTCCTCGCCCGATTTCGGCAGCTTCTCGTCGCGCCGCCGCGGGCCGATGACGATCGAGGGCGAGCTGGTCGCCAAATCGACCGGTACGACCTCGGAATTCTCGCTCTCCGACCGCGTCTTCCACCAGAAATTCGGACGGGACTTGAACCCGTATCTCTCCGTCCTTACTCTCCAATCGCCAGATCGAATTTCAGTCGAAAACAGAGGCTCTTTCCAGTTGAGCTACGCCGCGATGACTCGCGAAGGTGATTCTTGGCGTCACAGTCATTTTGATCTAGGGTACCGTTACCGGTCAACGTAACTTATCGGTAACGCATGGAATCTCTAAAGCAGTTCGAATGGTACAAAGATCCAAGCGGGTATCGCTTAGTCCGCGTGTCTCCGAGCGGTCGGACTCTTTTCGTCAAACCCACGGACCACTGGGAAGGCAGGTTTGAGAAGGAAGAAAGCCAGCCGCGAGAAATGAGCATCGCAACGACGCTCTACCGAGGTGAAAAGCGGCCTGCGCGGCCTGGCTTATACATCGCAGCTCACCGGATGCATCCAAACAGCGACGATTCTCCGTCACACGTCGCCATTCGACCGTTTGAAGGTGACGAACTGGTCTCCCTCAATCTATTGAATAGCGCGGGGTCGCCGAAAGCTTGGATCGAGTTTTCCAATCGCTTCGGAATGCTGAGAACGGAGAAAGAGAGGTGGCATCTAACAGGGCGCGATCGACGCCTCTTCCTGTATTCGGTGGAGGCGGAGGGAGAATTCCACCACCTCTGCAACGTCTTATGGCGGATATACAACTACTATCCCGCTATGAGGACCGGAGACGCTGATCTACTGGGGCGCTTCATTGAATGGGATTCCGATGACGTTGTTCGGGAAAAGTGGGGGCCGGTACTTGGGGGAATACAAACGCGGCCCGCTATCGCTATGAAGGGCTTCACCGTTGAGGAAGACATTGCGATAAGTAGAATGAACAAATCTGATCTAATTGCACCGGCGGCCTTCTCAATTCAGGATCACGTCAATCGCTATCTCAAGGACGCCTTATCCCTCGAAGTCACATTCGATCAGCAGGAATTGAAGTTCACGCCCTCACTGCGCTACGGCTCTCTCGGTGCTGCACTCGTGTCTGAGGCAGTCGATTTCATGACTGGCCGCTTCGAGGCGAGACAATGCAAAGTTTGCAGTTCGTGGTTCCGCATTGGCCACGAGCGGATGCGGCAAGATCGCGTTTTTTGCTCTGCGGCATGTAAGATGCGGGACTACCGGAAGCGCCTGAAGTCAAGCTAGTGCTCGGGCTGACCGACCGTAGGCTAAGTAACCATGGCTCACTACATCGCCATCATTGAAGACGCCGGCCCGGACCATGCCGTTGGCGTGTGGTTTCCCGACCTGCCCGGCTGTATTTCCGTCGGCGACGACATCGACGAGGCCTTGCACAATGCGCCCGAGGCTCTCGAACTCTATGCGGAAGATCTGATCGAGGATGGCCGCGAGCTTCCCCGGCCCAGAACGCTGACCGAGCTCAAGGCCAACCCTGATGTGGCCGACGACGTCAGGAACCACATGGTCGCCCTGATCGAATTGCCGGCCCGCGCGCACGCCGCGGAGTGAGGACTGTTCGCCGCACTCGGCGGACTGTCGACAGTTCTGGCCCGAACAGCCCTTGACCATGGCGAACTTCCCCGTATCAGATGCAGCCATGGTCCGGGTTGCCAATTGCCGCGGCGTCAATCCGGACTCGACCCGCCTGAAGGAGTGCCTGTCCCGCAACCGCGACGTGCTGTCGCCGCAGTGCCAGACCGATTACCTCACGGCCTTCGACGCCATCCTGAAGCGGGTGGCCGCCCGCGTGACGGTGGCGAACGCCTGCCAGCGCGAGATCGTCAAGGTCTGCGGCGGCTCGACCAAGGAGACCAGCAAGTCGATCCCCTGCCTGGTCTCGACGCCCAAGGGCATCAGCAACAACTGCCTGAAGGCCGTCGACGACGCGGGATATCGATGATGCGCGCAACCGGGCTTGGCACCGCCGGAATTGGCATCGCATTCGGCCTGGCCCTGCTCGCGGGGACGGCCAGCGCGCAGACGGCACCGCCGACCCGCGACGACATCGTCGGCAAGCTCAACCATTTCGAACAGGCCGCCGAGATCGACATCCCTGCGCTGAAGCTGCAGGTGATGGAGCGGGCCAAGGCCAGGATCAAGAACGATCCGGGGCCGGTGAACCGGCCGCCGATCGCGCCCGACCTCGCCAATTTGCCGAGCTTCACCGCGCAGATTCAGTTCGACGCCGATACGCCGATCATCCAGCCGGCCTCCTATCAGGCGGTCGGCCGCATCGCGGATGCGCTGGTTCATGCCTCGCTGCTGCCCTACACGTTCCTCATCGTCGGCCGCGTCGAATCCAATTCGAAAACGCGGGAAGCCAATGCGATCCTGAGCCAGCGCCGGGCGGATGCAATCCGCGACGTGCTGGTGAACACGTTCAAGATATCAACGGCCAGTTGCAGATCCTGACCTTTGCCAAGCTTCCGGAGGAGGAGCCTGCGCGTCCGGCCGCGGCACCTGCGACTGCGACGAAAAAGCCCGCCAAGAAACGCTGAGCGGGCGCATCCCGGTGCCTGCCGGAACCCATTGAAGTCCCGATCGTTTTGCTACCTGTCGCGGGGCGCGAGGCTACGGCCTTGCGCGACAAAAGCGCAGGTTTGTGCACTGCTCTATCCGGTGCTATAGCCTCTATTCGTCCTTCCCCGATCCCCTGCTGCACGAGACCGAGATGGCTGGCTCTTTTCAACGCCAACTGGCCGACTACGTCGAATATCATCGCGATCCCTGGAATTGCGCGATGCACGTGGCCGGAATCCTCCTGCTCTTCACCGGGGCGGTGCTGCCGTTGACGCTGGTGCATTTCAGTGTGTTCGGGATCGAGGTGAGCCTGGCGGTAATTTTAGCCCTGCCGGTGCTGGTGTATTGGCTGATGCTGGACGCCGGGATTGGCCTCGGCATCCTCGTGGCAATGATTGTGCTGCTT
>WNGR01009669.1_pt1 | contig 10114 bp, 7 predicted proteins | sample 5407581 | NCBI WGS metagenome assembly WNGR01 (sample SAMN13153383, study PRJNA577476) | soil metagenome | isolation source: 80 cm soil or saprolite under Garry oak tree replicate 2 | place: USA:California | collected 2016-06-15
CCCCCGCAGTTCTTCCAGGCCAACATGTACGACCCGAGAAACCTCCCCGCCGCGCTTTTTGCCCCTTCGGGACTCTCCGGGGAGCGCTGGCGGGTCACCCCCGTGCCCCGCTTCTGGCTCGAATGCCGGGTGGGCCCGACGGATCCCCTGCCGACGACCCCGTCGGGAATTTGTTCCTACCAATAACGTGACGTATTACTTGGGGTTTTCCGCAATCGGCTGCTATAGTCGAACCCCTTAAGCAAGCTCACGGAGTGAATTGGCCGGCCGCTCACGGGGAGCGGGCTGGCTTGCGGCTCGGGGGGTTATGCTCGGGAATCTCTTGCGACGACGGCGGGTGGTCGGACTGGACATCGGATCCGGTTCGATCAAGGCGCTGGCGCTCGAAGGTCGAGGCACCGACGTCACCATCACCGGTCTCGGCAGCGCTCCGGTGGCGGCAGAGACGCAAGCTCAGCAAGTCAATCAGGCCATCCACCTCGCCATGGCCGACGCGGGCGCGGACGGCGAGCCCGTCATCGCCGCTGTGGGCGGACCCGAGGTCGTCATCCGGCAGGTGACGTTGCCGCCGCTCCCGCCCTCGCGCATCATTCCCGCCCTCGAGATGCAGTACCGCGAGCTCGGATTGCTGGCGCCCGACGAATCCGTGCTGGACGCCCAGATCCTCAGGCAGTCCAAGGATGACAGCACCAACGAGATCCTGTCCGTGAGCGTGCCGCGCGGCCTGGTCGACGAGCGAACGCAGCAGCTCAAGCAAGCCTCCGTGAACCTCCAGATGCTCGACGTCGAGCCGCTCGCCATCCTCAACGGCGCCCTGGAGCTCACGGGCATGGAGTCGGGCGAGCTGCTCGTGGTCGTGAATATCGGGCGCCAGAGCTCGGTGCTCTGTCTGTTCAGCGAGCAAGGGCCGGTGGTCGCGCGCTATCTCGATGTCGGCGCCGAGGCCTTCACCGAGCAGATCCGCGTGGCCTTCCAGCTCTCGCCGTACTCGACGGAGACCTTCACGCGCACCATCGCGCCCGCGGAAGCGCCCAAGGCCGAGGCGGCGTGCCGCGAGGTGGTGGAGCGGATGGCCGAGGACATCCGGCTGTCGCTCACCTTCTACCGCACCGAATACGATCGCGAGAGCCTTCCGCGCTACGCGCTGGGCGGCTGGGCGGACATCCCGTACATCGGCCGCTGGCTCGCCGACCGTCTCGGCCTGTCCGCGCCCTTCGAGATCATGGATCCCCTGCAGGCGCACGAGGTGCGCGCGCCCTCGATGGGCGATACGCCGCGATTGCCCGGCCCGCAGTTCCTCCAGGCATTCGGGTTGGCTCTGAGGGGGCTATGAGCACGCGCTTCAGCATCGATCTGGCCCATCCGGGCCACGTGGCCGATACCTGGCAAGACTGGTTCATCGGGCCACAGGGCCGTCGGCGCTGGGTCATCGCGGCCGCAGGCTGCGGGGTCGTGCTCGTCGTCATCATCGCGCTCATCCTGCCCACGCGGATCCGGCTCTCCACAGACGTGAGCGCCATTCCCAAGCTCCGCGCCGATCTGGCCTCGCTGGAAGGGAACCTGAACGTCATCCGGGCCGATCTCCAGGCCTTGGCCCTGGAGGCCAAGCGGCAGGTGCGATGGGCCGAGATGCTCAACGCCTTCCGGCAGCAGATTCCCGCGACTCTCAAGCTGCAGAAGGTCGAGGTGGCTGCAGCGCCGGCGACGAGCGCGCCGGCTCCGTCAGGTCAGGCCCAGCCGGTGGGCGCTCCGCCTCCGGGGGCGGGCGACCTTCGCATCGAGGCGGTCACGCCCCTCCGGCCGGGGCCGCCCCCTCTCATCGAGATCGCGCAGTTCATGGGCGGGCTCATGAAGGATCCGACGGTGGGCCGGCGCTATCAGCTCAAGAGCTGGGAGATCAAGCAGGCGGCCGCGGCAGGCTCGCAGGCCACGGGCGAGCGCGAGCAGCTCCTCGTGCTCATCGTCCTGTCGGAGAAGCCGCGATGAGAGAGCGCGAGCTGGCCATCCTCTGGATCGCCCTGGCCGTGGTCTTCGTGGGGAGTCTCCTGGGGCTCCTTCAGTACTCGCGGGCCCTCCGGACGAGCGGCATCCAGGCCGCCGCGGAGCGGGCGCGCCTGACGGCGGCCATAGACCAGAAGCAGAAGGAGATCCTGATCGAGATGAAGTCGAACGCGGGCGTGCTCCAGGAAATGTCCTGGTCGGGCACCACGGGCGATCCCGCCGTCTTCCTCTCGCGCGTGGCCGAGCTGGCCGAGGGCTCGCGGCTCCGCGTGCTGGGCGTGGGGCCGCTCGAGCAGCAGACCACGCCCCAGTTCAGCAAGTCGTGGCACGCCGTGACCGTGCAAGGGCCGTTTCAGGATCTGGTGGAGCTGGCCGGCCGGGTCGAGGGCGACCGGGGCACGCTCGAGGCCATGGCCATCGACGTGCCGCCGCGGAGTACCCAGGCCGCGCCCGCTCCGGGGCAGCGGGGCGCCGCGATCAACCCCGAGATCCAGGCGCGTTTCCGCGTCACCGCGCTGCAGCTGACTCCCCAGGCGCGGAAGATCATCGACGACGCCGCCCGCGCGAGCGGGGTGTCCCTCACGCCGCCCACGCCACAGACCGGACTCGCGCTGCCCGTGCCCTCGCCGGCCTCCGAGTATCGGGATCCCTTCGTCTTCGGCGCCTCCGCGGATCGGCCACGCGCCGAGCAGGCCTCGGTGCCACGCGCCCTGTTCAACCTACAGGGCATCGTGGGATTCCCGGGCGGCCACCTCGCCATCCTGAACAACCAGATCGTGCGAGCGGGCGATCGCCTCGCCGGCCACACCGTGGAGCACATCACGGACTCAGCCGTGCTGCTCCGCCAGCCCGACGGGACGCCACGCCGCCTCTCGCTCGCGGACATCGGCGCCGTCAGCAGTCAGAAGCAGCCCCCTGCCGCCGGCAAGCCGGCAGAGCCGGGCGGACCGTCTGGCCCGCCCCCGTCAACGCCTCCGCCGCCAGCCGGTGGCGCTCCCGCACCTCCGGCACCCGCGCCCCCGACCCCGGCTCCGCCTGCTCCCGGCGGACCAAGGAGGTAAGTCGAGCCATGCGTTCGTGGACGAAGACGACTCTGGTCCTCGCCGCCGTATTCGTCCTGCCGCCCCTTCTGGCTTCTCAGGCGGCTGGACAGGCTCCCACTCCATCGGCCCCGCGGCCAAGCTCCTGCTACGACCGGCTGCCCACCGACCCCATCAACCTGAGCCTGCGCGATGCCAGCACCCAGAGCACCCTCCGGCTCCTCGCGCAGAACTACAAGGTCAACATGGTGGTCACGGACGACGTGACGGGCACGGTGACCCTCGATTTCTTCCGCGCGCCGGTGCGCGACGTGTTCCAGGCCATTCTCGACTCGAGCAGCCTCGTGTGCGTGCGTCAGGGTGAGCTCCTGCGCGTGAGCACGGCCGACCGCCTCGTCAAGGACGAGAAGGGGCGGGCGGACGCGCAGGTTCTGGGCGCCACTCGTGATCTCGAGGTCAGCAAGCGCATCGCCGACATCCAGAAGCAGGCGGCCGACGCCGCGATCCAGACGGCGGCCTCGGAGGTGCAGAGGAAGCAGGCGGACCTTCTCGCGAGGCGAGGCGACATCAAGCAGGAGATCATCCGGCTGAAGTACGCCGACGCAGGCGTGATCGCCAAGACGGTGGCGGCCATGGTGGGCATCGGTCCCAACGTGACTGTATCGCCCTGTCGAATCAGGAAGCAGGATGACAAGATCGCCGTGGAAGCCGTCGATCCGCAGGGAGGCGGTGGCACCAGCCTGACCGCCGAGCAGGAGCGGAGCGTCGTCAACCTCGCTCGGGCCAGCAATCCGTATGCGCGCTTCCAGGGTCAGCCGGGAAGCGCCGAGCAACAGCCGGGATACACGGGGCCGCCGGGAGGCCTGGGCGCGCTTCCCCCATTCTCCGCGCTGTTCGGGCCGCAGCCTGTCGCGCCGGTCCCGCCCACGGAGCTTCAACCCGGAGGGACGGGCTTCTCCATTCTCTCGAGCAGCGAGAACTCGCCGGTCGTCCGCACGGATTGCCCGACCAACAGCCTGATCCTGCGGCTCTATGACGACCAGCTCACGCGCGTACGCGAGGCCCTGGATCGCCAGCTCGACCTCACGCCGCATCAGGTGAAGATCGAATCGCGAATCGAGAACCTGAACCGCGAAGACCTCTTCGCCATGGGCGTTCAGTGGGGTGGTGGCGGCCTCCTGGGGGTCAATAGCCGCACCGTGGTCGTGGGCCGGGGCTTCACGAGCAACCAGACGAGCACGACCGGGATCGGGACGTCGGGCATCGGAAGCACCCAGATCAATCCGAACCTCAGTCTCGGTTCGGTGATTCCGGCGGACCCCGCGACGGGGCTTGGCACCGCGGGGAATCTCGTCAACCTTCCCATCGGCACGCTGCTCGAGTCAACGGTTCCGGCCGGCGGTGGCGGCATCGCCTTCGGCATTGTCGGCAGCCGCCTGAACCTCAACCTCGCCCTCGAGGCCCTGAAGACGCAGGACCGGTCGCAGACCCTGGCCCGCCCGGAGGCGGTGGTCGCCGAGAACCAGAAGGCCCTCATGTCCCTGGGCGAGCAGATTCCCTACGCGACGGTGAGCGCGGCCGGTACGCAGATCCAGTTCAAGGACGCGCTGCTCCAGCTCGAGGTGATCCCGACCGTGATCTGCCGCGATGAGGCGCAGGCGACCAAGAACGGCGGGCTGTACAAGCTCAAGATGGCCGTGCTCGTTACCAACAATTCACGTGGCCCCACGGTCAACTTCGGTACGCAGCTGGGAACGCCGCCGGCCATCGACACGCAGAAGGTCCAGACGGAGATGGCCATGATGGAGGGCCAGCGCCTCGTCATCGGCGGCGTCCATCGCACCATCAGCCGAAGCCAGGACCGCAAGGTGCCGCTCTTCGGCGACATTCCGATCTTCGGCTGGCTGTTCCGGCAGAAGGCAACGGACGACGCGAAGCGCGAGCTGGTCATCTTCCTGACGCCAACCGTGATCTCGACCGAAGCTCCAGCCCTCACGCCGGCCTGTCCTGCTCCCGCGCCCACCCGGGCCATGGCCAGGTAGGAGACGCTCAATGTCGCGCTCCAGAACCCGTTCGAGGTAGGCGCCGATGTACGAGGCGTTCTACAGCCTCGAGGACCCGCCGTTCGTCCTGACGCCGGACCCGCGCTTTCTCCTCCGGTCGAAGGGACACCACGAGATCCTTGCCGCCCTTCTCTACGGCATCACGAGCCAGAAGGGGCTCATGGCGCTCGTGGGCGACGTGGGCACGGGCAAGACCACGCTCTGCCGGACCCTCTTGCGCGAGCTGCCGGACAGCGTGCAGAGCGCGCTCGTGCTGAACCCGCACCTCTCCGACGCCGAGCTGATCGGGACCATTCTCGACGACCTCGGGGTGGAGCGCCGGGGCACCGCCAAGGGCGAGCTGCTGGCCACCCTGTCGCAATACCTGCTCGCCGCGGGCAGCGAGGGCAAGACGGTCCTCGTGATCGTCGACGAGGCGCAGCAGATGAGCGTGGAGTCTCTCGAGCAGATCCGGATCCTCTCCAACCTGGAGACGGCCACGCGCAAGCTCCTGCAGATCCTGCTCGTGGGCCAGCCCGAGCTCGAAGAAAAGCTCAAGCTCAACGAGCTGCGCCAGCTCGACCAGCGCATCGGCATCCGCTGCTATCTGAAGCCCTTGCCGCGCAAGGAGACGTACCGCTACGTGGAGCACCGCTTGCGCATCGCGGGGCTGCCCGGGGCGCTGCCCTTCACGCGCTCCGCGCTTGGCAAGATCCATCAGTACAGCCACGGCATCCCCCGCGTCATCAACCTCGTATGTGACCGCGCCCTGATGGCCGGCTACAGCAATCGGGTCCGGGAGATCACCCCGACCCTCGTCACGAGCGCCGTGCGCAATCTCGAGGGCGGCCGTCACGGACGCAACCGGTACACGCGAACCTGGTCGTCCGGTGGCAAGCTGCGTCGCGCCGCGGTCGTCGCGGGAGCACTCACCGTCCTCGGCGTAGGCGGCGCCGCCGCGTACTGGGGCGGGTGGCACCCAGGCCCACTCAAGCTGACGGGCCGCCTCGCCAAGCCCGCCCCGGCCCCGGCGCCCGCGGTGAGCACGCCCGCGGCCACGGTACCCGCCGCGTCGGCTTCCCCGGCGCCCCCGTCTCCCGTGGCACCGGCGCCGGCCTTCCCCGCGCCGGTGTCTCCGCCCACGTCGGCGCCCATGATGGCGCCCCCTCGAGCGTCTCAAAATGCAGTCGCTCGCCCGCTCCTTCCTCCGACGCCCGAGCCCACGGCCACACCTGCCCCGATGCCCGCGCCCAGTGTGGCCGCGCTGGCTTCGAGCGGCAGCCCGACGGTGTTCGGGCCCGCGGTACCCGCGCCGCCTCGCCCACTGGCCGCGCCCGTCGCTCCAGGCGTCATCCCGCCTGCGGCTTCTTCGCTGGCGGCTTCCACGGTTGCCCTCAGCGCCCCGATCGACGCGAAGTTGAGCAGCCCCGTTCTCGAGGCCCAGCGACAGCTCATGGCTCGACTGCTCGCCCTGTGGGGAGTGCGGGACGCCTCCGCCGATCGAGCGCTCGCGGCGTGGCCGACGTTGCCGGACGGTAGCCTCGACATCGCCGGAACGGCGGCGCGCTATCAGCTCGCGGCGACCTATCTGCCCTCGACGTCGCTCGCCGATCTCCGCGCCATCGGGCTGCCCGCGCTCGTCGAGCTCGCCGACGCGCCGGCCGGGCGCCCCTACCTGCTGAGATCGATCGGGGCCGAGACGGCCGCCCTCATCTCACCGTCCGGCGAGGAGGCGCGCTTCGCCCTCAACTCGCTCGATCCCGCGTGGACACGCTCCGCCTGGATCGTGTGGCGCAATGTCGATCAGCTCCCGCCTGATCCCTGGCAGGCCATGAACCCGACGGTGCTCACCACCATCGCCCTGCGCCTTCAGAAGCTCGGATACCTGACGGGGCCTCTTCCCGGGACCTATGACGGCCGATTCCAGCAAGCGGTGCGGCGATTCCAGAAGGCGGTGGGGGGACTGCAGGAGGATGGCATGGTCGGTCCGCGGACGACCATGGCGCTCTCTCGCGTGGTCGGCGGCCGCTTCAGCCCGACCATCCTCGAGGGCGGCGCCCAGTGAGCCGTCTGGCTGACCGTCTGATGGGCATGGACGAACGCCGGGCGCCCCGTCCCGGCCTGGGGGGTATCCCCCACCTGGGGGAGTCGGCCGAGCCACGCCGTCAATGGCTTATCGCGGGGACTTTGGTTATTCTGGTTCTAATGGGTATTCTCGCTGCCGGAATCGCGCTTCGACCTCATCCGATCGCGTCCCGGTCCGTCGTCGAGCCGGTCAGAGCGGCCACGGCGGCCGATGCGGCGGCACTCGAAGCGCCCCGGGCCGCGCCCGTCGTGGATCGGGTGGCGCGCCTGATGCGCGAGGGCACCGACGCCGCGCAGAGCGGCCAGATGGACGAGGCCGCGACTGCCTTCCGCAAGGCCGTCGACCTCGACCCCACCGACGCCGAGGCCTGGAATAGCCTGGGCGTGGTCCTCGTTCGCGCGGGCGACACCGGCAAGGGAATCGAATCCTTCCGCCGGGCCCTGCGCGCCGTCCCCACCCACTCGGAGGCCCACCGCAATCTCGCCGTGGCCCTCGACCGGCAAGGACGGACGGCGGAGGCGACGCGACACTACCGCGCGTTTCTCTCGCAGAAGAGCGCCGCCGGCGGCATCGAGCGCGCCCAGGTGCTCGCCCGCCTCGAAGAGCTGGGAGCGCGCAGGGCGAGCGAATGAGCACGGCACCCGATCGCTGGGCGTGGAGCCCGCTGGGCCAGATGCTCGTCAACGACAAGCTTCTGTCCACCGAGCAGCTCAACCAGGCCCTCGAGCGGCAGCGCAAGACCCGGGAGCGGCTGGGTCAGATCCTCATCGACATGAAGCTGATCGACGAGGACATCCTGCTCAAGTACCTCGGCGCGCAGTTTCGCAAAGACCCCATCACCCGTCAGGACCTGGCCGCCCTCGACCCCGACGTCGTCAAGCTCGTGTCCGAAGAAGTGGCCCGGCAGTACGGGGTGATCGCGGCGGAGCGCTCGGGCCGGCGGCTCATCGTCGCCACTGCCGACCCGCTGAACGTCATGGCCATGGACGACCTCCGGCGCGCCACCGGCCTCGAGGTCGATTTCCGCATCGGGCCGGCCAGCGCCATCCAGGAGGCGATCGAGAAGACGTACCGCAAGGTCACCCAGGTCGTGACCTCCGAGGGCCTCGACGACGCTCTCAAGGTCGACCTCGGTCTCAACGTCGGTCCCGTCACGAGCGCGGCCGAGGGCGTGGTCGACATCAAGCAGCTGCAGACGCAGGCGGACGATCCGCCCGTGGTGCGCGTGGTCAACTACGTGCTGGGCCGCGCGGCGCTCGACGGCGCCTCCGATATTCACGTGGAGCCTCACGACGACCGCACGCGCGTCCGGTACCGCATCGACGGCCTCCTCTTCGATCTCCTCGAGATCCCGCGCCAGCTCCACCTCGCCGTGGTCTCCCGCATCAAGATCATCTCCCGGCTCGACATCGCCGAGCGGCGCCTGCCCCAGGATGGCAGCTTCTCCTCTCGCATCCACGGCCAGGAGTTCGACTTTCGCGTTTCCACACTTCCTACCCTCTATGGCGAGAAGGTCGTGCTCCGGCTCCTCGAGAAGGCGGCAATCGTCGAGCGCTACAGCATCGAGAACCTCGGCTTCGAGCAGGAGCAGCTCGAGCTGTTCCTGAAGGGCGTGAGGCGCCCCTGGGGCATGGTGCTCATCACCGGTCCCACGGGCAGCGGCAAGTCCACCACGCTCCACACCGCGCTCAAGTTCATCAAGTCGCCGCGCAAGAACGTCGTCACCGTCGAGGATCCCGTCGAGTATCGTCAGCCCGGCATCCAGCAGGTGCAGGTGAAGAGCGAGATCGGCTTCGACTTCGCGCGCTCGCTTCGCTCGATTCTCCGCCAGGATCCCGACATCATCATGGTCGGCGAGATCCGAGACCAGGAGACGGCGCAGATCGCCGTCAAGGCGGCCCTCACCGGCCACCTCGTGCTCTCGACCCTGCACACCAACGACGCCGTGTCCACCCTGATCCGGCTCGTCAACATCGGCGTGGAGCCGTTCCTTGTCGCCTCCGCCGTCAACGTGGCCGCCGCCCAGCGTCTCGTGCGCAAGATCTGCAAGGACTGCAAGGAGGCGTACCGGCCGAGCGCGGACGAGCTCGCCCTCTTCGCGCCGGATCCCGGCCCCGAGGTGCTCTATCGCGGCCGCGGCTGCAAGAGCTGCCGAAATGTGGGCTACGCGGGCCGGATGGCCCTCTACGAGGTGTTTGCCGTCGACTCAGAGGTCCGGCGCATGCTCATCGACGGCGCCGATGGCGACAAGATCCAGCGTTACGCGATGGGGTCGGGGATGGTCACGCTTCGCAAGTGCGGCTTCCGCCAGGCCGCACGCGGCTTGACGACGCTCGAGGAAGTCCTCACCGTGGCCGCGGACCTGGACTAAGCCGTGCCCGTCTTCCAGTACGAGATCGCCGATCGCAAGGGCGCCGTGAGCCGGGGCACCGCGGAGGCGACCGAGCAGGCCGAGCTCATCAACCGCTTCCGCGAGCGAGGACAGGTGGTGCTGTCCCTCCGGGAGACGGCGGGTGCCCGGGCCGCCGTGGACGGAATCGGGATGCAGTCGGTGGCCGAAGGCTTCCGCGAGTCCTTCAAGAGGATGTCCAGCGGCGTCAGTCTCAGCATCATCCTGCTCTTCACCGGGCAGCTCGCAGCCATGCTGGGTGGCGGCCTCCACCTCGTCCGCATCCTCACCGCCCTCGCCGCCGAGTCGACCCACAAGGTGTTCAGCAAGGTCCTCGAGCGGGTGCGAGACGACATCACGGCAGGGGCGACCTTCGCCGACTCCCTCTCCCAGCACCCCCACGTCTTCAACCGCCTGTACGTCTCCATCGTGCGCGCGGGCGAGGTGTCGGGCTCTCTCCCCGTGGTGCTCGACACGCTCACCACCTATCTGGAAAAGACGGACGCCATCCGGCGCAAGGTCAAGAGCGCCATCGCCTACCCCGCGGTGATCCTGA
>WNGR01009670.1_pt1 | contig 10114 bp, 6 predicted proteins | sample 5407581 | NCBI WGS metagenome assembly WNGR01 (sample SAMN13153383, study PRJNA577476) | soil metagenome | isolation source: 80 cm soil or saprolite under Garry oak tree replicate 2 | place: USA:California | collected 2016-06-15
GGCGGATGATTGCGCTCCGTGGCGTTGCGAGACGCAAGCGTCCGCTGAGCGAGAAGACGCTGGAGATGCCGACCATAAAGAGGAAGCAGGGAAAGACGACATCCGCCAACGTGCAACCATTCCAGGGCGAGTGCGCCAGGATGCGGTAGGTGTGGGCGCCGTCGCCGCTGGTATTGACGAGGATCATCGCGGCGACGGTCACGCCGCGCAATACATCCAGCGATCTGAGGCGAGGCGAGGCGGAGGTGTTTTCCACCGGAAGAGTGCGCCCCGAACCTCTCGGAGCCGCTTCGATCGATCGAGCTGCGGCCTGCATTCTGGCCTGCATCCTGGAACCTACTTAATAGCCGATTTCGAACATCTGTGGGACCGGTAAGCGGCCCTATTCAACGGTCCATCTGCGGTGCAATAATCCCAACGGAGCGCGTGTATCCTTAGATTGCAGGCTAATCCCTCTCCTCAACAATGTTTTTCACCGCTTACGGGGCGCGTTTTCACGGTGAAATTGGATCGGCGGCGTAATGGGAGGACCGATTCCGATGACAAAGCCGGCAACAGACTCGCCCACCGCGGAACAGCAACGGATGTTGACCGAGCGGATCGTGGGTTCGGTGTTGTTTCGGAAGTCGCACAAGCTTGCGGCATTCCTGAAGTTCATCTGTGAACAGCAGCAACTTGGCAAATCCGACACTATTAATGAGCAACGGATCGGCATGGAGGTATTCGGCCGGACCGAGGGATATCACATGGGAGAGGACAGCATTGTCCGTTCCCAGGCGCGTTTTCTGCGCCAGCGGCTGGAAGAGTACTTCGCAACCGAGGGCCGCGATGAGCCGATAAGACTCACAATCCCAAAGGGTTCCTACGTGCCTGAGTTCCACTTTCGTGAAGTGGCGCCGGAACGTGAGCCGACGAAACCGGAAAAAATAGTTCCTCCTGTTCCTCCTCCTGCTCAGGTGATCTCCGCCCAGGATGAGCCGAAACCGGCGCGTAACGAGCCTGCTCGTCGAAAAATAGCTTTGCCGGTAGTGCTGGGGATTCTGTGTGTTGCCCCGTTTCTGGCCTGGCGTTTCCGTCCCGCGCCGGCGAAGGAAAAGCCGAGCATCGAATCGCGCTTTTGGACCTCGGTCTTCGATCCGCAACGGACTGAGATCGTTGTACCGGCTGACAGCAGCCTGATTCTGATCGAGGAACTCAGCGGCAAAGGTGTCGATCCGTCGGACTACATGAGCAGAAAGTACTTGAATTCGCCGGCGCCTCCTGGATTGGCGGGGCCCTGGAAGGCGATTATCAATAGCCAATACACGAACATAGCGGATCTGAATGTAGTCTCGAGGCTCGAACGGTTGCCGGAGGCAGCCGGCGGCAAGATTCGGATTCGCTTTGCGCGCAACCTCAATCTGAAGGAGCTGAAGGAGTCGAACGCGATTCTGATTGGCAGCGCCCGCGCCAATCCCTGGGTTACGCTGTTCAACTCTTTCGGCCGCCTGCAGGTGGCCTATGATTGGCGATCCCATACGAACTATGTATCCAACCGCGCGCCCGGTGCGGGCGAACTAGAGCGCTACGATGAGTTGGGCGATGTCCAGCAGCACACGGCCTATGGCGTCATTGCGTATCTTCCGAGCCTCGATGGCGAAGGCTCGGTAGTCCTTGTCGGTGGAACCAGCAAAGCCGGCACCGAGGCAGCTGCGGAGTTTCTCTTCAGCGCCGGATTCGCGGGCTTCCTGCGAAAGATCGATGCGGGAGGGACGATTCCGCGTTTCGAGATCCTGCTGTCGACGCAGAACCTGAATGGCGACTCGTATTACGGCAAGATTGTGTGTTTTCATATTTTGCCGGAGGCGTCCGCAAACCGCTAGATCAGGATGTTGAGAAACTCCGTTTCTATTCGCGGATCAAGGAGCCTCGGTCGCGGCGGATGGAAAGGCTTTGTCTGAACAGCTATCAGCTATCAGCTATTAGCGAACTGTGGTCTTTGGGCGGCTGCGGAGGAGCGGGATCCGGAAGCAGCAAGAGAGCATGTCTCGGGGCTGAAGTCCGGGTTGATTTTGCTCTCGCAGTTAGGGTGGTTTACCGATTGAGAGCCAAAGCTAAAGCATTTGGCTACCCGCCTGCGGCTATTCCGGCTTATTCGGGCGCGCGAGGAAAGACAACTACCGTGTTCGGCCCGGATGACGGGTTGACAACTCATAAGGGTGAGGTCAGGAATGACAACCGCGGTGGCGGGCTGTTCGCGTGCGGGCTGTTCGGTGAGTGGTAACCCCACGTCAGACGAAGAAGCCGTCTGACATGGGGCACCCGGAGTGTTGGTGTCGGGGATTTCTTCGATGGGGGCGAGGTCTCCGAGGAAGGGGTTGGAGACTACGTCTTCGACGAGGGGTTCCGGATTGGCTGGGGCGGAACGAAGGGCCTTCTCGTGCTGGCTGAGGTTGGAGGCGGCGATCTGGAGTCCGTAGAGGAGCATGCCTGCGGGTTTGAGCTCGAGCTCGCCGAGGGCGATGCGCGCGAGGATGTCATAGATGGCGATCTGGATGGCGGGGCGATCGTCGATGCGGGGCATGAGGAAATGGCCTCGGCCTCCGCTGGGTCCGCGGCGGGAGGCGTGGTGGTAGTAGCAGAGCTCTTGCTGGCGGAGCGAGGGCGAGCCGCAGCGGTGGCCGTCGGTGAAGACGTGGCGGCAGCGGTAGCGGCGGGTTGGGTTGGTTTCGGTGCCGTCGGATGTAGCGGGTGGAATGGATGTCGGTAGTTGCATGGTGGTACCCCCTGTACTTAGGTCCTAAAGTACGTGTTCTAAAGATGTTAGGTACGGCGTTTTGGTATATACCAAGGGCATGGTTGGATTAAATGGAAAAGCCCGGCACGAGGCCGGGCTTCTTTGTTTTTCTCTACTGTTTTAAGTATACCTGGCGGGCCATAACTCACATGCCACTTTTCGGGAAATTTGATGTGCTTTGGTTTGTGGATTGTGGATGGGTTTTCCACTGCAGAGGGGGCTTGACAAGATTTGGAAGGTCCGAGGTTTGAGTGCGCGGGGGCAGGGGTGCCTGCGGGACGGTGCGAAAGACGTTTAGGAAACAGCTTTCAGCTATCAGCGGTCAGCTATCAGCTATAGGCTCGCGGCGGTGATGGAGCCGCGAGGGCAAGACAAATACAGAGATTCTGACTCTGCGAGTCAGAATGACGGCGCGTTGAGGAATGACGACGCATCCATTCATGACGGCGAGACTGTCATGAATGGGGCACCCCGAGCAATTCAATTGTTTGCGTCTTCACAATTCGCAGGCTACCTCTTTCGGCAGGAATCAATCGCATTGCTGAAGCAACGCGCGCCACTTCACGGTGAAATCGAGACATCACTGTGAAAAACATTGCCTTTCGTCAACTCGGGGCCTAATACTCGCGGTTTGTAAAAGCAGACATACGAACTCTGGAGATCAAGCCGGTCTCAGGTCTATGGACCAGAAGGAAGGGAAGCAATGAAAACTTCATTGAGGTTGCCAGGCGTTGCCGTCGGAACAGAGGCGGAGGAAGTTACGGCCGGACAAGTACAACTACGGAGATTCTGGCTTCGCCAGAATGACGACGCGGAGAGTTTTTCGACAGCCTGTTTCGCCCGGTTGGCAGCGGTACTGTTTGTGCTGGTGCTGGCGTTGCCGCTGGGTGTGTTCGGCCAGGGCACGACCGGCTCGATCACGGGGACCGTGACCGATCCGTCGGGAGCGGCGATTGTAGGTGCAACCGTCACCGTGACCCAAACGACGACCAATGCGATCCACACCCTAACAACGTCGGGCACCGGCGGCTTCACGGTGACGCAACTTCCGCCGGGGGACTACACGGTGAAGGTCGACAAGTCGGGCTTCCAGAGCAGCGAGCAAAAGGCCATCGCCCTGTCGATCGACCAGGTTGTGCAGATCAATGCGCAGCTAACGATCGGCTCGCAGGAGCAGACCATCGAGGTAACGAGCGCGGCTTCGGTAATCCAGACGACGGAATCCTCCGTTGGATCGGTCATCGACAGCCAGGCGATTCAGAACACGCCGCTGAACGGCCGACTCGGCCTGATGGGCTTGATCGCGCTCGCACCGGGAGTGCAGAATGCCGGTGCACAGGACCAGCTTGCAACCAGAGGTGTTACTGTCGCCGTAGGAACGGGGAGCCGAAACGCATACGGCGGGTTGGGCTCCACGCTTGACGGCGTCGGCAACAAGGAAGTGACGCTGCAGCGTGCTGAGCCGGAGGTGCCGTCGCTGGACGCGATTGCGCAGTTCAAGGTGCTGACCACCGGAGCTCCGGCGGAGTTCATTGAGCCGGCGCAGATCATCGTTGTGAGTGCGAGCGGAGGGAATCAGTATCACGGTGAAGCGCTCGAGTACAACCGTTCGAAGGGTATGGGCGCGAAGACCTACTTCGGCGGGTCCCAAAAGCGGCCTCCGTATCAGAGGAACGAGTACGGCGCAAATCTTTCCGGCCCGATTTCGATCCCCGGCTTGTATAACGGCAAGGACAAGAGCTTCTTCTTCGCCGCGTATGAGGGATTCCACCTGACCCAGTCGTTCAGCGACAACACGCAAGGGCCGAGTCTGCTGGAGCGGCAGGGCATCTTCACCGAGTTCACTACGCCGATTATTAATCCGCTTACCGGCATTGCATTTCCCAACAACACCATTCCCACGGCGAACCAGAATACCGTCTCGCTGCAACTGATGAAGCTGCTGTGGCCGACGCCGACTCAGTCCGGAATCGGCGTGAATACGTTCGAGCAGGTGCCTGAAAAGTCGCATGCGACGCGTTTTTCGCTGCGGCTGGACCAGAGGATCGGCGCCAACGACCAGCTTCGCTTTACGCTGCTGCGCGCCTTCTACGGGCCAAGCCCGACCAACGGATCGAACAGCCTGACGGGCGGTAACGCGCAGGACGGCGAACACAACATGAATATGATCCTCGGGTGGACGCACACCTTTTCTCCGACGCTGCTGCTGGATACTTACGGGTCGTTCTTCCACTTGCCCATCTATCGGACACCGCAGAACTACAAGACCGACTTTTCGTCCATCATTCCGGGGCTCGGATCGGAGCTGATCGAAGGCGCGCCGCAAGTTACTGTGTCGAACATCCAGAGCATTTCGGAGTCTGGGTCGAAGGACCTTGAGCAGGCGGCACAGATTGGCACAAATATCACCAAGATATTCTCGAAGCACACGATCAAGGCGGGCTTCTCGTATCTGTACGACAACCACTGGAACGATTCGGCGTCGAGCCCGCAGCGTGGGTCGTTCTCGTTCAATGGGCACTATTCCGGGAATGCGTTCGCGGACTTCCTGCTTGGCTATCCGGTTACCACAGGCAAGCCGGTTCCGAACAATTACATCACTCGAAACATCTCCAGCCAGTATGGTGCGTTTATTCAGGACGACTGGAAGATGCTGCCGAATCTGACGATTAATGCGGGCCTGCGGTATGACTTGCAGTGGTTCCGGGACAATCCTTACGGCAACAACTCCCTCTTCATCCCTTCGCTCAAGGAAGTGGTCGTCTTCGCCAGATCGTATCCTTCCTCGGCTATTCCGAACTTCCTGACGTCGATTCCGATCGCGCTTGCCCCGTCCGTCGGGCTGCCGACGAGCGTCTTCGCCTATCTCGGACAGGATAAGAACAACGTCGCGCCGCGGCTTGGATTTGCGTACGAGGTGGTTCCGAATACGGTTGTTCGCGGCGCCTTCGGGATCTATTTCAATCTGATTCCGGCCTCCTACATCGGCAGTCCATTCGGCACCCTTCCATTTCTGGGGTCGCAGACCTACACCAATGCAACTGGCAGTACGCCGGCGTTCTCGATGTACAATCCGTTCTCGGCGACGGGCAGCTTTACGGCCAATCCATCGGTCAATGCGCAGGCCAAGACCACTACGCCATACACCGAGGAGTACAACCTGGCGGTCGAACATCAGTTCCAGAAAGGCTGGGATGTGCGGCTCGGTTACGTGGGTCAGCACAATCTCAAGCAGAACAATGCCAGCGGCCCAGGCACCACAGCTCCCAACATCAACCTGGCCAACCCGCCCGTGGTGGGTGTCTCCGCGCAGACCACGAACTTGTTCCAGCCCTTCGCGGCGATAAGCCTCAACATGGATCCCATGTTCCACAGCAGCATGAACTCGCTGCAGATCGGTGCGCATAAGCAATACAGGCATGGCGTCGCGTTCGGGGCCGAGTATCAATGGACACGTGTGCTGGGTACGGAGAATGTCGAGAATCCGTCCGGTGTCAATCCTAACGACTCTTTTGGGCCGGTTGGCGGCATCACGCCTCAGGTCCTGACAGTCAACTACTCGTATCTACTGCCGTTTGGGAAGGGACAGTTTCTGCTGGGACGCAGCGGCGGGTTCGTGGACAAGATCGTGAGCGGCTGGCAGCTTTCGGGCATCAGCGTCTTCCAGACCGGGCAGCCCTTCTCGGTCACGTACACGGCCCCTGGTTCACCGGTGGGACAGGTGAGCGGGCGGGCGAATCAGGTCGGCGACCCGTACCAGAGCGGAATTATCGCCGCGAATCCAACCTGCACTCCGGCAACCGGCACCATACGGACTCGCGCCCAATGGTTCAATCGCTGCGCATTTATTGCCCCTCCGACGTACGTCGCGAATGGCGTGACCTATGCGACCTACGGAACCTCCGGATACAACATGCTGCGTGGTCCGCGCTTCCAGGATTGGGACATGAACCTGCAGAAGAACATTTTGTTCAAAGAGAGGTATAACATCCAACTGCGGGCCGATTCCTTCAACATCTTCAATCACCCTAACTTCAATCCGCCGAATGCGGCCATCACCAACACAGCCACAGTCGGGACGATCACTGCAATTAGCGGGACTCCTTCTTACGAGGCCCGCACGGTTGAGTTCGCGGCGAAGTTCAGTTTCTGAACGGGGCGTGGACTGACGCCGCTGAGGGTTGCTTCGAGCAGGGGCGAGAAGGGCTGTGGTCACCCCATGGTCGGCGTAAAGAACACGCCGAACATGGGGCACCCAGGTATGGAGAGCAGATGAAGAGACGGTACGTAAGTGGCCTGGTGATGATCCTGGCAATGCTGTGCGGGGTGCGGAGCGAGGCGAGGATCGCTCCGCGCCACGTTGCTCCGGCGTCGCTGGATAAGAACGCCAGCGAGTTGTTTCAGGAGTCGATGCAGTTGGATGACCACTTCTGGGACGACGGCGCCAAGCTGGTGAAGAGTCCGTACAGCTCTCTGGAGGGAGTGCGGACCGGCAAGTACATGGTGCGGGAATCGAGCTGGTATGCGCTGGGACTGCTGTTTCGCGACGCGCCGGGTGATCGCCAGAGGGCGGCGGATATCCTGGATGCTGTCCTGAAGGAGCAGTACGTCAAGCCGGGAGTTCGCTGGTACGGGACTTACAAGCGGACTCCGGAGGAGCCCGATCCCACCGCGAACACAGTGATCTGGCGGGGCTACGATCCGAACTGGCGGGTCTTCATCGGCACCACGTTTGCAATGATCCTGATCGAATATCCGGACCGGATATCGCCGGAACTTTCGCAACGGCTTTACACGGCGATTGATCGCGCCATCGAAGGTGAGATCAGCGAGGGCAGGTTGCTGCCGACCTACACGAACATTGCGCTGATGTACGGGTCTCTGTGGGATTTTGCCGCAGAGCACGACAACCGGGCCGATTGGAAGAAGCAGTCTGCCGACTGGACGGAGAGCGTCTATCGCCTGTTCAAACAGCACACAGCATTCTCTGAGTACAACTCGCCGACATACTGTGGCGTCGATTTGTACGGGCTGGCCTTGTGGCGGGATTATGGATCGACCGAACGCATTCGTACGATCGGCGCTGAGATGGAGGCGGGGTTGTGGAGAGAGCTCACCAGCTACTATCAACCAGGACTGCGCAACATTTCGGGTCCTTACGACCGTTCCTACGGGATGGACATGGAGCAGTATGTGAGTGTGGTGGGTGTCTGGATGCGGACAGTGTTGGATGCGTCCAGCGCTCCCTTACCCGAGTTAAAAGCAAACACGGACCATCTTCCCGACGTATGGTTTGCGCCGCATCTGGCAATTCTCGGCACGCAGATTCCGCAGGATGCTCTGGGGAAGATGAAGAGCTTTCAAGGCGAACACCTGGTCCATAAGCAGATTGACGAGAAACGCGTGGCAACGGCATGGATTGGGCGGGATGTGATCTTTGGCGGCGAGGCTACGAGCAGGACCAAAGACGCCGGGACAACAACGCAATTCCATCCTGCAACGGCGCAGTGGCGGACGCCTTCGGGCGAGATTGGCTGGGTACAACTTGTGCAGTCGCCTCCAGTCGATGCAACGGCTGATGAACATGGGTTGACCATCTCGACCGCCGGGACCGTTCGGCTGCGCATTCATGCGAAAGGCCTGGCCCGGAAGAACATCGGCGAAACCGAGTGGGGCCTCCCCGGGCTGCACGTCGCGGTTTCGTCGGACGCGAAGAGCTTCACTGCGGAGGACGTTCCGGATGCGATCGATGTTGTCTATTCCGGGATAACAAGGATGAGGTTGGAGATCAGGGCGGTTAGGTAAAAATGCTTGTAGATGATTATTTAGTTAGCTCAGGTATATGCGACGCAAAGCATGGTCGGGTGCCTTGGCGGTTTGCGGCCGCACCTTGGGTCGGGCCTTCAGCCCTCTGAATTTTCGGGGGATGCGTACCTAGGCCTTCGGCCTAGGCTGGTATATGCCGCGCTTTCAGCGCTTGGGCGTTTCGGCGCTGCGTACCTAGGCCTTCGGCCTAGGCTGGTATATCGCGCGCTTTCAGCGCTTTGCTTGGATGCTTGCCAAGTTTCACCGGGGTGGCGGCCATGTGATCGCGCAGTATTCGCGCCCTCTCATGCTCACGGCACTGGATCACCAGGTTACTTGCGTCGACCAGATGTGCGGTCATCAGGCGCGATGCCAGTTCGGAGTCGCGCTTCTCGATCGCGTTCAAAATCGGTTTGTGAAACGCGGCGGTGTGCTCGAGGTCCACAACTTGCGAGGTCACCGTGATCATGTGGAGCATGGCGCGATGAATGGTGTGGAAGATCCGGCCTGTCAAACGATTTCCTGAAGCCTGAAAAATTGCGCGGTGGAACTGAAGATCGGACGCAACCAGTTTCACGCGGTCCCGCTCACTCGTTTCCAAATCGGTGATTGACTGGCGCAGGCGCGCTATGTCGGCGGCGTTGGCGCGATCTGCAGCCTTGGCCGCCAGCGCGGGCTCCATGATCAGGCGTAGCTCAATCAGCTCTTCGACCGTGGTGTCGTCGAGCAGGAATAGAAATTCCATGGGCACCGCGAGAACCGAGGATGCATCGCGGTTCAGGTAGCTGCCGTCGCCCACCTTCTGTGAAATCACTCCCATGATTTCGAGCACCTTCAGCGCCTGGCGCAGGGAAGAACGCGCGACCTTGAAGTAGGCGGCCAGCTCACGCTCCGGGGGCAGCTTTGTGCCGGGGGTGATCACTCCGTCGCTCAGCATCTGCTGGAAGCGAAGAATCAGTAAATGAGTGAGGTCTTCCTTGTGGTCCAGTGCCCGATCTGAGGCGCCCGAATCAAGGCGGTGCCGAGTCTTCATATCGCCCATATTCCGGCCTCGGGTCTGTAAAGTCAAATCTTATTGGTAGTACCTATCAACGAAGCCAGCGGGCTCATGCAAGGGAAATGTCATGGATGATTACCAGCAGCGATATGCCGGGCCTTCAGCCCTCGAATTTGTGGCATTGGGCACCTGGGGCTGCGCCCCAGGCTGGTATATTGCGGGCCTTCGGCCCTGAAGACGCGCGCCCACCGGATTTGCCTGAACTAAGGGCCATGCGCATCTACGAAGGTTCTGACTCTGCGAGCTGGGATGACGCCGCATCGGGCGAATCAGAACGGCGCTGTGGAAGGTTCAAGCTAAACCGCCGCAACAAAAAACATGTTGACATGGAACTTGTATCGGTACTACCTTTGCAGTCGCTTTATCCCCGCGATCGAGAAGTGAAGCCTAAATTCTGAGGAGCACGCCATGCAACTCAAACACCCAGCTCGCGCAGTGAGATTGTGCACCCTCGTCCTATCGGCATTGTTAGCAGC
>WNGR01019916.1_pt1 | contig 10114 bp, 5 predicted proteins | sample 5407581 | NCBI WGS metagenome assembly WNGR01 (sample SAMN13153383, study PRJNA577476) | soil metagenome | isolation source: 80 cm soil or saprolite under Garry oak tree replicate 2 | place: USA:California | collected 2016-06-15
CGATGAACATCGTCCCCGCGGGGATCGGGCAGTCCGAGCACGGCGCCGAGATTCGATACGTTGCGGTCCCGAGTCCACCCGATCCGTCGACGCCCGTCGTGTTCCACGCGAATACGATCGGACCCTCGACGATGAAGAATCGCGGCTCGACGGCGGCGTTCGAGGGGGAGAGAGTCACGAGCAAGGAAGCGATCCCCCCGGAGGGGAGGCGCCCATCGGGCGGCACCGAAACGGTCAGGTCGACATGGGGGACCGGTCCGTTCGCGAACGCCGTCAGCCCCGCCGTCGCCACGACGATGCCGAGGGCCACGAGGACGGCGATCCCCGGGACGCTAGGGATTGGAAGTCGCATGGGTCCTCCACCACATCCACAGCCCGATCATGAGGAACGGCGCCCAGTAGACCACGTAGCTCTGGAGCATCCGATATGAAACGAACAGGACAAGCGCCGGGAAGATCCAGAAGGTAAACTCGAAGCGCTCAAAGTGCACGTGATACATGACCACGAGAACCGCGAGGAGTCCGACCTCCGAGACGACGAAGAGATCCCGCGGCGCAACAATGTAGCCGTACGCCGCGAGCGTCGACAGTCCAAGGCCGGTCGGCGCCTGGAGGGAGATGAGCGGCGCGAACATCGCCGCGGCCCAGGCGGACGGATTCCAGGCGAGGAATGGACCATTGACGAGGAGGAAGACCCCGGCCGCGACGCCGCCGAATGCCAGGATCGTCCGGCGCATATCGGTTCGATGCCGGTGCCAATACCACAGGAAGAGGAACGGGGCCAGGAGCCACGGGGTCTGCTTGAACGCGCACGCGATTCCGTACCAGAGCCCGGCCCGGGCCGGCCGTCCGAGATCCGTGGCCATGAGCAATGCCGGGACGACCCAGAGGATGTCGGGGACGCCCCACGGCGTGTACTGGACGAGTTCGAGGGTCATCACGAGGCCGATCGGCGCGACCCCGCGGAACGCGGGCGGGGCGCGCAGGTACAAGACCGCGAGTCCGGCGAGATGGAACGCGAGGTACACGACGCGGACATCCGTCATCCCGGCCACCAGGATCGGCACGTACACCAGGAACGAGAGCGGCGGATACGGCGAGGTACCGAACAGCCCTCCGCTCTCCAAGGGTGACCATGCATCCGCAGGGACGTGGAAGGCGCTGAGCGACGGGAGCATGCTCTCCGCGTACGGGTTGCGGCCTTGGAGGATCAGCATCGCCGAATAGTGCGTGTACGAGAGCGAGTCAATCCGGTAGAACGGCTGGAACACGATCACCGGCAGGAAATTCAGGAGGACCGCGTACGCCGCCGCGACCAGCACTAGATATGCCTTCGGTCGGAGCTCGGCCCTCGAGACCAGTGCCAGGACGATGAGGGCGAATGCGAACGCGTACGCACTGAGGTTCATGACGAGCAGGGGAAGGTTCGTGAATATCGGGAACGAGTACGCATCGGAGACCGCGACGTGGGTGAGGATGTACGCGACGAAAAGGAATCCGACTCGCGTCAGGGGCTCGCCGACATCCTTCGAGTCGAACGCGTGCGACAGGATCCGCACGCCGGGAAGTGTCCCCTTCGGCGCATCGCCCATTCGATCCCCGGTCACCTGATCGTGATTTGCACGTCCGGTGTGATCCCCGCTTTCCAAGGAGACCACAGGACGATCACCAGCGTATACGTCCCACTCGCGGCGACCGTGTAATCGAGCCGGGGACTCGCGGTTCCTTGGGTCGGCAGAGCCGGGATCCGTGCCCGGGCGGAATACTGGAGCCACCACCCGGTCCGCAACTCCGGCCGAATCAGGTTCCGGAAGACCTCGACGCTCAGGTTGAGGTCTCCCGCTGTCGCGGTCACCGTGAGCCGTTGCCCGAGCATGAGGAACGGCAGGTAGATGAACACCGCCGACGGGCGCGTCTCGTTGGGGAACGTCCGGTTCCCCTGCGATCCGTAGAGCGCGAACCACGGCTCGACGATTGGCTTGACCTCGATGTCGTCCACGATGAAATCGCTCCCGGTCGCGTGGAGTCCGAGTTCGAGGACTGATTGACCCGCGATCTGCGGCAGGGGGAAGACGGCCGTCCGCCAGATCGACGTGTTCCCTTTCTGACTCCGATCGACCGTGTACCACGTCAAGATCTCCGGGGACGTGAGTCCGGCGATGCCGTAGAGTCCGACCGGATTGCCCGCGGGCACGTCGGGATACGGTTGGATTCCAACGGCGAAAATCATGCTCTTGCCAAAGATGGCCACCCAGGGGAAGTCAGGGGAGCCGAGCCATTGGAACAGCGGCAGGGCCGCGCTCGTGAATCCATTCCAATCCATCGATCTCACGAATACGTACGAGACTCGATGGGCCTGGAGGTAAGCCGACATCGCCCCCGGATCCGTCATCACGTAAAGCGGCTCCGCCTCCTGGCTGTCCAAGTAGAGCATCGTGTCGGAGACCCGCAGGGCCGCTTCGATGTAATAGACGCGATACTCGAGGCTCGCTATCCGTTGCCCCGGTTGAAGATGATCGTTGAACCACCGCCAGCCACTGGGATCGGACCCGTAGGTTTGTTGCAAATCACTCCAGAGGTTGGTCCCGGGCCTTCCGAAGTAACGGAAGTAGTCGCCTTGGCTCGTGTTGGCCCCGAAGAAGTATGCGTTGCCGCCGAAGCCGGCGACGAGAGGGAGGATGAACAAGCTCGCAAGGACGACGACCGGGATTCGGCCGACGGCCTCGGTCGCGATTCGCGCAGGGCGCGCGCGTGTGTCGACGGCGGCCCAGGACCGGAGGGCTCGGAGGGCCGCGAACGCGGCACCGGCTACCACAATCGCGGAGAACGGGATCAGAAGCCAGACGTACCGGATGAAGGGGACGGGCCCGGCGAGGATGGCGGCGAGCACGACGAAGTAGAAGCAGGCCAGCTCGAGTTTTCGGCGGATCTTTGCCGCCGGGACGATGAGGAACGCCGGCACGGCGAAGGCGAGGCTCAACGGCGCAAAGGACGGGTTGGTCCCGAACTGAAAGAGGAAGTCCCAGTACGAGGTGGCGAGGGGGCCGGACGACGCGAGGTCCAAGGCGACGCTCCGCCACTCCATCTCCGCGAAACCCATGGTCGTCGGGGAGAGGTAGGGGCTCGAGAACAGGCCGCGGTAGAAGGGATACAGCGGGTCGCCGAGGAGGATCCAATTGCGGACGTACGGAGCGCTCCCGACAAGTGTGGCCACGAGCAGGATGAGCAACAGCCTGAGCGGCTCGGCCTGAAGGAACGCCTGCAGGCGCACGTTCAATCGACGAAGGAGCGCAATCCCGTAGAGCGCGACGACCGGGAGGACGAAGTACAATCCTTGATACGAGGTCAAAGCTGCGCAGGGCCAGGAATCCGAGGGCGCCGAACATCACGAGCGTCGTCTCCTGGGTCGCCAGGAACGCGTACGAGACGAACGAGGGCACGAGGGCCGCCAGGACGGCCGCGAGCACCCCGTGAGGACGTCCCGCGAGCCGTCGACCGATGAGGAACGTGGCATAGATGACGAGACACCAATTCGCCGCCCCGAGGAGGCGGAGGTAGACGTCGTTCACGCTTCCCGTCCACGCGTAGTAGTACGCGCCGAGGAGCGAGAAGGCCTGAGGATAGTTCGCGCTCGAACTCAACCCGACCCCACCGCCGACGATCCACGGGAGGCCACCGTGATAGTACACGAGAGCCGCGAGCGGGGCGTGATAGATCAGCGAGTCCGTCTCGATGATCCGCTCGACCGTCGCTTGATAGAACACAAGGACGGCGATGGACACGACTCCGGCCAACGCGAGCCACTCAAACGGACTTGGATGAGGCCAAAGACTCCGCACGACGGCCACCCACCGGGAGAGGGACGGTCTGATCGGCGTCCGGAAGGGGAGTGAGAACAGGACGAACGCGCTGATTTCGCCGAGCAAGACGACCTCGATCCACCCGAACGTGAAATGTCCCGTGAGGGCGAGGATCGTCCCGGTCAACCCAGTGAGACCCTCGCCGAGCCCCAGGACGAACGCAATCGCTTCCCAGGGCTCCGTGTGCCGGGGGAACAGGAACCGGTATGCCACGGCCCCGAGAGCGACCATCTGAATCGTCGCGAGAATCGCGGAGGGCAGCGCGGGAAACGGAAACGGAGGCCACGCCCACGATTGGAGGGCCGCGGGGAGGCCGGAGAGTCGAACGACATAGCTCCAATTCCATGCGAGGGCGGCGAGGGTCGCGAGGGTGAACACGAGGGTCACGAGAGCGAAGAACCCGAGACCCCAGGCGCGCTCTTCGCTCGTCTTCGGCGCGGTCACGATCTCCACGCGGGTGGCCTCGTCGGGACGAGGCTCTGGGACCCCCGGTTCGACCACGGGAGGTGGCGGCGGGAGTGCCTCGGGAGCGGGCGGCTCAATCATGATCACCGAGGTCGCGATGGCGGGCGCCACCGGCGCCGTCGACGGCGACGATTCATCTTCCGGATTCGGCCTCGTCCGGACGTCCGTCTCCGGAGTTAACGAATCGGCAGCCATGGCCGTTCAACCGCTCCTCCGGCGGCGAATCATCAGGACGATCAATAGGAGGACGACGAACGGGACTCCGACCGCGATTCCGAGGAGGGCCACCGACGTGAACGGGCCGGTGGGACCGGCAGGTGTGGCTCGCTCCCGGACCTCGACGACCCACTCGTAATTGGCCGATGAGAATCCGTCGGACACGACGACTTTGACGAGGAACGTTCCCGTCTCGTTCCGGAGGAACTCATACGAGGGGGAGGTCCCCGCGACGGAGACTCCGTTCACGGTCCACGCATAGGTGAGCGCGTCCCCGTCCGGATCGAACGCGCCCACCTGGAACGTCGTGCTTTCGGATGCATTGACGATCACCGCGGGCTGAGGACTCGTCGATTCGATCACCGGTCCTCGGTTTCCGACTTGGATCGTTTTCGTCGTCTCGTTGTACAGTCCGAGGTCATCCGTGACGATGAGACGAACCGCGAACGAACCGTGGGCCGCGAAAGCGTGTAGCGCCACGATTCCTTCCGCCGTGGTCCCATCCCCGAAATCCCAGGCATAGGAGACGATTCCGTTCTCCCGATCTGAGGACCCGGTCGCGTTGAAGGCGATGTAGACGCCCGGGTACGCCATCCCCGGGGTGGTGCTGAACGACGCGACCGGCGGCGCGTTCACCACGATGACCTGCGACGTGGAATTGGTCATCTGGTCGTCATCGAGGACCGTAAGGGTAACCGTGTACGATCCGGAGTCCGTGTATGCGTGGACGGTCGCCATGCCGGTGCCGACCGCGCCGTCGCCAAAGTCCCAGGAATAGCCAACGATCGTGCCGTCGGAATCCGAGGAGCCCGACGCGTTGAACGTGACGTCGACGCCCGGTGAGACAAGAGACGAATCCTCGGCGAACGACGCCTCCGGCGGAGACGTCGCGGCGACAGGGAGCGTGATCGCCATCGTGGCGGTGAAACCGTGCGAGTCGGTGACCGTCAGCACAATGAGGTAACTCCCTCCGGCGGTGAACGCGTGCTCGGCAATCGGCCCGCTCCCCGTCACGCCATCCCCGAAGTCCCATTCGTAGCGAGCGATCGTCCCATCCGCATCCGATGAGGCGGAACCGTTCAGTGTGACGCTCTGCCCGGCGCGCGGCGAAGGCGGGGAGATCGTGAACGACGCGAAGGGGGCCGCGAAGACGTGGACATCGGCCGAGGTCGTGTTCGTGAGTCCGTCGGAGTCCGTCACCGTCAGGCCCACGGTGTATCCGCCGAACGTCCCGAACGTGTGCTGCGCAATCGACGAAACGGAAACGGTCCGGTTGGAACCGTCCCCCCAGTCCCACGCGTAGTTCGTGATGCTTCCGTCGGGATCCGTGGAGTTGGACGCGTCGAAGGTCACGGACGCGCGTTGGAAGGGTCTCGGGGGACCGAAGGCGAACGATGCGCTCGGAAGGGCGAGGACCCGAATCGACGCGGTCTGGGATCCCGTGAGATTGTCGAAGTCCGTGACGACGAGAGTCGCTTGGTACACCCCGTGCGTCGAATAGATGTGGGTCGCGACGGAGCCGGACGCCGTAGAGCCGTCTCCGAAGTCCCATGCGTACGTGGCGATGGAACCGTCCGGGTCGTACGAGCTGGACCCGTTGAAGGTCACGAGGTCTCCGGGCAGCGGCGTGGAAGAAGACGTGGTGAACGAAGCGATCGGCGGGAGGGACGTATCGTAGAAGCGGTAGATGGTCGTCGTGCTGCCGAGCCAAATCGCCCCGTCGAGCCCCTGTTCCAGGCCGATGACCCCGTAAGGCTCGCTCGAGGGCAGGGTGACGATGACGTCATCCGAGAGGACCGTGGTGTAGTCCGGAGGCGCGAAGTGGAGACGATGGACGTTGCGCGAGTTCCACGTCCCGAAGAAAAAGTCACCGTGCCAGGCCGCGAAACTCGGCCCATCGTAGAAGATCGCATTCGTGGGCGCGATGGGCGGCGTGTACCGGATGAGAGGTAGCACGGGATCCGGCCCGTCGCGATTCGTATTCAGCGGATCCGGCGGCGGATGGGCGCACGTGTAGTTGGCCCCCCAGCCATAGTTGCGGCCCGGGACGAGGAGGTTCACCTCGTCGTTGCACTCGGGTCCATTTTCGGTGACGTAGGCCTTCCCGGTGATGGGATGAAACGCGATCCCGAATAGGTTCCGATGGCCGTAGGTGTAGATGTATGGATTGGCGCTTGCATTGCCAACGAACGGATTGTCGGTCGGCACGCTGCCGTCGGGATTGAGCCGGAGCACCTTCCCGGCCAAGGTCGAGAGGTTCTGGGCGTTCGCGGGATGGTACGCGTCACCGGTGAGGGCCCAAAGCTTGCCATCCGGACCGAATTTGATCGGACCGCCGATGTGCCATTCGCCGGTCGGAATCCGATCCAGGAGGATCTCCACGGAGCCCCCCGTATCGCCGGTCGCCTGAATCCGCACGATGCGATCGTAGATGGTTCCGTTGGCACTGTCGTTCAGGGTGTAAAACGCGTACACCCAAGGCGTGGAAGGGAAGGAAGGGTCCAGGGCGAGGCCGAGGAGACCCTGGTCATGATAGTCGCTCACGCGCTGGAACGAGTAGAACGGGTCCGGTAGGAGCGAGCCGTTCTCGATAATCCAGATTTTCCCGGTCGGTCGCTCGCCGAAGAACACACGGCCGTCGCGCGCGAAGACAAAGGCGTCTGGCTCCTTCAGCCCCGCTTGGACAACCTGGAGCGTCCCGGACACCGCAGCAGCGGGCCGCGATGAAACGAGCATCACCGACAGGAGGAAGAAAACGGCAAGCGAGACCGCGAGCGCCTTCGCGGCGCGTCCCCGGAGTCGACCGCTCACGTCAGTCGTCCTCGATGCCCTTCGGGACACGAGTTCTGTCCTCCCCGCGGGACGTAGCTCCCGGACGACCGGTCCAAGCGAACCGGCGACTCGCGAAGTAGTTGAAACCGAAGGCGATGACGATCGCGAGGAATTCGCTCACGAGGTAAAACATTCGGACGAGTTCCGTGAAGGCGAACAGGGCGACCAGGTTGACCGCGAGACCGGCGAGGGCGACGAGGTTGTACGCCAGGAACCGACGGACGAGCGACTGGGACTTCGCGATCCGGCGGAACGTCCACCGCTCGTGCAAGGCGAACGCCCAGAGGATGCTAGCCTCGATCGCGAGCGCGGCGGACACGAGGTACGGGACGCCCGCGACGCCGGTCAGCGCCCAAAGCAGGCCGAGGATCACCAGGGCGCCGGTCAGACCCACGCTCGCGAACCGGACGACCTCGGGTCCGTGGTAATCGAGCCAGGTGTGCACGAGCGCCCCCAACTCGCGTCGAAGGATCTTGGGCATCTTCCAGAGCCCGTACACCTTCGTGGCCCCTTCGCGGACCCGGTAGGACACGGGGACTTCCACCTGGCGGTATCCCATGGAGCTCGCCCGCGCAGTGAACTCGAGCCAGAAGTTGTACGGCGAGTATCGGACCTCGCGCGCCACGGCCTGGGCGACCTCCGTCCGCATGAGGCGGAACGCGCTCGTGACGTCCTTGCAGCCCGGGTTGAACAAGAGGCCTTCCAGCCGCCGTAAGAACTTCGACGGCAGGGACCGGTACAACGGCTCGGTCCGCCGCGTCCGATAGCCATTGACGATGTCTGCGTCGCCCGTGCGGAATTCGGCCAACAGGCGCTTGAAGTCGCGTGGGTCGTACTGCCCGTCGCCGTCGAGGAACAGCAGGACCGGGAACTTGTGCGGGTCGATCGACAGGATCGCGTCGCGAACGGCCCGCGGGTAGCCTTTGCGTTCCGGCGACGTCGACACGCGGAGCGCCGGCATGGAGGCCGCGATCTCCCGGAGCACCTCGCCGGTCCCGTCCTTACTCCCGTCCTCGAAGACGAAGAGGGTCACGGCGTGTGCCGCGACGATCGTCGCGGACAACTCGTCGATCACCGAGCGCACGCTGGCCGCCTCGTTGTGGACGGGCATCACGACCGCGAGTTGCGGTCGAGCGGAAGGTTCGGGCGCCGCCTGGAGCTCCATCGTCTCACGCTCGTTCGAGGAGGATACGCTCGTCCGTTGGAGCCGAAACGCTGTGGGTCGCGAGGTACCAGTCGATCGTCTTCTGGAGTCCGTCGCGGAAGGAGACCTCGGGCTTCCATCCGAGCTCGTCTCGGGCCATTCGGATGTCCAGGGCGCGGCTCACGGCTCCGGTGGGCTTCGACGTGTCGAAGAAGATCTCTCGAGGGCGCCATCCGACGAGGTCGAAGATCGTGTTTGCGACCTCGATCATCGTGTACCGGCGACCGTTGCCGAGGTTGACCGCGCTGCCGTCCGTGATGCGCTCCGCCGCGCGAACGGTCCCTTCGACGATGTCCGTGACGTACGTGAAGTCCCGGTCCTGACGGCCGTTGCCCCAGATCGGGTACGGGTCCATCCGGCGGACCGCCTTGTAGATCAGGGCGATGATCGCGTGGGTCTCGTTCTCCCGCGGCCCGTACGCCGTGATGAAACGGACGCTGCACCCCTTCATGCCGTACTGCCGGATGAAGGCCAAGAGCTGGATCTCGCCGAAGACCTTCGCCCAGCCGTACTCCAGGTCGGCGCTGAGGGGCTCGCCGAGCTTCCGCGGGTCGCAGTCCTCCTCGCGCAACAGATAGCTCGATCCCTCGGTGGCCTGGAGCGCCGGAGGATAGACGCACGCCGAACTCGCGAAGATCACTTGCGAGACGTCCGCCCTTCGGGCGGCCTCGTACACATGGTGGTCGATTGCCAGGTTCGAACAGACGTCCGCGGGATGGGAGTCGATGTATCCGCGGCCTCCATGGATCGCCGCGAGATGAAACAGGACCTCGCTCCCTTCGAAGGCCGAGGTGATCTCCTCGATGCCGCTGTACTCCAGGTCGATCTGATGGAATTTGTAACGGCCGCGGACGCCGTCGAGGTTCTGCAGGCGTCCACTACTCAAGTCGTCGATGACGGAGACATCCGCGCCGCGCCCGATGAGCGACTCGACGAGGTGGCTTCCGATGAAGCTCGCTCCGCCCGTGACCGCGACCTTCCGGCCGTCCCATTCCGATTTTCCCAGCACCGCAGCATCGGACGAGAGCGAGTGACCTCTCGCAGGACGTGGCTCGAACAATTTCTTTCCCCCCGGGGGCAGGGCAGGTTAGCGCAGAAGGCCAATACACGATGCGAACTCGTGAGTGGACCGCATTCCTTCCACGACTACACTCCCCCTACCTCGATAGCAATTGGAAGGGGGGTATAAGAATGATGGGCCAAAGGTTCCAGATGCACGCGCGGTAGACTTGTCGTCACGACGCGCGGAATCTGCGGAACGGGTCGGACAACAAATGAGGGTCGGACTCAGAGAGGAGGCCCTCGGTGGAGCAGGACCTTGAAAGCCGCCTTGACCGGCTCGGGACATGAGTCTAGAGGCCAGGGAAGCCGGCCAGCGATGGAACCGACGTCTGGAGTCGGCTTGGGGCGGATCTGGGTGTGCGCGTACACTTTTGTGCAGCCGCGGCTTTGTAGCTGGAGCGTCTAGCCCGACCCGGTGTCCGGGATGGTGGCTCCAGACGATCGGCCTGACACGAGACGGGGTGTATTGAAAAAC
>WNGR01013278.1_pt1 | contig 10112 bp, 9 predicted proteins | sample 5407581 | NCBI WGS metagenome assembly WNGR01 (sample SAMN13153383, study PRJNA577476) | soil metagenome | isolation source: 80 cm soil or saprolite under Garry oak tree replicate 2 | place: USA:California | collected 2016-06-15
TCTATTACAGTCTACTCGACACGGTGAATTTGAATTATGGGACGCTAACGCCGGGCGGCGCCACAACCTCGATCGATTACAAATTCAGAAACAATGGCCATATTTTCCGCCTCGGCGTGAATTACAAAGTCGGCCAGTAAACAGCGGCAGCGCGAGAGAAGTTTCCCTCGCGCCGTCCTGTCAGCCTATTTGCGTCGAACAAAGACTGCATCACCTGATGGCGATTCGGCGCGCCAATACTTTGTCACGTGGCGGTCGAAACTTTTGGCAATCGAAGCTTTTGGCAGCCGAAACTTCTGAAACGGCACAAGGCAGCGTTCCGCATCGCCGCAGCCATGCTTGGAGTATTGTGGCGGACGAGTTCCGATGCTCGCTCAGTGCGCCAGCGGGTCAGGACGGACCTGGATGTGAACCGCAAGCGGCGTCATGCCTTTGCCGCCTTCCTTGAGCCAGGGCGTCCGGTCTCCCTCCGACGACCACAAGCCTCTGCCTTTCCAGCCGGCTTGCGGATCGTCGATGCGGGCATCCAAACCCTTGGCATAGAAGCCCAGCGGGTAGGGGATCCGCAACGTGACCATCTTGCCGTCCACGAGCGCGGCGAAGCCGTCATTCTCGTTAGCCGTCGAGATCGGTACGTCGGCCCCGAGCCCGACCGCGTTTTGCTGATCGACCCAGCTGTAGTAGCTCGCCTCGGCGCTGTTGTCGCCGATGCCTTGAAAACCCGGCCCCGGATATTTGTAGAAGGTCCATCCCTCCGGGCAATGATCTCCCGCTGCAGCCGGCCCGTTCAGCGGAGCCTTGCACTTCGAGCGATCGAAGCTACCGAGATGGCCGCTGGCGAGCGAAACCCAGACCACGCCCTTGGAATCGATATCGCCGCCGCGCGGGCCGAAGCCGGGCAGCGGAATGTAGAAGATCTCGGACAATTTGGTCTTGGGATCGAACCGCAGCACGCCCGCGCGACCGGCGAACACCTGGACGGTGTACCAGACCGAACCGTCCACCGGATTGGGCATCACGGCGTAGCTGCCCGAGCCGCCGATCACCCGCGCGTCTTTGTTGGGATCGATCGGCTGGCCCGGCTCGGTGTAGTCGTCGAGCTTGCCGTTGCCGTTGGTGTCGAGCACGAACGGTGCCCAGCCTTGCGCTTTTTCGGCGTCGCCGGTCTCGTCGAACACTTTGGTGTCGAACCAGCCCGCCACCGGGCCACCGCCGCTCGTCCATAACGTGTTGTCGCTGTCGAAACCGAATTGCAGGTGATGCGTGCCGAAGCAGGTGTCGATGAAAGTGAATTTGTCGGTTTTCGGATCGAAGAACGCCAGTTGGCGTCCATTGCTGTCGAGCGGAAATGTTTTCGCGTATGGATTGCTGGAACCTTTCCGGCAGAACGCGGGCGTGCCGGGAGCGTGATTGGTGCCCGTCATCCACAGCCGACCTTTGGCATCGAACATGTCGTTGTGATTGTCGAATTTGGTGTCCCAGATCTTTTCCATGCCCCAATAGGGCGACGCCGCCAGCGGCTTCTCGATGGCTGAGTGTCCCGGGCCGAGCGCCTCGGGCACATCGGCGCCCTCAGGCGGCCTGATATAACTGACCTTTGCCGTCTTGGGATCGAGAACCGGCAGCTGGTCGCTGGCATATTCTGGCGAGCCGTAGAGCGGGCTGTTGCCGTTAACGGTCGGATTGCGCTTATCGGATGAAATCAGGTCGTGGAGGTATTGCTTCTCGTTGCCCCAATCCCAGGTCGTAACGACGATATTGCGTTCGATGCCTTGCGGCCGTGGCGGCTTGGTGAACGGTAACTCGCCCTCGGCGATGCGATCGGTCCAGTCGCCGAAATATTTGAAGGGCACGCCGCCGAGTTTGCCGGCAAGGGGATTGACCATCAGCGGCGAGGCCTGACCGGACTGAACGCGGCGCATCCACGCTTCTTCACTGCTTTTGAACTGTCCCAATGCCGCAGGGATAGTCCGCGTTGCCAGTTGACCAAGCTGATGGCAACCGACGCATGATTGATTTTTGATCGTGGTGAGCCAATCGACCCGCGTGATGTTTTGCGGAATGTCGCTCTTGCCGCCGAACTGGTCCTGGTCCGGGATTTTCAACATCGCAAACCAATAGATCGCCGGATAATATTGCGCCGCGGCGGCATCGTTGGGGGCAGGAACGGCGGTCAGATTGAGCTGCTTGCCGGCATTGGCGCCGACTTTGGGCGAATCGATCAGGCCATAGCCGCGCACCCACACCTGATAATTGGCCTTCGGCAGATCGGGGACGACGTAGCGGCCTTGATCGTCGGTCACCACCATCTTGGCATATCGTGTCGGCAGATCGCGGGTTTCGGCGATCACCCAGACGCCGGCTTCCGGTCCGTGCGGTCCCGTGACCACGCCGCCGATAGCGTCGGCATCGATCGCGACGGCGGTTTGGGCCTTGAGCCGTGTTGCGATCGCCAGCAAGCATCCGGCGACGGCTAATCCCACTACTACGAGCCACGATATGCGCCGCATCTGAACTCCTCCTTTAAACTCGTCTTGGACCAACTGATCTTCTTTGGATCAGCGCTCGTGAATCGGCGCCTTGAACTGCTGCATGCCAGTTCATACGCCGCTCAACGCCGCCTTCACGCGTTCCGGCGTGAACGGGACGGTGCGCAGCCGCGCTCCGGTTGCGTCGAACACGGCATTGGCCAGCGCCGCACCGACCGGTGAACAGGCGGCCTCGCCCGCGCCGAGCGGTGGTTGGGTCGGCCGGTCGATGAGGACGATATCGAGCTTGGGAACGTCCGGGAAACGCAGGATCGGATAGCTGCTCCAATCGACGCTCGTTACCCGCGAACGATCGAATTGCACTTCCTCCATCAGCGCACGGCTGAGCGTTTGCAGGATGCTGCCTTCGATCTGCGCGCGTACTCCGTCGGGATTGATGATCTGTCCACAGTCGTGCGCGCAAGCAACCCGTTCGACTCTGATACGGCCGCTCCCTCGCTCGACCGCAACCTCCATTCCCATCGCCACATAACTCTCGCTGTGCTTGTAGTGAACATAGGCAAAGCCGCGGCCACGCATGACCGGCGCACTCTTGTTTGCGCCAGGCGAGGGCCGCGTTTGCCAATTCATCAGCGCTGCCGCACGCCTGATCGCCTCGCTGCCGCGCGGATCGGCCAGTCCGCGTAGCCGGAATTCGATCGGGTCGAGCCCGGCCGCCGCCGCGAGTTCGTCAGTGAAGCTTTCGACGGCGAAGCAATTGGCGGGCTTTCCCGGCGAGCGGATTGGCGCCGGCCGCAGCGGCGCATCTTTGAGCCAATGGACCAGCACCTGCACATTGTCCGCCGCATAGGGCGGATCGGCATTCTGCGAGATCGATCCGGGCTGCAGGCCGTGCACGTTGTCGAGTCCGGCGGCGGCAGGACCGAGCAGCGGAATATTCGGCAATCCCCGCGTCGTTTGCGGCAGCCACATCTCGGTGCGCCAGGCGAGGATGCGTCCAGTCGGATCGACCGCGCCGGAAATGTCGAGCAACTGCGGCGGACCTTTGGGATCCCAGCCGTGCTCATCCTGACGCGACCATTGCACGCGCACCGGGCGGCCGACCGCGCGCGAGACGATCGCCGCATCGGCGGCCGCGTCTTCGTGGCCATTCATGCCGTAGCACCCGGCGCCGTCGAGATAGATGAGCCGCACTTTTTCCTCGGGTAGCCCAAGGAACCGCGCGAAAGTCTTGCGATTGCCGTGCGTACCCTGCGAGGCGGTCCACACCGTGGCCGCATCGCTGCGCACATCGGCGACCGCGCAGGACGGGCCAATCGAACCGTGGCTCTGCATCGGCCAGAAATAACTGGCGCTGCGGCTCACCGCGCCACTCTGCGCGCTTGGCCCTTGCTGTCCGCGGGTCACCAGCACCTCGTCGGTCGCTTCGGGATCGGCACGCAAAGTGGCGATCAGCTTGTCCTGTACCGGAAGGCCGGACCACTCGCTCCATTGCGCGCGCAACGCGCGGGCCGCGCGCACTGCGGTCCATTCGTCATCGGCAATGACGGCGAGAAAATCCTTGATCCGCACCACACCGGCGCCGGGCAGATGCTTGATCGAAGCTTCGTCGACGGCGATGAGCTTGGCGCCGATGGCCGGCGGCCGGATCACGCGTGCATGCACCATCCCCGGCACGCTGAAATCCTGCATATAGGTAAAACCGCCGGTGCATTTGGCCGGTACATCGGGCCGCGGCAAGGGCTTGCCGACCAGGGTATAGGTCGCGGGATCTTTAAGCGGCGCCTTGGGATTAAGTTTGAGGTTGAAGCTGCGTCCGCCGATCAGCTCGGCGAACTTGATCCCGGCGCCGCCATTGTTGGCGCTATTCTTGTCGCCATTCTTGTCGCCATTCTTGTCGCCATTCTTGGGTCTAACCTCACCGTCTTTGGTAACGAGATCGTCGGACGGCGCATTGAGGCGTTGTGCGGCAAGTTCGATCAGCGCTTGGCGCGCCGTCGCCGCAGCGTGCCGAATCTGCATGCCGCCGCGCTGAATGCCATTCGAGCCGGAGGTTCGTCCCTGATCGGGAGTGAGCGCAGTATCGCCTTCGATATATCTGATCATGTCGACGCCGATGCCGAGCTCCTCGCCGGCAATCTGGCGCATCGCGATGCGCAGTCCCTGGCCGAGATCGACTTTGCCGCAGAACATCGTCACGGTCCCATCGCCATTCACAGCGAGGAAGGAGTCGACTTCGTTGGGATCTACCGGCCGCGGTCCAGCATCGCCGGTGGCGGCGCGCGCTCGGGTTCGCAGACCGGCGAAGGCAAAGCCGACCGTGAGCGCGCCGCCTTGAACGATTGCGCGGCGAGTCAGTCCGTCAGCCAATCGATGCCGTGTGAGCGGTGCGGTCATGTCAGCCTCCCTGTCCAGAGGCAGCCATCACCGCGCGTATGACCCGCACATGGGTCCCACAGCGGCAAAGATTGCCCTCGAGCGAGGCGCGGATGTCGTCCTCAGTCGGCTTGGGTTTTTCGGCGAGCAGCGCGACCGCGCTGATGATCATCCCGCTGGTGCAGTAGCCGCATTGCGGCACCTGCTCTTTGATGAAAGCGGCCTGCACCGGATGCGGCGCCGCCATCGATCCGAGCCCTTCCAGGGTGACGACCGACTTACCTTGCGTATCCGCAATCGTCGTCAGGCAGGATCGCGTCGGGCGCCCGTCGACCAGCACGCTGCAGGCGCCGCATTGGCCCAGCCCGCAACCGAACTTGGTCGCGGTGAGGCCGACACTGCGCAAGCCGTAAAGCAGTGGCTGGTCGGGATCCGATGAGTCGATCGTGCGTTCGACGCCGTTGATACGCAGCCGATATGTCGCCATGACCCACCTCGATGACCCATCTGGATGATCCACCTGGATGACCCAACTCGTCTGGGCATCATTTTAAGCACGAGACGAAAACGCTGCGTAATGTTTCCGAAGCGCACGAGGACTGCGTTTCCGGCATCGCCCCTGCACCATGTTGCGGAACACGTGATTTGGGATCGGTAACGGCGGCTAAGCTGACCTACTTAAGAGGTTTGTTTTCGTCGCAAACTGGTCCGAACGGGACATGCGCCGGTTCACTCCGGTTTTATATTGGCCGTTTTGATCACCTTCGCCCACTTATCGATTTCATCGGCAATGAGTTTGCCGAAGTCGGCAGGACTCATGGAGATCGGAATGCTGCCTAGATCAGCGAGTTGCGCCACCAACTTGGGGTCGGAAAGGCCCGCATTGACCTCGTTGTTGAGCTTATCGACGATCTCGATGGGGGTCTTCTTGGGCGCGGCGAGGCCGAACCACGTGCTGGCTTCGTAACCGGGCACGAATTCGGCCAACGTCGGGGTGTTCGGTAACACTTGCAAGCGTGCTGTGCTGGTCGCAGCCAGGGCGCGTAGCCTGCCGGCTCTGATATAGGCGATCACCGTAGGTACGGGCGCAAATACTACTTGCACCTGTCCGGCCAGCAGATCGGGTAAATTGTTGATGCGATACGGTACGTGGACCAAATTGACGCCAGCCACCATCTTGAACAACTCGCCAGCGACATGGGGTGTGCTGCCGACGCCACCCGAGGCCATGTTAAGCTTGCCGGGATTGCTCTTCGCATAGGCAATGAACTCTGAAATGGTGTTAGCCGGAACCGATGGGTTCACTGTCATGACGAGTGGTGCTCGGACGACGCTTGCGACCGGCATGGTGTCGCGCATGAAATTGAAATTTAGATTTTCAAAAAGCGTAGCATTGATGGCATTCGCTCCTGTTGCGCCAAGGAGTGTGTAACCGTCTGGCATCGCTCTCACGACGAGTTCAGTGCCGATGTTACTTGCCGCGCCGGGACGGTTATCAACGATGACTTGCTGACCAAGACGCTCGGACAGGCTTTGAGCAGTCAGGCGCGCGATAATGTCGGGCGTAAAACCGGCGGGAAAACCGACGATCAGGTGCACCGATCTTGTCGGATAGGCCTGTGCTCTTACGATCCGCGGTCTGACAAGCAGCGCAATGGCGCCCGCTGCGCCATAGAGAAAACTTCGGCGGTGAAGTTTCATGGTGATGCTCCACGAACTTGAGCACCTATCCAGAACTACAGAACTGTCCGTGAATTGATGTCGTTCAGTTGCTGATCGCCGGCATCTCCTGCTGGCAGGTCGCAAGCCAAATTATACCAATTTGAAGGGCTTGTAGTGATGCCTGATCCAGGGGGTCAGCCGCCAACCTCTGCCGCACTGTGACATAGGCCACAGACTGCCGTTTCGAGGCGCGCTTATCTCAAATTAGCCCGGCTTCGGTCCCCAACCGCCGGGCTCGTGGCCCCGAACGCCTTTCCCCCGGCACCCAAACCTCGGGGCCACGCAGTTCGCGACGACGAAGAGGGCATGGTCATGCGGTATTTAGATGAGACCGACGAAATGCCGACGAAATTCGTCAGGCTGATCGGCGACCTGTGTGGAATACTCATCTACACCGGCATTGTTGGCTTGCTGGTATACGCGGTGCTGCGCTGAGGAATGCAGAGCTATTCACGCGCGATGCGGCGCAATTTGTTGCGCTGGTCTGAGATCAGGCGATCGGGCCGGGCTTTGCCGATCAAGACCTCAATTGTTGAGGATCGAAATGTCCTTCGCCGACCGCGGTGCCGGCAGCGATTCCACGAACGCATAAATGTCGGCGATGTCCTTGTCCGATAGCACGGCGTCGGAATAGGCCGGCATGTTGTCCGACGGATCGCGGATCTGCGCCTTGAAGCCATCAAAGGGAAGCCCGGTGCGGGCGGGTGCCGGGGCCGGGCCAGTATAGGCGCCGCCCTGTCCGGCGCGGCCGTGGCAGGTGAAACATCCGTCGGCGAGGTAGAGCCGCTTGCCATTGCCGGCATCGCCATGCGGCGCGTCTTGTGCCTGCGCGGTCAGGAATGTGGCCGCGCCGAACATGCTGACGGCAAAAGCTGCGAGGCCGATGCGGTTGAAGCGTTTCATCGCAACATCCTCAACGCGGCCGATCTGCGCCTGACCCCGAATGGGAAATTCCTTTATACGACCGAGCGCAGAACTTACCGGCGTCGCCATACCTGTTGCGCGCGTAGCCGGCCTGGCCCTGATTGCTTTAGGGATTACCTGCTGGCCGGGTCCGCCGCTCGTCGGGGTGTTGACCTACTGCGCATTGGTCACGCTGTACCTCGCATATCTCGGTCTCGTAGGTGGTTTGATCGGCGTTTTACTGTGGCCGGCGGTTGCGCTTCACGTAGTTCTGTCAATCCTTCTCGGTCGCGCCTGGCTCGCCACTGAGGCGAGATTGGGGGCTGAAAGGACGTGACGCAGACGTCGGATTTCGGTCGCGATCGACCCATCTCGGTCATTTGCTCACCTGAGCGCCCCTTACCATTGCATCTCATTCTGCTACAGTTGAATTTGACATTCGAGGCATACAGCAATGCAAAAGGTAGCGCTCAAGACAAGCGGGTCAGACAGTGCCGATCGCGAAGTGCTTCTCGAGTTGAATCGAAACTACGTTCGGTCTGCACTAGAGTCGGACGTGCGTTGGTATTCGGAAAATCTTTCCGAGGATTTTTACATCACTGCTCCAGATGGAGCTCTGCTGAATCGCGAAGCGTTTTTGAAGCGCATCGCCAATCCATATCAGGGGACGGGAGCAGAGGCTGTGGACGTGATGATACGGATTCTGGGTGACGTTGCGATCATTCACTCCGGATACAGGGATAAGAGGCTGAAGGGTGATATTGGGTATGGTCGCTACACGGATATCTACGAACGGCGAAATGGTCGTTGGCTTTGCGTCGCCGCGCACTTCATGCGCTTTCAGACCCCTCCCAAGACGTAACATTTGTGGATTGTAGGGTGGTCGGACTTTGATCGGGCGCGACGTGACTGTCGCTTCTGGCCCGTCACCGATGCGGTGTGATGTCCGCGATTAGTCGCTATCAGAGTGAAAGCGGACGCGATGCGGACATCGTGCCAGGACCGAGTTTGGACCCAACTCGATGCGGACATCGTGCCAGGACCGAGTTTGGACCCAACTCGGACAACCCGCGCGTCGTCTCTATGGAGTATCACCGAGCGCTACTTCGACCAAATTGCAACCGTAGTCGCGATGGTGGTGGCGATTTTCTGAACCGACCATTTATTTTCTCCGCTAGGAACAACGGTGAAGCAATTAAGCTTTGCGCGGTTCCAAGTGGTGCAAAAACCTTTCGCGTTGAGTTTCCATGTGCCGACACTCTTGTTGCCGGATTGCTCGAGAGGTTCACGAGTCATCTTCCCGTCTGGCGTAAAGGTCATCCTAAATTTAGTGCCAGAAAGGGCTACGGCCGTGAACGGTTGCCCGGTAAAGAAGGTTGCCTTTATCTCGCCCGGCGCCATTGGCTCCGCGGCTAAAGCGGCGCAACACCCGAAAAGTACTTCTGCAAAAACAAACACAAGGATGCGGAGCACGCAAAGTATCCTTCAACGACAGTTCAATATATCAAGACGATCGCTAAGGGCCGGCAAGACTTAAGCAACGGCCCCGTGCGCGAGTTTGGGTTCCTTGTGCCCGATGGCATAAATCGCGTTGGTCTCAAGGCGGTATATCTTGTTCTGGCTTAGCCAGTTGACATTGTCGGCCTTTATCCGCGCCGCTGCCTGCGGCCCCATCTGATCGATTGCCCACCGCAGTCCTGATCCAAGAGCAATGATCCACCAATCTTCGGCTGAGCGCAGCGCCTGAAAGCCGTCTTCCGCCACGATCTCGATGTTTGCTGCGCCCCCGCCCTGGAGCAAGCGCCGCACTGACTCGGGATCGGTAATGCGATCCCAAGGATTGAACGCGCTATAAAGATCCGGCCGCTCTTGCTTAATTGCGGCTTGCCAGCGCGAATAGGCGGGCTCAAATATTCGAGGACCCCACGTGGTGACCGCTAGCTTCCCGCCGGGTCGTACCATACGCCACAGCTCGCGGACCAAGCCCTCCATATCGGGTACAAAGAAGATCGAGAAAACACTTACGACGACATCGAAGCGGCCATCCGGATAGCCGAGCGATGTCATATCGCCACGCTGGAACTCGACGTTTGAAAGTCCGCGCGCCATTGCCTTGACGCGAGCGCGCTCAAGCAAGCGCTCCGCCAAGTCGACGCCAATCACAAAGCCGTTCGGTCCAACCGCTTCCGCCGCCGGGAGTGCCGAAGCGCCGGTTCCACAACCGACATCGAGTACGTTGGCGCCGGCCGGCAGGGCGAGACGATCGATTGTCCGCCTGCCAATTCGTTCCCAGAAACTCAGAGGCTCGTCGTCAAAATGGTCAGACGCAGCATCATAGGTGGCGGCTGCCTTGGCTTTGGCCTGCTTCAACGGATCGTCCAATTAGACCTCCGTCGTTTTTTATTTTGTGCTCTGTCCGACCAGCGTAGCGAAGGGAGCATGTCATGTCCAAGGCCATAGATGTCCAAGGCCATAGATGTCCGAGGGCCCTTAGCGGACATTCTGCGAATGCGGTCTAGAGTCCGCTTTCGGGGGGATTGTGTTGCAAAAGTCGCTAAACGCTGAGCGTTGATTTTTTCGGCTGAAACCTAAACAAGCGAGAACTGCAAATAAAGGCGACTC
>WNGR01015271.1_pt1 | contig 10111 bp, 7 predicted proteins | sample 5407581 | NCBI WGS metagenome assembly WNGR01 (sample SAMN13153383, study PRJNA577476) | soil metagenome | isolation source: 80 cm soil or saprolite under Garry oak tree replicate 2 | place: USA:California | collected 2016-06-15
CACGCAGTCAGCCCCGCACCCGCCCTGCTGCGGTCCCCGCCGTCACGCACCGCCGGTGGGCCGCGCTTTGCGAGAGCGGCGGGGTCATCCTCTTCGCGCCGGACATGATATCCGGCACCCATCAGGAAGACGAGGGAAGATCAGGCGCACCAACCTGACGGTCGACGTGCCCACGGTCTTGGCGAACCACGCGAACCCGCTCACCCAGGGCTCGCCGGGACCGGCGTCGGATGCGCAGACGCTGTGGGTATCTCTGCGGACACCGCTTGGGACAATGCGAGACAAGATAGGAAGTCCGCGGGGTAACCAGCACGCGTCCGGTGGAGAAAGGACGGCTGTCCACAGTCCTCCCCCGCCGTGTCGGCGACAGCCGATTGTCCCCAGCTTCCACCGCCCCTACGACGACTACCTATTTCCTTATCACCAACGGTTGTACTTATCACCACGAGCAGACTCACTCGTCGATGGAAGGAAGCCATCGTGCGGGGGGCAGCAACGGCCGTTTGCCGAACGCGCCACATCACCGGCTGGGAGACTGATTCAGGTCACATCGCCGCTCAGATGGAAGGAGGTGCCAGTGGCAGACGATGACTCAGGACGTAGTCCGATCTCCAGCCTTGTCTACGAGATCGGACGGGCGGCCCAGGCCGGTTGGGCCCAGACCGCCCGCATGATCGCACTGCTGGCGGTTGCAGCCGCCGCAGTCGCGCTGATCCTGATGACCAGCAGATACTAATCCCAACGATAGCGCCGAGGTCGTCTAGTTGTCCGGGCGACCTCGGCGCTCGGTGGCTGGACAGGCAGCGTGTCGCTGGAGCCGTGCCACATCCATGCCAGAACAGGGCCGCACTAGCGGTCAGTAAAGGACACTCGCGGGACATGCTCTAGATGCGTGACCTGGGCTCGGGCAGGTACCGGCGGCCTCCGAGCAAGCCTGATAAGGAAGAAGTCGGCGAGTCCGACCGCCAGTGATCACTTCTTGCTGTACTCGAGAGCCTGGACGAGATCAAGCTCGTCTAGCCAAGCCAGCGACATGGTGGAGATTCCGGCCGTACGTCTACTTATGAGATAGTGTCCATCTGTGGCTGACCCTCTCCGTCCGAGAGTCCACTACGTTCCCATACTCAAGGGCCGCGCAGGCGAGTTGCGCGCACTCCGCGAGATGCGTGAGCCCACAGCTTCGCGACTGGTCCCCCTAGTAGAAGTCCCAGCAGTTGTCGAGGATAGCGACAGCGACGACCCTGAATCCGCTGAGATTGCAGGGGACACTAGCAAGCTTGCAAGGGATCTAAGGAGACAATGGCCACCTGAGAGGCGCATCATCGTTGATGCGTCACTAATTCCAGCGTATCCCAATTCCATTCCAACGGTGGATTTGATTAACCGGCTTGCTCAAGCGGATCATGTCATTACACCTACCGTCCGGCCCTCCGACTCTGAGTGGGCAATTCGCCACATTGGCGAAGCCATCCACGAATGGGGCCTAAACTCTGCCTGCATACGAGTCGGAGGCGACGATCTCGACGACAATGAAGTCCCATTGGCGGATGCCATCGATCAGGTAGTCCATCAACTGCGCCTCGACCCTGATCGCGTCGACCTCGTATTGGACTTCGGCCCGGTTATGGATGAGCAGGCCACGTCCTTTGCTGCGCGTATAGCTCGTCTAGTTTTGAGCGAACTCCGACACGAAGATGATTGGCGAACCCTTGTGGTCGCGGCCGGGGCTTTTCCTCCTGACCTGAACAGCATTCAGAGCGAAGTCTTGACCGAGCTACCTCGTTATGATGCCGCGATGTGGAATGTGCTTCGGAATCGGGTCCGAGGTCGACTTCCGATTTTCGGCGACTATGCAATTGCTTATCCTGCACAAACTGCGGGAGTTCCGTTCGCGCCGGCCCCACAGCTACGCTTTACTGCCGAGACAAGTTGGTATGTGATGAAAGGACGTAAGCAGGATCGCAGAGGGGCCAGGCAATTCTACGATATTTGCGCACGTGTCGCAGAGGCCGGTACGGTCGACCCCAACCTTAGCTGGGGGGATGACTACGTTTATCGGGCAGCGCGCTCGGCTTCGAACGGAGCGAACGTGCTAATCAAGACTGGTAACGCAATGATATGGCGGGCAGTCGGTACCAGTCATCACATAGCCTATGTCGCTAACCGCCTGGCCACGGTTGGCGCTCCTTGAGCTTAAGGCGGACCTCATCTTGAAGCGTCCTAAGCGGCAACATTGCCAAACGGTCCCACAGATTCCAACGAGTTTCCCTGGATCGTACCCGCTCGCCACGAGCGATGAGAACTTGGGCCGCTTCTGCCCTCCACAGAAGCTGGGCGATGGCCAGGGGGTCTGGGGATCTGTTCAACTTAGGTTTGCGAACGAATGCCAATGTAATCTTGTTAGGCGAGCCAGTGGCAGTAATGACTCCCCATTCGTCTGGTATCTGCTCCAAGATCCGGCTGAGGTGCCGGATGCTACAAACTACGGTCGAGTAGTCAAGCACGCGGTTATACAACTCGATCTGAGTCGGCAAACGCGTCAGTTTATCGGCTTCGCTCTTGATCTCATATCCGTGCAGGCGGCAGTTTATGACAGCAAGATCAACGCGAGTCTGCCCCAGACACAGGCCAAGCTCGCCGCGAATGACGTCCCCAGGAAACTGCTGGGCAAGTTCGTCGCGAAGCTGCATGCGAATGTCCAGGTCACGCACGACTTGAGTCTACGCCCCGCAGGGGCCGCATCCCTTGAGGCGGCTCGGTGAGTTGGATTATTGACCTTGCAATCTACGGTGCGGTGAGTGGCACCATCGGCTCGGTGACTGCCATCCGCAACCGAATGGACGCCACGTGGGGGCGGCGGGCTCGGGCGCTTACGATGCGCTCAAGCTTGGTTCCACTTCGTGAGGCGCTCGCTGAGGCCAAGGCGCGGCCAGAACGGGCTGGACCGCTGACTGCCAGCCTCAGTTTCAAGGGCCACGTCCAGGCCCTTGATGAGGGCAGGGCGGGCTGCCCGGACCGCCAACTACGAGGGCTGCTAGCCGACGCAACCAACCGATGTCTCAACGCTGCCAACGTTGCACCGGACAGTCCAGACGGCCCCATCTCGTACGCGCTTACCAACGCTATTGACCTGGCTCTGGCAGCAGTCACTCGTGCACTCGACCGCCTTGATCGCATCGAGCGCAGCGCACCAAAGTGAGCCCAGGACGTGCCACATCCGTGCCAGACAATGGTGACGAAGGGTAGGCTGACGGTTACTCGGGGAGTGTGATGCACGTCGGGATCACGCGAGAGGTGGGCCGGGCAAGCACCAGCACGCGCGCCGACCTGGTGCCGCGTGGCGCCCGCCGGCCCGGCATGGTTGCGCGCCGGTGCCGATAACCTGGGGAGGCGCCGGGCCGCGGCCGAGGTGATCCGGTACGGAGTTTGCGATGCGGAGTCGGATTGGCTACGCTGACGCGCTCAAGATCTTGGGCGCCGGTGACAGCAAAACGCTGAACGCGCTCGACTCGCTGCTGGGCGCGGGAATCCTGGCGACAGCCGCCGCCGGCCAGCCGGGGGCGCTGGCCCTGCTGGGTGTCCGCGACGAGTTGCTGAAGCTTGCCCGCAAGCTGATGAGGAACATCGGGGAGCGGGTGCGCGGGGCCCGGGGCAAGAGCCGCACGGAGCTCCTTGAGGCAGCGCACGTGGTGCTGGTGGTCAGCGCCTACTTCGAGACGCTTCACACCGCCAGCCTGCCAGTGGATCCCGCGCGGCTGGAGCTGACCGCGGCGGACAAGCTCGCACTGGCAGGCGGCCCGGCCGCAGCGGAATCAGCCGGGCTTGTGCAGGAGATCCAGCAGGTGCGGTTGCCGCTGCCCGCCCCGCACCGGCCCTATGAGCAGGTCGTCTACGAGATAGCACTCTCCTACCGCGAGTTCTCCCACCGCCTCATCGAATTCATCAAGGGCCTGCACGTGTGGGACGGACTGGATGAGACCCGCCATGCCCAGCTGGCCCAAGAGCTACTCACCGAGGTGCCGCAGGCCGCGGCGCGCCGGTATGAAGACGACTTCCGCCGGCTCGCCACCGAGTGTGAGGAGTTCAGGACGTGGATCTTCCTGACCGACGCCGCGGCGAGCCGGACGGCGATCGCCAGGCTCGGCGGCGAGGTCACCGCCGGCCTGGCCGGCCTGGAGGCGCTCCTGAAGGAGATGTCCGCAGGCAGTGAGGCGGCGGAATGGCCGCGGCGGCTTGCCGGCACCTACCGTGCCCAGCTGGACCGGCCGATCGCAGAGATCGCACCGGGGAGACCCTGAAAGGCTTGGAGATCCCGCCGGTCAGCACCGGGTACGTCAACCCGCGTTTCCGCGTGGCTGAGTACCACGATGATGCGCGGCCTGCCGAGGAGAGCTGGTGGGATGCCGCCGAGCTGTGCGAGGACGTGCAAACGTTCCTGGCTGGCCATCTGACCTCGCCGGCCGCGGCCGAGGTGCCGCTGGTGCTGCTCGGCCAGCCCGGGTCGGGAAAGTCGGTTCTCACGAAGGTGCTGGCGGCCAGGCTCCCACCAGCCGGCTACCTGCCCGTGCGGGTTGAGTTGCGGCACGTCCCAGCCGATGCCCTGGTTCAGGACCAGATCGAGTTCGCGCTGCGGGAGGCGACGGGGGAGCCCATGCGGTGGGCAGAACTGGTGCGGGCGGCCGGTGACGCGCTGCCGGTGGTGATGCTGGATGGCTTCGATGAAATGCTGCAAGGCACCGGGGTAACGAAATCGAACTACCTGGAACAGGTGCAGGAGTTCCAGCGGCGTGAGATGGACAACGGCCGCCGGGTGGCTGTGATCGTCACCAGCAGGACCGTCGTGGCCACCCGATTCCGGTTCCCAGAGCAGACCGTCGTGGCGAAGATGCAGCCATTCGACGACGGCCAGATCGGGCAGTGGCTGTCGATCTGGAACCAGGCCAATGCCGCCTATTTCCGCAATCTTGGCCTGCAGCCGCTTCCGGCGGAGGTGGTCGCCGCTCACGGCGACCTGGCTGGGCAGCCCTTGCTGTTGCTGATGCTGTCGTTGTTCGATGCCGGCGGTAACGCACTGCAGAACCACCGCGATGAGCTCGGCCGCGCCGAGCTGTACGAGGAACTGCTGGCCAAGTTCGTCGACCGCGAAGTGGACAAACAACTTCCCGGTCTCGACGGCCCGGCCCTGATCAACGAGCGAAACCGGGAGCTGCGCCTTCTGTCGATCGCGGCACTGGGCATGGTCAACCGCGGCCGCAAGTCGATCTCGGAGCAAGAGCTCGACTCCGACCTGAACCAGCTACTGCCTGAGCCGCCACCGGCCAGGGCGCCGCTGGACCAGATGGGGCGCGCCCTGACCCGCGCCGAGCTGGCGGTCGGTAGGTTCTTCTTCATCCACCGATCGCAGGCCAGCCTGCACGAGGAGAAGATCAGCGACTACGAGTTCCTGCACGCCACCTTTGGCGAATACCTGGTGGCGCGGCTAGCCCTCGACACGCTGCGCGGGCTGGTGAAAATCTGGAACGCCCACGACCCGAGTACCTTGCTCAGGCCAGACGCCGAGCTGCCCGATGACAGCCTGTGGGACCTGTTGTCGTTCACCCCGCTATCGGACGACACGCAAACGATCGGGTTCTTGGCCGAACGTATAACCAAGCTCGGCGAGCAGGCCCGCACCGACCTGGCCGCCGTCTTGACCAGGCTCTTCAGCACCTCACTGCGCCCGCGCCCCCGCGGCTACGGCAGCTATGAGCCCCGCCCCCTGACCGTACCCGCGCGGCACGCAGCCTACAGCGCCAACCTGCTCGTCCTCAACGTGCTGGCCGCGCAAGCAGGCGTGCTCGCCAGCACGCTCGTCGGGGCCGGCAACCCGCTGGCATCCTGGCGGTCGTTCGCGCTGTTGTGGCGATCACAGCTTGACCCGGCCGGCTGGGACGGGCTGATCAGCGCTCTCCAGGTAACCCAGGCCCAGCAGGACTCACTGCCCGACCTGCTGATCAGCAGGGGAGCACCGGACCTGGCAGGGCTGCTGCGGCACTTCGCCGACGTCGGGTGGCTGATCCCCCCTGGCCCAGACGGCGCGCCACTCACGATCCGGATCGAGGACACCGGCGCTACCGCACTCAAGACCGCAGCGCAGGCGGCCTTTTTGTGCTCGCCAGAGCTGGATCTGCTGGTCCATGCGGTCCAGCCGCTACTGAGGCTGGACCCGCAGGCTTTCAGCACCCTCACCAGGGCCGCTGACGGTGACCTCAGCTCGGTTGCGCACACGGTCGTGGCAGCGCTGATCGAAAGCGCCTTCAACCCGCTGGAGGAGAATCCCGCTGCCAGGCTCGCGCTGGACGTCCTCAAAGAAGATACTGCCGCCACCGCGGGGAACATGACCAGCTGGGCAAAAGGCTGGCTCGGCGCCACTCAAGCCTCGGACTTGGTGGTCAGTACGTCCGTGGCAGCCCGCTACGAGCTTCCTACCATCCAGGTCGCAGGCAATGTGACGACCGTTGGGAACACTCCCTGGTCCTGGTCCGGCTCTGGCGGGCCGTGGCCCGCACTGACGAGCCTCCTCGCCAGCAGAAACAGCGAATACGCCCTGCAGGCCACGACGCTGCTATTCGAGCCGGCCCGAGTTTATGCTGCGCTGGACCCGATGAGGCTCGCCCAGGCCGATCCGTCCTTCCTCGCCGAGACACTGGGCCTGGCCAGGGCAGAGAACCTGGCAGACTGGGCAGCGACCGCCGGCCTGAGCGTCCTGGCCGCGCTGCCCACAGTGAAGCTGCGGGGACTGCTGGAGGACGACGTTGAGTTCGTGCTCGCCAGCGCCGCCGGCGGCAGCGAGAATGCGGCCGTGATTCAGCTCATCAGGGACCGCTACCGCCAGCCCGCAGGGCCGGCGGGGCCCGCCTAGCTACAGGCAGGGAACGGGACCCCCACGGCGGCTAACGAGACCCGGTTTGCTGCCCAGGCCCCTCGTGGCGCGAAGTGATCCCCGGCCATTCACAACGGGGCTGGCTAGGCGCGACTCCCGGCCGGCTTGGGCGCCCTGGCGGCCTGGCGGACGGTGGCCATGCTGGCCCGGTGCGGCGGCAGATCTCCCCGTAGGGCGTTCCAGCGGCAGCGAGCCGTGTGATCTGCTCACGCTGGACGGGGGCCAGGGGGTGGACCCGGGCGGTGCTGATCCCTGCGGCCTCCAGCGCGGCCCGCAGCAGGTGCTCGCTGACCCTGTTGCGCTGTGACAGGGCCCGCAGCGACCGCGGCTGCCGCACCGGCCGGTGCGCGGGTTTCGCGGCCCGGGCGGCGGCCAGGGTGCGGCCTTTGGGGCGGATCGGCACGTCGGCGGCACGCAGCCACCGGGCGGTGGTGTCACCGCTGATCCCGTGGCCGGCGCCGAGCTGGTGCAGCGATCCTTGCCGGGCTGGTCAAGATCCCCCGCCAGGCAGTCGGCGGCCACGGCGGCCTGGGTTCTGATGAACAGATACGTTGGCCGACAGCAGAGCGTCCCGGCCTGCGTGTTCGCCGGTGGCTACAGCGTCAACGCGCGGATAGATGGTAAGAAGACGGTCTGCGTGCTGAGGTCCGTCGGAGCTGCAACGCTGTATGTGTGAAGGAGTACGGCGTCGTCGAGCCCGAGGTAGCGCCGGGACATCACTCAGCCCGCATCGTCCTGCGCGCGCCCCGGGTGGCGGTCAGGGTCGAGTCTGCACGCCATTGGCAGTCTATGTTCAGCCTGGCCATGTGGACGGCGGCTAGTTGGTGGGGCGGCTACGGGTTCATCTATATTCCCCGTGGTACGGGCAAGCTGCATCCGGCGCTGGCTCGCATCCTTCGGGCCTACGACCCGGATTACCTGGTGGATGCGCTGTGGACGCACGGAGACCTTGAGGCGCTAGAGCGGAAACCGGGCGGAGTGAGCACAGCTTGGCTACGGTGCTCGGAGGTACTCCGCGGGCAGATTTCGAGGTCCCGGCAGGGCTTGATCCGTTGCTGACACTGGCGCTGGGGATGCGTGCCGGTTACTCCAGCAAGCAGCCCTTGCCGCTGGGGCGCGAGGCCAATGGCGTGACCGAGCGCACCCCGGCGCCCTACGTAAGCTATGTGCTGTCCACTGGGCAAGACCGCGCCGGTTCCGAGCTGGGCGGCCTGACCACGGCATGGGATCTCACCCAGACCGGGCTGGTGAAGATCGGCAAAGTGATAGGCCCGCTCACGCGCCCGGTGGTGGTTGTCGGCTCGGGCGCTGAAGACTTCGCGCTCGCTGTCGCACTGGATCGCATGAGCGGGCCCGCGCTGTGGGTACCGGTCGAGTGGACGCAGGACTCTGGCCTGCGGTGGCCATTGCAACACGGTTACGACCGGCTCCGCTATGCGGGCCATTCCTTCGGGCGCCCGCCTATCGTCACGAGCATTTCCCTGTCCGGGGAAGAACTCAGCGCGGTGGTCCAGTCAAGCTGGCCCGAGCCCATCCAGGTATGGGACGCCCAGGGCAATAGCCTGCCGCCAGACGGCGACATGCCCGAGGTGCTGCCGGCCGAGCAGATCGCTCTGACGGCGCCGACGCATCTTGCGTGTGCCGGCGACTATGACCTGTGGTTCCCGTCCCCGACGCGAGCAGACGGCCGCGGCGGGTTCGAGTTCGTGCTTCCCGTTCCCGCGTACACCCCCAGCAGCGAGCAACTGCGGCGCCCGCAGCGTCCCTTCTGGGAGGTCGACGTTGAGGTGCACCCGCCGCGGATGCCGCCTGGGCGCAGCCTGCGTGCCCAGGCGCTCCTCGCTGATAGCAACACTGACTTGTCAGTGGTGTTGCGCAGCGGCCGGGACGGCATCTCGTTCAACCCCCTGAGCATGCTCTATGTGCCTGGTGGCGCGACCCTCACACAATCGGTAGCAAGGCCCCGCCTGCGCGTCCTTGGCCTCCGCGGCTGGATCGAGGCGCTGATGGCGCTGGACCAGCCAGATGTGGACGTTCAGCTATCCCAAGCTGGGCGGCGGGCCATGATCCTCACCCGGCTGTGGGGGAGCAGATCGGCGGTCGCCCGGGACCTGCTCGCGCTGAACGACTTCCTCCGCGAGTTCAAGCCATCCGGGTCATCCGACACCGACGCATACCCCAACGGCGACGGTGTCCGGCTTACCCCCACCGAGGGCTACCTGACCCTCGCTGCTGCGGTTCGCACGCTCCCCCAGATGGAGATCGGCGAGATCCGCGACCGGCTAAACCACCTGCTGCACATCAACGTGCTGCACCGCGGCCTGGTCGTGCCCTGCAGCGAATGCGAGCGGCGGGCCTTCTACCGGATCGAACTGCTCGCCGAGCGGAACTCCTGCCCGCGGTGTGGCGCCTCCGCTTACATGACCGCGGCCTGGCGGTCTCAGCAGGAAGAACCCGAATGGTTCTACGACCTGCACGGGGCGGTGCGAGAACTCCTCGAACAAAATGGCGACGTTCCGTTCCTCGCCGGTCTGGCACTCGCGGCCAGCGCCCGCAGCTTCGAAGACATCGCCGAACTAGACTTCCGCCGCCCCGGCGAAGACCCGGTTGAGATCGACGTCGCCGCCCTCGTGGACGGTCGGCTGGTAATCGGCGAGGCAAAGTGTGTTGCCCGCCTCGGCACCAACAAGGACACCAACCGGGCTATCGCGAAACTGGTCCGCGTCAGCGACCTTCTTGGCGCGGACGAGATCATGCTGGCCACGACAGCGCCAGGGCCGTGGGCGACAAGCGATACGAACCAGTTGCTGAGGAGAACGGCCCGATACAGGTGGCGATCCGGGAAGATTCCACAGGTCCGGGTGATAACAGATCTACGAGGTGATCCACGGAACGACCTGCTCAGCTGAACTGGGGCGTGACGCTTTTGACGCAAAGACCGCCTAAACCCGGTCGGGAAACGCGCAAAAAAGGGCACACCAGCCGGTTGACCCCGGCCCACTTCTTCAGGGATGTAAGACCGCTGTCTAAGTCGACGCCGGCAGCAAGCACCTAACCTCAATCGTTCAGGGGCTCTGAGGCCCAGTTACTGATTGTGCTTGTGCCCGGTTTGGGGGCGGGTGTCTGTTTGGATTTCGCGGATGGGAGCGTGGTGCTGCCCAGTGTGCCCGGGTTGGCACCGGCTCCGAC
>WNGR01009679.1_pt1 | contig 10109 bp, 7 predicted proteins | sample 5407581 | NCBI WGS metagenome assembly WNGR01 (sample SAMN13153383, study PRJNA577476) | soil metagenome | isolation source: 80 cm soil or saprolite under Garry oak tree replicate 2 | place: USA:California | collected 2016-06-15
CGGTCGTAAGCGCCGTCGCGCTCGCCGTGAACGTCAGATTGACTGTGCTCCATTTCATCATCTCGATCGCAAGCACGGCAATGATCGTGCACGTGATGCTAATCGATAAGAAACTCGACCCGACGCTCCACGCGATTGATGTATTCAACGGCGTTCGATCTTACGCTTCGGTCCTGGTGCTGATCTCCGTGGCGGTTTGTTTATGGAACATGCTTTCCGCACGCATTCCCGTTTTCCAAACCCGACGAGCCGAATCAAGCGAACCTGCTCTTTCGCTCGGCCCTGCGCCGGAAGAAGTCTGATCGATTGCGCGAACTCTGCCGATTTCCCGATGTACGCATCAACGCGCGGATCTTTCTGCCATCGTTGACCACTCCTACTGTCGCGCCAGTCGCCGGAACAAAAGTGCGCCGAGCACGATAAAGAGAATGTTCGGAAACCAGACAAGCAGCTCGGGGTGCACAGTCGGATTTCCGCGCAACGTGTCGCCGATGATGATGAAGAGAAAATAGGTAATGGCGACGATCAATCCCATGGCGAAGCCAATTGAAGTTTCCCGGCGATGCGCTGTGACCCCAAGGGGCACACCGATAATCGCGAACGCGATACAGGCGAACGGAAATGAAAACCGTTTGTTTATTTCCGTGCGGCTGGCGCTGCGCTCCCGTTGATTTTCGCTTTTCAACTGCTCGAGCAATTGCTCGATCGACAATGCGGAACGGCTTGGCCGCTTTTTCTCCTTCTCGTATAACTCGTCGAGACTAATCGGCAATGTGCCCTCTTCCATGTTGATTCCGTCTCGAATCTTGCGCAGGTCCAGCGGGTCCTTTTCGTCGCGCGTCTGATAACGCGCCTGGTAAAGGTGCATGAGAATCTGTTTATTCGCCAAGTCGGCTTCGAGCATGCCGGTGCGCGCGTAGGTTACTTTGACTGGTAGCGCGTTGTCGTTCATTTCAAAGACAGTGATGTTCTCGAGCTTGTTGCCTTCTTTCTTGCCCACATAGATCTTTCGTCCGGGAAACTGATCGATCACCTGATCGCTGCCAAAAAGTGCCATTGGGTTGCGCGTCGCGAGATCGAAAATCGTGCTGCGCAATTTTTCCTGCGCGGCTGGCGCGGCCTGCACATTGAGCCAGAGGCAGATCGCAGTGCAAACGAGGGCAAGCCCGCCGAGCGGAATGCAAATGCGCGAAATACTCACGCCGTTCGAACGCAGCGCGATCAGCTCGTTATCAGCAGAGAGTCGCCCGAATACGAGCAAGATCGCGGTCAGCAATCCCCACGGAATCGTAAAGATGAGCGAGAACGGCAGTACGTAAGCAATGAACGTGATTAGGTATTCCATCGGCACGTCGTGATTCACCAGCAGAGGTAGAAGCTTGCGGAAAATATTTCCGACGACGAGGACCAGACTCAGAACGGCGATGGCAAAGAGCACATTGACCACCAATTCGCGACTGATGAACCGATCGATCAATTTCATTTCTCAGTGCACAGATTAGCACAAATTGGCAGGAGACGCCGCGCGGCGACGCCCGCGGACGGCGCAGCACGCTGTCCCTACCAAAATCCGCAGAATTTGCTAACATGTTCCCCTGGGATGAAGACCGACATGTACGACGTCGCCATCGTTGGCGGAGGACCGGCCGGAAGCACGGCTGCGACCCTGCTCGCGCGCGCGGGCCGGCGCGTGGTCGTTCTCGAGCGCGAAAAATTTCCGCGTTTTCACATCGGTGAATCGCTTTTGCCATTCAGCACCCAAACGTTCGACCGCCTCGGTGTGCGCGAAAAACTTGATCGCACTTTTCTGCCGAAATACGGCGGCGAGATCGTGGCGGCATGTGGAACGAGGGGCGTGAAATTTTATTTTAAGGACGGGTTCCGCTCTCGCCGCGACCGCGCCTATCAAGTCACCCGGTCCGAATTCGACAAACTTCTTCTTGATCACTCGCGCGATAACGGCGCTGAAGTTCGCGAAGAAACCGAAGTAAAAAAAATCGCCTTCAAGCCCGACCGCGTGACGATCGACATCGAAACTTCCACCGGTGTAAGCGAAACGCTCGAAGCCAGGTACCTGCTCGATTGCAGCGGGCGCCAAACCGTGCTTGGCAACTTTTATAATCTAAAAAGGACCTACGATCATCTCCAAAAATTTTCCGTCTTCGCCCATTACGAAAATGTCGATCGTGCCGACGGGATCGACGGCACCCTTATTCGCATGGTCCGGGGACTCGACCGTTGGTTCTGGATGATCCCACTGACGCAAACCCGCATGAGCATCGGCGTTGTCATGGACTCAGCGACCTTTCGCGCGATGAAGCTTTCGCCCGAGGCCGCATTGGAAAAATGCATCGCCGAGCAACCAATGGTGTTCGAGCGAATGAAGCGGGCCGAGCGCGTCTCACCCGTTTATTCCGCAGGCGATTACTCCTACCGCAACGCAAAATTTTCCGGCGACCGCTGGCTACTCGCGGGCGACGCTGCCGCATTTATCGATCCGGTTTTCAGCAGCGGCGTTTTTCTCGCCATTATGTCCGCGGAAAAAGCCGCCGACACGCTCGACGAAGTTCTGCGGAGCGAATGGCGCAGGCGGCGCCTGTTCAAAAATTATTCCCGCTGCATTAATCGCATCATGGACGTCTATCTTACGATCGTGAACTCGTGGTATCGACGCGGCAAAGAATTCATCGAAGTATTTCTTAATCCGACCGACACCATGCAGATCGCCGCCGCGGTCAACGCCGTGCTCGCCGGCAACGAAGGCAAAAGTTTCCAGATTAAATGGCGAATGTGGCTGTTTTACTTTTTCGTCAACGCGCAACGCTTTCTTCCGCTTTCGCCGCGGCTTTCCCTTGTTCCGCAAATGGAAACATCGCCGAGTCCAGCGGAACCGATCGGCGCGATTCCATAAGCGCAATGTCGATCTTGCGTGCCATCGTCATCGCGCTGGCGGTTGCCGAGCTAACGAGCTGTGCTACGACTTCGCGGCATCAATTCGCCGAACCGACGCCTGATTGGCAGGTGCGCAGCGGACAGCTTTTGTATCGCGCACCGAAGATTACGCTTATCGGCGACGTGCTCGTTCGATCTTCACAGACGGGTGATTTCGAGCTGACGTTTTCGAAAGGTCCGGGCGTAACGCTTTTGATGATTCGCCAGGACGCATCCTTCGCTGAAGTCAAAGGCGTTCTAGCGCAGGGCGGTTGGTCCGGTCCAGTCGAACAAGCGCCACAACAACTGCGCGGCTGGCTTGAGCTGCGAGACAAACTCAGTCGCTCGCAAGATCGACACTCGGTGCAATACGCCACTGGCAGCGAAACCTTCCAGTTTCGCTTTTAAGTAACGTCGCGCGCGTCGCCGGATCGGCGATCCCGGCTACAGCATTGCCATCTCTGTATTAATTCGTGTTCATTGGGGTCGCTCATGCGCATCAGTGATTTTATCGCGCGGATTATTACGGAGCAGCGCACACTCGTTTGGTGTGGCGTTGCTGTGCTCGCCGCCGCGTGCGTTACCATCCTGGTTACTTCGCTGCGACTCGACTCTGATGTACTCAATATCTTGCCGGCCAGTTTCCGGTCGGTTGAAGGATTGAAAATTTACGATCGCGAGTTTGAACAGACCCGCGAGCTTACCTTCGCGCTTCTTTGCGGCCCGGCTGATGTTGATAAGCTTGAAGAATTCGCACCGGTTTTCGCTGAAAAATTGCGGCAGCAACCCTGGTGCACGCGCGTGCTAGCGGGTTCGCCCATGGCCACACCGGATGGAATTCGTGATCTGCAATCAATCGCGGTGCCGTTGTTCCTGACTCTCGAAACAAGCGTCTTCAACGAGACCATGTCGATCTTGGAACCGCAGAAAATTCGCGATCGCCTACATCGATTGCGCCAGCAGATCGAAGCGGGCTCCCCCCGGGCGGAGTTCGAACTCTCATTTGATCCGCTCGGCTTGATTGCACCGGCGCTCAAGCCTTTTGCAGAAAGCACCGCGATCGAAGAAGAGCAGCCGCTTACCTCATCTGACCGGACGATGCGCGTTTTCCTTGCAGTGACGAACCAATCGTCGATTAGCGCGTTCGAATGCCAACGGTTGATGCGCCGCGTAAATGCATTCCGTGCAACTGCGCACGAGGGATGGGATGGCGGCCCGTTGGAAGTCCTCGTGACGGGGCGTTCGGCGTACGTGTCGGAAATTTCACTGAGCATGCGCAATGACGTCCTCGCGACATTGGCCGGCTCAGTTGTGCTGGTGGGCAGCATCTTCTTTGTCGGTTTTCGACGATGGCTGCCGTTGCTGGGTATGGGATTTTCGCTTCTTCTCTCTTGTTTGCTGGCGCTCACACTTGGCTTGCTCATTTTTGGACGGCTCAGCATGGTAAGCGTGGGATTTTGCGCCATTCTGGTTGGTCTGGGCGTTGACTTCGCGATTCTCATCTTTGGACGGTATCAGCAGGCGCGCACTGATGGAGAATCGCATCGCCAAGGCATCGCCACGTCGGTTGCAAAGCTTGGCAAGGCGATTTTTTTTGGCGCGCTTACAACTGCGGTCGGTTTTCTCGCGCTTGTCCTGAGCGGATCGATGGGTTTCTCCCAACTCGGGGTGCTGATCGCAATCGGCATTTTCGTTGCCGGCCTGTTGATGTGCTCGGTTTTGTTTCTTTTTATTGGTGAACGCCAAACGCCACTCCGCCACGATTGGGTCTTCGATATCGTAAGAAAATATGTCCGATGGACGGTGCGGCGTCCCGCACCGATGCTGATTTTTTCAACTGCACTCTTGTTGCTGTTGACTGCGATCGGCTTTTCGCCAATTCCGCCGCTTCACTTCGAGGCGAGCACCCGTTCACTCGAGCCGAAAAACAGTCGCGCCAGTCTTGCCCTTCAGAAGATCATGCACAAAATGCCGATGCGCTGGGAACCAGTGCTGACAATTGTCCGTGCGAGCAATCCACAGGCGCTGCACGACGACTGGCAGAAAATTGCCGCGCATTGGCGCGAACTCCAAGCCGCTGGCAAAATCAAAAGCTTCTCCACACCAGCGGCGCTTTGCCTTTCGCCGAACGCGATGCAAACAAATCGAGAACAGTTGAGCGCGATCAATTTTCCAGCTACGCGCGAGACACTTGAAGAAACTCTCGATGCCGAAGGATTCAGCCGCGATTCATTCGTACCGGCCTTTAGCCTGCTCGATGATTTACGACACGTTGTCGATCCAGGCACGCCTCCGCCAAACTGGCGCGCGCAATTGCCAAAATCATCAAGCTGGTGGTTTTTGGTCGATCGATACTTCGCACAAGATCCCCTGCTCACCATGGGATTCGTCACGACGAATGAACGCCTCTCCACACACGCACAGTGTGAAGACTTGGGACGTAATCTGCCAGTGGCCGGGATTCCGATGATCCTCACGGGCTGGAGCTACGCTCTCGCGGATCTCTTGCCATGGTCGCACCGGCAACTCCTTATCATTAGCGCGTTGATGGCGTTTTTCGATGTGTCGCTGCTGGCAATCTTATATCGCGACTGGCGTCTGTGGGGCATCCAGGTCATCACCCTCGCGTTCGGGATCGGAGCGATGATTGCTTCGATGAAATTACTGCACATCGATTTAAACATGCTCAACGTGCTGTCGTTCCGTCTCGTGCTCGCGATCGGCGTGGATTATGGGATTTATGTTGTGCTCATCTGGCAGAAAACACGGGAGATTGAGCACGATGTCGCAGGCGTGGTGAAGCCGGTCCTGCTCGCGGGATTGACGGCAGTCGCTGGCTTCGGCTCTCTCGGCTTGGCGCGCAATCCTTCTCTCAGTGGACTTGGTATTACGTGTGCCATTGGCATCTTTTGGAGCTTGGTGGCGACGATTTTCTTTACGCTGCCAGCAATGGCGGCGGCTGAACCGAAGTTGGGCCGCGAAGACAAGGTCGACGTGTTATAACCCGATGAATCTTATCCACAGGATTTTTTCAATCGCGATCGGTTTGATTTCGCTGACGAGTTTTGCCGAGGCCGATCCGCTTTCAACAGCCGATCTCACAAATCTGCTTGCACGAATTCGTGAGAACCGGACTACCCAGGCCGATTTTCAGGAACAAAGGGTTATGCGTTTAATGACCAAACCGATTCTGAATTCGGGAAGGGTTTGGTTCCAGCCGCCGAACAGGTTCCGGCGCGAAGTGAAGGGTAATTCGCCCAGTCTGACTGTGAGCGATGGTAGCCAACTCTGGATTTATTATCCCAATTTTAAGTCGGCCGAACGTTATTCCTTGGGCAAGCGTTCGCCTATCGATTCGGTTATTGCGGCGATTAATTCCGCCTTGAATCTCGAAAATGTTGAAAACACCTTCCACATCACCGGGACAAAGATCGATGGGGGATACGAGCTGGACCTGACGCCGCGCACGGCGTCAATGAAACGAGTCTTTCAAAAAATGACGCTACGCATCAACAGTAACTTGCAGGCTGAACGCACCGACATGTTGCAGCCGAATGGCGATCGGATCGTGACCAGCTATTCCAATCAGACGCGCGCGCCGCTTCCTCCATCGACGTTCAAATTTACACCGCCGCCCGGTACCAACGTTACGACGCCACTCGGACAATGATGGAGAACGCGACCGCAGGACGCACCGTTGCTTTAGAATAAGAACTTCGCTCGACGGCAACTCGACGCGAATCTATAACAAACGCGACCATGCAACGTGTTTGGATCGTGGTTCTCGCTGCAATCACTGCCGCAGCCGTTCCCGCCTCAGGTGCCGATCCGGCCAAGCTCAATGATTCAAAACAAATCGTTTCCCACATTCCGCGACACCCTGTTCAGTCAACTGCCATCGCGGCGGTGGGTTACAGCAAACGCCGTCACATTCTCGAAATCGAATTCGTCAATGGCGCCATTTACCGTTACCTCGATGTCCCTTCTTCAATGTATCGCGATTTAATGTCGGCAGAATCACAAGCGCGGTTCTACGATTTCAACATTAAGAAAAAATATCGCTGCGTTCGCATTCGGTCTCACCGGAAAAATGAGCAACAAAATTGATCGCGGACCTGCTCGGGTGATGCAGAAATTCGTTCTCACACCAGAAGAAAAACGCGTAATCGTTTTTATCCTGACGGCTTTTATCCTTGGCTCGGCAGTGAAACATTATCGCGATACGCATCCGCATCCGATAACGCTGCCATCCAAAAAAACGTATCGCTCCCAAGCCCACTAGCCATTTTCGAGTCCCTGCTCCCACTCCATACCATTGTGATAATGAGCGTGAGAGAGCGCGCGGCGCAGCTCCGCAACCGACGGCCGCAACGCAGGAGACCTCGAGAGAGGCCGTTGAAGAACCTAGGTCGCCTTAAACTCGTTCACCATCGCTTGCAGTGTCTGCTTCGCGTCGCCGAAAACCATGCGAGTGTTTTCATTGAAAAAGAGGGGATTCTCCACGCCGGCAAAGCCGGATGCCATTGAACGCTTGAGCACAAAAACCGTGCGCGCTTGATCGACGTTAATGATCGGCATCCCGTAAATTGGACTCGATTTGTCTTCGCGGGCAGCCGGGTTAACCACGTCGTTCGCGCCAATTACAAGAGCGACATCAACTGTCGGCATCATAGGATTGATCGCATCCATTTCGACGAGCTGATCGTATGGAACATCAGCTTCCGCGAGCAACACGTTCATGTGTCCCGGCATTCGGCCGGCCACTGGATGGATCGCGTATCGCACTTCGGTGCCGTTTGCTTCGAGAAGATCGCCCAGTTGTTTCACCGCATGCTGCGCCTGAGCAACCGCCATTCCGTAACCCGGCACAATCACGACCGAGCGCGCCGCCTCGAGCGCGAAATAGGCGTCGTGCGGCGAGAGCGATTTCGCTTCGCCGGTCGCACCTGTACCTGCGGCGAGACCAGCAGCGGATCCAAAACCGCTGAAGAGAACATTCGCCAGCGACCGATTCATCGCCTTGCACATGATTTCCGTAAGCACAATCCCGCTCGCGCCTACGAGTGAGCCCGCCACGATCAGCATGTTGTTGGCCAGGACAAAACCAGCAGCAGTGGCAGCGAGGCCGGAGTAACTGTTCAGCAAACAAATGACGACCGGCATGTCCGCGCCACCGATTGGCAGGACGGCAAAAATTCCAAGGATCAACGAGACGACAACGCCTAGAATTAAGACGGCGTAGTGCGATTCCGGATGGATTATAAAGATGATGCCGAATAAAACGGCAGCTGCGAGAAGCACCCCGTTGACGATTTGTTGCCCGCGAAACATCACCGGCCTGCCGGTTACAACAAGCTCGGCCAGCTTGGCAAACGCCAACACGCTTCCTGTAAATGTCACGCCGCCGATTAACACGGCGAGGTAGATCGAGACGATCGTAAAGGTCGGGGCGTCGCGATGCATGTGATATTCGTCCCAACCAACGAGCAGGCTCGCCAGGCCGCCAAAACCGTTGAAGATCGCGACCATTTCCGGCATCGCCGTCATCTTCACTCGATAGGCCGAAACCGCGCCAATTGCGGAGCCGATCACGAATCCAACTGCGATCCATGTGAAACTCAATCCGCCTTTCAACAATGTGGCGACAATGGCCAACAGCATTCCTACCGCCGACACGACATTGCCGCGACGGGCTGTCTCGGGAGAGCTGAGCATTTTCAGTCCGATGACAAAAAGCGACGCCGCGATGATGTAGAGCCACTCCATCACTTTTTCTTTTTCTTGAACATCGCTAGCATCCGGTCGGTCACGAGATAGCCGCCGACCACGTTGATCGTCGCGAAAATCACCGCGAGAAATCCAAGCGCTGTGGCAAACTCGCCGCCAGCCACACCCGCCGCCACGATCGCTCCAACGATGGTGATCCCGGAAATTGCGTTTGAACCAGACATCAAAGGTGTGTGCAGCTGCGATGGGACCTTCGAGATCAGCTCGAACCCAAGGAAGGCAGCGAGGACAAAAATGAAAATTAGGATGGCGATCATAAGTGGTGGTGCATTTTGATTGTTTCGTTCACGACGCTGCCCGCATGCGTGATGAGACAGCCGCGGAGCAATTCGTTCGCCGGATCAATAACGATGCCGTTGCGCTCTTTGTTCCAAAGATGCTCGACCAGACTGCCGATGTTGTTCGAATACATTTCGCTCGCAGGAACGGCCGCGCGCGAAGGCATATTGGCGTAGCCAAAGACACGAACGCCGTTCACTTCCACGATCTTGTCGAATTCTGCGCACTCAACGTTTCCACCCGTCTCAATTGCAAGATCGACCACGACGCTGCCTGGTCTCATCCCTCGCACCATCTCGGTTGTCACAATGACGGGCGCCTTTCGGCCAAAAACCTGCGCTGTGGTGATGACCACGTCCGCTAGCGCGCAATGTTTCGCCATCACCGCTCGTTGAGCGGCCAGCTGTTCTTCGGTGAGCGCTTTGGCGTAACCCTGCTCGGTTTGGCCCGTTTCCCCGAGATCAACCCTCACGAATCGCGCCCCAATCGACCTCACCTGTTCTTCGACTACCGGGCGAGTGTCGAATGCCTCCACCCGCGCGCCGAGCCGTTTCGCTGTCGCGATCGCCTGCAAACCTGCGACACCAACACCGATGACAAAAACCCGTGCGGGCTGAATCGTGCCAGCCGGCGTTATCATCATGGGAAAAATCCGATCAAGCTCTTCTGCGGCGAGAATCACGGCGAGATAACCGGCGAGATTCGCTTGCGAACTAAGCGCGTCCATCTTTTGCGTCACGGTTAGACGTGGAATCATCTCCATGCTGATCGCGCTCACTTTCGCCGCGGCAAGCCGTTCGATCAGATGGGGCTCGTTGAACGGATCCAGATAACTGATGTGAACGCAGCCCTCGCGGAGATGTGCCACTTCGTCGATCGGCGGCGTTCGCAATCGCAGCACAACGTCCGCATCGCGCAGTCCGGCTATGTGATCGCCAATCACGGAAGCCGCAGCACTCTCGTATTCCGCGTCGCTGCGATGGATTGAAGCGCCGATGCCAGTCTCAACCGCAACTTCAGCGCCAAGCGCCGCCAATTTCTTTGCCGTCTCTGGCACAACCGGCGCGCGTTTTTCGTCCGGAGCCGTTTCCTTGGGAACAAAAATACGCATC
>WNGR01054302.1_pt1 | contig 10109 bp, 8 predicted proteins | sample 5407581 | NCBI WGS metagenome assembly WNGR01 (sample SAMN13153383, study PRJNA577476) | soil metagenome | isolation source: 80 cm soil or saprolite under Garry oak tree replicate 2 | place: USA:California | collected 2016-06-15
TTTAGAAATTCTACAACTTCCTGAAGCTCTTGCTTTGCCTCCTCAACTCCTGCGACATCGGCAAATGTCACCGTCTGCTTATTCCCCGTGAACATTCGTGCCCGGCTTTTGCCGAACGACAATGCCTGGTTATTACTCCCCTGTGCCTGCCGCATCATAAAGATAATCAGGCCACCGATCAGGATAAAGGGGCTAAGGCCACCCAGGACGCTCAGCCATTGACTGAGAGCGCTGGGAGCCTCGTACTGGAGTATCACCTGTTGTTTATTTGCATAGTCGATGCCGTTGTCTTTGAGAACCCTGGTGATATCAACTGAGTCCTTGATATTCGCAGATTCTCTAAGAGCGCTATCGGGATTTCCCCTAATCAACGTTACGGTATCACTGTTAACGCTGAGTGTATCCGACGGCTGGTGATGGTTTTTTATATCTGCCTGGAGGTCAGTCAGGATAGTAGACAGGTCAACCGGTTTTGTTTCAATCGATGAGCGGAAAACATACGAGATAATCAGAACAATAATTGTCAAGATTATGAGTGAGATAAAGCTATTTCTGAGCCATCTCCAATTATTTGACATTGGGGCCCTCTCCTATATATACAAAGCAAGTATGCCAGCCGACAGGGCGACCGCAAGGGTACGTCCCTATCCAACCTTGGGCGAGTTGTTCATCGTGCCGGGTAGGGGCCATTACCTGTCCCCCAGACAGAGTGCCTTGCGGTCGCCCTGATAACCCCATGCAATGTCTTGACACACGCTCATCCTTTATGGATACTTTGACTCTTTTGTGGAGTATTATAGCACACTCTGTGGTTCACTTCATAAAGAATATCCTTCACAAAAGCCGTCGCCTTTGGTGGTACCTCCGGGTCAACGTACTTACGCACATCCGTCGGCCAGTTAATCTCCGGCCACTTCCCTTCTTTCACCAAACAGGAGATCGAGGCTGCCTTATATCGTCGATCAAGCATCGTACTGGCATCCGTGGCACCTGCACGTAAGGCATGAGGCATGGCACCATGCTGTCCCTTTTCAGATGCTGTCACCAGGATATCAACCACCTGGTATGGCACATCCGAGCGTCGTGTAAAGCGTTCCTGCGTCGTGTAGTGCAGGCGACCAGCACCGACAGTATCAATTGCGAAGAAGTAGGCATCTTTAAGTTGTTTCCCGTAGTGCTCCAACAGTGCCCGTGCACCATTCAACCCCGTCTCTTCAGCACCTGTAGCAACAAACCAGACTTCTGTATTCTCGAATGGTTGCTGTGCCATCTGCTCTGCCAGGCTCAGCAGGACTGCCACTCCGCTGGCATTATCATTAGCACCTTCGCCATCAATCCCACGAATCAATTGACCAGCCAGTAGTGGCGTCGCCGCTGCCAGCAAGGTTGCCCCTGCCACACCAGAGACACGACCAGCTGAACGTGCCACAGCCTTGTTCCGTTTGCGCTTCGCAAAGAAACCAACAATACTCGCCCCGATTGCTGTCAGGTAGGAAAGCCCCATAATAGGCATCAGGAAGCGGAGTGTAGATCTTCCCTCGGACGGTTTCATATAGCTACGCACTCTCACCGAATCATAATGAGCCATCAGGACAACCCGCGCTTTGCATTCTCCACTTGCAGACAGGATGCCAATGACATTGTGGCTGGTGCCCTTGCTGGCTAGCCTCCTGACAGGACCACGATTCGTACGTAGTTCGCTTATCATCGTCGCCGGAGTTGCGATCATTCCTCCCAATCCCAGTACAGGTGCGAAGGGAGCGATCAGACTAGAGCCAAGTGCGGTAAGGATGTAGGGGAGCAGCTGATGCATACTCTCGCTTGTACAGGGAAATGGTTCCTGTCGCACCTCCTTTAGACCATAGTTATGAAATTCCTGCTCGATGTAGTTTGCCGCACGGTGTTCTCCTTCCGTTGTAGCAACACGATAACCGATCTCCCCGGCCAGGACATTGATATGGTTCATTTCACGGTTCATAGTCTTTCTTGCGTCCCCTTTTTACTGTTTTAAACTTCGTACATGTATCATATCCCCAAATCACAGTCTCAGCCAGGAGGGGGTGCATTCCTCACAGGGGCATTCAACGTTGCTGCTACCGCCAACATAAACAACCATCCACCCTCTACCAGAACTGTGGCGACTACGCCTATTCTGGAGATGAGAATTCCTGTCAGAGCCAGTCCCAGGGAGAAGAGACTGAACACCGTCAATCGGTAGACGCTATTCACCCGCCCCTGCAATTCGTCTGGAATGAGCGAGACCCGGTAACTGGACTGGTTTACGAAGTAGATAGAGTCAATCATGGCAAATCCGGCCGTAATTGCCCCTAATGTGAGCGGAGTGGATGCTAGCGCATAGAGCGACCAGAACAGTGCTGTGAACCAGTACATACTGACAAAGATGTATCCAAAGCGCACTCTGCGCTGGATCAGAGGAGCGAGCAAGGTCCCCAGGATATTGCCTACGCCTCCAATGGCTAAGATCAGGCCGATGAGCGCAGGTTGTGCATGTTGCCTCTGGGCCAGGATAATCACAATCAGCGTTCCGCTGGCAATCACGAAAGCACGGCCTGCAGCGAGCAGTACTAGTGAGCGCAGGAAAGCGTGATGCCATAACCACCTCATTCCCTCCACGATCTCTACGTGCAGCTTGCGAGGTACAGTGCTGCGCTCGCCCTGAAATCTTGTCCTGATGAAGAGGAGCGAGCAAACCGAGACAGTGTAGGAAACTGTGTCAGCGACAAAAGGAAGGATACGTCCAATACTATACAGCAGGCCACTCACTGGTGGGCCGAGCAGCATCGTTATACTGTAGGCAGCCTCGTTTTGCGCTGCTGCCATAGGTAGCTGTTCCCTGGCTATTACGCGAGGGAGGCTTGCGACCTGCGCGAGCTCGAAGAAGATGGCAAGGCTCCCCTCGATAAAGGAGACCAGGTAGAGTTGTGCGACCACCAGGTGCCCGATAGCAAATGCGAACACGATGCTCCCCATGTTAAGTGCACGCCCTACATCGCAGATAATCATCATCCGCTTGCGATCCCAGCGATCGATCAGCACACCTGCCAGTAGTCCGAAGATGAAGCGGGGCAGTGCATTAAGAGCAGCAACAAAACCGGCCTGTGCGGGAGAGTTAGTCAGGGCCAGTACCAGCAACGGGAACGCCAGTTCCGAGATACCGGAGCCGAGCGAGGAGATAGCCTGGCCGCCCCATAGCAGTAGATAGTCAGGGTTGCGCCAGAGTGGTGTTGGCCTGGTGGGTGCCGTCTTCCCTTCACCTATCATTCAATATCTCCTTAGCCAGTATTTCCGTTGCTTCGTAAAAAGAGAGGTAGCATAGATAATATCATATGCAGTCCTTGGATGGAGATCCACATTCACAATACTTTACACGGGGAGGTTGTTTGTGAGCGGGGTGCAGGGGCGCGGCCCCTGGTGGGGTTTCAGGGGTGTCCCCTGATTTTCCCTCTTCTCCCGCCGCCGCAGGCGGCACCTACCCATGTAAAATTCGCAATACTTGACATCCACTCAGAACTGGGACCTGTGACTGATTGCGGTTGGGACATGGGACATGTGTGATGATGGTGACACGTCTGCGGTCGAACAAGGAGGAAAGAGTTGCTTTCGCGATTTGGTTGGGACATTGGGACATGGCTCTTCGTCAAGTTTCGTGCAAGCGACATCATTTTGCAAAACCTCTTCGTGCAAGATTCGCTGTTAGAGCGGGATGCTGTGAATGGACTTTCACATCTACCACCCCTTGCAAGCGAGCTGTCAAGGAGGGAGGACAGGCGACTTTTCCTAAGCAGGCGAGCCGAGTGACCTGTCGGATTTATGAGTGGATGTCAGGCAATACCCCTTGACACTTCTACAACTTCAATGGTAGTATTTACAAGCAGCAAACAGTTATAGCATTGTAAGCAGAAAGCTAGAAACAAATGTTAACGAACATCAATCCTGCAACAGTCCAAATGAGCTACCTGGCCGCGTAGGCGATCACGCCGGGCTTACGCGGCAGGAAAATGGCGCTTTTTGATGCACCTGGCACTCGCATAGTTTGTCGGGTCAGTTACCGTTTCCGCATCTCCTGAGCTTCTTTCCTCCCACGATTGGGCCACACAGGGTAGCTCCTCCATATGGTGTGTCGCCGGACACTAACCTCTCGTCGCTGAATTGTCCTGCGGCACCGTGTGCTACCCATCGCATTTCAACACGAGAGCGTGTCCGCATCCCTTATCCCTTAGCTCGGCTTTGCTATGCACACAAATTCCAATTGTCCAGTTATATTCATCGTAAGAGAAGGATAGAAGCAGTATGTTGCAAGTCAATCATGTATACCTTTCATATGGCCCAAGACTCATCCTGGATGATGTCTCATTCACAGTAGCTCCTGGAGAAAAAGCCGGACTAATTGGTGTGAACGGGGCAGGGAAAAGCTCACTCCTGAAAATTATTGCCGGTCTGTTGGAGCCTGATCGTGGCACTGTTATGTTACCACGTAGCTATGGCTACCTTTCGCAGGATGTCGCCCATGAGACACCCGTGGCAGAGGGCTGTACCGTTCGCGACTTCATCTTTAGCAGCATCGGCCTGGATACAGCAATTTCGACATACGAAGCCCTGACACATCGGCTTGCAGAGTCCGCGGACGGAGACCTGGCATCAGTCTTAAAGCAATTCGAGCAGGCACAGGAAACCCTTGACCGCCTCGGCTACTATGACGCGGATGCACGAGCCGAGCAGCTGATTGTCGGCCTGGACCTGGGTGGAGTAACACTGGCTAGTTACGTCCACACCCTCAGTGGTGGACAAAAGACGAAACTGGCCCTGGCGCGCTTGCTCTTCCAGTCGCCAGATTTACTGCTGCTTGACGAGCCGACCAACTTCCTGGACGTGGAAGCCACCGTGTGGTTAATGGAGTTCCTGGAGCGCTACCCCGGTGCACTCCTCATCATCTCGCATGACCTGGACCTGCTGGACCGCAGCATCAATAAAGTGCTGCGCCTCAACGAGTTTACCCACCAGCTTGAAGAGTATCGCGGGAACTACACCAGCTACCTGAAACAGACAGGTGATGCCCTGGCCCTCCTGGAGCGCACAAAGGTGCAACAGGAACGAGAAATCGCTCGCCTGAAAAAGACATCGGAGAAACTGCGAGGATATGGTGCAACCCGCGTGAGTCAACGCATCTCAATCGATAAGCGCATTGCCACACTTGAGGCAAGCAAACCCCAGTTGCCCCAAGCCAGTCGTCGCATCAAGATTGACTTTCCCGTGCGTCAGGCAAGCTACCGGATCGTACTGCTTGCCAACCACCTCACGAAGAGCTACGGGACAAAGGAGGTCTTTCGCAACATCTCTTTTCAGATCGAGCGCGGCCAGCGCCTCGTTGTGGTCGGACTGAACGGTGCCGGAAAGACAACCCTGCTCCGAACAATGCTTGGGTTGACTCCACTAAACAAAGGCACAGTGGAAATGGGAGACCGGGTGAGTGTGGGCTATTATGCCCAGGAGAACGAAGGGCTAGACTATGACAACACTGCCATAAACGAAGCAGGTGCGGTGCTACCGGAAGATCCCAAGCGAGTCCGGGGTGTGCTGGGTCGCTTCCTGTTCAGTGGCGACCGCGTCTTTCAGAAGGTAGGAACCCTGAGCGGTGGTGAGAAGACGCGCCTGGCATTAGCAAAAATGGTCCTTGCCGGACCCAACTTGCTCATTCTGGACGAGCCAACCACGCACCTTGATGTCCTCTCTAAAAATATTATTGGTGAGGCACTGGGCAACTACAACGGGACCATCATTGCAGTAACGCACGATATTGAATTTGTGCGTGATTTGCAGCCCGATACGCTGTTGCTCATGCCGGAGGGCCGTATCATCCCGTATGATACGAAACATGATGAGTTGCTGAAGCAAGCCTGATGCGTGGCACCAGAACATGGTTAGATATGAGCGGCGAGAAGCCTGGAGCTTCTCGCCGTGGGGCTGTTATCCGAAAGAAGTGACTGTCACACAGGCCGTGCCAGCACCAGCCCCCACACTGCCTTCGCACCGGCCGCAAAGAACGGAGCCGCACACGCTTCCACAGTGGCACCTGTTGTACATACATCGTCTACGATCAAAATGGTACGCCCATAGAGAGCACCCCCTGTGAATGCTGGTATGCAACTGAACGCACCTGCAACATTCTGCTGACGCTGGCTCGCAGTCAAGCCCACCTGTGGAGAGGTATCGCGATGCCGTATCACGATATCGCTGCGTAATGGCATACTTACTTGCGCAGCACATACCTCCGCCAGCAGATGAGCGTGATTATAACCGCGCGCTCTCTGACGATTCCTATGCAGGGGAACAGGAACGATTGCATCAGCCCGAAGCCCATAGTTGACACATGTTTGTGCCAGTAGCTGTCCGAGTGGTTTCGCAAGGCGCCTGTTGCCATCATATTTTAATGCATGGATGTATGAGCGCAACGGTTCCTCGTAGCTGCCTGTCGCACGCAGTCCGCTCAGGTACAGGCGATGATACTGGCATTGCCTGCATACGGCGTACGTGGTGGGTAATGCCGTACCACAATGGGAGCAGAACGGCGGTGCAAAGGGCCGAACCTTTGCAATACAAGTGGGACAGAGGATGGAGCCGCTCTTCTGACAACCTGCGCAGTGCGGTGGGAAGAGGATATCCAGGACCTGTTGCACTATTTCATGCGGCACGATACTTCCCCCGTAGATGGATGTGTTTTCAACGGGGGTAGCATAACTTAAAGCTGGCGGAATTGCAACTGTTTTTTGCCCGTAAACCCATCTAGATGCTGGTATCTGAAGAGTAATCATATACTCCTCGGGCTTCTAGTTGTAGATCATCAAGAGAAAGGCTTCGTTCCGCCTGTTGGAGCTGGTATCACCTGAGAAGGTGATATTCCCAAGGTTTGAGCAAATAATGAAAAAAACGTCTGGGTGGGTATACGCATATCACCCTTGTTCACAGTGATCCACGGGCACCCTGTAGGACCCATATCCATTTGCTGAACAGAAGAGCCATTTTGGAGAAAACGGAGATGATAGATCAAACCGATAGCAGCTGGACAGGACCTGGTCCCTGTGGTTGATGTTTGTGGGAGAGCCAGAGCCGCATCGTACAGCTTTTGTACAGCGTTAGCATTCGTGATGGTACGCGACAGAGAAGGGAAATGGTTATCTGGAAGAGTACTGGCCCGAACAACTTGGAGCGTCGTTGGTCTGAAAGACGTTGAGGTGTCGGATCTTGTAGTAGATGTCCCTCATCTTGAGACGGCTGTTTATGGTATACTTGAGGCCGGGAAAACCATTGCTTCCAACAACAAGGAGGAACACGCTCATGTCAGCATCCATCACACCAACGTGTACCGTCATTCGCTCTAAAGAGACCTACGAGGGCAAGCAGGGCCTCACCTATTTTGCTGGCATCTCCGCCCAGAGTGCTAGTGCCCAGAGAATCTGCCTGCATCTGCTAACGTTTCCACCCGGCGGTCGGGCGCGTGCACACCTGCATGAAAATCATGAAACGGCTATTTACATTCTCAGTGGTGAGGCCGAGATGTGGTATGGCGAGGGATTGCGGGATTATTTAGTCGCTGATGCTGGTGATTTTCTGTATATCCCTGCGGGCATGCCTCACTTACCTGGCAACCGCAGCCAGGCCGAGCCCTGCATTGCGCTGATCGCACGCACCGACCCCAATGAACAGGAGAGCGTGGTGCTTCTCCCCGAATTAGACCAGAATGTTAGCAAGGAGAAAGTTGATGCAGATTGAAGCCAAACTGAAATCGCTTGGACTCGTGCTCCCAGAACCCCTCAAATTGCCAGCCGGAGCGCGACTGCCCTTTATGTGGGTGCGAGTACGTGGCAATCGGGCCTACATCTCCGGGCATGCCCCTCAAAACCCTGATGGTTCGCTTGCCGGGCCATTTGGCAAAGTAGGAGCAGATGTTTCACCGGAAGAAGCCTACCAATCTGCCCGTCTCGTCACTCTCGCTATGTTAGGTAGCCTCAAGCGTGCTCTTGGCGATCTTGACCAGGTGACAGCTTGGCTAAGGGTTCATGGTATGGTGAACTCAGCCCCCGGCTTCAACCAGCAACCAGCAGTGATCAATGGCTTCTCTGACCTGGTCCTTGAACTGTTTGGTCCCGAAGTTGGACAGCATGCCCGTTCAGCCGTAGGAATGGCAGAGTTACCATTTAACATCCCGGTTGAAATTGAGGCGGAGGTGGAGATCAGCGGCCAGGAGGGGCAATAAATATATGTGATATACTGAGGTCAGCATTCATAAAAATTCTTCGGGAGAGTTTCTTATGGAAGAAGAAAAAGTTGATACCATCGCAACTCCTGATGCACTGATACAGAACCCTCGGACTGAATCGACAGAGGTAGCAGGTTCTGAACATAGGCAGGTCTATGGCACAGCCAAGACTGAGAACCTGCGCGACAGCGGGCTATGGCGTATCTTACTTCCAACAGTTGTCGTGCTCGGTTCTGTGGCCTTGCTTGCAATCCCTCTGATCATCTTGATACCACTACTGATCGGTTCGCTGGCACCCGATGCGGCTGCAAACAAAATGGGTGTTTCCCTCACCTGGATCTGGCTTGTGATGATTGTGATTGAGGTGGTTCTGGCGGTGGTGGCCATCCGGGGGTTACTCAAGATATTCATGACCCAGGCGGGTAACTATTGATAGTATATGTAACAAGGCGGGAAGGTTCTCCATAGCTATAGTGCCTCCGCATGACGATACTATAGCTATGGAGAGCCGTGTTCTCTCGCTGTCATCTCCCAAACACATTCGCTTTCTCCAGCGCCAGCAACCACTCTTTCATCGGCAACCCGCCGCCATAGCCCGTCAATGTCCCATCGCTACCGATCACCCGGTGGCAGGGGACAATAATAGCAACCGGATTGGCCCCATTCGCCGCACCGACCGCTCGTGCCGCGCCAGGACGACCAATGGCATTAGCAATCTCTCCATAAGAGCGTGTCTCACCATAGGGGATATGCAACAGTTCTTTCCATACCGCAAGCTGGAAAGGGGTTCCGTGAAGGTCTAATGGACAGGTAAATTGTACACGCTCACCTGCTAGATAACGTCTCAACTCAGCCACTGCCTGTTGCAATGGAGCCACTGCTTCTCCCTCAACCACCTGCTCGAGCTGTATCCGTTGTCGAAGCCAGCTAAGCCCATCATCTACGGTAGTTCCAGACAGACCCAGCCAGCAGACTCCATTTTCTGTTGCCGTAACGATGCAGGTTCCGTGTGGACTGAGGATACTACTCCAATAGAGCGTTTGTGTTTTAAGTGCCGAGGTTGCAACCATGGTTCTCTCCCCTGTTTTGTACGTATGTTCGTAGCGAGAAGTGTACCATGAGCCCCAGCAGAATTGCAAGAGCCATAAACCCAGCCGGGTGCCCCTCGTTTTTTTGCGAGGAGAGCTTGGCACCCAGGGCGACCGCAAGGGATCGCCCCTACCAGACCACGGATCAGCCCGCCAGGCCCGTGTATAGTAGGGTCGGGGCTTGCCCCCGCCCTGGAAATTCATCCTAAGTTCGCGCTTATGGGGATCGCCCCTACCAGACCACGGATGGATGTGCGAAGCCGCGCCTGGGTAGGGGCTATTACCTGTCCCCCAGACAGGGTGCCTTGCGGTCGCCCTGGGAGGGGCAGGAACATCGTGGATGTAATGGCCTGATCTTATTTCAAATCAGGTGTGACCACAAACCACACGTTTGCAATACCCTCACCATTGGCCTGTCCAGGAGCAGTGTCACCTGAGAAAGTATACAGCGGGTGCCCATTGTACTCCACCTGGTTACCGTTTGCAGTTGCCTGTACACTCAACTTCCCTGGCAGAGCACTGGCGCTGGTAGGTGTGCCTGACCCGGTAAAGACGAGTGGAGGCCAGGAACTGGCGCAACCGCCACTACAAACGGTTGATGGTGGACTATCAGAGGTTCGATAGTAAAGCGTCAGACCCTGTCCATTCGTCAGAACAGTCTCCGACTTGCCACTCACCGTCACCGTTGCGGTCTGGATGAGATTTTTAGAGCTGCTGGCTGTAGGCGTTGTGGTCCCTCCCCCATT
>WNGR01009680.1_pt1 | contig 10108 bp, 8 predicted proteins | sample 5407581 | NCBI WGS metagenome assembly WNGR01 (sample SAMN13153383, study PRJNA577476) | soil metagenome | isolation source: 80 cm soil or saprolite under Garry oak tree replicate 2 | place: USA:California | collected 2016-06-15
AAAAAAAAAAAAAAAAAAAAAAAAAATATTGCGAACATGGCTGCCCCCGTCAGTTGGAATGACTGGGTGCACGAAGCTCACGAATACTACTAAAATTTTATTTTCTTTCAAAATCAATTCCAAAATAACATTACTCCGTTGGCACCAGCACGGATGGGACTGTCAGTGGGACTTATGGGATACACTTTGCTCTGCCTGGGATTGACATTTGACAGGGTGTTGAAGAATACAGGAGTCGCGGGCAGCGCAGTTACTGACAAGGCTACTGGCTCTGGGTGCATCCTGGTCCTAGCCATGGCCCTGGTCCCGGTCCGAGGAATGTCAAAGATGAAGAGCGAGCGATCCCAGTTTGAGCACGGAGACGGGAGACGGGAGACGTGGAGGGCGGAGCGGCTGCGGGCGAGGTGCCGCCGCAGTCAAGCGCGCAGCGACGTGCGTAGTGTCAGCGCCATTTCCCCCCTTGGCGCGTGTAACAACATCGTCTCGCCCGCACCTAGCACCGACACCCTGAACAGCGCGAAACGTCGTCATAAGTGAGCTTGGCCCTCGCGTGGGGAGGAGGGGAGGCGTACCAGTCTGGCGCCTCGGCGGACGTGGACGGGGGAGTCCCGCGCACAGGCGTTGGGCTTCGCATGCGCAGCCTGCCTCGGTGTGAGGACTGGGCAGGCGCAAACATAGTCGAGTACCGTCTGGGCGTGTATTTCCAACCTGCTCAGATGCAAAGGCAGAATAGACTCGCACAGATGACGCCGGGGCATACACGTGTCGCAGCGCAGGCCAAAGGTGCGCGAGCTCGCGCTGACGAGCCGCCGGCTAGTGTGTATCGAGTCGCTGAAGAGCGGACGCGGGGTCACAGCCGAGTTTAGGCTGCACGAGGCACAAGTGGGCCGTGAGAAGCGCGCGAAAGGCGACGAGGCAGGGATGATCACAAGTGTCGAGCTCCGAGCCAAGAGCGTAAAGGAGTCTTTCATGTAAACGGTGCGTGTTCCCGCAGACGCACACTTTTTATCGTTGTGTGCTGCCGTGCTGACGTGGTGTGCGACAGACGGCCAAGGTGAGCCTAAGGTGAGGCTGCGGCAGACGCATGGGTGAAGCGCATAGCGGAGGCGCTGCACCATGCAGAATCGAGCGCAAGTTGAAGCTGTCTAACAACAACGGCAACAACAGCAATGGCAACAATAACATTTTTAGTATATGCCTCCCTCGGTGGATCTCAAACTCGTTGTCCTTCGCTCCTCGCTCCTCGTTCCTGTAAATGTTACTCCTCCATCATCCACAACTACCATTACGCACAACCGCACCTGCACCTACACCTGTACTCGCACACCATCGACACCGTCAATACCAAGGTCACCCACTGCGACCGAACCCGCGATTCCGCTCCCCCTCTCCTCTCCTCATTACTCCCCATTTTTTCCTCTTCCATCCCAAGACGAATATGGAAAGCAAGCAAAGGCGTAAACTCTGTACGTGACTAGAGGCAATTTCGTCAACTCACGATTCTTTTTCTTTGGTGTTTTAGTTGCAGGGAAGGCGAGGTGAGTGAGAGGTTTGGTTTCGTGTGGAGATAGCGCGAAGATGCTGGTTTTTCCTTAATTTTCGTATCTTTTACTGTATTTGTTTATTTATTTTTCTGCATTTTCTTTCGTTCAATACCATCACAATCACAATCAGCGAGCATATGATGCCACACTCTTTCTACGTGTAAAGCCAAAAAAGATACTTTTTGATTTCGGTCTTAGGTTTTGGAGGCTGCCTACCCTGTCTACCTGGGAGAAAGCAAGCTCGCGTCGATAGCTGGGTCTGCTTCGCTGGAGGCGTCATCCTCGGTCGAACCAGCCAGCGATAGGGGTGCGCGGCATAGCCATCAACCCCATGACAACAGCAAACCGATTGATTGAGTCAGCACACTCGAACGCAAAGGCCAGGGTTAGGGAGACCTGGAAAAAAAAAAACGAACCAGTACGCGCAGATTCGATGATCCCGAACGGCTTGACGAAGGCGAAGAACGCCTAGCGCGCCGTCTTCCCGGTCATCTCGACGATCACGCCGTGATCGCTCACGTCGACCAGCCTGGAGCCAAACCGGTTCGCAGGCGTGTGAGTGCAGATGCCGATGCCGCTGGCGCAGCGCCTCGCCCGGCGTGAGCGGCTTCCCCCCCTCCCCTTCCTCCGAGGGCGAAGGTTGGGGGTGGGGGGCGATTGGACTCCTCAAAGTGGCGCGCGAGGGCCATCTCGGGCTCGAGCTTGGTCTACTCGGCGTGTGCGCGGTGCGCTGCTCGCGGCTCGTGCGATGGCCCGCCTTCGAGCTGGTCCTCGAGGTACTCGGGCCCGAGGATGGACACTTTGACGAGGAGCTCGCGCGAGATCGTGCGCGTCTCTGTGTAGTCCAGCACGGCCCACACGGGCACCTGCGCAGGGGTTTAGTTTTGTGAGGGAGGGATGGAGAGGAGAGGGAATAACGCACGAGGTCCTCGAGCTGCCGGCGCGCTTACTCGACGACGCCGTCCTGCCCGCTGATGACGATGCACATACGACTCAAGTCCCGTATCTCGGTGCGACATACGACGAGTGAGTCGATGTTGAATCCGGGGCCTGCAAGGATCCCAGACACGCGCGACAGCACACCGGGCTCGTTCTGGACGAGACAGTTGAGGACATGTCTAGGGGACACGTTTCGTCAGCCCCACACAACGAAAAAAAAAGTAGCTCTAGTAGTAAACACGTGGCTGCACAGGAGGCCGGTATGGAAACCGAAACAAATGAAAAGAAAAAAAGCGCAACATCTTTAAGCACTACTTACTTTTCGTACGGCTGTAGGCTTCGTGGAGGCGTATTGTAGAGGATGTTCGTCACGGCCTCCTCTGCAGACCGTGACCGCGGCAGGTCCACCTTCGAGGGGGGCGGAGGCCTAACTCTGTGCGATGTCTTGTAGTCGAGGGACGTCGAGTCGTCGATCGGAGGGGGGGGTTGGGAGGAGTTCCATCGGACAGAGTGTGCGGCGTCGAGGACAGCCCCCGCGCCGTAGAGAGGGCTCTTGAGAATACGCGAGCCCGAACAGCGAGCATTTTTGTAAGCGATTTTGTGTCTGATGCGAGTAGGAGTGTGTTGACGCCTGGACTTGTCGAGTTGATCAGGTATTGTGGACGTGTGATCGTCGACCAACGCGCTTACGGATTACGGTAAGTAGACTGTTACCGTCACGCGATGCATCAGGTGACGTGCTAGGGTGAAGGGTTGCTGGGCGGACAAGGCGTGGTTACCCCGACACTCTAACTGTACGCTCGTTTTAACCCCCAAACCATTCTTCTATCCAGTATGGCTGCTGCACAAGACCGGCAAATGTTCTCAAATTTGTGCGTAAATGGCCATTAACCCATGACTCGCTTGATAGTGACCCACTACTCCAGCTCGGGTCCCTCAACATCGCAAAACGCAGGAAGAGGGTCCGTCAATCCATTTTTTTGTGTACCGATACTCGGTCAAGAACCGTCCTTGGATAGACCTCAAATCCCCGAATCACAGGAAAGCCTATCCCAGCTTCGTGTTCAAGTGACTAGTATGTACTTGAATCCTGACCCGTTGATCCCCCAATAAGTGTTTAATACCTTTTTTAGTCCTCCGAGCACACAATCTTCCCCATATCAAGAGTCGTTTTGGCACAAAGTTCTCCGTTACTGTAACCAGTCAGGCGACAACAAAGAAGACATCAAGCGTTCCGACTGATGGACCGATGGTGGGGTGGAACGAGAACCTTGATACCTTGTAAGGCATGCCTTTTTAGTCATCTTTTTTCAGCTGAGAGTTCTGTTCAGCGTTGTAAAACCATCTTCACGTCTTGTACTGCGTCTTTATGCGGGGCGGTTCGCACGTCGAGATATCCTTATCGGAACGCATGAGATGACACCTGTCGAATCCCAAACTGGTTCGTATCTTATTAGAAACCTCGCTCATTCGACTAGCTGAACATCTCGGGTGTAGATGCCCCTTTTGTCCTTACCAGCGGCGGCAGGCGGGCTGGACAGTCGGTCCAGCCTGTCACGCTCTACTTGACGGTCGTTGTGTCGCCGAACACAACTTCCTATCCGGTCTTGCCCATCAATACCACCGATCTCCAATCGACCGAAGTCAACGAGTCTCCCCCTAGAGAAGCGACGAAGTCCTCTATGGCCCAAGACTCCATGAACACCACTCGATCCACCGTCGCCACCGACACTGAAACCCCCTCACCCCCGACGGACCGCCCCCCCAGTGAGACGAGCACCCCTATGCCGACGGCGGCCGATGGATGGGCGGGAATGTCACCTGCCGACGAAGCTGTGACGACATCCACGAACACCACTCGATTCACCGTCGCCACCGGCTCTGAAACTCTCTCACCTCCAACGGATCGCCTCCCCAGCCCCTCTATATTGCCAGCGGCCGATGGACACCCGGGAGTGTCACCCGCCGAGAGAGCCCTCCACGGCGCCGTCGAAGCTATGGCGACAATTAATCTCTCGAAAACATGGGAAGGTGCTCTTGAGAGGATTAAGTGGGTGATGGATACTGTGAGCCCAGTTGCAGAAGTGCGTCGCAATGTCCTTTTTGCCAATCCTTGACTGAGCCGAATTTCGTCCTTAGCTCCACCCGTATGCAAAGATGGCATACAGTCTACTTTTTGCGATCCCCAAGGTGATCTGTTTGCGCTATTGTCGGATCGAAACACTCATGCAATGTTTATTTGGACGCTAGACCGTCCTAGAGCAGTTTCAGCTTGACGACAACGTCCGAACGTTACTTGTCGCTATGCACGATGCGTTTGATTTCGCAAACCAGGAAGACCGTTTCAAAGCTATCGGGCGTGTGTCCACGCAGGCACAAATCCTTACGCTGATGTTGCAGCATGTCTGTAATTGCTGTGACTTTATCCAATCGTACACAGACGATTCGCAATTCTGTACGTAATCTTTACACATTTCAGGATCGACGTAAACACGCGGTTTTTCAGGGAAGCGAACGTTGAAGAATATGGGTGGCCAAGTTAACAAAAAAATCGAGGACTTCCGCACCACCCTTCTCGAACTCAAAAAAGCTTTCTTGGATGAAGCTACCATTACCACGGAGATAACTGCACTCCAAATTCTGGACGATGTCGGAATAATTTCGGCCAATGTCGGCAGGATTTCAAGTCAGCTTGACGGGATGGCTACTCAGCTGAAGTGGGTGTCTAGCCAGGTCTCAGACGTCGGTATGTAGTTCCGATACCTTGAGGGTTGTCGATCTGAGGATTGTCACAGAGCTAGATGCAAAGATCAGAGAAATCCCATACGGGACAGGCTCGCGATTCACACCCGACAAGGGTTGTCTTACGGGAACACGCACGGCCTTCCTGGACTTCATTGTCAATTGGGTGAACGACTCCGCTTCGGAGCGTTGTCTCGTTCTTTTCGGGCAAGCAGGCACGGGAAAGTCATCGATTGCGCATGAGATCGCACGCCGCTTCGACAAAATGCACCGTCTTACGTCATCATTTATCTTTTTGCGGAAGGAACAATCCAAACCTTATTACCTCTTTACGACTCTTGCTCGCGATCTCTCCGACCGCTATCCTTCGTTTAAAACCGCGCTTGGAAGGCTCGTGAAGGACAACTCCTCTCTTCGTGTTGGCACACGTGACTATGATACCCTGTTTCAATCCCTTATTCTAGAACCGCTTAAGGACTTGCACATCGTTGGTCCTATTCTTGTTGTAATCGATGCCCTGGACGAGAGTGGAGACGCAACTGGGAGAAAGGGATTACACACATTTCTCGCTGAAAACGTCATCAGACTCCCATCGAACTTTCGTGTGCTCATCACTTCGAGACCAGAGGACGGCATCGAGTCTACGCTCGTTGGAGCGCAATCAGTCAAGATCAAGCACATGAAGGATTCCGAGCTAGCTGCTAGAACTGATGAAGATATTCTCGCCTTTCTTCTGGAGAGGCTCCCTTCGGACGAGTTCAGAGATTATGGCGACGATCTGGCAATAATGGCACAGGGTGTGTTTCAGTGGGCAGCGGTTGCCAGTCAATTTATCCTAGATCCTCCCGGGCTCTTTGGCTATAGCAAGAAAAAGGTTATACGCCATCTTCTAAAACCCAGTGCAAATCGCGATGGACAAGACCCTTTGGATGAGCTATACAAAGAAGTGCTTGAAGGATACATCACAGGCCGAGAAGCACGGCTTCTATTTCGCACTGTCGCGGGGCAACTCCTTTCTGCAATTGAACCCCTCAGTATCCGCTCCCTGACCACTCTGCGACGACACGACGACGACGACGACGGTGACGCGGTTGTTATATTGCTCCGTCGCCTTGGCTCGTTGTTGAGTAATGTCAATTCATCCGATGAAACCCTTCCCATCATTCCTCTCCATACATCATTCCGCGATTTCCTCACAAACGAAGAGAAGAGCGGTGAATTTTTTGTCGGCCTTCGTGACGCTCACCGTCAATTGGTCCATTCCTGTCTCGGTCTGCTGCTCAAAGATCTCAAATTCAACATCTGCAATCTCGAAACGTCATATCTTGCCAACAAGGATGTCACAGACCTTAACTCCCGCGTTGATAAACACATCCCACCTGCTCTGTTGTATGCCTGTCGTTTCTGGGACGATCATTTGGAACATATTGGTTTCGAAACCGATCTGTTTAGAAAACTTCAAATTTTCTTTGAGAAGAAATTTCTGTTTTGGTTGGAGGCCCTTAGCTTGACGAACTATGTCGGTGTTGCTTCGGCAGTGTGCTCGGCTCTGAAAGTGTGGTTAGCCTCTGGTCAAGGTGTGAGTATAATTCAATTGTTGATTTGGTGAGGAAGGCGAAGAACTAATTGCTATGACCGCAGCACGCTTCTCAGACGGAGCTAGATAAATTGAGGTCGTTTGTCAATGATACCTCCGTGTTCGTACGTTATTTCGGGGGGGGCATAGCGAAGAGTGCACCACATGTCTATCTTTCTGCTCTACCATTTGCGCCGACTGGTTCTCTTGTCTCTGCGCATTATTCTAGTTCATTTCCTCGAATCTTACGCGTGGAACGTGGGCGATTGTCTGATTGGCCATCATCGGAGTTGGTGATTTCAACAGATGGGGGCGATCTCTATTCCGTTGCACTCTCACCAGATGGTCAGCGCATCGTCTCAGGCTCGAACGATGGAACAATTCGTGTGTGGAACGCCACGACCGGAGAGATAGCAGCAGGCCCGTTTACTGGACACACGGATTCGGTCTTATCTGTGGCATTCTCGCCAGATGGCCAGCGCATTGTCTCAGGCTCGGACGATCGAACAATTCGTGTGTGGAATGCCACGACGGGAAAGACAGTTGCGGCGTTTACTGGACACACGGATTCGGTCGACTCTGTGGCATTCTCGCCAGACGGCCAGCGCATCGTCTCGGGCTCGCAAGATCGAACAATTCGTGTGTGGAACGCCACGACGGGAGAGACAGCGGCAGGTCCATTTACTGGACACACGGATTTGGTCAAGTCTGTGGCATTCTCGCCAGATGGCCAGCGCATCGTCTCAGGCTCGCATGATCGAACAATTCGTGTGTGGAACGCCACGACGGGAGAGACAGTGGCGGGCCCGTTTACTGGACACACGGATTTGGTCTGGTCTGTTGCATTGTCGCCAGATGGCCAGCGCATCGTCTCAGGCTCGGAGGATCGAACAACTCGTGTGTGGAACGCCACGACGGGAGAGACAGTCGCAGGCCCGTTTACTGAACACACGGGTAAGGTCTTTTCTGTGGCATTCTCGCCAGATGGCCAGCGCATCGTCTCAGGCTCGGACGATCGAACTATTCGTGTGTGGAACGCCACGACGGGAGAGACAGTGGCGGGCCCGTTTACTGGACACACGGATTTGGTCTCGTCTGTGGCATTCTCGCCAGATGGCCAACGCATCGTCTCGGGCTCTTACGATCGCACAATTTGTGTGTGGAACGCCACTACGAGAGAGACAGCAGCAGGCCCATTTACTGGACACGCGTCTTCGGTCATTTCTGTGGCATTCTCGCCAGATGGCCAGCGCATTGTCTCGGGCTCGGGCGATCGAACAATTCGTGTGTGGAACACTACGACAGGAGAGACGGCGGCAGGTCCATTTACTGGACACACGAATTCGGTCTTTTCTGTGGGATTCTCTCCAGATTGTCAGCGCATCGTCTCAGGCTCGAAAGATCGAACAATTCGTGTGTGGAACGCCACGACAGGAGAGACATCGGCAGGTCCATTTACTGGACACACGGATTCGGTCTGGTCTGTTGCATTTTCGCCAGATGGCCAGCGCATTGTCTCAGGCTCTTCTGATCGAACTATTCGTATGTGGGACGCTACTACGGGAGAGACAGCGGCAGGCCCGTATACTGGACACACGTCTTTTGTCTGGTCTGTGGCATTCTCGTCAGATAGCCAGCGCATCGTCTCAGGCTCTTCTGATCGAACAATTCGTGTGTGGAACGCCACGAGTGGAGAGACAGTCGCTTGCCCATTTACTGGACACACGGATTTGGTTTGGTCTGTTGCATTCTCACCAGATGGCCAACGCATCGTCTCAAGCTCGGACGATCGAACAATTCGTGTGTGGAACGCCACAACGGGAGAGACAGTCGCAGGCCCGTTTACTGGACACACGGATTCGGTCTTGTCTGTGGCATTCTCGCCAGATGGCCAATGTATCGTCTCAGGCTCTACCGATCAAACAATTCGTGTCTGGAACGCCACTACGGGAGATACAGTGGCAGGCCCGTTTACTGGACACACGCATTGGGTCGACTCTGTGACATTCTCGCCAGATGGCCAGCACATTGTCTCAGGCTCGGAGGATCGAACAATTCGTGTCTGGAACGTCTCAACTATAGGGACAGCGGCAGGCCTGTTTACTAAACACATGGATCCGGTCGAGTTTGTGGCGTTATCTCCAGACGGTCAGTGCATCATCTCATCACAACGCGAATTAATTCGCATGTTAAATGGAAATACAGTAAATGTAAGACACGCCGAGTTCACTGACCGCTCCATTATCAACGACGAGGGATGGATATGTGGTAGTAACGGTGAACTTTTAGTGTGGGTCCCTCTAATACATAGGCCACATCTTCACCGCCCAAGTAATGAATGGGTTGCTGGCGAATATGAAACCCGCATTGATCTTTCTACTTCCGTACATGGACCCGGATGGACTACTTGTATTAACGCCTAGATAGAACCGCTATAGCAATCCGTAGTTTTTTTTAGGCAGTCCGAAGTGTAATGTAACATGCTGGATAAAAGGTCATCGAGGGAGAACGGCTGGACAACGTTGTCTTGGTCTTGGGGGTTGGGACTCGGAATAAGCAAGCGCACCCATATCACATCAGTAATAGGGTCGATAGACGATCTGCATAGACCAGAGAGCTGGAGTAGAAGACCTTGAAGCACGCACGTGCCAGTGACGCCTCAGAGTTGTAGCACTTATGTAGGGGTACGGCACCGCCTACGTGTGCTTATGAGGATGGTGTATAAGTTCTAGCCTGGTACATCCGCTACCAAAACAGTCTTACCGTGGGCCAGGAACCAGGGATCATGTACCAGGACTACATCAGGCACGACTGAATTGGTGGTGCCTACATGTCCAGAAATAAGAGAATAGTATTGGCACTATTCGGTGCCAAAACACTAAGCAATCAGCAGTGAAACATATTTGTAACGCTATAACGGCTCTGAATGGGTCGGACACAACCTTATGTTCTGATCCCGCCAGCGCGGCACCTGTCGAACGTTGCTGTAAACCAACGGGACGGGATCTTAGGGCGTGGGGGCATGGGGCATGGAGGAAACAGACGCGCTCGGATATGTGTGTCCGTGAGGAAATGAGGAACCATGTAGGATGAGCTCCCGTGCGAAGTTGAACTGCGAACAGCTGGAGTAGTATGCTTGCTAATACTCACGCGCGGCGGGTCAGCTATAAACTGCCTCACGAATGAAAACATAAAATGAAGCATGAATTTGTCGGAGTGTGGTTATGGTTTGGTCACGACACAAGACTTACAGACCACGTGACTCGAGGTATATACGCGTCGTGGTATACATACGTTGGCCCTTAGT
>WNGR01011096.1_pt1 | contig 10108 bp, 9 predicted proteins | sample 5407581 | NCBI WGS metagenome assembly WNGR01 (sample SAMN13153383, study PRJNA577476) | soil metagenome | isolation source: 80 cm soil or saprolite under Garry oak tree replicate 2 | place: USA:California | collected 2016-06-15
CCGCTGCCCGATGGCCCATTGATGGCAAACAGGCTGCCATTAGGGACGGTAAAGGAAACGGAATCGAGAATGGTGGTTTCGTTAGATTTATTCACAATCACTTTCGTGACATTTTCCGCCTGTACCAACGGATCATCTTGTCGATCTAACACCATTGAAGACAAACCTCTCAATCTATAGTATGGTTTTGATGACCTCAAATCATGACCAGTGCTGGCTGAGGCAATCACTTTACAAGCTACGCTACTGTTCAGCAAAAGTTGCAGAGCCAGGCTGATTGGGTAGTACACGTGACAAATCCTACTTGATATCCTTTCGCATGAACCTTGATAATCCATTAGCCGCTCGATATTAAAACGATGACAAGCCCAGATTTTCTTTGGCACTTTATGGATGAGCATTTTTGATATTGTAGCGCGCACTTCTTGAGTTTCAGGGATGGAGACTGCGTAGTGATACAATTACTTTAGACAAATTTGACCTGAGTTGTTGTAGTGAAAGGATGAACTTAGATGGCCCACGACTCACCTCATGAACATCATGTATCGCAGAGCGAGTACCTGAGCGGGGAGCAGATATTACCCCACCGGGTCACACCCAATATGACGGTAGCTGAACTCATAGATACGCAATTCCAGGCCTATAACGCGGCCCGCTTGAACGAGGCGGCGCGTCTCTACGTCGAAGAAATGCTAGCGCCAGAGAACGACGTGACCATTGGTATGACGCTGGCGGGCGCGCTCACACCGGCAGGTCTGGGGGGTTGCCTGATTACGTTGATGGAGTATGGTTTCGTCGATTTTATCATCAGCACTGGCGCCAACCTCTATCACGATATGCACTACGCGCTGGCAATGGCAATGCATCGCGGCGATTTCCGCCTGGACGATACCAAACTTCAAGAAGAGGGCGTCATTCGTATTTATGACATTCTTTTTGCGGACAAGGCACGCGCTAGACGGCAGCACCTTGACGCTCGATCCACTGGCGGACGTCAACGAGACAACCGCGATCGTGCATCATGCTACGCTCAATGGTGTGATTATCCTGGGCGGCGGCAGCCCCAAAAACTTCTACTTGCAGACACAGCCACAATTGTGGGAAGTGCTGGGCATCCAGAAAGGTGGACATGATTATTTCATTCAGGTTACCACCGACGCGCCGCACTGGGGCGGGTTGTCCGGGGCAACACCCTCGGAGGCGGTCTCCTGGGGTAAGATCAAGCCCGATCAACTCAACAGCACCGTCGTCATTTACGGGGATTCGACCATCGCGCTACCGCTACTCACCGCTTATGCCGTGAGTAAAGCTGGCCCGCGACCTCGCAAGGAACTTTATGCCAGGCGTACAGCGCTGCTGCAAGAGTTGAAAGCAGCCTACTCTGCGGGCAAAGCGAACAGGCTTTAAACAGAAGCAGCATTGAATCTAATGCACAAGTATGCTGGCTATTAGATGTACTTACGCTTGCCATTAGATTGAAGCTTGCTGGCTATTAGATACGCGCAGCTTCACTTCCTCTACCCATTAGCTTGACAATCTAATGTATAATGTATTACTGGTGTGTCTTTTGCACGCCTGGAGACATCCTGCGATGCTGCGGGCAGTGGCTTGCAGACCTGCAACAACGAGGAGGTAGGTAAGATGCTTGTACATTTAATGTTAGAACTCTACGGTTGCGATCGACAACTGTTGGAGAATGAGAGCCTGGTGAGGCGTGCACTGGACGAATATCCCGCCCGTGTGGATATGGAAAAGGTCAGTCCAGTCCACCTGTACCAGATTGAAACGTCCAATCCGCTGGATGCCGGTCTTTCCGGCTTTGTAGTGATTGCTCAGAGCCATATCAGCCTGCACGCGTGGCCTGAGTATGGCGAAGTCGATATCGACATCTGTTCTTGTAAAGAATTTAGCCAGGAAGAGGCTATTGCCTTTGCCAGGGAGATATTCCAGACCGACGATATCGAATCACATTTTGTCGTGCGCGGAAACCGCTCGCTGCGGCCAGCATCGCCTGACCAGGGGCGCTATGAGGAAGCCATGAACGCCCGCCTGGCTAGAACAGGGGTGCGCTAAAAAGAAAGAGGTTTATGACTATATGAATGAATCGCTTGTGGTCCAGTTCGGTGCGCCGGATGCGCCCTTTTGTGATCCAACCACTGCCCGCGTCATCATCATTCCAGCCCCCCTGGAATACAGCGTTTGCTATATAAAAGGCACCGAACACGGGCCACAGGCGATCCTCGATGCTTCCAGTCAGATGGAACTCTACGATGAGGAGCTGAACTGGTGTCCCATCGAAGTGGGAGTCCACACCCGTCCAGCCCTCGATTATCGCGGTATGGATCATGCCACCGCCCTCAAAGCGACCGGAGATGCCGTGCGAGAAGTCCTGGTACGCGGACAGCTCCCTTTCACCCTCGGCGGAGAACACTCTCTCTCCGCGCCCCCTATCGCCGCCGCCTACGAATTTTTCCCAGATTTAACCGTGGTACACATCGATGCGCATGGCGATTTGCGCAATGAATATGAAGGCTCTAAGCTCTCTCATGCCTCAGTTGAACGGCGCGTTGTCGATATGGGCATCCCCTTAACGGAAATCGGCATCCGCAGTTTTAGCCCGGAAGAGGCGGAATTTATGAAAACGCACCCCGACGTGGCCATCGTGTGGGGCCACCAGTTGGCCAGAGCCGCTGCTGCTATCCCCTGGCAGCGCTTGAGCCAGCATACCTACCTGACGATTGATCTCGACGCTATCGATCCCGCGGAGATGCCCGCGGTGGGCACGCCAGAGCCAGGCGGACTGCACTGGTACCAACTGCTCGACATGCTGCGCGAGCTGTTCCGGCGAACAAAGGTTGTCGGCATGGACGTGGTGGAGCTTTGTCCGATGGCGGGACAGACCCGCGCCGACTTTCTGGCAGCAAAACTCGTCTACAAGATGATCGGCTACCGGTTCAATATAGAACGCGCATAAATCCACACACATCGAAGAGGAATAGGGTGTCTACCCTAAGCAAAATCGGGCGAGTACCCGATTCCCAGATACTTGCACCGGCTCCTATAGTATGGAGTAGAATAAAGTGTTGGACCAATTTCCGCCTGCGCAACACACGTCCCTAACACATCAGTATTCATTGCGCAAGCAGCGAAGAGAAAACTACAACGCACTGATTTTTGAAAGGAAGTAAAGTAAAGCGATGAATAGCAAGCGACTTCATATTCTAGGTGTGCTCCTGGCCGTACTGGCCCTCGGCAGTATTTTGTTAGCGGCATGTTCAAGGCCAGGGGTCAGTGTAGGGAATAACGGGGGCAACGGAGGTGCCACGCCAACCTCTGGAGGCAATGCGAGCAACTGTGCCATGGGCACGGTACATACCCTGGCCACAACTTTTCAAGAGTCTTGCGTGAATGTGCCTAAAGGCTCAAGTCTCATGGTTATGCCTGCCGCGCAATCATTTCATATTTTGACAAACGGTTCGTGGGTGAACGGCAACGCACAACCAGCGAATGAGCCGGGCGCCCCAAAGGTAAATAATGTGCAAGTGTCTGCCAGCCCGGTTCAAATTGGGCCATTTACGACTGCAGGTACATTTCACATCTATTGCACCGTGCATCCAGGTATGAATCTAACCATTATTGTAAAGTAAGCATTTTAGCTGGAATGATTCGCAGAGGCCAGCATCATCTCCAGTGTGACCGTGAGGGCTTACACAGGTAGGTTATTTGGGGGTGGTCCACAAAGATGTAGGGACAAGGGGCCGCAGAGTGGAAGGGAGGGGGCCTTGTGCTTGTCCTCGTCCTGGGCTCCCCCATTGAGGACAGGCACAAGACCCCCTGCCCTCATCCACACTTCTCCCTGTCCCTACACACGGCTAAAACCCTCCCGGTGTAAGCCCTGGCAGTCGCCCCGGCCATCTTTCACAGACCCTGCCTTTGTCAGCCTCACCCAGGCAGCCATCATTTTCCCCACCAGCTATACTCGTAGTAGAGCCTGCGCGTCCTCTGCCCGTCCACTCTCCACTACAAGAAAGGAAGCTCTCCATGAACAACAACACACACCCTGACCCGTTTCCAACTCTTCCACCTCCTCACGGTTCCATGGTAAACCTCAACCATTCAAAAAAATACCGCGCAAAATGCGCGGTAGTTGCACACTATTTCAACTTTATCAATGCAGGCTTTCAGTGTCTTGAAGAACAGCCCGCGCAAAATGAGCCGTATTTGCACACGATTTCGACCCCCTTGCTCTTACACGGGTAGGTTTTGTTCGCGTGTAGGGACCACCAGGGTCGCCCTACTACCTCGCTCCAACACATAAATACCCCGGATTCTATGCGCCACATGGTACTTAGCGGTTTTGGGAATAGGAATGTTGGTATACCTGTTTTGGATTTTTGAGCGTCTACTGTATTATAGACGTAGATACGTCAGGCTGAGCTGTACTTTCGTTCATACTCTATGTAACCAATGGCCATTGGTTAACGTATACACTAATGTGAGTACAGCAACAGGGATAGCGCGATAATACCTGGTATTGTATGTACCACCTGCGTAAATTGTCTCGTCAAAGTCATCGTGGAACAAACCTTTACTTTACAAAAGAGGGAACGTCATGGCTACCGCATCCGGAACACTTGATACGAAACTGAATCGCGCGTTAGAGCTTATCGGCGGCTCGATTGATCCTGAAATTGCCGAAACCTATGCCTCTATCGAGGAGCGCATACTGGCCCAGGCGCTTGAAAATGTTGAACTGGCAGAGCGCCGTCTGCGCGAGATTCAAAAACTGGTGGGTGATCGGGACGCGGTGCTCGTATAACCGCGTCGTGCATCCGTAGGGCTGCAAGAAACATTTTCGCGCCATCTTGCGTGAGGATGTTCGACTTTCTCTACCTATCCCCCAGGAAGTATTCAATGCGGGACACACGCCTTGCATCTCTGAGTTTCTTTTAGCTAATCCTCTTGAACTCTCATCTATTCGCATAGTACAATAAGTATATGTCCGCATTAATTGAGTTACGCTCGTACCTCTTCAGGTATAGAGTCGCCATCATTGGCGGCTTTTTGTTTCTGATACTGGCAAATATCGTCGCGCTGACCCAACCCTACCTTATACGCCTGGCAGTTGACAGTCTCCAAATTGGCGCTGGTGCAGGAATACTACTGCGCTATGGCCTGTTGATCGTCGCATTAGGGTTAGTTCAGGCTGTGCTTTCGTTTTTCGGACGCTATATTCAGGCTGACATTTCGCGGCGCATCGAGTACGAACTGCGTGGCAACCTGTTTAAGCACTTCGAGAAGCTTGAACTGGACTATTTCCAGCACAATAAGGTCGGCGACCTGGTGGCGCGCGCCACCAACGACTTGACCGCCGTACGCAGCCTGCTCGGCCCCGGTATCAGCAACCTGATGAATACGGTTGTGGCCTTTACGGTCACGGTGGCCTTCATGTTGACCATCGATCTCCAACTGACCCTGTACGCGGCATCGATACTACCGCTGATTACGATTGTGTTTATCGCGGTTGGTCGCCAGATTGAACACCGCTACAAGTCGGTACAGGATCAGTTCGGAGAGGTCTCGGCGCAGGCGCAGGAGAACCTGTCGGGCATTCGTATCGTGAAAGCCTATACGCAAGAAGATGACGAGCTACAGGCATTTCGCTCCGCCAACCAGAAATATATGCGCCTCAGCATCAGCTACGCCCGCTTCTATGCGCTGCTGTGGCCTGCTATGTACTTCCTGGCGGGATTTGCCGCGGTGGTTCTGCTGTGGCGCGGTGGTCTCGATGTGATTGATGGACGAATTACGCTCGGCCAGCTCGTGCAATTCATGGGCTACCTGGCACAGCTTACATGGCCGATGATCGCCTTTGGCTGGGTAGTCAATCTTTTCCAGCAGGGCGCGGCCTCGATGACCCGCATCAACGAAGTCATGAAGCATGAGCCGACGATTGCCGATAGCGTTAAAGACTTCCAGGCGCCAATCAACATCAAGGGTGAGGTAGAGTTCCAGCACATGTCGTTCTCGTATGAAGATCACGAAGTGCTGCATGATATCAATATTCGTGTGAAAGCGGGTTCCTCCCTGGCCATTGTGGGACCAACGGGCAGTGGGAAATCAACGCTGGTCAGCCTGCTTCCGCGCCTGTTCGACGTGAGCAAAGGGCGGGTCTTCATCGATGGAGTCGATGTGCGCGAGATACCCTTGACCTCGCTGCGCCGCCAGGTTGGATTTGTGCCGCAAGAAACGTTTTTATTCTCGGTGCCCCTGGAAGAAAATATTGGTTTTGGTGTGCCGTCACTAAGCGCGGAACGCACGCAGGAAATGATGCAGATTGCGCAGCTTGCCAAAGATGTGCAAGATTTTCCCCAGGGCGTTTCGACGATGGTGGGCGAGCGAGGAGTAACGCTCTCCGGGGGACAGAAGCAGCGCACAGCCCTGGCACGCGCGCTGGCCAAGGACCCGGCCATCCTCATCCTTGACGATGCGATGGCAAGCGTTGATACGCATACCGAAGCGGAGATTCTACAGCGCCTGCGCGATGTGATGCAGGGACGCACTACGATCATCATTTCGCATCGCTGCTCAACCGTGAAAAATCTCGATCATATCGTGGTGCTTGATGAGGGGCGCATCGTGGAAGAGGGGACACACGAAACGCTGTTAGAGCAGCGCGGTTTGTACGCTGAAATGTATCGACGCCAACTGATCGGTGAAGAGCTAGAGGAAAACGACGATGGCGACCTTTTTCCACGAAGATGAAATCCTCGGCAAAGCCTATGATGCGCGCATCATGCGCCGCCTGCTGACTTACGTACGCCCATATATGCGCCTGACGGTACTGGCGCTAGTGCTGCTGCTGCTGGTTTCGGTGATTGACCTGGCCGGTCCGGCCCTGGTCGGCTTCGGCATCGACCGGTATATCGTGCCGCAGACGCAAAGCCTGAGCGCCAGCGCGCGAGGACTTGGCCTGCTGGGCGTGGCTTCCGTCTACCTGCTCATCTTACTGGTAGGGCTAGCCCTGCGCTACCTCCATGTCCTGATGCTCAGCATTATCGGGCAGCGCATCATGTTCGATATGCGCTCGCAGATGTTTGAACACCTGCAGCGCCTCTCGCTCTCCTTCTTTGATCATAACCCCGTCGGGCGGCTCATGACGCGCCTGACCAATGACGTGGACTCGTTAAATGAGATGTTCACCTCCGGCGCGATCTCCATTTTTGGCGATGTGCTGACTATTCTCGGTATTACGGTGCTGCTGCTGGTGATTAACTGGCAGTTGGCGCTGGTGACATTCGTCGTCATGCCCCCGCTCTTCTGGATCGCCTCGTATTTCCGCGTAGCGATGCGTGATAACTTTCGCGCGATTCGCGTGCGCCTGGCCCGCATCAATGCCTACATCGCGGAAAACATCGGCGGCATGTACATTGTGCAATTGTTTAACCGCGAGCAGCGCAACTACGAACGCTTCGATGATCTCAACCGCGATTACCTCGCACAGACGGTGCGTTCGCTGTTCTACTTCATCTCGTTCAGCTCCATCACGAATTTCCTGAGCGCGCTCGCTGTGGCCTTAATTATCTGGTATGGCGGCGGACGAGTGCTGGTTGGGGCATTGACGTTGGGCGCATTGGTGGCATACCTGCAATATGTCGATCGTTTCTTCTTGCCCGTGCGTGACCTGGCGGAAAAGTACAATATCCTGCAATCCGCCATGGCAAGTTCTGAGCGCATCTTCAAGGTACTCGATGAGCCAATTATTGTGCAGGATCCGTCTGAACCCCAGACATTTGGCAAGGTACATGGCGAGATCGAATTTCGCGATGTGTGGTTTGCCTACAATCCCGGTGACTGGGTGCTGAAAGGCATTTCGTTCAAGATTCGCCCCGGAGAACGTGTTGCCTTTGTGGGTGCGACGGGCGCGGGCAAGACCTCGCTCATCAGCCTGATCTCGCGCTTCTATGATGTGCAAAAAGGGGCGGCGTGCATCGATGGCATCGATGTGCGCGACGTGCGGCAGAAAGACCTACGAAAACACGTCGGGACGGTGCTGCAAGATCCGTTCATCTTCTCCGGCACGATCGCCAGCAACATCCGCCTGCACGATAAGAGTATCAGCGATGAGCGCGTGCGCAAGGCGGCGGAATACGTGAATGCTGCCCATTTCATCGAGCAACTGCCGCACAAGTATGAGGAGGAGGTGCGCGAAAGAGGTGCGGGCCTCTCCGTCGGGCAAAAGCAGTTGCTCGCCTTCGCGCGCGCTATCGCCTTCAACCCCGAAATCCTGCTGATCCTGGACGAAGCCACTTCAAGCGTGGATACCGAAACCGAGGTGCTTATCCAGGACGCGTTGAACAAGTTGATGCTCAACCGCACCTCCATCATTATAGCGCACCGTCTCTCGACGATTCGAAATGTGGATCGCATTATTGTGATGCATAAAGGGCGCATTGTGGAGGAGGGGACGCACGAGGAATTGTTAAATCGACAGGGCGTGTACAGGCGGCTGTATGATTACCAGTATGCCCAGTAGGCAGCAGAGATGGAGAAGCTCACTCGCAAGCGCTCAATCAGTTGATGGGCGCTTGCGAGTGAGCCTCGCGTTATTATGAACGCCTGCCAATCGGGGTAAGCTCAGGACCGGGTTGAGAGGCTACCATCGTCACCTCAATATCGTCGTACTTCTTCACCTTGTAGATGATCGTCGAGACCACCCAGCTGACAAGGAAGATGCCGATGATGATGCTTCCGAGTACCCCAAAGTCCAGGTTACCCAGGTGATCCCAGACGCCTCCGCTCAGATGAAACTCCATCGCAATAATCGAGAACACTTCGATGGTACCCACGACAAACGCCACCAGCACAGAAATCAAGGTAATGTTCAGGTTATAATAGAGCTTACGAATGGGTTTGACAAAGGCCCAGCCATAGGCGCCAAGCATCAATATGCCATCCGTCGTATCCAGCAGGCACATACCGGCGGTGAACAATGCCGGGAAGATGAGAATATAGGCGATGGGAAGACCTTTCCCTGCCTGTGCTGCCGCGATACCCAGTATCCCAACTTCGGTAGCAGTGTCAAAGCCCAGGCCAAAAAGCACACCTACAGGATACATCTTCCAACTCTTATCAACCATTCTGAGCAGGGGACGAAAGAAACGCCCCATTAGCCCGCGCTGGTTCAAGAATTCGTCCAGAGTCTGATCATTGTATTCCTCGCCACGACTGACATGGCGAAAAGCCTGAAAGATTTCCCACAGAACCAGGAAGTTAATGATCGCGATCAGGTATAGGAAGGTGGCTGAAACCGAGGTGCCGATGAGACCACCGGCATTTTTCAGAGCAGGAATGGCACCAGAAACAACAGTTGAAGCGATAGCGATGGCGACGGTTAAGCCTATCACAATGGTGGAATGGCCGAGGGAAAAGAAGAAACCTACGGCCACGGGGCGTTTGTTTTCTTGCATGAGTTTGCGAGTAACGTTATCAATGGCCGAGATATGATCGGCATCGACCGAGTGGCGCAGACCAAAGGTATAGGCTAAAAGTGCAACGCCAAGCAGCGTAGGGTACTGAATAGAAAAGCCCACGAAGGCGACGGCCCACGCCGCGATGTTGAAGATAATCAGAAGGGCATAAATACCGATCACCTTGCGACGAATATCGTGAGAACTGTCACTGAAGACCGTTTTTAACGCGGAAATACTGAAATTACTACTCATGAATCCTCCTCGCGTGCAGCCTGTCAGGCTGACAAAACAGGATGGATGCCGTCTCATTGTTGAGCGCTACAGGAACGACCTACAGCTTTCGTGCGAACACTTTCCATCTTCGCGGAGCGAAACAAGCCACTCATAAGAGTATAATCTAGAATCGTACCTAATTGCAATATTTTCGCAATTGCAATTTTTATTCACGAACCTGTTTCTTGAGGTGGATGAGATGAAGGAGAGGAGAGTTGATGTCACAGACACAACCATTGTCAAATGCTAAATATTGCCCTGCTTCTGAATCTGTGATACACTGTTCCCATACCCATTGGGTATGGGTATAAGAGAGGAACACATGCATGCGTGCTGAAAAACAAGACGTACTCAAACGGCTC
>WNGR01009686.1_pt1 | contig 10106 bp, 8 predicted proteins | sample 5407581 | NCBI WGS metagenome assembly WNGR01 (sample SAMN13153383, study PRJNA577476) | soil metagenome | isolation source: 80 cm soil or saprolite under Garry oak tree replicate 2 | place: USA:California | collected 2016-06-15
TGCACAACCACCTCAACCAGCTCGAGCGGCGAGGCCTGATCAAGCGTGACCCCAGCAAATCGCGCACCGTCCAGCTGGTCGCGGATGCAGAGATGGATCAGAAGCGCCGCAACGCGGTCTCGGTGCCCATCGTCGGCAACGTCGCCGCCGGCAGCCCCATCCTGGCCGAGCAGAACATCGAGGACCACGTCCTGCTCTCCGCCGAGCTGGCCAAGGATGGCTACTTCCTGCTGCGCGTCCGGGGCGACAGCATGGTCAACGCCGGCATCCTCGACGGCGACCTGGTCCTGGTCCGCCCGCAGCACGAGGCCACCAACGGCGCGATCGTCGTGGCCCTGGTCGACGGTGATGCAACGGTCAAGCGGTTCGAGAGGAGCAACGGCCACGTCAAGCTGATCGCCGAGAACCCGGCCTACGAGCCGATCGTGACCAGCAACCTCACCCTGGTCGGCGTCGTCCGAGGCGTGATCAGGCTTTTCGGTTAGCGCCGGGCGCGCGCGGGGCGCGCTTCTTTGACCCGAAACTCCTCGAAGCGTCGGGCGGCGTGGCGGGGCGCCCAGCCCCAGGCCCTCGTCCCGTCCTGGACGTACTCGGTTCGCTCGACGCCGCCGATCTTGCGGAGCTCGGCCAGCACGCCTTCGCGCCCGTAGGGGACCAGCATCTCGAGCGGCACGGCGTCCCCTCGGGTCGCCTGATCGAGCGCGCCGAGCAGCTCATCGAGGCCGGTCCGCTTGGTGGCCGAGATCGCCACCGCGCCCGGATAGCGCTCCGAGAGGGCGGCGATTGCGCGGCGCCGCGTGGCCGGACCGAGCAGGTCGACCTTGTTCAGCGCGATCACTTTCGGCTTGTCGGCCGCCTCGAGGTCGGCCAGGACCTGCTCGACCGTCTCCGCTTGCTTGAGCGCCGCGGGCGAGCTCAGATCCAGGACCTGGACGATCACGTCCGCCTCCGTCACCTCCTCCAGCGTCGCCCGAAACGCCGCGACCAGGTCTGTCGGCAGCTTCTGGATGAAGCCCACGGTGTCGGTCAGCAGCAGCTCCCGACCGGCCGGCAGGGCAACCTTTCGAGTCGTCGGGTCGAGGGTGGCGAAAAGCTTCTGCTCCGCTCGTACCCCGGCGCCGGTCAGCACGTTGAGGAGCGTGGACTTGCCGGCGTTCGTGTAGCCGACGATCGCAGCGGTCTCGAGCGCGGCGCGACGGCGACCCGTCCGCTGCTGGTGTCGCTGCGTCCGCACCTGTTCGATCTCGCGATCCAGGTCTCGCATCCGCTTGCGAATCCGGCGTCGCTCGACCTCGATCTGCTGCTCGCCGAACCCACCGCGCGCCCCGACTCCCCCACGCCGGCCGCCGACCTGACGGTCGTACGCGTACGCGCCGATCAGACGAGGCAGGAGATGATGCAGCCGCGCTGCCTCCACCTGCAGCCGGCCTTCGTGTGTTCGCGCGTGCTGGGCGAAGATCTCGAGGATGATCTCGGTCCGGTCGAGGACCCTCGACTTGAGAGTGAGCTCCAGGTTGCGCTGCTGGCGCGGACTGAGGTCTTCGTTGCAGATCACGACGTCATACTCGCCTTCGAGCTTCAGGTCGCGCAGCTCGTCGACCTTGCCCATGCCGATGAAATGCGCAGGGTCGACCTCCGAGCGGCGCTGCACGTCAAAGCCGACGACCTCGGCACCCGCGGTGCGTGCAAGGTCGGCCAGCTCGGACATCTGATCGCGCACCAATTCTGCTGTGGCGCCAGGCAGGAGGACGCCGACGAGATAAGCCCGCTCGCGCGGACTCCTGGTCGTGATCATCTGATCGGGGAATTCAGAGCTGGAGCTTCTTCATCCGGGCCATCGCCTCCTCGAGGCGAGCGTCCGGTGCGGTCACGGACAGCCTGAAGTAACCCTCGCCGTGTGAACCGAAGCCGACCCCCGGCGTGATGTTCACGCCGACCTGATCGAGCACGTGGCCGGCAAACCCGATCGAGTCATACCCTTTCGGCACCGGCGCCCACACGTAGAAAGTCGCTCGCGGGGGCTTGATGCTCCAGCCGAGCGTGTTCAGCGTGCCGGCGACGAGGCGGTGCCGGCGCGCATAGACGGTGCAGGCCGCCCGCGTCTCTTCCTCTCCCCCGTTCAGCGCCTCGATCGCGGCCCACTGGACGGCCTGGAAGATGCCGGAGTCGAGGTTGGTCTTCAGCTGGCCGATGAGGTCGACCAGGTCGGCGCGGCCACAGACCCAGCCGATGCGCCAGCCGGTCATGTTGTACGTCTTCGACAGCGAGTGGAACTCGAGCCCGACCTCCTTCGCGCCGGGAATCTCAAAGAGCGTCAGGGGCCGGTACCCGTCAAACGCGATCTCGGAGTACGGCGCGTCATGACAGAGCACGATGTCGTGCCGGCGGCAAAAGTGGACGGCGCGCTCCAGAAACTCGCGGTCGGCCGTGGCGGCGGTCGGATTGTTGGGGTAGTTGAGCCACATGAGCCGCGCTTTGCTTGCGACGTCGTCCGGGATCCCGTCGAGGTCCGGCAGCCAGTGATTGGCAGCGGTCAGCGGCATGACGTATGGATCCGCACCGGCCATGATCGCGCCCGTGACGTAAACCGTGTACCCCGGGTCGGGCGCGAGCACCACATCGCCGGGATCGACGAGCGCAAGCGGCACGTGGCTGATCCCGTCTTTGGAACCGAGCGTCGGCAGGATCTCTGTGCTGGGGTCGAGCTCGACGCCCGACCTCTCGCTGTACCAGCGGGCAATCGATTCCCTCAGCTCGGCGAGGCCGAAGTAGGACGGATAGCGATGGTTGGACGGGTCGGCCGCGGTCTCCTGCAGAACGCTGACGATCCGACCCGGCGTCGGCAGGTCGGGGTCGCCGATCCCGAGTGAGATCACATCGACTCCCGCTCGCCTCTTGGCCTGCACCTTGCGATCGATCTCGGCAAACAGATATGGCCGGATGCGCCCCAGCCGTTTTGCGCCGGCGGCCGTCTTACTCAACGTATTTGAGAATACCCGCCAGCGGATCGGGCTCGATGTCGAACCATCGCACACGGCCGTCGCGGCGCCACCACCGCAGCTGGCGTCGCGCGTAGCGCCGGTTCGAGCGAGCCATCGCCACCGGCAGCTCTTCGAGTGTGATCTCACCGCGGATGTGAGCGAGCGCTTCGGCATAGCCGATCCCGGTCAGGACGTGTGCCGCCGGGGGCACGCCCGCGTCGAGCGCCGCCTGCGTTTCCGCGACGAGGCCACGCTCGACCTGGCGACGGCTGCGCTCGTCGAGCCTGCGGTCGATGACCTGGAGGTCGGCGGTCAGGCCGATCCGCAGCGCCTGCCACTGAGGCGGCTTGCGCGATCGCATCCCTCGCAGCGGCGGTCCAGCCGCCTGCAGGATCTCGATCGCTCGGATGACCCGCACAGGATTTTTCAAATCCACGCCAGGATCCGGATCGATCGCCAAAAGACGCTCTTGCAGGTTCGCAATTTCCAGCTTGTCGAGCTCGGCTCGGAGCGATGCGTTCGGCGGGATCCCCGTCAGCGTGAATCCGTCGCACAACGCGTCGACGTACAGCATCGTGCCGCCCTCCACGATCGGCCGCTTGCCGCGCGACGCGATGTCATCGACCGCCGCTCGCGCGCCCAACACGTACTCAGCCGCGTTGAAGCTGGCGGCGGGGTCGACGAAATCGATCATGTGGTAGCGGACCTCGCTCCGTTGTTCGGGGCTTGGTTTGTTGGTTGCGATGTCCAGTCGTTCGTAGACCTGTCGGGAATCAGCGACTACGATCTCGCCGTCGAGCATGCGCGCCAGCTCGAAAGCCAGCTGGGACTTGCCGATCCCGGTCGGTCCGACGATGACCGGAACCGAACTCAGTAGTTTCTTCGGAAGTGGCGGGTCAGCTCCTGCCATTCGACCAGGAGTCTCGTGGGGCGCCCGTGAGGGCATGTGATGGATTCCTCCGCGGATTCGAGATCGGAAAGGAGGCGCCGTTGCTCCGCGATGTCGAGCACGTCGCCAAACCTCACCGCCGAATGGCACGCGAGGGCGGCCGCCGCCTTCTCGATCGCGCCATCCCCCCTGTTCTCGGCCAGTGCCGCGAGCGTTTCCTGTATGGCGGCAGTCGCACGGCCGGACGGCAGCTCGGTCGGGACCGAGGTGATGCGGAGGCTGCGCGGTCCAAATTCCTCGTACTCGAGGCCAAGGTTGGCAAGCTTCTCGCGATGGTCTGCCGCGGCTGCGATGAGGGCCGGCTCGACGTCGACGGCCTGCGGAATCAGCAAAGGCTGGGTCGCCCCGCGACCCGTGCGCAACCGCTCGAGGAGCCGGTTGTACAGGACGCGCTCGTGTGCTGCGTGCTGGTCGACCAGGACAAGGCCGTGCGGTCCTTCAGCGACCAGATAACCGGGGCCGGCCTGACCGATGGGGCGCAGCACGGCGTTGGCTGCGTGTCCATTGGTGTCGGGCGCGGGAGCGGCGGCGACGCCGGCATCGTGCATGGTGAGCTGAGGGCCCGCGATGAGCGCCTCCACCGGCGACGCGTGGTCGACCGGGCGGTAGCGAAAGGGATCGCTTCCATCCAGGGCGGCTCGGACGGCGCGCTGCACGGCGGCGAAGACGGCGCCCTCGTCGCGAAAACGGACCTCCTTCTTGGCCGGGTGGACGTTGACATCGACCAGCTCCGGATCGATGCCGATGTCGATCACGGCGACAGGATGCCGGCCCCGCTCCAGCCGGCCCTGGTAGCACTCTTCGAGCGCGTAGACGAGCGAGCGCGCGGTGATCGGCCGGCCGTTGACCGCGAGCACCATGCCGTCGCGGCTGCCTCGGCTTAGGCGCGGTTGGCTCACCACCCCTGAGACAAGGTGCATGCCGATCATCTCGAGCATCTCTGCGGCGACGGATTGCCCGTAGACCGCGCCGATGGCGCGGCGCCGGTCGCCATCGCCGCTGCTGCTCAGAGCCGCACGACTGTCGATCGTCAGATGGAACCGGACGTGCGGATGCAGCAGCGTGAAAGCGCTGACAACTTCTTTGATCGCCGCGACCTCGGTGGCGTCGCTCTTCAGAAACTTGAGCCGGGCGGGAACGTTCGCGAAGAGGTCTCGCACCTCGATCACCACACCGGGCAGGAGCGGCGCGGCTCCCTGGTGGATGATCTCACCCGCGCGGATGCGAAGCTTCGCGCCTCCGCTCGCGGACTCCACGTCTGCGACCGCGGCTATGCTGGCCAGCGCCTCACCCCGAAACCCGAACGACTGGATTGCAGCCAGGTCGGCGATGCTCGTCAGCTTGCTGGTGGTGTGGCGCAAGAAGGCGAGCTGCAGCTCGTCCGCAGGAATGCCGGTCCCGTCGTCGCTCACGCGAATCGACGTCTTTCCGGCGCCGCGAACATCGATTGTCACGCGGCGCGCCGCTGCATCGAGCGCGTTCTCCACCAGCTCTTTGACGACCGAGGCTGGGCGCTCGATCACCTCTCCCGCGGCGATCGCGTCCGCGACCTCAGGCGCGAGCATCAGGATCATTGGGTCAGCTTCGCTCGCAGCTGATACAGCTTCTGGAGGGCCTCGAGCGGGCTGAGTGAGGCGGGGTCCATCTCCTCGAGCTCCTTGCGCAGTGGATCCGGGGCCATCTCGATGGGCAGCCCGAGCTGCAGCTCGGCGGGTTCGAGCGGCCGCTGCCTCTCGAGCTCGCTGAGGACATCCCGCGCGCGGGCGATCACTCCCGATGGCAGGCCGGCGACAGCGGCGACGTGGATCCCGTAAGAGCGATCGGCCCCACCTGGGACCACGCGATGCAGGAAACGCACCGTGTCGCCCTCCTCCAGCACCTCGACGCGCTGGTTGCGCACGCGCGGCAGCCTCTCGGCCAGCGCGGTCAGCTCGTGGTAATGCGTTGCGAAGAGGGTGCGGCAGCCGAGCTTCGGCGCATCGTGAAGGTGCTCGACGACAGCCTGCGCGATCGAGACCCCGTCGTAGGTCGACGTCCCCCTCCCCACCTCGTCGAGGATCACCAGCGACGACCGAGTGGCGTGGTTGAGGATATATGCGGTCTCGGTCATCTCGACCATGAACGTCGACATGCCCGCGCTGATGTCGTCGTGCGCGCCCACCCGCGTAAACACGCGGTCGGCGAGGCCGATCACCGCGCGCTCCGCGGGCACGAAGCTCCCGGATTGCGCCAGCAGTACGATCACAGCAGCCTGGCGCAGGTAAGTCGATTTGCCGGCCATGTTGGGGCCGGTGAGAATGACGATCTGCGCCGACTCCGGGTCCAGCTCCAGGTCGTTGGCGACAAAGATCCCCGCGGGCAGGCCGCGCTCGACGAGAGGATGCCGGCCTCCCTTGATGGAGAGCTGCAGTCCCGCGTTCACTTCGGGACGCCGCCACGCATGCTCGAACGCCGCGGCGGCCAGGCTCGAGATCGCGTCGGCCATGCCAATCGCCTGCGCGCTGCCTCGCAGTGATGGCGCAGCGACCGCCACCGCCTCGGCAAGGTCGTGCAGGATCTCGAGCTCGCGCGCTGCAATCCTCTCCTGCGCGCTGAGGACGATGGCCTCCCTGTCCTTCAGCTCTGGCGTGATGTAGCGCTCTCCGCCGGTCAGCGTCTGCTTGCGGATGTAGTTGTCGGGGAGATTCGCAGTGTTGGCGTGACTGACCTCGATGTAGTAGCCGAAGACTTTGTTGAACCCCACCTTGAGAGAGCGGATCCCGCTCCTTCTTCGCTCTGCTGCCTCGAGCTTGCCGATCCAGTCGCGGGCGGAGCGTGATCCTTCAGAGATCGCGTCGAGGTCAGCGTCGTAACCGGCGCGAATGACACCGCCTTCGCGAGCGTTGAGCGGAGGGTCGTCAACCAGGGCTCGGGACAGCGTTTCGACCAACTCGGGAGTGGCGGTGACCTCACCTGCAAGCTGGCGCGTGACAAGTGCCTCGCATCCGCCAAGCGCGTCGTGGACGGCGGGAATGGCTTCGAGCGAACGCCGCAGCGCGACCAGTTCGCGGGCTGACGCATGTCCCTGCGCGGCCCTCGCCACGAGCCTTTCCAGGTCGCCGATTGGCTTGAGCACAGCCTGGAGGCGATCTCGGAGGTCGGGAGCCGACACCATCTCGTCGACCGCCGCCAGACGTAGCTCGATCGACTCCGCGTCGCGGAGAGGCGCGCCCAGCCAGGCCCGCACCTGGCGCGCACCGATCGGGGTGCTTGTTCGGTCGACCAGGTCGACCAACGCGGGAAGCTCGAGGTTGCGCACGGTCGCGGCGTCGAGCGGCATGGTCGCCTCAGGCGAGTAAGTCCGGACGCTGAAGGAGACCGGCGCCACCCGCGCCTGGTTCTGCTTCAGGTAATCGAGCACGACGCCGGCGGCGCCGACGGCAAGGGGGGCGTCCGCGGCGCCGATCGACGCGGGATACGCGATGCCCAGCAGGTCGCGCAAGCGCTGCTGGCCGCGCACAGGATCAAACCTGTATTCCTCGACGTCAGGCGGCGTCAGGAGCTCGGCAGGCGCAAGGCGCTCGAGCTCCGCCTGGAGCCGTTCCTTGGGCAGCTGGCAGAGCAGCAGCTCTCCCGTTGAAACTTCACATGCTGCGATGCCGGACTCCAGGCCTCGAGTCCAGGCAGCGACAAGGTAGTTCGGTTGCGAAGGCTCGAGGTACGCGTCTTCGACAACCGTTCCCGGCGTCAGCACACGGGTCACATCCCGCTTGACGATCCTGTTCTTGCTTGCGGCCTCCACCTGGTCGCAGATCACCACCTTGTGACCGGCGCGCAGGAGCTTCCCGACGTAGGTCTGCCACGCGTGGTGAGGCACGCCGCACATGGGAGCGCGTCCGGACTTTCCGAGCGGTCGCGACGTGAGCTGCACGCCCATGATCGGTGCGGCGGTCTTCGCGTCGTCGAAAAAGATCTCGTAGAAGTCGCCGAGCCTGAACAGGAGGATCCCGTCGGGGTGCTTCTCTTTCGCCTCCCGGTACTGCCTCATGACCGGAGTGGCGGGTATGGTCACGCCGCTGGTCCCAGGGGTCCCCGGGAACTCACGCCGCGGGCTCTGAGTTCGTGGAGATCTGCAACCCCGTTAGCTGGCCGGCGGTGGCCTGCAGCACCCGAATGTTCACGAGGTTCCCGGGCGCGATGTCGCCCGCGCGCAGGACGTTGGCCCGCTTGCCCTGGCGGATCCGCCCATAGGGACGGTTCAGCTCGTCCCGGCCTTCGATCAACACCTCGGCGTCGCGACCGATCCAGCGAGCGGTCTTGCGCCCCGCGATCTCTCGGGACAGCGCAAGCAGATCGTTCAGTCGTCGCAACTTCTCCTCGTGCGGAACGTCATCGTCCATCCGCGTCGCCGCGAAGGTTCCAGGTCGTGGCGAATACATCGCGATGTGCACCACGTCGAACTCGATCTCTTCCACGAGAGCCCGCGTGTTGAGGTACGCCTGCTCGGACTCACCGGGGAAGCCGACGATGACGTCGGTGGCAAGGCCGATGTCCGGCATCAGGCGCCGCGCAGTTTCGACGATCGCGCGGTAATGGCGGGTCTGGTAGCCGCGAGCCATGCGCTTGAGCGTCGTGTCGTCGCCGGACTGAACCGGCAGCTGGAGCTCGCGACAGACGATATCGCTGGCTGCCATGAGCTCAAGGAGCTCGGGTTCGAGGTCCTGCGGATGGGAGGTCAGGAAGCGAAGGCGCTTGAGCCCTCGGATCTTTTCCACCTCGCGTACGAGCGCGGCGAGACCTCCGCGACCATCCGGGTCGTGGTAGTCGTCGACGTTCTGGCCGAGCAAGACGACCTCCATGGCTCCGTCCGCGACGGCGGCGCGGCACTCGGCGACAACGGCCTCGAGAGGCACATGCTTCTCGCGCCCGCGGACGCGCGGCACGATACAGAACGTGCAGTTGTGGTCGCAGCCCTGGATCACGCGTACGAAGTGGCTGACCCCCGTCCGACCCGCGTGTGGCAGGACCTCTCCTTGCGAGTAGTCGTACCGCGCTTCCAATGCGGCAACGAACGGCTCGTACTCGCCGATCGGCACCACGGCGTCGAGATGCGGGAAGCGGCGGGTGAGGTTCTCGCCCTCCTTGGCGACGATGCAGCCCGTCACGGCAATCGTGCGCTCGGGGGTCTTCCACTCCTTGAGCTCGTGGAGCTTGGAGTAGACGCGGTCCTCGGAGGCCTGCCGGACGACGCAGCTGTTGAGAATCGCGACGTCAGCTCGCTCGAGCGAATCCTCGACGTAACCGGCGGCAAGCAAGCGTCGCGCCAGGCTTTCTGAATCCGCCGAGTTCATCTGGCATCCAATCGTCCAGATGTGGAACGACCTGGTCTGTAATGCCGTCAGCGACTCTCCACCAGCAACCGAATTCCGGTGCGCTCCTCGCCGTCGATGGAGATGTCGATGAACGCCGGGATGCACACGAGGTCAAGACCGCCGGGTGCAACATAACCGCGCGAGATGGCGATTGCTTTCACTGCCTGGTTGATCGCGCCGGCTCCGATCGCCTGGACCTCGACGCGCCCTTTGCTGCGGATCACGCCCGCGATCGCGCCCGCGACGGCGACCGGCTTCGAGGTGGCCGAAACCTTCAGCACCTCTACTGGAACGCGCTCCCCTGGCATTGCTGGAACCCCTTCAAACATGTTCACGGTCGATTCGCTGGATGGATGTAGCGCGGCCGCTGGAAGAATCAATGGTAACCAGTACCGAATTGAAAGTCACGGGTCCTGACGCCACCACAAAGCGGTTCGGGACCCCGGTCAGGAACCGCTGGAGAACCACCTCCTTGTCCATCCCGATGCAGCCGTCCCGAGGCCCGACCATGCCCACATCGGTGACGTAGGCGGTGCCCTGGGGCAGGACCCGAGCGTCGGCGGTAGGTATGTGCGTGTGTGTGCCCACCACCGCGCTCACCCGGCCGTCCAGGTACCAGCCCATGGCGGTCTTTTCCGAGGTCGCCTCGGCGTGCATGTCGCAGAAGGCGAGGCGCAAGTCCGGGTGGGCGGCCAGGATGGAGTCCGCCGCGCGAAAGGGGTCGTCCAGGGAGTCGAGGAAGATGCGCCCGATCAGGTTGAACACCAGCACCTGATTGCCGCCGGCCTCGACCACACACCAGCCCTGTCCCGGCGCTGCGGGGGG
>WNGR01009687.1_pt1 | contig 10106 bp, 10 predicted proteins | sample 5407581 | NCBI WGS metagenome assembly WNGR01 (sample SAMN13153383, study PRJNA577476) | soil metagenome | isolation source: 80 cm soil or saprolite under Garry oak tree replicate 2 | place: USA:California | collected 2016-06-15
ACCGCGAAACCGGCGGCGAAGACCGGCGTGGCCACCATCTTCTGGAAGTAGAGCGCCTTGTCGGCACTCCCGTTCGCGTCCGGCTCCCCCTCGTGCGACTCCCACTTTGCGAAGGACTGCTCGCCGACCCCGCCGGGATCGAGCCTCAGGCCGGACTGCCCGCCACCGACGGCAAACGCCGGCCGGGTGGACAGCGAACTGGAGGAAGCTGGCGACGCAGGCTCGCGACAGGCCGCGAGTGCCAGCGCGGCCGCAACCGGGACAAGGATGGCACGTGTGGTCATGAGAACCTCCGTGATGATGCGCTCCACCAGCCCAACTGCCTGGGCGGAGCAACGCGCATGTAACATAGTTGCGGGACCAGGGCTCGCCAGTGTATCCTCGCTCAGCAAGAGGCAGGCGCGATGACTACCTTCGTCAAACCCACGGAAGCCTACCAGCAGGGACAACGCACCCTGTTGCGCGAGTACTACACCACGCCCGAGATCTACGGCCAGGAGATGGAGCGCATCTTCTCCCGGCGCTGGCTCTGTGTCGGCCGCGCCGCCGAGCTCGCGGACTCAGGCGATTTCGTGCTGCGGACCGTCGCGGGAGAGAGCATCATCGTGGTGCGGGGGCAGGATGGCGCGGTGCGCGCCTTCTATAATGTATGCCGCCATCGCGGCACCCGGCTGTGCGAGGAGCCGCGCGGGCGCTTCTCGGAAACCGTCCAGTGCCCCTACCACGCCTGGACCTACACGCTCGACGGCACCCTCATCGGCGCGCCGCACATGGGCGAGGTGGCGGGCTTCGACAAGCGCGACTACCCGCTGCACGCCGCGGCGGTCGCCACCTGGGACGGGTTCCTCTTCCTCAACCTCGCCCGCGAGTCGGAGCCGTTGGAGCACGCGTTCGCGCCGCTGGTCGGCCGGTTCCGCCGCTTCAACCTGGCGACGCTGCGCTCGGCGCGCCGCATCGACTACGACGTGCAGGCGAACTGGAAGCTCCTGTTCCAGAACTTCTCCGAGTGCCTCCACTGCCCGGTGATCCATCCCGGGCTCGCGAAGCTGACGCCGTACACCAGCGGGGGAAACGACCTGTTCGAGGGACCGTACCTCGGCGGCTATATGACCATCACGAAGGAGGGCGGCAGCCTCACGGTGAGCGGCCGCGCGTGCGGCGTCCCCGTCGGCCCGCTGCCGGTGGAGGACCGGAACCGGGTCTACTTCTACTCGATCTTCCCCAACATGCTGCTGTCGCTGCATCCCGACTACGTGATGTTCCACACGCTCTGGCCACAGGGGCCGCAGCGCACCGCCATCACGTGCGAGTGGCTGTTCCATCCCGAGTCGTTCGAGCAATCCGGGTTCGACCCGGACGACGCGGTGCGCTTCTGGGACGAGACCAACCGCCAGGATTGGCATATCTGCGAGCTGGCCCAGGCCGGGGTCGCCTCGCGCGCCTACGAGCCCGGGCCGTACTCGCCGCGCGAGGGGATCTCGGCCGCCTGGGACCGGGAATTCCTGCGGGCCATCGGGCACACGGCGAGTCGCGAGTGAACTCGCGGCTCGGCCGCTGAAGCGGGGTCAGTTCACTGACAGGGCCGAGCCGCGGCTTCAGCCGCGACTCCTCGCGCTCCCCTACGTCTTCCGCAGATAGCTGTCCGTCTTGTTGAGCCAATCCTCGCGCGGCGGGGAGAACACGTCCACGTCGAGGGTGTCTTCGAGCGCGTGCGCCTCGTGTGGCACGTTGGCGGGAAGGTGCAGCACTTCCCCCGCCCGGACCACCACCTCGCGCCGCCTGTCTTCCCCCACGAAGAACTTGAGCGCGCCGTCCAGGATGTAGGTGAACTGCTCGTTCTCGTGAGCGTGCTTCGGGACCACGCATCCCTGCTTCAGGTACACGTGGGCGAGCATCACGCGGTCGCCCGTGATCAGGCGGCGCGCCAGCTTCGCGTTGACCGCCTCTTTCGGGAGATCGTCCCACCGGTACCAGGTCGCCTGCCGCGGCTGTGCCACCACCGTCTCCAGGGCGAGAGTCCGAGAACGCTACACCGCGCCGGTTTGCCCGTCAAAACCGGATAGCGACGGCGCGATGGCGTACAGCCTTGCCCGATCCTGCCGCGCCGCAGTACTTTCGCCCGGACCTATGGGATCCTGGGAGCAGACCGCCTCGACGCTGCTGCGCGCCCTGCGGCTCGACACCATCCGCACCAAGATCCTGGTGTTCGCCCTGCTCGCGACGCTCATCCCGTCGCTCAGCACCGCCTGGATCTCCTACATCCAGAACAAGCGCTCCCTCACCGAGAAGATCGCCGGCGAGCTGCAGAGCGTGAGCGAGCAGACCGCGCGCGAAATGGACCTGTGGGTGAAGGAGCGCGTCTACGACCTGCGCGTGTTCGCCAGCTCGTACGAGGTCACGGAGAACCTGGAGCGGCTGCCACGCGCCGCCGACGCGCCCGCCGCCGATCACGCCCTGCAGCGCCTCACCGACTATCTCAACTCGGTGCGAGAACGCTTCGTCGACTACGCGGAGCTGCTGGTGGTCGACCCGGACGGCCGCATCGTCGCCACCACGGCGAAGCGCGAGAGCAGCGTGCGCCTGCCGCCGGACTGGTTGAAAGCGCTCCGCACCAACAACGCCTTGTTGGGCGACGCGTACCGCGACGCAGGCGCCCAGGCGCCAATCGTGGTCTTCGCCGTCCCGATCTACGTCGCCCGGGGGCGGCTGCTCGGGGCGCTGACGGCGAAGCTCCGGCTCGCTGCCATGCGGGACGTGCTCAGGCGGTTCGCCGCGGGCACCGCCGCGCACGTCTCCCTGCTCACACCCGAGGGCTACCTGATCACCGGCTCCCGGGCCGATGCCGCGGACTTCATGAAGCCGATGCTCGACGATGCGACGGTCCGCCGGCTCGCGCGGCGCGAAGGCAGCGCGGTCGACTACCGCGGCGGCGACGGCGAGCAGGCCGTCGGCACGCTGAAGCAGGTGCCGGCGCTGCACTGGGCGGTCGTGGCGGCCGTCCCCGCGCTCGAAGCGTACCGCCAGGTGCGACGGCTCCGGGACGTGACGCTCCTGATCGTCGCCGCGCTGCTGGTGGGCGTGGGCCTGCTGGGGTACTTCCTCGGGGTCCTCATCACCCGCCCGCTCGATCGGCTGACCCGGGGGGCGGCGAAAGTCGCGGCGGGGGACCTGGCGGTGGACCTTCCGGTGGTGGGCGGCGGAGAGCTGAGCTACCTCACCGAGGTGTTCAACGACATGGTGGCCCGGCTGCGGGAAGGCCGCCGCGAGCTCGAGCGGCTCTCCGTCACCGATGACCTGACAGGCTTGTACAACCGGCGCCACCTCACCGAAACCCTCACCCACGAGGCGCGCCGCGCCAACCGGCTCAAGCATCGCTTCGCGCTGCTCATCGCCGACGTCGACCACTTCAAGGAATACAACGACGCGCACGGCCATCTCGCCGGCGACGCGGCGCTGGCGCGGATGGCCGCGATCCTGCGGGAGTGCACCCGCGACGTCGACTGCGTCGCGCGCTACGGCGGCGAGGAGTTCGTCGTGTTGATGCCGGAGACGGACGCGGCAGGCGGTGTCGAGATCGCCGAGCGCATCCGACGGCGGCTCGCCGCCGACCCGGTGATCGGCAGCGAGCTCACGCTGAGCACGGGCGTCACGCAGTTCCCCGACGGGGGTGACACGCCCGACTCGTTGATCGCGAGCGCGGACGCCGCCCTGTACCAGGCGAAGGGCGAGGGACGGAACCGCGTGGTGCGGGCCGCGCCGAGCCCGGACGGTTAGCGCCCGCCGTCCGTCCGCCGGCCGATGAGGCTCAGGTGGATCCAGCCGCTGCGCCCGCTCTCGTCCGTCACGCGGACCCATTGCTCGACGGACGAATGCCCCACGAGCGGCGTGCCCGCTTCCACCGTGAACAGCACCTTGAAGCCCGCGCCCGGGCCCTCCCGCACGTTGCCGCGCGCCGCCGCCTGCAGCTTGATCGGCACCGCGAACCGCGTCTCCCCGCTGCGGAGCGCCACGCGCTCGGGATCGTCGATGCGCCCCTTCCCCACACCCGCCAGGCTTTTCGCCTCGTTCGCGAGATAGAGCGCGCCGCCATAGTTCTGCTTCCCGAACTCGGCTGTCCCCTGCTGCAGCAGCTGCGTCGCCTGGGCGACATCGGGGCCGCCCTGCTGCACGGCGATCTCCGCCTCCGCGAGCGCGGAGGCCGCCTCGGCGCGACTCGCCACGGTCTGCAGCTTCGCCATGGCCCGCACCACCTCCTGGCGCGCCTCGTCCAACCGCGCCTGCAGGTCGGCGACCTGCGCTTCCCGCTCGAGCACCCGCAGCTCGAGCCGCGCCAGCCGCTGCTCGAGCAGCGTGTCGCGCGCGACCACGACCGCGCCGCTCTGCGACGTGCCCCCCGGCTTCTTCGCCGGCGTCACCCGCGGCGCGGCGGCGTGGCAGGCGAGCACCATTACCCCGCATGCCGGAAGCAACAGCGAACGCAGCGTCGCGGATCTGGCGGGTGAGGGAGGGATAACAGGAAACGTCGCAGCGGCGGGAGGGTCATCAACGGGGCAGCAGTGTGGGACCGGGGGTCACCCTGCGGCCTCGTCCGCGCCGGTCTGCTGGTGCATCGACTCGTGGGCCTGCGCGCTGACCCACACCCCTGGATGCGGGATCGTCACCACGTAGCTCTCCGTGACCCGCAACGGCCGCGCCGTGTAGGCGGCGATCGGCTCTCGCCATTGCGGCGGCAGCTGCGCCGCCGAGCGCAGCGGCAGCGCGATGGCGGACCCGACCCGGCCCACCACGGTGTTCTCGACCACGTCGGTGAGCGCCCGCCCCATGGGGTCGCGCAGCTTCGCGAGCGCGACGTGCCGCGCGGCCGGGTCGCCCGCGGTGATGATCGCCGTGGAGTAATAGAGGAGGTTCGACTGGATGTGCTCGAGCAGCCGGTGGCCGGGCGCCCCCGGACCCGCCGTGGCGTCGCCCAGCAGCCGCTCCAGGTCGGGGAGCAGACCGCGGTCGAGCAGCGTGCGCCGGACGATGTAGCCGAAGCGCCGCACCACTTCCGGCGTCCCGACGTTGGGCAGCCGGAACGGCACGAAGATCACCGGGCGCACGCGCGGGCTCCGCACGCTCACCTTGAAGCGCTCGAGCGGCTCGAAGAAGTGGAACGTGACGAGCCGGTCGCGCGTGGTGTTGCGCACGGTGCGGATCGCGCCGCCGGGCGGCGTGTCCGCGTGCGCGTCCACCACGCCGAGCGGCCGGCGGCGGAGCGCCTGACTCATGCGCTCGGTGCGGTCGCGGATGAGCTGCACGGTGTCGGACGCCGCGGCCTCGACGCCCGGCTCGGAGAGCGTGAGCGGATCGAGCTGCAGCTCGGGCCGGAGCGCGGTCGTGAGATCGCCCAGCATCGAGGTGCCGACCATGCGGGCGAGGATCTGGAGCGGGCGCTCGCGACCTTCCGCCTCCCGCCGCCAGCGGCCGTCGAGCACCGCGAGCTTCGCTTCGTCTCCCGGCGTGAGCGACACGCTGTAGAGCAGCTCGCCCCACAGCACGCCGAGCGACTGCCAGTACTGCTCGACCTCGATCAGCACGCCGTAGCGCATCGCCTCCCCCGCCCTCCCCGGGAGGCCGTCGGGCGGGAGCGAACCGAAGTCGGCGGTGCTGTCGCGCGCCGCGGCGAGCCCAGCGGGCGCCGCGCCGGACGCGCGCTCCGGGAACAGCGCGAGCCGCTGGAAGTAGAGGACGTGCCCGGGGACCTCGGACGGGTCGGCCGGCCGGGCGGGCTGCGCGGGTTGCGGCTCGCGCTCCACCCGCTCGCCACCGGCGGCGATGGTCGGCGGCAGCTGGCTCGGCGCGGCGAGCGGCGTTGGGCCGTCACCCAGGGTCGCCGTGGCAAGCTCGATGGGATCTTCGTTCCGCAGTCCCACGCGCAGCCGCAGCGTCGGCGTGTCGCGCCGCGGGATCGTGACGGTCCCGTCCGCGTCGCTCACCCAGTAGCCCGCCGGGTTGCCCGATTTGTCGAGCACGGTCACGGGCACGCCCTGAGCGGGCTTGCCCGTGTCCTGATGCACGATCTGGAAGACCCAGACGTCCTTCGCGCCGCTGGCCATAAGGGGGCACCAATATGTGGCATGGCGGCGGGGACGTACAACTACAGCTGCGGCGCTACGTCGTAAGGCGTTGCCCGGTGGAGCGTTACCGGAGATCGAACATGAAGTGGTGCATGTACTCGATGGTCGCCTGCTGCTCGCTCACCTGGAAGGCCAGCACGTCGCCGATGGTGATCACCCCGGAGAGGCGCTGCTGGTCGACCACGGGCAGGTGACGGATCCGCTTCGCGGTCATCATGGCGGCGCACTCGTCGATGCTCGTGTCCGGGGCGCATCCGATCACCGGGGCGGTCATCGCGTCGGCGACGCGCGTGGTGGCGGGATCGAGCCGCTGCGCGACCACGCGCCGCAGGATGTCGCGCTCGGTGAAGATGCCGACGGGGCGTCCCTTCTCGGCCACGATCAACCCGCCGATGCCGCGCTCGTTCATCAGCTGCGCGGCGGCGAGCACCGTCTCGCCCGCCGCGATGGTGAGCACGTCGCTGCCCTTCTTGGCGAGGATGTCGCGCACGGTCGGCATGGTCCCGTCTCCTCGGATAGGGGTGCTCCCCCGATACTACCGCGCGGCGGGCGGGCGCGCCACCTTACCGCGCCTATGCCGCTCCCCCTCCCGCCCCGCACCATCCCCGAGCTCGAGTCTCGGATCCGCGCCGCGCTCGAGCGGACCCACGGGTGGCGTAGCTAGGGATGACGCGCCTGCGCCGCGCCACCTTCTGGTTCATCTTCGGCACCGTTCTGCTCGACATGCTGGCGCTCGGGATCATTGCGCCGGTGTTTCCCAAGCTCGTCATCCAGCTCGAGGGCGGCAACGAGACGAGCGCCGCGCGGCTGGTCGGGCTGTTCGGCACGCTCTGGGCGGCGATGCAGTTCCTGTTCGCGCCGGTGCTGGGGGCGCTGTCGGATCGCGTGGGCCGCCGGCCGGTGATCCTGGTGTCGTGTTTCGGCCTCGGGCTCGACTACGTCATCATGGCGCTCGCGCCCACGGTGGGGTGGCTGTTCCTCGGCCGGGCGCTCTCGGGGATTACCGCGTCGAGCTTCGCCACGTCCTTCGCCTACATCGCCGACGTCACCGAGCCTGATCAGCGCGCCGGCCGGTTCGGCCTGTTGGGCATGGCGTTCGGCGTCGGCTTCATTCTCGGGCCCGCGGTGGGAGGACTGCTGGGCGGGATCGGCTTGCGCGCGCCCTTCTGGGCCGCTGGGGCGCTGAGCGTCGTGGGCGCCGCGTACGGCTGGTTCGTGCTGCCCGAGTCGTTGCCGCTCGAGCGGCGGGCGCCGTTCGCGTGGCGCCGCGCCAATCCCATCGGGTCGCTCGACTTGCTGCGGGGCCACGAGGCGCTGTTCGGTCTCGCGATCGTGGCGTTTCTGTACCGCGTCGCGCACGATTGCCTGCCGAGTCTGTTCGTGTTGTACGGCGACTACCGGTACGGCTGGACGGCGCGGGCGGTGGGCTTCGCGCTCGCGGCCGTCGGGGTCGCGTCGATGATCGTGCAGGGCGGCCTCGTGGGCCCCGTGGTGCGCCGCCTGGGCGAGCCGCGCGCCTTGCTCGTGGGGCTGGCGTGCGGCGTCCTTGCGTTCACCATCTACGGATTGGCGCCGACCGGGACCATGTTCCTGCTCGGCATTCCGGTCGGCGCGTTGTTCGGCCTCTCGTACCCATCGCTCCAGGGATTGATGACCCGGCGGGTGGGGCCCGACGAGCAGGGCCGGTTGCAGGGCGCGCTCGCGAGCCTCATGGGGATCGCCGGCGTGATCGCGCCGGTGCTGTTCACGCAGACGTTCGCCGCAGCGATCGGGCCGTTCCGCGAGCTCGGCGCGCCGGGGGTGCCGTTCCTCCTCGCGGCGCTGTTGCTCGTCGCAGCGATGGTGGTGGTGCGGGGCGCCGCTACGTCGTCACCCTCTGTCCCCCTCCCCGTTCCGGAGAGGGGCGATTGAGCCTCGCCACCGCAGCGAGTCAGTGCGGCGGCATCGGCAGGGCGACGTCCGAGTTCCAGATGTCCTGTGCCATGAGCCAGCGCCCGTTCTCGTTCACCCAGCGCACGAGGTACTTGCCCGAGTCGACCGGGGGGACGCCGGGGGGCCGTTTGGTCGCCGCGGGCCACTCGTAGCGCCAGCGTCCCTGCTCGACCGCCATCGCGCCCGAGCTCCAGACGGAATCGGCGCGCAGGGTGAGGGTGGCGGCCGGGGTGGTGTTCATCACGGCGAAAAACTGGCGGATCGCCTCGCGCCCGCGCATGGGCGACATGTTGGGCGGCAGCACGACGGCGTTCGCGGCATAGAAGTCCGCGAGCGAGTCGGCGTGGCTGGTGCTGGTGAGGCGGGGCCAGTTGGCGTTGGCGGCGTCGATCGCCTGCTTGGCGGCAGCCGAGGTGTCGGGCGGCGCGGACGGGCTGCAGGCGACGACGGTGGCAACGAGCGCGGGGACGCATGAGACGGGGCGCATGGCGCATCTCCGTAGAGGGAGGGCGACGACGATACCGGCCCTGCCGTGTCGCCGCAAGCGGGGCTACTTACTCGCCCGGTATTGTTCGTCGCTGACCTGCTCCATCCAGTCGGCGCTCTTGCCGTCGAGCTGTTCCACAATGGCGATGTGCGTCATGGCCGTGGTCGCCGTGGCGCCGTGCCAATGCTTCTCACCCGGCGGGATCCAGATCACGTCACCCGGCCGGATTTCCTCGATCGGGCCCCCCCAGCGTTGTGCCCGGCCGCAGCCAGCCGTCACGATCAGGGTCTGGCCCAGCGGATGGGTGTGCCACGCTGTCCGAGCGCCGGGCTCGAAGGTGACACTGGCGCCGAGCCCGCGTGCTGGATCGTGTGCCTCGAACAGGGGATCAATGCGTACAGTGCCGGTAAAATACGCGGCCGGTCCTGTGCCGGATGGCTGTGAGCCAATTCGTTTGATGTCCATTCTCTGAATTCCTATTCTCCAAATCGCTCGAACCGATACGCCAGTCTTGGGCCGCCTCTCCCCTCGTACGCAAGTTGGGCGATCAGCAGCGTGAACGGTTCGGTGTAACGCGCGATCCGCAGTGGTCCACCGTCCACCGGATCGAAGCCGACGTCGCGGATCAGCTCCGCGGCAATTTTCTTGCTCTTCGGATCGTCCCCGCAATACACGAGGCTCGGTCTCGTAGCTTTGCGCCGAGACTCGAACACGTCAAACAACACCTCACTCGGCACCGTGCCGAAGGCGGACACGACGCGAGTCTTGGGAACCTTCTTTGCAAGCTCCTCCGCGCCGGAAGACGTGTGGGCGATCACAAGGTCTGTGTCGTCGGCATTCATCGGAAGCGAGCAGCTGACGATGACCTTGCCCGACAAGTCGCCCGCCTGCTTCAACACGTCGTCGATTCGGGACCAGTGCACGGCCAGCAGGAGCACATCGGCGTCTTTCGCGGCCTCACTCGGTGTGCCCGCCCGCGCCTTCCCACGGGCGTCTCGCGCGAGCTTGTTCAGCTTCTCCTTGCCGCGCGAGTAGCTGAATACCACCTCATGTCCGGCCCGCGCCCAGATCGTTCCGAGCTTGCCGCCCATCAGTCCCGAACCCAGAATGCCAATTCGCATGCGGCGCTCCTGCTTAGAGACCGGTTCTTTTCTCGAGGGCTTCGGGGTACCGCGCGCCCTGAATCGTGATCCGTGAAGCGACGTTTTCGATCTCGCGGAGATCATCGCGCGTTGGCCGGATGGAAATGGCGCCGAGGTTCTCCTCCAGGCGAGCCAGCTTCGTCGTGCCCGGAATGGGAACGATCCATGACCTCTGGGCGAGTAGCCAGGCGAGCGCGATCTGCGCCGGCGTCGCCTGCTTCTTTGCCGCAATGTTCCGCAGGACATCCACGATGGTCTGATTCGCCTTACGTGCCTCAGGCGTGAAGCGCGGAACGATGTTGCGGAAATCCGAGCTCACGAACGTCGTCTTCTCATCGATCGTGCCCGTCAGGAAGCCCTTGCCGAGGGGACTGAATGGCACAAACCCGATTCCCAGCTCCTCCAGGGTTGGCAGCAGCTCTTCTTCAG
>WNGR01031905.1_pt1 | contig 10105 bp, 11 predicted proteins | sample 5407581 | NCBI WGS metagenome assembly WNGR01 (sample SAMN13153383, study PRJNA577476) | soil metagenome | isolation source: 80 cm soil or saprolite under Garry oak tree replicate 2 | place: USA:California | collected 2016-06-15
TCCAGACCAAGTTTTACTGCCTGATACTCAGCCTGATTATTTGTTGTCACGCCTAAATACTTACCACCCTCAAAGAGTAACTCTCCATCTTTACCATAGACAACAAATCCCGAAGCCGAAGGGCCAGGATTGCCCCTAGAGCCTCCGTCAGTGTAGACAATAACCTCCGTCGCGGAAGACTGAATTGTAGTATGAGAATGAACACTTTGAGTCTCCTGAATCTTATCGTCATCTATTATAAACTCCTTAAGCTCATCTTCCAACACAACCTTTGTTAATACATTCAACTCCTCTAGTTGTATGTCTGACAACCTTCTCCAGATGAACTTATCGTGCTCGTTGCTCAGAGTCACCTTCACCCTCGGATCTGTTTTTACGCCAACCAAATAAACTACTATGATATGCTGCGTATCGCGCTCTACTGCATCCATCCAAGATACAACTCTATCCAGCTGTATGACGCCAGCCTCTACGCCAAGCTCTTCATTAATCTCACGCCTAATTCCCTGCTCGGGGTCTTCTCCAAACTCGAGTTTGCCGCCAGGAAGCTCAAACTGTCCGGCGTACAAAGGGTTGCCGCCAAAACGACGTAGCAAGAGTATCCTCTCATTATTTTTGATGAGCGCTCGTATGGAAATTTTCTGTCTCATATTTGTTTTCGGCCTTATGCCTTAAATTATAAAATAGACTCCAACACAAGGTAAATAAGTTCACGTGGTCGGGATGACAGGACTTGAACCTGCGACCTCACGGCCCCCAGCCGTACGCGCTACCAGACTGCGCCACATCCCGCCAATCCTAAAGCCCTGCGGGGCCGAGCTAGACGCCGAGTCGATTCCCCGCAATATGTGCAGGTGGGTGCTCGCAAACAAAACCCACAGGTCTTGATCATATAAAGCTCCCTATCAACAAAAGTATAGAGGAAATCTATTCTTTACGCCGCCCGTGCCCTACTCCCACAGGACACTCTATATTATAGCGCATCTTGCAATCTATAAAACGCCGTAGCCACTCACGAGCGATACCAAGTAACCTATCATCCGCACGAATGGTCCACTCAAAAATGTATAAAACAAAATCATAAAGAATACTATCGCCATAAACCCCATACCCTCAATGCGCTCCATAACGGCTCGCACAGCATCTGGCGCGACAGCGTAGAGCAGTCGAGAACCGTCAAGCGGGGGGAATGGTATCATATTAAAAACAAAAAAACTTACGTTCACAACAATAAAAGTGAGCACGATGTTAAAGGCTAGGCCTTCACTTCCGAACAGACTCACCCGCAAGACAATCCCGGCGATAATAGCAAGCGATAAGTTTGTAAGCGGGCCTGCAAGGCCTACAAGAGCAGCGCCAAAATCGCCATATTTGACCTTACGAGGATCAAAAGGTACTGGCTTAGCTGCACCAAATGGAGGAGCTCCAATTGCAGCCAGCATCAAAGGCAAGAGCACTGTCGTGAATGGATCGATATGCGATAAAGGATTGAACGTAAGTCTCCCCTCAATTTTTGCCGTGTCATCGCCTAGCCAATGGCTAGCAAATGCATGCATCGCCTCATGAAGAGTCATAGACACCAAAATCGAACCAAATACTACCGCTAGATACATCAAATCAATATTCTGCATAACCTCGTATAGTATAGCAGTTAATTACCCTTTCAGAGTATTGACTCCAGCCCAAAAAAACAGTAGTATGTATACTTGTAACAAGAGATAACTTATGGCAACAATATGCGAACTCACGGGCAAGCACAACCAGTACGGCAATCGAGTCAGCCATTCGAAGCGCCGCACAAACCACGTCTGGCGAGCAAACATTCAGAAAAAAACCTTCGTCGTTGATGGCGAAAAGATTACGATGAACCTCAGCACGCAGGCTATCCGCACCCTTAGGAAAAAGGGTATTCTTTAAGTCAAAATGCTATAAAAATACCGGCCTCATCAAGAGGCCGGTATTTTTATAGGGGAAGTAGCTAGCTAAGCCACTCGAGTTAACTGGTAGATGACCAGTTTCTCTCCAAATGTACCAGCCTTGAGCTTCAGCTTGTTTGAAGTCTCAACCGTAGCACCAAGCTCCTTCACGAATCGGTCAAGCTCTGCCTGAGGCACCGGGTACGCTGTAGCGCTGTCGGCGTAGTAAGTTGGTACAACAAGCTTAGGGTCGATCTTTCTAATAAGCTCGACCGCGCCGGCAGCGTCCAGCGTGTAGCCGTTACCACCTACAGGCACGACAAGTACGTCAACGACGCCCAGTGCTTCCAGCTGATCTTCATCGATGTCTGGATGTATATGGCCGACGATAACGACTGATATGTCCTCAGCTACAACGCAGTACATAGTTCCCTTCTTGCCATCATCGACACCGTCCATATGTGTGCGGGCAGCCACGCCGCGGATTGAGATATTGGCAACCTCGTACTCGCCAGGGCCGCTAACCACGAGCGCATCGTCGCTATGCGGCGCCTCAAACTGGGGCTGAGTCGCCAGCTGAACAGCTGCGTTGAAGCCTTGATCTTTTAGCCCTATGTCAGAAAGCTTAGGATCGACCGCTACAACATTCTTCTTGACCGTCAAAATCACGCAGTTGCCACCTTTATATTCTATGTCCATCGGTTATCTCCTGTTTTTACTAGTTCGATAGGATTCCTTCAGTATCCTGCAATACGGTAAATTTGCCATTCGTAATAGCCGTAATGAATCGATCTTTTATGCTTAGCCGGTAATAGAAGTCTTCGTAGTTCAGAATGGTATAGTTAAGACTACGGCCTTCCTCTACCTCTAGTTCTTTAAGAAATCGTTTCGCCTGCGTCTTATTGATATCTCCAACCAAAAGGACGTCCAGTTCTCCCCCGCTACCCCTTACTAAAGTACCGCTCAAGATAGCCACTCGGACGTCACCAAGAGGCTTTAAGCGTTTCATCCAATCGTTAACTTCGCCGCCGGCAGCGGCCTCAGACTGGAGGTGACTATCCGCAAATATGGCTCGCAAAGGTTCGTAATGTTGATAGTCCTGATTAATCTCATAGTAAAGACGATTATTTGCGCTATCACTCTTGATGATGCCAACGCTTAACATATTGGCTAACTCTCGACGAACAGAATTGATCTGCTCATCAATTTTACGAGTAATCTCGCGTACATAAAAAGCCCTATTCGGATTATTCAAAAAAAGGTGCAACAATTTTACCCTCGTTTTTGAGCCAAATAGTGCGTCAATCATATCCTATATCTGCCTCTCGGTCATCTCTAATAGATTGTAACAAAGTTTAAAGAATTGCACACTACTGCTAGGAATGTCGACTCAAAAATGTATCCACTCTTTCGAGCAAATCATTGGGGCTCGCCGCCCATGAGATATAGGGATTGCGCTTGAACCACGTCATCTGTCGCTTAGCGAGAGCCATATCGCTCTGCACGAACTCCTCAACAGCCTCTTCGACTGTTTTTGAGCCAGCAACGACTTCTTCAAAAATCCTATAGATACTGCCCTTCAGCGCCTCACCCTTCCACTGGTGGCGAGCCCCTATAAGCGCGACTTCGCCAACAACACCATCTTTAACCATCTCTTGAGCACGAAGCTCTATGCGTCGTCGTAAAACATCTCTATGCGTTGAAATTCCAACAACTAAAGTGTCTCCTCGGAGCTCTTTCTTGTGCCTTATTAAGCCGCCCAACTCTATCGCTCGCACCAGATGTCGCTTATTTTGACTATTGATAGGCAATTCGATGTTATCTTTTCTACAAATATCCTGAAGCTCCCCTACCGACAAGCGGTTCAAGCGCTTGTGTTCAGTCTCATTAGCAATCGGGCCAAACTGATAGTCAAAAATTACAGCATCCACATAGAGACCCGTTCCCCCTACTAAAATGGGGACTTTGTGCCTATGCTGAATACTCTGAATCGCGTCGTTGGCTAGCCTTTTGAATTCGGCTGCATTAAACGGTTCATCTGGATTACGAATATCAAGTAAATGATGTGGGACAAGCTGCCGATCGCTAAGACTTGGCTTGGCTGTACCAATGTCCATACCTCGATATATAGTTCGAGAATCTGCCGCAATAATCTCACCGTTATATATTTGGGCTATCCTCAGCGCGAGAGCACTCTTGCCACTGGCCGTAGGGCCGACCACCACAACGAGAGGTCTTCTACTTGGCATCTGGCCACCACTGAAGCCGAGCAATGTCTACTCTATACTCAGCAACCTCAACGCCTTCAGACTCAAGAATAGCTTTATGAGCCTCTTGGCCGCCATTTGGCCAGCCCACCGCAAGAACACCTTGCTTATTTACGACTCGCTGCCACGGGAGGCCAGTCGGGCCATTGTGGGCAATCTGGCCGACCTCCCATGCCGAACGAGGCTCACCGCACAAGGCGGCAAGCTGGCCGTATGTCATAAAGCGACCTTTAGGAATTTGAGCCACGAGGGTATATACACGTTCTTGACTTCTGCAAGGGGAATAGTCTTTTCGCCATCTCGAGTACGAACGCTCACTTGTTCCTGTGACGCATCGCGCGAGCCAACTATAATTAGCACCGGCACTTTGAGCTCAACCGCATCGCGTATCTTTCGACCGAGTGACTCATTACGGTCGTCAAGCGATACGCGCATCTCGTTGTATTTAAGCGGTTCCATTAAGACGATCTCTTGAACTACATCACGCACCTTCTGCGCATAGTCAGCTACGGCGTCGTTGATCGTTAGGATTCTCACCTGTTCCGGTGCCAGCCATAGCGGCAGCCAGCCGGCGGTTTTCTCAAGCAGGATTGCCATAAAGCGTTCATAAGAGCCAAGGATTGCCCGGTGAATCATGACTGGCGAAGCCTCTTCGCCTTGCTCGTTAATGTAGGTCAAGCCGAAACGCTTAGGGGTCGCAAAGTCCAGCTGAACAGTCGACAGCTGGCGTTCATTGCCGAGAACGTCACGATACATAAAGTCCAGCTTCGGACCATAGAGAGCAGCCTCGCCTTCCATACGCTTAGCGTTGAGGCCCAACTCCTCAGCAAGACCAGCAAGCATTTGCTCGGCCTTACCCCAGTCGGCCGAATCGCCAACATACCCTTCTGGCTTACTGTAGTCTCGAACAGACAGAGAGACCCAATGGTCTCCATACATGCCGAAACTCGCATGAAACTCCTCGATAAACTTACAGAGACCAGTTACCACTTCTTTAATTTGATTAGGAGTACAAAAGAGATGCCCGTCATCGACGGTGATGGCACGGACTCGAGTGAGGCCACCGATCTGACCCGGCTTTTCGTCGCGATATTGCATAGTCGACTCCATATAGCTAATAGGAAGTTCCTTATAGCTACGAGGTCGAGACGCAAAAATCTGCGTGTGATGCGGGCAGTTAACTGGCTTCATAACAAAGTCGATATCGTAGTGACTCTTTACCTCGAACAGCTCCTCACCAAACTTCTGGGCATGGCCCGAGATTTCATACAATTCACGCTTAGCAATGTGCGGGATGCTGACTTCCTCGCCGCCATATTTCTTACCTACTTGAGTAAGCATACTCTTTAGAAGATTGCGGATAGTTGTGCCTCTAGGAGTAAAGAGAGGCAAGCCCGGTCCAACCAGACCAGAAAAGGTAAATAGATCGAGCTGTTTACCAAGTAAACGGTGGTCTCGCTGTTTAGCTCCCTCAAGCTCCCTGAGGTAAGCGTCAAGTTCCTCTTGGGTTTGAAAACCTAAGCCATAGAGACGCTGCATCTGAGGATTACTTTCTTTACCACGCCAATAGGCACCAGCTACCTTCTGAAGCTTGAACACGCCTGCTTTACCAGTATCGGTCACGTGCGGCCCCCGGCAAAGATCCATAAAGTCTCCATTTCGATAGAACGAAACGTCGCCTACCCTACTCTCGCCCTCTGTTGCTAGACCAAGCTCGTTTGCATCCAGATCTCTAGCGACGGTCGTGCCGGCGCGCTTCAGATCATTTAGCAGCTCTTCCTTGTACGGCTGATCCTGATTTTTTGACCAGGCGATCGCCTCGTCAATCGGCATAGTGAAGTGCTCAAAAGACTGATTTTCTTTAATAATAGAACGCATCTCTTTCTCAATCGCTCCGAAATCTGCCTCAGAGATTGTTTTGCTGCCTAGATCGATGTCATAATAGAAACCATTCTCAATTACAGGGCCAATGCCAAACTTTGCCTCTGGCCACAAATGCTTTACAGCTGCGGCAGTAATATGCGCCAGCGAATGTCGCATAGCGTAGAGATTATTGTCTTCAGGGTTCATACTGAATATCCTTTATCGAATTAGCTATTAGAAGAAAATAGTGTATGTAAAAGTACCCCCTTAGGGGTCATGGTTGTCGAAGCCGTAATCTCCCATAACCGATTCATAACCCCTATTCTACCGCTGAAGAGTATTGCTCGCAATCCTCTCTTGTCTAGGCTGTTATTTTGTTCTATATTTGGAAGGTTACGGGCTCTTAGCTCAGTTGGCTAGAGCGCTTCCTTGACGTGGAAGAGGTCAGAGGTTCGAGTCCCCTAGAGCCCACCATGGAATTATTCGTAGAGAACTTCCTAATTTTGGAAGTTCTTTTGTTTTGCGACAATTCGCCCACAGTTCCGACAAAGTTTTCCACGTTGTATTACACGAATCAAAGTCGCCTTATATATCGTAAACGATATATACGAAAAGTACTCGTGAGTCTTTCGACACCACGCCGTGCAAAGCATACACGGTATTCAAAACATCACCTATCACTTAGTCAATATTCAAGATACTATTGCGTTTTCTTAGCGCTTATGCTATTATAAATTGGTCATGGATAAAACACAGACACCCACCCAAACAAATCAAATAGACAAATCGGCGCTTGAAAAATTCAAACTCTTTTTCGAGCATACGGGCGACAGTCGTGTCGTCGTCAACGCACAGGCCAAACCAGTTAAACGGCCAAGCAGAAATGTAGCTACGAAGCGGTAACACTTCGAACCAATTAACGTCTTCTACTAAGTAGGACCAAGACCCCAGTCGACTGGGGTCTTTTAGTTTTCCCACATACTTGTTATGATTTTCCACTAGTTTTTTATATAGTAGTATGACAATATGTAGTCATGGTATGCCCATTTTGTCTTCACAAGAAAACAAACGTCTATAACAGTCGCCAAACGGCTAAGCTCAACGCCACGTGGCGTCGTAGGCGCTGCGAAACCTGCGGCCGCACATTCACAACGCGTGAAGGAGCTGACCCAGAAAGCATCTTGCATGTCGGTCACGCCAAAAAAAGCGCTCCTTACTCACGAGCAAAATTAACAATAAGCATACTTGGCGTTTGCGACCATCGCGCAGATCACGGTGAAGCTGCCTATTGGCTCTGCGACACAATTGAACAAAAATTATATCGACAGGCCGCTACAACAAATAATACTGTTACTAAACACAACATTATGAACGAGGTCCTAGGCGCTTTAAAACGATTCGACACAGCATCCTACGTGAAGTACCTGTCCCGTTACTCGCCAGACCTTGACGCCCGAACACTAAAAAAGCACCTCAAATAAAACCGCTGGCGGTGCTACTGTTTAACTGCTTTTTCGGTTACGTCGAATTTATCGAGGTACCTACCGAGAAACAACCGAGTCTGTGAGTAAAATGCGGCCGCAGAGCCATAGCAGATACTCGTAACCGGCATAATCACCCACTGTAGGAGCATAAAAATAGTACGGTGGGCTTTATACCGAGCTGGTCGTGGAGGCAACATCTTAAAGGTAAGAAATACCGTGATAAACAGACCAATAAGCGCAATCTGCTGCAGCTGGCTTGCAATAAGCGGCAGCTCATGAGCGATAATACTGTGGTTAGATTCGCCGTTAAGGAACAATGGCGCCCAGGCACCGAAACCGATGATGATCGAGGCAGTCGCCCAGCTAACGTGGCTATCTGCCAATCGCCAAAAGCGAGCCAAGAAGCCCCAAAAAGGGACCCTACTTCCCTTTCGCAAACCCTTATCTGCAGCATAAGCGATATCCGATGCGCCATACGCCCAGCGGCGGAGTTGTACGAACTGTGCCTTGGTAGTCTTCCAGTACGTGTCCGAAAGCACTGCATCTTGATAAATAGGCACATAAACTGGAATAACATCGTAGTCACCATCATAGGCGAAATAACTACGCCAATACTGGTGACCGTCCTCTACTATAGTGCGTGCACTCCAAAAATTCGTGTCAAGCAACGAGCCCATCCCCTGGGAGTGGGACGAAAAGTTACGCAACATGTGCTGGCGCTGCGAGTTGATAATAGTCCAGAACGAATTGCCAACCGCCAAAACACGCTGAGCAGCTGGAACATCCCAAATATTATTCATATAAAGAGAAACCGGCTGGAAGGCTAGATGCCTGCGACGATCCGCAGACATAATATATTCATAAGCAACATACGCGAAATATGATGGATCAGGGCGATTGTCAGCATCAAGCGTTGTCACGATGACTTTATCTGGATCGATCTTCTGTTTCTCGAGATACTTCTGCAATTCTTGACCAGCTCGATTAATGTTGCCTCCCTTGCCAATAAGTTCATCCGCCAGACCTGCTGGATGCCCGACAACTAGCGTATGATAAAATTTTGTCCCGTACTCCTTTAGAAGGCTCTCCGCGAGATCCTTAGTCAGTTTGCCTGCACGCTCCTCGTAGGCCAAGACTAAAATCATATTATTCTTGGAGTCATAATGACTGCGCAAAATAGATTCAATAGTTGGCTCCAGAACCTCTGTCCCTTCTTCCACAAATGGAATAATCACCGCATTGATGACTTCTGCTGGGCTAAAATATGACTTGTGATCCGTTGATACCTTTAACAGATTGCGGTAATGAACCCGACGTCTCCACTCACCTTTATGGTCGCGCTCTTGGTAGCCCTTGAGAGCGTCCTCCGGATTGGCGAGGTCGTTAAGGCGCTGCAGCCAATCCACATGCTGTGCCTGCTGGAGCAAGTTGTACCCTTGAATCGTGCGGTATGCGATACCGACCGCTTTCACGAACCAAATGATAATGTAACCGATGATAAATATGGCTGCAATCAGTGGGCTGATGAGACTCAGAACCACTGGTACCAACAATAAACCATAACTCAGCATGGCTGGCAACATTTCAAAAAAGCGATACTTTAGAGTTCGCCTGCCAAGCGGGATCTCTAGCTCGTCACCTCTCATAACGATAAGGCCGCCAGTCGAAATATCGCTGCTGCTACCACAAGAGCAATGAGACCAATCGTCAAGCTCACAAGTGCAAATCCTAATGAAAGTCCGCGCCGAGCGCTATGCAGCTTAACGATCAAATAACTGTTGATGCCGCCCATCAGTATCGCAAAGAGACCAAACGACAGCAGTGAGTACCAACGATCTCGGTAAATACTCGTTGAACCGTACCCAGAATAGCGAACCGGCAGCTGTACGTCACTGACGTGAATATTGAGGATAGTCCAGATCAATAGGAACAACATAATAAGCAGAAACGCTGCAAGGAGCGATACTGCCAGTCGGTCACGAGAAAATTGGATCAGTTCTCTTTTCTTTAACATAAAGACTTCTATAGTGTCTGCCATTTATTATAGCTATGGAGCCATCTCGGGGATTCGAACCCCGGACCCCCGCTTTACGAAAGCGATGCTCTAGCCAGCTGAGCTAAGATGGCAGTCATCTGCGACAGAGGTCATTATAGCAAACATCTGGTCAAAAGCCACCCCTTATAAACCCTTGTCAGAAATACTAAAAATTGATACTATTACTCAAGTCAATATCCATGGGCTCGTAGTGAAGTTGGCCTATCACGCCTCCCTGTCACGGAGGAGATCGCCGGTTCGAATCCGGTCGGGCCCGCCAAGCATAAGTCTCTCGTCACGAGAGACTTATTTGTTATCATGACTTCATGAAAGAACGGCTACAAGCATGGGGCGACACAAAGATAATACCTACCGTTGGGCTATTTGCCTTTAATGAGCATGGGGAGCTACTGCTACTTCAACGCCACTCAGAAGATTTGGGTGGCGGACAGTGGGGTACGCCTGGTAGTCGTATTGACCACGGCGAAGATGCAGATACGGCAATGGAGCGTGAACTATACGAAGAGACTGCCGTAAAAG
>WNGR01011243.1_pt1 | contig 10104 bp, 5 predicted proteins | sample 5407581 | NCBI WGS metagenome assembly WNGR01 (sample SAMN13153383, study PRJNA577476) | soil metagenome | isolation source: 80 cm soil or saprolite under Garry oak tree replicate 2 | place: USA:California | collected 2016-06-15
GCCATACTTGTGAGGCGGCCATTTCCCCTGCCCATCTTCTACCCCGAGCGGCAGCCACCACAGCTGCACCAGCATATTCTCTTTGTGGAAGTCGTCCGCCATCTTCTTTATAGAGTCGCCGGGAAAGGTATCCGAACGCGGACGCCAGTCGCCGTAGTCGTTAAACCAGCGGTCATCCAAAGTTGCCCACTTAATACCCAGTTCCTTCAGCTTCGGCACTGTGCCCAGCATCTGGGCTGGGGTAACATTGAATTCGTATCCCCATCCGCACCAGCTGACGTTATAGGCTTCGTTGGAGGGCTTGGGAATCTCCCAGCCTTCCTTCTGCAGCACCCGCGACCAGAGGTGCAGCGGCTCGTAGAAGTCTCCCGAGTACACGGCCACAAAACTGCGCGGAGTCGCGAAGGTTTCACCGGGCTTCAGGGTCATGTTGGCGGGAATATCTACTGAGGCATTCACTGTTCCATCGGTCGAAACTCTCACGGGAAGCGATAACGTGAGCGGCAGGGTTTCGACGTGGCCAATCGCTTCCCCTACCGAAGCATTCCAGAATGCGACAACTGGAATCCCGCCGCCGTAACCGCCCTTTACCACTTCTCCCATGGCATTGACTTGAGAGAAGCCTTTCTTTAGCTTGAAGACGTCATCTTTGCCCCAGTCCATGCTCGCGCCTTGATAAGTCTACATGTCGTAGGGCTTGCCAGAAACACCACTGTCGAAGCGATGTTGCTGCGCAATAGCATGGTCGATTTTGAGAGCAGATGATCCGCCGCTCTTATAATCCGCGCTGGTCAGCACGAGGTTCGGAAAATCATCGTAGGCCTCGACGTGTAGCGTCGCCTGAAGATTCGCAGACTCGGATGCATGGGCTGGAATATCTATCCGTTTGCCGCGTCCTAATTTACCGGAGGCTTCGTGGACAATTGCGTGATCGAGGTCGAATGTAAAACGGATATTCTTGCCCTCTTGCGAAAGGTAGTTGGCATCAGGAGACGGTAAGTCGAGAGTGAGCTTGGCGCCATTTTTGAGCAAGAAAGCTTGCACGGATCCTGAAGGCGAAACTTGGAACTCTGCGGCGCTTGTGGTCAGCACGATGGGCCTGCCAGCTTCGGATTCGACTTTGATCGATGAGGCTGACTGCGCTGGCGCCGAAGCGGTCTTCTGACAGGCCACCCCCATCGAGAGCACCAGGAGCAGACAGCAGAATTTCATTTTTTCGCGAGGGGCGGGCGGGGACACCCATCTCTCCAATCTCATTTTCGTTTTCATTTCTGTACGCCCTTCCTGGCCACCGCTGCGCCTTTGAATTGTGCGAACACGCGTTCCGCGTTCTTGTGATAGACCTTCTCGAGTACTGAATCAGGAAGTTCCATACCATAGATTTTCCAGCGCCCCTGCCCAGGGTATCCCCAATAGTCGAAGTACTCATCATTAGTTTCCAGCCAGCGGAAATAGTTGCGATACATCGCTTCGGTTACTTCCGAGTCGGTACCAAAACAAATTCTGTCCTGGTATTTCAAAAAGAATTCCCGTGCACGCCTTGGCTGTCGGCCAAGTTCGGCCTGTCGAGCGCCAAATTCCACCAGTACGTTGGGATTCTTGTCGAGAAGACCGGAGACGTAGTCCAGGTTCTCCGGCCAGTTCGCCACATGCAGCGCAATGAACGTTGTTCTTGGATGCTTGGCAAATACGCGATCGCGCGCGGCAAGGAGCGCTTCTTTGCTGGGAAAGTCCGAACCATAAAAGCTCCAGTCCGGATGGCCGGTCAGTTCCTCGTAACGCTCGTTGGTATTGTCGGTCGGATGAAAAAACGCTTCAGGATCGCTGGTGTGAATGGAAACGGGAATGCCGAGACGGCCGCATTCCTCCCAGACTGGATCCAGCCGGGGATCGTCCACCGTGATGAGCTTGCCGCTCTTGTCCCGCACGCCTAGGCCGAGGTCTTTCAGCACTTTCAGCCCGCGTGCACCGCGGGTTACGGCATCATCGAGCTGCGCGACCATCTTCTGACTGAAGTTCGGGTCATCGACCTTGCTCCAGTCATATTGTGCAAACACCATGAAGCGGCCGGGATAGGCCTTGACCATTTCATCCATCACGCCTTGCAGCTTGTCTCCCCACATGCCGGTGAGGATTACGACGGTCTTGACGTTGGTGTTGTCCATGGCTTCCACCGCACGCTGGGGTGAAATATGTTCATCAATGCGCGCGGCGTCGTTGACGTGATTGTGCACGTCAATGACGTAGAACTTAGCCTTCGGCACCTCGTGCACGGAAGCGTGCATCATCGTGGCCGGATTGAAGTCTTTCAATAAAAGAGTGCGTTTTTGGTCGGCATTGGGATCTTCGTGATAGCCGATCTGGCCGGACTGATCGGCTGGACCAGGCGTTTGGGCGGATAACAGAGCAGCCGAGAAAACGACTGAACAAAAAGCCAGGAACAAAATTGTCAGACGTTGCATTTTGCCTCCAGATCAGTCCCCACGCTGCGCTTTCGGTATCGAGCAGCGGCGCTGCGTCACCGACACGTAGAAATCCGGCGCCTCGGCACAGGGGCATATTTCCCAGGACGTTGTCCCGGTAAGAATGTACCTCGATTTCTACGAGTTCACTTCTGTTGACTTTCGATTGGTTACGATATGCTATTTAAGTTTCGCGCTATAGTTTTGTCAAGAAGGAATTGCCTGGAGGAGCCGGGGGCCATCGCTCGCACAATCAGAAACGTTTTGGTGCCCGGAGCAGCAAGGCCGGTTTATTTGTTATTGAACCCCAAAAATGGAACATCTGGCCGTTCGAGTTGGCGGAATCCAGTCGCGTTTTCAGATAGGAACTGGCAATGGCGAATCCAGCATTGCACCTAGTGAAAAATGCCAATCCTGAACGATTTCGCTTGACTTCCGGTATAAACGAAAGCAATAGTATTATCTCGTAACAAAAAGAAAGCAAGAGGGAGGTTGCTATGTGTACGCATAAGCGTAGTCAGCCATGGTCCGCAGCTTGTATCTCTCTGATCTGTCTTTTGCTATAGGTGCCTGCATGGAGTCAGGCCAGTTACACCGCACAGATTCGCGGTGTCGTTAAAGACCAGACTGGCGCCCTGGTCCCCAATGCGACCGTTACCATCACAAATGATGCCACGGGTATTTCTGCGACTTCCCACAGCGACGATCACGGACTTTACATTCTGACTGGTTTGCGGCCCGCGGTTTACACCATTAAGGCCGATGCCACGGGCTTTCGGTCGGCCGAGGAAAAGAATGTGGTGCTGCAGGTCGCGCAGGAGACCACGATTGACTTTACCCTGCATCCGCCGGGATTGATCACGACGGTCGAGGTGACCACGGCTGCGCCCCTGTTGGATACAGGGAATGCTGCTCTCGGCACCGATGTCACGAACGAGTACGTGCGCGACATTCCGCTTTACGGCCGCAGCATGTTTGGGCTTGTGTTTTTGGCGGGTGGTGTGACGGAAACCACAGGTTCGGGCATTACCGACAATTACCCGACCGGCACCAATTTCGTTTCGAACGGTCAGCGCAACGCCACCGCTCAGATTACCCTCGATGGCAGCCCTCTAAGCGCGCCGGAACAAGGCGAGGGCGGCAACTCCAACGTCTATTACCAGCCTTCGGTCGAGATCGTTCAAGAGTTCAAAGTTCAGAACAATAGCTTTTCCGCCGAGTTCGGCAATAACGGCGGCACCATCGTGAATATGGTGCTGAAGCAGGGTTCGAACGCCTTTCACGGCAGCGGCTGGTGGTACGGGCAGCGCTCCACTTTTGATGCTCGAGACTTCTTCAACCCGGGCGAAAAACCTGACCACATCCGAGATCAATATGGTTTTGCTCTTGGCGGACCTGTGAAGAAAAACAAGACCTTCTTTTTTGTTGACTTCGAGAAGGTTCGCCAGCAGGACCCGGTCAACCTGGAGGGAGTCGTCCCCACCGACTTGGAGCGCACCGGCGATTTCTCTCACAGCCTCGCCAACTCAAATGGAATCTACGATCCGTGCCCTGGAAATCAGGGATCCACGGCTTGTCCAAATCCCCGGACAAGATTCTCGAACGACATTATACCTGCGAACGAGATCGACCCGATCGGCCAGGCGATCCTGAATCTGTATCCTCATGCCAACATACCGGGGGCGGTCTTTCCGGACCCGAACTGGCGTCAAGTCATTGTAAGTACCGATCCAGGCTGGCAATTCGATGTCAAATTGGATCATCAATTCACTGGCAACCACAAACTTGCTGGCCGTTACAGCCGTCACCACGACGAATTCACCGCGCCTACGATTATCGGCAGCGATCAGGGTGACGGCGTTATCTACCTAACGACCGCGCAGAATGGTGGCGCGGAGTACAACTGGGCAATCACTCCCACGAAGCTGTGGACGAACCGCTTCAGTGTAGATCGCGTGTATGCGCCCGGCATAAGCAACCATTACCCAACGCTCAGTGACGTGGGCTTGTCGCCGGACCTCGCAGCAAACGGACTTACCCGCATGCCGACCATCGGCGTCGATGATCCGTTCCTGTCGATATTTACCCAATGCTGCGTGGATACTCACTTCGCCCACACCCTGGTTAGCTACTCGTCTGCCTTGCAATGGGTAAAAGGAGCCCATTCTATAAAGTTCGGGGGCGAGCAGCGCGTGTTCTTTAATTACTTCTGGCAGCCCGACAATCCCAGCGGCATTTTCAACTTCTCGCGTGACGTGACTACCTCTCAGCCCAATAATGGCCTCGGCGATAACAATGAGGGCAACCCGTTTGCCACGATTCTCCTCGGGTACCCGCATGACGCTTCGCTGCACCTGGTTCCCGCCGTAGCAGACAAATCGAAGGAAACCGCCTTCTTCGTGCTAGACGACTGGAAGGTTACCCCCAAGCTGACTCTGAATTTCGGATTACGCTATGAGTGGAGTACTCCTTATAGCGAGCGATTCAACCGCCTCCAGTTCAATGATTTCACCGGGGACACCGGAATCGGCATTCCCGTGGACCGGGATCAAACGGGAACGTTTCCCCAATTTGGACAGATTGGCGAGATCCGAGGTACAAGCACTTTTCCAACTTCCGGTCGTCGCAACTCGCCCGTGGATCGAAATAACTTCGCTCCGCGCTTGGGCTTCGCTTACCAGCTCGCTTCGAATACTGTATTGCGCGGCGGAGCAGGAGTCTTTTATGGCATGAACGTAGCTACTAACTTCCAGTATGCCGGCCCAGCCTTCGCGAAAACGGCGAATATGTTCTTCACCAAAGACAATTTCGCGCACCAATTTGCGTGCCTTGGGCCTTCCCCGACACAGCCCAATTGCCCCAACTCCAGCCCATTTCCCGGCGGTCTGGCACCGCCGCAGGGAACCAAATACGGCGAGCTTGCGCAGTGGGGATTCGGAAATTCTAGCGACCTGGACACTGGGACGGCGCGGAATGCCGAGATCTATCAGTGGAATCTCGGAATTCAGCACATGTTCCCGGGGCAAATTGTGGTGGGTGTGGACTACTCGGCAAACCGCAGCACGCACTTGCCTTGGGCTGGCGCCGGCAATATTTCCACTCGTAACCGCAATTTCCTGCCCTCTTCGATTCGAAATCAACTCGTGCAAGCGGCCAACAATCCCGCCATCAATCCGCCGGGCCCAAATTTTGACCCAACCTGGGTAACGGATTATCTCAACACCGAAGTTCCCAATCCCTTCCAGTGCTTCTTTACCACCGGTGCGGCGCTGACGGGTCCATGGTGTCCTGCCAGCCCGATCTTCACCGCGGCTGACGTGGTGGATTCCCGCTACATTGATCCCACCATTCCGCAGCAATTATTACTTGAACCCTACCCGCAGTTTGATGGCGGCTTCGAAGGGTTGCCGACGCTGAATGCCAACTCCTGGTACCATTCGGTGCAAATTCGATTCCAGAAGCGTGCCAGCCACTACATCAGTTTTGAAGGAAACTACACCTTCTCCAAACTTACTGACGATTCCTCCGCTGGGCGCAATGCCTGGCTAGGCAATCTGTGGCTGGACAACCCGCAAGTGCTCGACGACCTGAAGGCGGAGCACACAATCAGCGCCAACGACACGCCGCACCGTCTGACCGCTGCCATCATTTTCGATCTTCCCGTTGGGAAGGATCGTCTGATCGGGGGCGCCATGAACCCGGTGCTGGATGGCATAGTTGGCGGATGGTCGCTTAACGGTGTGGTCACTCTACAATCCGGGCAACCGCTGTCTATTTTCAATAGCGCCGGATTGCTGGTTGACGGCAATCAGCGACCGAACGTGATCTGCTCGCAACTTTCGACCGGTTTGAGTTATCGCCAGGCCGCTGCGACTGGAGGCGCCGTTATTAATCAGGATTGTTTCGGCGATCCCGGGGACAATATTCCCGGCGATGCGCCTCGCTACTTCTCCAACCTGCGAGCCGATGGCATCCGCAACCTGGACGCTTCGCTTACCAAGGAGTTTACGATCCGAGAGGGCAAGGTCCTCCAGGTGCGTGCGGAGATGTTCAATGCGTTCAACCATCAGCGCTTTGCTATCCCGGATGTGGGATCGGGAGACGGGGCTCTAGGAACAGTCACATCCACTACCAACAACTTCCGCAGGATGCAGTTCGGAGCGCGGTTTCAGTTCTAAAGAGTGTCTTGCGATGAAGACAGACCTCGGCACCAGTTGAGGTCTGTCTCTCTTTTGTGCGGACGGGAGAGAGTGCGGAGACGATCTTTTCTGGAAGACCGGCCTCAGTCCGGGCGGGCTAGCTCCCCTGGGGATCGGTACCAAGCGCCTGCTCGCCCACATCCGCCTCATAACGTCGACCGATATTAGCTTCGGCTCGGGACCTCCCGTTGCCGAAGTGCTTTATCAAAGCCCGTTCTCTGCGGATGACTATCCCAGCGGGAATGTCGTCATGGCTCTTACGCCTTCGCGAGAAATTTGTCCCGAACTATGGAACGGGCTCATCACGTTGTTTGCGACGAAGTAGGCCCGGCGAAGAAAGATGGGAAAACTTGGACCAGTCGATTCGAGGTTAATCAGAGTCTCTCTAACCATATTTGGATGAAAGTCGGAGGCGTCGTGTTATGAAGCTCTCATCGATTTTTAGTGGCGTTGTGCTTGTCAGTAGCCTGTTGAGCAGTTCGGCAGGACAGGAGCCGAAGCAAAATTGGACCCACACCGTCCGTATCGCTGCCTACGGTCTGAACCGCAACCATTCAGATCAGATCGTACGCAAGGCGACCGAAGATCATGTCTACGGCATTGAAGTGGACAATGACATCCCGGGACGCTACGAGAGTTTTCTAGACCCCACAGCCAAACTAAGGGTCCTGCGCACCGTAGCCGAACAGGTGCACAAGGCTAACAATAAGGTGTATGTGTACATCGCTGGTACGGAATGCATTACGGCCAATGCTGACAAGTCCGCACATACCGTGCTGAAAGATCATCCAGACTGGCTGCAACGGAAGATCACAGGCGAGCCGGCGGTGTTCACTGGCGGTGCGGCGTTCTGGATCCGACAGGGTGATGAGGATGTATGGATTACCCCGTACGCGAAAGAGTGGCGCAAGCAGTACATGCAGCGGGTGCGCGAAATTGCCGCCACAGGCGTGGACGGAATTTATGTGGACATCCCTTACTGGATGACACATTTCGACGGCTGGGAACAAAGCTGGGCGAGTTTCGATGACTACACGGTTGCCGCCTTCCGGGAAAAGACCGGGCTGGATGCAAAAAAGGAGCTGAAATTAGGGGACTTCGAGGACCCCAAGTTTCGCAAGTGGATTGATTTTCGCATTGAGACCATGACCGACCTCGTGCGGGAAATTCGCGAGAATGCCCATGGCGTAAATCCCAACATCATGCTGATTCCTGAAATCTATCCGGGAATCGAAGAAGAAGCGACGCGGGTCGGGGCCGATGTCTACCAAATGTACAACGTGACAGACGTCATTGCGCATGAGTATGAGTTCGGCAACGGCGAACATATGGCAGCGATGCGCTCGCAAGTCGACTGGTTCCTATACCAGGCAGGCATGTTGTCGTTTCGAGCGTTTGCCCAAGACAAAGCTTCCTGGATTCTGAATTACTCGTGGGACGGGCAAAAGGGTGTCACCGCGCCAGAGCCTATGAAGAATCTCGCCAACTCAATAGTGATGACTGGATCGAACTTCTGGGATGCACCCGGACATTCGATGGCCGGCACGAATGACGAAGCCACGAGAAAAGAGATTTTCGCTTGGATCGAAAAAAACGAAAAGACCTTGTACTCACCACGGACGCCGTTTCGTCCCGTGGGTGTGTATTTCTCGCCGAAGAGCCGCGACTACACCGCGAAAACATTTCTTCCTTCTTATCGTGGTGCGATAGTACTGCTCATCCAACAGCACCGGCCGTTGCAGGTGGTTACACCGAGAACTCTCGCTGACTTTCACGGTGAGACGCTGCTCCTGCCCAGCGTGACTGTACTGAATGAAAGCGAACGGCAGGGCATCAAGGCGTTCGTTGACCATGGTGGACGGCTGGTTGTCTCAGGAGAAGACGTTTCCGGCATTCCTCAATCAGCGCAAAAGACCGCGTTCCCGGCCGATCCGGTGGGACAGTATTACAATGCCTTGCAGAGTGACTTCGCAGCCGGCTCGGCGAATCCTCCCAGGGACCTCTTGGAGGTCCTAGGCGGCGATGATGGTATCCAACTTGATGCTCCGCCTACAGTAGCGGCAAATTTCGCAGTTGTGAACGGCGCGCCACACGTGTACCTCGCCAATTTTGGCGGACTGGTTCCCGGAAAGATTGCTGTTCCGACGCCGGTGAACAGTATCCAGGTGAAAGCTCCAGCAACAATGGGAGATTCACTGTCGTATCTTCCATTCCTAGGCGAAACGCAGATGGTACACGGAGTAAAACGCGGGCAGCTGATTGAATTTACGCTGCCACCGCTGGAACGAGGCGCGGTGGTATCGTTCGCGGCGAAAAAACAAGGAAAGTGAATGGCTGGGACGGTAACTGTCCTTCAACTTCACCAGAGAAAAGTGAGATGCAGTGAAAGACAGGCATTATCGCTGCCGAAAGTTACTTCCTCGCTTTTCCTTGCCGCATTACAGTTTCTCGATTCGTCAATCATCTCCGAGAGCGCCTGGGTCGGGACAAGATCATCCACGTGGGGCGCTCATGGGGAGCAGCACTCGGCCTGCAACTGCAGCAGTAACCACCAGTGAATATTTCCGCCGAGTCATCGTTCTATACCCCCCGGTTCGATGTGTCACAATCCCGACAATGCCGCTCTAATGCGTTCGGTCGTAAATGGCACTTCCCGGAGGGTTGCCGATGGCTGCGGGAACGACTGTGATTGCAGTTTCGCCAGCGCCGGTGGCGGGCACATCGGTGCGATTTAACAGGGAGATATCAATCGTGGGTAGCTCAAATCCAAGATCAAGATAAAGGCTTCGGTAGGTCTCCCAGTCATTCGACGTGACTCGCTTGTCATCCCACGTCACCTCCTCCACGAGTGCGCGGCTCATGCCTTGCAGAATGCCACCCTCAGTCTGATTGCGCAGTCCATCGGGATTCTAAATTGGGCCACAATCCAGCGCCACAAAAAATCTCTCGGGCTGAACGCGGCCGCTTGCCATATCTACACTGACGTCAGCGACGAGTGCGGCGTAGCCATTGTTGCCCTCATAGGCCACACAAGCGATTCCGCGTCCACTGACGATCCCAGTTCGCGCACGATTTGACTGTGGCGACGGATTGGAACCAAAGGGCTGATGCTTTCGCGCGTCGGCTGCTGGTAGATTTGGTTGTCCCAAACAGTGCATCCCGAAACGTGTGAACCGCCTGCTCTCGCACTGTTGCGTTTGACCTCCAGTAAAATTAGAGTGCAAGATGTAGGTGCAAGATCGGGTGCAGCCGCCCGTTGCGTTTGAGGCTATTGCTGCGAACATAGTGTGGCAGTGTTACTTAGCAATGGATACTTGGCAGATGTTTTGCCTAGCCCAGAAACAGCTTTGTAACTTATTGATTCTAAAGACGGAAGTGGTGGAATTGGCAGACACACCATCCGCAACCGCCCTTTCTCGACTCCACTGGTTAATCCCTTCAGA
>WNGR01009946.1_pt1 | contig 10103 bp, 8 predicted proteins | sample 5407581 | NCBI WGS metagenome assembly WNGR01 (sample SAMN13153383, study PRJNA577476) | soil metagenome | isolation source: 80 cm soil or saprolite under Garry oak tree replicate 2 | place: USA:California | collected 2016-06-15
CTTGACTACGAGGTGCAAGACGAAGACGACGGAATTGTCACAATTGGCTCGCCTATGGTGCCTGAAGGCAAGAACCGCCTGGGTCCGGTGCCACCGACGTTGACATTCGCGCACGTGCCCGAGGGCAAGACCGTCAAGAACAGGCTTCACCTCGACGTCAACCCAACCGACAGGGAGCAAGACGAAGAGGTCCGTCGCCTGCTCGACCTAGGTGCCCGGCACGCCGACGTCGGCCAGACAGGCGATGAGAGCTGGGTCGTACTTGCCGACCCAGAGGGGAACGAGTTCTGCGTCCTTGCGGGTCGCCGCCCCTGATCACGCGAGCCAAGATCGAATACCCGTGCCGGCGCCGACCAGTGGTGGCTGTCGTCATCCTCGCCGGTGCGGTACGAGACCGCAGCCTTAAGCAATAGAACTGCACGACCAGGCAAAACACTCCGTTCAGCGCGAGCATGGGAAGCTTCGCGAGGCAAGTTGCCGATTCCGTATCCGGCGCACGCGGGGCGTCTGCGGCGGCACTGGGCGTGCTGATCATCCGGTTCCGCGTCGTACCTGGTTCACCGCTCATATAGTGCTCTGATACGGCTAAGAGGGCATGGCTGTTACCTGCGCGTGCAGGCTGGCCCGGATGAGGACAACGTGGGTTCAGGAGGATTGAGATGGCATCACAGGTCGCCGTGATTGGCGCTGGACCATGCGGTCTGGCTCAGCTGGACGCCTTCGAGGAAGCTCGCCGAGGCGGGGCTGAGGTACCCCAGATCACTTGTTTCGAGCAGCAGAGCGACTGGGGTGGATTGTGGAATTACACCTGGCGCACCGGGCTCGACGAGCACGGCGACCCAGTACACGGGAGCATGTACCGCTACCTGTGGTCCAACGGGCCCAAGGAGTGCCTCGAGTTCGCTGACTACACCTTCGATGAGCACTTCGGGCAGCCGATCCCGTCGTTCCCGCCGCGCGAAGTGCTGTACGACTACATCACCGGACGGGCCAAGAAGAACAATGTGCGCCGGTTCATTCAGTTCAATACCGCCGTCCGGTGGATCAGCTACGACGAGAAGGCCGGAAAGTTCGCAGTAACCGTGCAGACCAGGGACGACGGCCAGACCAGGACCGAGGAGTTCGACAAGGTCATCGTCGCGACCGGGCACTTCTCCACGCCGAACATGCCGTCGTTCGAGGGGTTCGACCAGTTCCCCGGCCGCATCATGCACTCCCATGACTTCCGGGACGCCCGGGAATTCGCCGACAAGCGGCTGCTGGTCATCGGCAGTAGCTACTCCGCGGAGGACATCGCGCTGCAGACCAAGAAGTACGGCGCCCGCTCCGTAACCGTGTCCTACCGGACCCAGCCGATGGGCTTCCCATGGCCGGAGGGGATCGACGAGGTGCCGCTGCTTGCCAAAGTCGACGGCAGCACCGCGCACTTCGCTGACGGGACGACGCGTGATGTGGACGTCATCGTGCTGTGCACCGGGTACCAGCACTCGTTCAGGTTCATCTCCGACGAGCTGCGGTTGCGCACCGCGAACATGCTGTACCCCGACCACCTCTACAAGGGCGTCTTCTGGCTCGGCAACCCCGACCTCATGTATCTCGGGATGCAGGACCAGTACTACACGTTCACCATGTTCGATACGCAGGCGTGGTATGCGCGGGACTACGTGCTCGGCCGGATCTCGCTGCCCTCGCACGAGGAGATGGCCGCCGATATCGCGGGCTGGCGCGACCGGCTGGCCGAGTGCGCGGGACCGTTCGACGAGATCGACTTCCAGGCCAGCTACGTGGCGGACCTCCACAAGGATGTCGATTACCCCGACTACGACATTGACCTGACTCGCGCGCACTTCAAGGAGTGGGAGCACGACAAGGTGACCAGCATCACCGGATACCGGGACCGGTCTTTCTCCTCACCCTGCACCGGGACCGTCGCTCCAGTCCATCACACCCCGTGGTGGACAGAACTCGACGACTCCATGACGACCTTCCTGGATAACCAGACGTAGAGCGAATCCGTACCCCTCGCCTCGTAGACGGCCTCGCTGAGGACTCGGCTCAGGTCATTGCGCATCAAGCCGACGGTCATCACGTTCTTGGCCGAGCACTCAGTCCGGCGCGCACCGGCGGCCCGCCGCCGGTGCGCGGACCGCTCGCGCGTGCCCTTGATCGGTCGGGGTCATCACGGGGCCGGCGCCGTCCGGCGCAGGAACGGCTCGGGCGACAAGCCGGCCACCGAGCGGCGCACATGCGGATGAAGGCGGCATACGGCGCCGTAGGACTCCACCGCCAAGCAGAACACATTCAGCGAACCGCCGTCGAAAACTGGCCTCCAGCCACAGGCAGATATTTGCCGTGAACATGTCGCCCCCGCCAGGGGCAATCCACCGCCCGGTCGACCGCAGTTTTGCCCGGCAGCCGACCGCACCAACAGGAAATCCCGCAACGGACAGGGTGAGCCCGGGTTCGCTTGAGCGCCGACCGCAGATCCTGGCGTTTTCGGTGAACGAGCTGCATCCGTCGGCCTGGCCGTCCAGCCGACCCTTCAGTTACGGGGCCTGGCCGATAATCTGGCCGGTTACCTCGTCGAGTTCCGCGCGGAATTGCGGGTCGTAGGCCTGCGGCAGGGCACGTGCGGTGTTGAGCCCGTCGAAGAACTGCCCGGTGACTCCGTCGAGAGACGGATCGGTGATGAGCCGCATGGTCGCCTCACCTCCTTGCTCGACGGTGGAGACCGGGGTAATGCCGCCGCGCGTGACCATCGCGGTGTTCATGAAGGTCGCCGGGTGCAGGCAGTTCACCGTTACCTTGGCCGGATCAAGCTCGCCGGCCAGGGCGAAGGTAAACGCGGCCAGCGCGAGCTTGGACCTGCGGTAGGCATCGACTCCGTTGTACCCGTGCTCGAACCCGGCATCGGCGGGATCGAACGGGACCTGGCCGAGTGATCCCACGTTGACGATCCTCGACGGCGCCGATGCGGTTAGCAGCGGCACCAGCAGCCGAGTGAGCAGCACAGGCGCGAGGTAGTTGACGGCGAACCGCAGCTCGTGGCCGTCTGCGCTCACCTGCCTCGCCTCGCCCGGCGCGCCGAAGCCGATCCCCGCGTTGTTCACCAGCACATCAAGCCGCGGCACCTCCGCACGGACCTGGGTCGCAACTTCTCGCACACGGCCGAGCGAGGCCAGATCAGCGACATAGCCCCGCGCACCGCCGCCAAGCTCCGCGCAAAGGTCCGCCACGCGCACCGGATCGCGTCCGTGGGCAAGTACCTGCCAGCCGGAACCCGCAAGCTCCCTGGACAGGTAACGGCCGAGCCCGGAGGTAGCACCAGTGATAAACACCGCAGGCGCAGCGTCAGCCATCTATCCTCCAGCGGTCAGATCTTGATCTCGCGGCCCACCTGGCCATCAGGACACGCAGCTTCGTATCTTTAATTCTCTCCCAGGACCCGCTACGGCACGCCCTGCTCGCTCGGTGCCCTGGGCGCCCTGATGTGCCCTCTCCCAGCTGACCGGCGGGGATAGGGGAAGCGGTTCGCGGGCTCGCGACCGCGTTCCAGCCCCAGGTCGGCAGCAGCCACAGCGGCGAGCTGCACCCGGTTCTGTCCGCTTGGCTACGGGCGGCAGCCGCAGGACGTCCCGTAAGACCCGGCCGGTGAAGGCTGCGAGCCTTGGCGCCCAACGCGGGATATCCCGACGGCTCCCCGCGCCAGCCTGCGGCGGTTCGGACCCGGGACGCACAACGGCCGGGCCCGTGGTGGGCCCGGCCGTGGTGCCGGCGGGTTAGGCGGTGACGTGGTGGTAGGCGGGCGCGGTGTCGGCTGCGGTCATGTCAGCAGTGATCGGGGAGGGCCTGAAGCCCTTGACGACCAGCCAGACGCCGAGCGAGAACTCCCAGGCCGCCACCGGGAAGGTCGCGATCGCCCGAAACGCGGAGACATGCCCGATGTCGCCGCTGAACAGCGTGGCGATGACGGCGGCCAGGAGCAGGGGGGCTCCGATGAGACCCACGATCGGGATGATCCGCGGCACGAGCCGGGACCGGTACATCAAGGAGCCGAGCAGCAGGGCGTTGATGCACGGCATGAGGGTCTGCCCGAGCAGCATCGTCCAGTTGTAGACCGCGACGTGCGACGCGCCGGCGGCGACGAGCGCGGCCGCGTTGGCTCCGGTCGCTCCGCCCAGGTCGTGCCGCAGGGTCACCAGCGAGAGCAGGCTGAGGACGCCGGTGAAGATCATGGCGGCTTCCAGGAGGCGGGAGGTGACAAAGCCGAGCGCGGCGCCTTCGTTCTGCCGCTTGACCACCGGGTACAGGGTGACGGCGGTGCCAATGCCCGCCAGGGCGACGATCACCTCGAGGAAGGCCCCCACGAGCACGCCCGTGTGGCTGCCGGAGCTGAGGATCCAGTCCCGGTGGTTCTTCAGCGGGCCGTAGAGGGCGAGGGTGGGGATCGAGATGAAGGTGATCAGGTAGAAGATGCCCGCGACGAGCGCGGTCTTCCTCAGCGAGGTCATCGGGATTCTTGTCGCCGGCGGTTTGGTGGCTGAGGTTCGGACGGTGGTGGCCATATCGGTCTCCTTCGGTGAGTTCATGAGTTATCGGGGGCCGCCGGCCGGCGCTCGGGCTGGTCGGGCTGGACCTGAGTGACCGAGACCAGCGGCAGGCCTAGGTCGCGCACTTTCTGGAGCAGGCCGTGCAGCGCGGCCTGGTCGACTACCGGGCCACCGATGACGGTGGTGCCGTCGTTCTCGTTGGACAGGCTCAGTCCGTCAAACCAGGCCGCCCACCGGGAATCGAGGTGCCCCCTGAGGCGGATTTCGTACCGCCCCGGGCTGTGATGAGGGCCGGTCGAGATTTCGCTCATCTGCCCTCCCTTCGGCTGTTGCTGGTTAATCGAAAGGTAGGAGGGAAGGTGATGAGGACGCATCACCACGTGTGGTGATTGATGTGGTGATCAGGAGGGCGCGATGCCCGACGCTGCGCTGGAGCTTGGGGCGCCCGCAGCACACCGGGTCGGATGGGGCTTCATCTCGCTGTACACGCTGGCGTACATCAGCACGTCCCTGGTGTTCATCGCGCCCCTGCTGGTCACCCTGGCGTTGAAGGTCGACTCGCTGGTGGGGATCGAACGGGCACCGGACAGCCTGGCGCTTGTCGCCGGGGTCGCCGCCCTGCTGGCCATGGTCGGCAATCCGTTCTTCGGCAAGATGAGCGACCGCACCACGTCGCGGCTGGGCATGCGCCGGCCCTGGATGGTCATCGGCCTGGTGGGAGGGTCCCTCGGCATCCTCATCGTCGCGCTGGCGCCCAGCGTCGCGGTGGTCCTCGTCGGATGGTGCATCGCCCAGCTGCTCTTCAACGCACTGCTCGCCGCCATGGTGGCGGTGCTGCCTGACCAGGTCCCGGCCGCTCAACGCGGCCTGGTCGCCGGGGTCCTGGGTATCTGCACGCCTATCGCCTCGGTGAGCGGCACCTTCGTAGTCAAGCTGTTCACCGGCAACCAGCTCGCCATGTTCGGCGCCCCGTGCGCGATCAGCGGGTTTTTCATCCTGCTCTTCGCGGTCACGCTGAAGGATCGCCGTCTGGCTAAAAAAGACAAACCCAACTGGTCACTGCGCGAATTCGCCAGCACATTTTATGTCAATCCGCGGAAGAACCCCGACTTCGCCTGGGCTTTCGTCGGCCGCTTCATGTTCGTTCTGGCCTACGCCTTCCTGGCTACCTACCAGGCCTACTACCTGCTGGAAAAGATCGGCAGCGTCAAGGCCGAGGTACCGCAGCAGATATTCCTCGGCACCCTTGTCCAGTCCGCTGTCGTTGTTGCCGCTTCCCTCATCGGCGGCAAACTTTCGGACCGAACGGGCCGGAGGAAAATCTTCGTGCTCACCGCGTCGGTCGTGTACGGCGTGGCGATGTTCGTGATCGCCATCGCCAGCAACTTCAACGGTTTTCTCGTCGGCATGGCCATCGGCGGACTCGGCTTCGGCATATACGTGGCCGTCGACCTCGCGCTCGTCGTCGACGTGCTGCCGGACAAGGACAACGCCGCCAAGGACCTCGGCGTGTTCAACATGGCCGGCGCTCTTCCGTTTTCCATCGCGCCGGGGATCGCGCCGGCCATCCTGGCGATCGGCGGCGGCAGCTACGGCGTGCTGTACGGGGTGGCCGGGGTCTGCGCCATCGTCGGAGCCGTCGCCATCCTGCCCGTCAAGCGCGTCCGGTAAGGACCTGCGGGCCGCGCGCGACGACGAGCCCGGGTCAGCGGTTGCCGGTGCGTGACAGGTCGAGTTCCCGGGCGCGGCGGACCGCGGCCCGGCGGTTGTTCACACCGAGCTTGGCGTAGATGTTCTTGGTGTGAGTCCGAACGGTGTTCAGCGACACGACGAGCTCGCGAGCGATTTCCGGGCCCCCCAGGTCCGTTCCGAGCAGCCGAAGCACGTCCAACTCGCGTTCGCTCAGTGGCTCGATCAAGCCCTGGGTGACAGGCGTGCTGTCCTCGGTCTTGTTAACGGCGGCCAGGAGCCGGCGGACATAGCTTGGGGCGATCCCCTGCTTCGCGGCCGCCCCCTGTTTCATGAATGCACTGAGCAGGGACGCCATCGGCGGGCCCTCATCGACGAAGATCCGGACGTAGCCCTCCGGCTCAGCCAGCGTCAGTGCGCGTTGCAGCGATGCGAGCGCAGCGGGGACGTCGCCTTGCGCCTGGCGGGCCAGCGCCTGCAGCACCAGGATCTCGATGACGCTGCCCGTCCTCTGCCCTTCTTCGGCCGCTCGCAGGAGGCGTTCCACGAGCCGGGTCGCCTCCTGAATGGAGCGCTCTGCACGCTCTGCCGTGTACCTGGCCAAGAGCACCCGGGCCAGGGTGATGTGCTCGAACTCGCGCAGGTAGCTGAGGTCGTCCGTAACCGATAGACCTCGCTCACGCACCCAGCCGAGCGCTTCACCCAGCTCGCCCTGGGCGACCCGCACCCGTGCCCTCAATGCCGGGACCGGCCGCACGTTGGGGAAGAAATCACCCGCATACAGGCGCTCCGCCTCGTTGAGCAGGTCGAGTGCGCCGCCCAGATCTCCTTCAGCCTCCCGTACCCGCGCCATCGCGGCCCGCCAGCGATACCGGTTCTGCGGCAGCCCGGTGTGCTCGCCCAGCTCCTGGCTGCGCAGCAACTGCTGCGTGGCGGCGGGCACGTCGTCGCGCTCGCGGTGGATCTCGCTCATCCCTACGTACATGTCTGCCGTTCCCCGCAGAACCGACCCGCCCGGCTGGGATGCACGCTGCAATGCCTGCTCGTAGGTGCGCCGGGCCTCGCCGAGACGGCCTTGCGTACGCCGTATATCCGCCAGCGCGATCGCGCACCCGAAGGTATCGGCTATGTGCCCGGCCCGTCGCAGTCCCGCCATGCACTCGGCATACCCCGAGTACCCGGCCTCAAGGTCCCCGCTCGCCCAGAACGCGAGCCCCATGAGTGCCGCTGCCGAAGCACGGCCGAGGTGCTCGTCAGCAGGCGAAAGTTCGAGCGCCCGCCGGGCGTGCCGCACGGTGCCGGGCCCATCGCCCCGAACCAGGGCCTGGGCGGCGCGGTACAGCTCGATCTCCGCCGGGAGGCGGCGAAATTCCGCGTCGTCGACGACGACCATCTCCGCCGCTGGGGCCTGGGATCCCAGACGGATACCTGTCGCCCCGTCCAGCCACCGCTCGGCGTCCCGCAGTCGGGCCTCGACGGCCTCGTACTCGCCGCCAGCCAGCAACGCCCCGGCAAACCCGACGCTGAGCACGGGCCTGACCCGGACCACCTCGTCGGGCAGCAGCTCGAGCCAGCCAAGCACCGCGGCCTCCTGCCTGCTCCTGCGCATGGCCGGAATCGCCAGCTCGACCAGATCCGCCGCTCGCTCGAAATCCTGCGCGGCCAGCGCGTGGCGGATCGCCTCGGACGGCTCGTCGTTCTGCTCGTACCACGCACTCGCCCGCCGGTGCAGGTCAGGAACGTCGTCGGGCTGCTCGTCCAGCAGCCGCGCGTGCAGGACATCGGCGAAGAGCTGGTGGTAGCGATACCACCGGCGGCGGTCATCCAGCGGGACCAGGAACAGGTTCCCCCGCTCCAGCGCCGTCAGCTTGGCCTTGCCACCGTCCTGGCCGGTGACGGCATCGCACAGCGGGCCGCTCAGCCGGTCCAGGATGGAGGTCTGCAGCAGGAAGTGCTGGACATGCTCGGGCTGGCGCTGCAGGACCTCCTCGGCCAGGAAGTCGACGATGTACCGGTCATCGCCGGCGAAGCCGTCGATGAACGCGGCGGTGTCCTCTCGCCCCTGCATCGAGAGCGCCGCCAGCTGCAGCGCGGCGATCCATCCTTCGGTGCGCCCCTCCAGCGCTGCGACATCGGCTGCCGTCAGCACCAGTCCCATCACCTCGTTGAGGTACTCCGCGGCCTCGCTGGGCGTGAAGCGCAGATCGGCGGCGCGGATCTCGGCGAGCTCGCCGCGCCCGCGCAACCGGGCCAGCGGCAACGGCGGATCGGTGCGGCTGGCGATCACCAGGTGTATCTGCGGGGGTAGATGTTCCAGCAGGAAGGCCATCCCGTCCTGCACGTCGCGCGCGTCGATGACGTGGTAGTCGTCGAGCACCAGCACGACATCGTCCGAGATGGCGTCGAGGTCGTTAAGCAGAGCGACCAGGCCCGCCTCGTTCGGCGGCTGGGGCGGTTGCAGGAGCGAGAGGGCACCGGAACCACCCCTAGGCGCCCCCGTATTCAGCGCGGCGACAAGATACGTCCAGAACAGCGCGGGATCATTGTCGCGCTGGTCAAGCGAGAGCCACGCGACGGACCGTCCGTCGGCCGCGGCGACAGTCAGCCACTCCGCCAGCAGCGTCGTCTTACCGAACCCAGCCGGGGCCGACACCAGGGTCAGCGCCGACTCCGTCCCGCGGCTCAGGCGCTCGCTCAGGCTCCGGCGCGCCACCAGATTGCGTCGCCATCTGGGGACGTGGAGCTTGGTCTCAAGCAGTGGGCCTGCCATGACCACCGCCCCTCAGGAGGCACACGCCATCTGGTCACGTGATTACACCGTACGCGGAATGCCGGCGCCGGATGCGTCGGGCGGTGGTGCCGGTCACACGCAGCAGGTCCGTTCCGTCGTTAACTACCGTGACATCGGGGCGGCCGCCCCGGGATAGTGCTTGCCGTTGACGCGCACCGTCCCGGTGGACGGCCGGTCCAGGCCGGCGATCATCCGCATGGTGGTGGACTTGCCCGCCCCGTTCGGACCGAGAAAACCGGTCACCACGCCCGGCTCCACCACGAAGCTCAGCCGGTCTACGGCCGTCTTGTCCCCGTACCGTTTGGTCAAGCCATCAATCTCGATCATGTTGCGTCCCTTTCATCAGTTGTTGCTGATGAAAGGGACGCTACGCAGCGCGCCGCCCGAGGCCATCTATCCCCGGACCACACCTTCCCGGCGGCCTATGCCCGCGGGCATAGGCCGAGGAGCAGGCACCGGCGCCGGCCCAACCAGCTACGGTAGCCCGGGTGAGGGAAGTCGACCTGCTTGACCTGGAGTACCAGCACGTTGATGTCTTCAGCCGCCGGGCGTTGGGCGGTAACGGCTTGGTGGTGGTGCTGGGGGCGGCCGGCCTGCCCGCGGCGGTGATGCAGGACGTGACGCGAGAGGTCCGCCAGTTCGAGACGGTGTTCCTGACCGAGGTGGACCTGGCGGGCCGGTCGGCCCGGCTGCGGATCTTCACCGAGGATGAGGAACTGGACTTCGCCGGGCATCCGGTGCTGGGCGCGGCGGCCGTGCTGCATGCCTTGCTGCCGGTATCACATGAGGACCAGAGCTGGGCGCTGGCCGTGGCACAACGGACCGTGGCGGCCCGGACCCGCGGCGCGGCCGGGTGGATCGACGCGACCATGGACCAGGGCATCCCGCATTTCGGCCCGGCCATCGCCAGCGAGCCGGCCCAGGCTTACGGCGTCCTACTTTCGTAGGAGGCGGTGAGCGGGGGCGTGAAGTACGTTCAAAGCGTGAAGGGCCTATGGTCGCTAGCCCGCAGGCACGCGTTCGACGCGCTGATCGTGCTGATGGAGGTCGAAGCCATGCTCGAAGACGCGTTC